>Ga0073932_1003564_pt1 | contig 20503 bp, 17 predicted proteins | sample DewCreD2012metaG_FD_76967 | JGI IMG/M metagenome (GOLD analysis project Ga0073932, IMG submission 76967) | Hot spring sediment bacterial and archeal communities from British Columbia, Canada, to study Microbial Dark Matter (Phase II) - Dewar... ...
GACTGGCCAGCGCGGCACCGTCACGAATGTTCTCCTCGCGCAGCATCTTGACGCTGCCGGCAGTGTCGTAGGTCGGCACGTGCTCAGCGTCAGGCAACAGACGGCGGAGGTTGCCCTCGCACTGCGCCAGGGCCTGGGGATGCGAGTAGACCCGCCGCACATCCCCCAGCACCACGCCGGGGAGGACGATCAGATGATGTGCCACGCGGCTCTGAACCTCGCCAACAATGGTCAGGTCGTGTCGCAGTAGCAGGTCGTAGTTGCGATGGATGCTGCCAGCCAGCGAATTCTCCACCGGCACGATGCCGCGCTGGGCACGGCCCTCGGTCACGGCCGCGAACACCTCCTCAAACGTCGGGCACGGCAGCGGCGTCACCTCGTCGCCATAATACTCGACCGCAGCCGCCTCGCTATAGGCGCCCCGTTCACCCTGAAATGCCACGGTCAGCACAACGGTTCACTCTCCCTCAGCAGCCGTGTTGATGATGCGATACGGATACACGTTGATCACCGTCGTCGACTCGTACCGGGTCGTGGTCACTTCCAGCGGATTGTATACGTGACGATGTCCGTGCAACAGGTAGCGTGGCTTGAACACACGCATCAACCACAGAAACGCCTTGAAACCGACGTGGGTTGGGTCACGGCCATCGTGGATCAAATACGGTGGTGAATGGGTGAGCAGCACGTCAATTGGACGGCCGGTGAGCAACCGGTACCGGAGCAGGCTGGGTGCCAGCCACAGCGCATTGGCCCACATCTGAGAATCGGTGTACTGATACTCGCCCCAGGGGCGATAGCGGATGCTCCCCTCCAGCCCCGCCACAGCGAACCCGTTGTAGACGCCGAGCCGGCCGTGCATATTGATGCCGCCGCCCGGTTCGGTGCGTACCGCGCCACTGTAGCAATGCTCCACGCTATCGTGATTGCCGTGCACATAGAGCAGGGGCACATTCAGCATACTCACAATGTACTCAAGGTAGTAGTAAGGCAGGTCACCACAGCTCAGCACCAGTTCTACATCGGCACAGCGCTCCACGATGGCCGGGCTGTAGAGTAACTCAACGACCTTGTCAGAAACCACCAGCAGCTTCAAAACGAGTTTCCAGCCTCGCTGCCGGAATCAGGAAGAAACGAGCCGCGAGCGGAGACTCGAGCGATCCGCTCTGCACTCCCCACGCAGCGTCCCTGCTCCCTATTTCGGCAATCCCACCGCCGCCTTCACCTCGGCAATGACCTGGCTCGCGATCACGTGCGCTCGACGGGCACCCTCGTGTAAGACATCCCAGACGTAGTCAGCGTCTTGCTCGAGTTGCGCGCGCCGCTCGCGAAAGGGCGCCAGGTGCTCGATCAGATGATTGGCAAAGATCTTCTTGCATTCCGCACAACCGATACCGGCAGTACGGCAGTCGTGATCAATGGTCAACACCTGCGCCGCCGGCGTGAAGACCTTGTGCAATGCGAAGACGTTGCAAACCTCGGGACGCCCCGGATCACTGCGGCGCTGACGCTGGGGGTCGGTGACCATTAACCGCACACGTGCGTGGATCTCCTCGGGCGTGCTGGCGAGCTCGATGTGGTTGTTCAACGACTTGCTCATCTTGTTGACGCCATCAATGCCCATCACCCGTGGCGTGTCAGTGTACTTGGCCTGCGGCTCAACCAGAACCGGGCCAAAGTGAAAGTTGAACGTCCGCACGATCTCGCGCGTGATCTCCAGGTGACTGGCCTGATCCTCGCCCACCGGCACCACCGTCGCTTTGTACAGCGCAATGTCGGCTGCCATCAGCACCGGGTAGCCAAGCAAGCCATAATTGACGTTATCGGGCTGCTGGCGCACCTTCTCCTTATAGGTCGGCAGGCGCAAGAGCTTGCCGAGCGGCGTGATCATTCCCAGGATGGTGGACAGCTCGGTGACCTGCGGCACGTGCGATTGCACGAAGATGATCGTGCCACGCTGGGGATCCATGCCGGCGGCAAGCCAGTCGAGCGCCATATCGTAGGTCCACTCGGTCAGCTTGGCGGTCTCGCCCAACGTGGTGAGCGCGTGCAGATCAACGATGCAGTAGATGCAGTCGTAATCGTCCTGCAGCGCGACGTAGTTCTTGATAGCCCCCAAGTAGTTGCCAAGGTGTTGGCGGCCCGTGGGTCGGGCGCCGGAAAAGACTCTGCCCTTCTTCTGCATGCAGTCTCCTGTGCCAGATTGACCAGATCGCTGGATGTTGGCCGTCCATTCTACCCCACCGTGGGACTCGGCGCAAACTGGGTGAACGGTGGGTAGATAGATTTGATGTGCTCTCGCCGGTCGGGCCGGCCCACCCGGCGGTTGTCCGGCCGCATTGAGCGCAATCAAGACGCAGATAGCACCACGTATTGTCGTTGATCCAACGGTACGTTTCGGTAAGCCGGTGATCGAAGGCACCCGTGTGCCGGTGGAGCTGATTGTGGGCAAGATGGCTGGCGGCATGTCGGCCGCAGATGTGGCAGCTGAGTACGGCATAACGGTGGCCGACGTGCAGGCGGCGCTGGCCTATGCCGCACAGGTGCTGGCCGGGGAGGAGCTGCGAGTCACCCCTTAGATGTATACCTTCCTGGTTGATGAGGATATGCCCCGCTCAACGGCAGTGGCGTTGCGCGCAGTCGGGCACCGTGCTGACGACGTGCGCGATGTAGGTCTGCGAGGACATGCTCACACCGATGTGTTTGCGTAACCCAAGATGGAGAAGGCCGACATGACCGACACGTGACCTTATGGCGTTTGGTCAAGAAACTCTTTCGACATAAGGGTCAAGACCTTTGAGCCGATCCCTAGTGGAATGGACGCGAAGCTATGGGCCAGTGTGATGGGAATGGCTGCATCCGAGTACAACTTGGTGCCGATTCCGTCCAGCAGAGCCAAGGTAGCGGGCAAGGTCGCGTAAGCGACCGGGTCGTCAGCGTGATGCTGGAGAAATAGATTTGAATCCATATATGGCACCGTGATGGTGAACACCTGGCCCCTGGCTGATTTGTAGAAGAACTTGCGACCGTAATAGGTGTCCTCTCCAAATGCAGATGTAGTAGATGGCCGACTGGCAAGTATGCGCTGAAAGATATAGTCATCAGGTAATCGCATCAGCGTCCGGTTGGGTATGTGGCTAGCGATCTGAGCAGCGTGCTCGGCAAACTGGCCGCTTTTCTCAATGCCAACTATCACCGGCAGTCTATAGCCCCGATCGGTCATCTCGGTGGCGGCCGACTGCAGATAGGCGGCAATGGCTCGTTTCAATGGTGCCTGGGGGCCGAACAGGGCGAGTGGGCCGTCAAGAATGAAAGCCACCGAGGAAAGAACTCGCGGCAAACGGTCGAAGAGGTAGTCGAGGTAACACAACATGGCGAGGTGCTCAAGGACGGTCCTGAGACGTCCCAGGGCCGTTTCGTTCGCATTCAAATCCTGCACTTCTTCATGCACCCGCAGTATATCGGTTGGGTACAGTGCGCCCTGACACTGCGGGCATGTAGCGCCAGACTTGGGTATGACTATGTTCCTGGCAGGGCACTGTCTGGTAGCAGCGCATCTGCCTAGGACAATCTGGCCACAGCCTCCGATGGCACGCTGACCGGCTTCAAGGAAGCGGAAGTAGTAATCCAGGAGCGGCTTATTCTCGATCGTGTAGTCTCGAAAAATCTCGAACATCTCGAGGCGCCACGAATCGCAGACAGTATCGCAGTCCTCTCGGCAGACGTTGGACCCAGGCATCACAATCGAGAGCAGGGATTCGTGAGTGGCTCGGCGAATAACGGCCGGGTCCACAAGTGGTTGGCGACTCTGTTCCTGCATCTCGAGCAGGTTCACCAAGACGCCCGCTATCTGAAGATAGCCCACTCTAGTGCTGGGATACCTATCGTTGACAGCGACCTCCTGCGAGGAACCGTCAAAGGCGAGAGCCCACGCTAATGGTAGTCCGGGGTCACCCAGATTGTCAGCCGGCACAAGCAGGTGATCCGCGACATCGTGCACTGTTTCGTGGGCGTGAACACGGTAGTGCCGAAGGTGTGATCGGACAAAGTCACTCTCAACGAGGGGCACGTGGCCCATCTTGCGTGCTGTCTCCCACGTGTGGCGAGCAGTCTGGTAGGGCATAGTCGTCACTACCTCCCGGCGGAAGCGGCGGCCTGGCGAGCGGTGGCAATCCGCGTCTCGTCGAAGAGGTCAATTTGAACAGGCACAATGTAGCGGCCGCTCCTGGACTTGAGGCGAACAAAGCCCACATCCTCGGCCTTGAGCGTCAACTCAGCGAAATCCTGGAAGTCGTAGTACTTCGACAGCTCCTTGACCTCGATGTGGTTGTTGAGATGAGTAACCACCCAGTTCGACGTGTTCGACAGGATGACAGGATCCACACTGGTCACCTCTTGCGTTGCGTACACCAGGCCAATCTTGAACTTCGCCGCCTCCTTGGCAAGACGGACGTAGGGGTCCGACTCGCTGGCCCTCAAGAAGCGATCTCGATTGAACAGGCGGTGCGCTTCCTCGAGGTAGATTTGCAGGTTATGAGGCTCCTGGCCGGTGGCGAAACGGTGAGCGGCATCGCTGACGATGTGGTTAACAATCCGCTCGGAGATGAACTTGAGCGCAGCTTCACCACCCCGTGAGAGGTCCACTATCACAATTTTGCCAAGCACCAGCTCTTCGAGCACCGCATTGGCATAGTCCTTGTCGACGTCGGGGGAATGGAATGCACGCAGAGGCTCAAGTTTCCTGTATCCCAGGCCCACGGAACCGCTCAGTACGGCAAGGATAGCGTCCATCTCCGAGTCTATCCAGTCTGCAGGAAAAGTGGTTGCAGTGCGGGCCTCGAACAGTGCGTCCATCCAGTCCCGAAGTTGTGAGGCATTCAGGTGCAGAGTGCCTCTATCGTCGGACTCAACGGTGTCCTTATTGCGCCTCTTCAGCACAGCATTTACCGCGGCGACCACGTCCTTGTTGGCCGCAAAATGACACCTGAAATTCTTGGGCGGTGTGAAGTTTGCCTTGAGCAAAGTCGCGTATAGAGCCGCCCTTCGTCGCCTAGATCGTCTCCAAGCACTCTGGTCGTCAGCGGGGTCGGCAGGCCCAATGACGTTGGCCGAGAGAAAGCTCTTAACGTACCCCGCCGTGTCCAGAGATAGAGAGGCCTGGATAATAGACCAGGTCACGTCAATAGTGGCATCGTTGAAGAAATTCGTAGACAGCGAACGAACACCTTCTTCATTTCCTGTGGCACCGAAGCGGAAGATGGTTACGTGTTCTGCGCCGATCTGCGAGAGTGCAGTTCGGTCCTGGACGTTGACGTTGGCGTACTCCCCGGCTGGATCAAATAGTAGTTGACCAATCTTTTTTCCTGTTTCATGGGCGTGTTGGAAAATGGCGGTAGCGAGTATCTTCATTGTGTTTGACTTGCCAAGGCGTGTCATACCGAAGACGGCCGTCTTCATTGCGATGAAGTCCTCGATATTGACCTTAACCGGGACGGTCGTGCTCATTTCTGAATTGGCATTGCGCTGCAGCCTAGCCGTGCTGGATGTGTAGCGGACAGTGCCGATCCTAACGCGGGACGGCTGGTGGCCCGGTTGGTGTTGCTGACGAGCCTCAGTTGCAGTAATTTCCGGGTAGCTGGCAATGATGGCAAGGCTCTGACCATACGGCTTATAGACCTTGTAGCGACTAGCCGAATAGAACGTCTCTATGTCACTCCCAAAAGCCAAGAAGGATGTCTTCGACCCGCCGTCGGTTACAATCTCGGATTCGAAGAATGTCCCGAGAATCTTGGTCCGAATCCCGGAGAACTGGATTTCATTGCGCGTCAGCACGTCAAGAATCGCCGCCGGCGTCGCCGCGACCTGGGCGTTGCTGCTGGTTACGATTTCGCGCATTGCCTCCGCCCTGACGGCAACCAGCTCGGCCTCCGCCGGCAATGGGGCAGGTCCGACAACTCGCAGGAGGATGACCTCTTCGTCCTCAACGTCACCGCTGGTGTCGCCTGGGGGCAAGGCGGTCGCGAGCAGGAAACAGTGTTGTGGAATCCCTCCTGCAGCGCGCTTCCAGAGATCATTGGTCAGCACGAGGCATTCTTCGTAACCCATCGTGTAAATGCCGCCTACCAACTGGGCATTATTCAGCAGCGTGTTGACACGCAGATTCGAGGATACGATCTGCTGGCCCAAGGACAAGATTGTGTTCATGCTGGCTTGACCTCCTGTTCGGTACCAAATTCAAACAAGGTGGGCTGGCCTCACTCCCTGTTGCGTGCAGTGCCCCTCCACAGCTGTGTTCGCTCGGGCAAGCGGGTCAGATTCGTCACGATCAGTTCCTGAGCGGTGCTGATACCCGAGCATCCTGCCGCAGAATAGAGCTGCTCCACGCGCTGTGCCTTGGCGCCGTTGCGGGAGTACATCTGCTCGATAGGCTCGGCCGGATCGTAGCTCAGAAGCCAAGGATTAGACAATCTCATAAGAGCAGCATGCAGCGCCTGGTGATCAGCAATCGAGAAGTAGTTGGAGTATAGCTTCTCGGCCTTGAAGTAGAACGGGGGATCCAGATATAGGAAGGTCCGGTCAGGCGAGAATCGAGCGTTGTCCGCATTGAGTCTGGCCAAACAGTCCTCCCAGCTGCAGCTCCAGACGAAGGCGACGCGGTCGCGCAATAAGCTGGCCTGTCGTATTCGACGCACTAGCGTCGGCTTCGGGAAACGACAGTCAATCTTGTACACAGAACGCTGGGCAATCCCCCCGATGGGACCAGCGCTTCGGGCAAGTATGCCAGAAAAACTTGTGCGGTTCAGGAACAGGCATTTGAAAGCGCGATCGCGTACACCCTCGGGCTCAGCAGCTCTTTGGGCATACCAGTTCTCAAGCGTGACTTCCGCCCCATCCACCGCCTCAACGAGCCAATCAGTATCAAAGAATACGCACTGCCAGAAGCTGGCAATGAGCGGATCCGCATCCGCCAGCCCGATCAGATCTACCACGCCGTCGCAAGCGAGCTGCAAAGCCACGCTGGCACCACCGGCGAACGGCTCGACAAACAGACAGGGCCGCAATTCATTAAGACGCAACACGTCGTGGATATAGGGGACGAGTCTCCGCTTGGAGCCAGGGTATCTAAGTGGGCTCAGCAACGGCATTCCCGGCTTCAGCGTCGTTGAGTCGCCTCGATTTGTAGCTGACATACGCTAAGTACAAACACGAGAGTCCTGGGTGGTAGGATGCGAGCCGATAATGGACAGTACGGGCTCAGGCGCTTGATTGTTACGGTCGAAGAAGTCGCGTGAAGCGGCTAATAGATCTTTAACAGTTGCATACAACTCGCAGTGTGTCACCTCATGCTGGAAGTGACGCCATAACATCTCGATCGGGTTCAACCACGGGCTATAAGTTGGCAGATACAGTAGCACGAGACGTCCAGAGGCTGCCCGAACAACGGCTTCCACTTCGTCGTCTTCACGGGTATAGGCGTTGTCCCAGGCCACGTAGATGGTTCCCGTGGAATGCTTGTGTACCAGGCACTGCAGCAGTTCGGCAACCTCCTGGCGACGTTTTCGTCTCCGGATGATAACCACGCTTTCACCTGTGTGATAGTTGGCAGCCCCGAGGCCATAGTGTGTATTGGGTTGGCCCGGCGTGGGGATCATGACCTGTTGCCCTTTCGGACTCCACACGGCCCGCAATGTCGGCAGCCAACTGATATTGAACTCGGCCGCATAGTAGAACACGTCACCTGGCATCAGGTTATCGCGAGTGTCTTCGATCGTCTTCTTATTACCTGATACTCAGGATCCGGGCTGCTGATCGTATGCCGGGGACGACTGAGCACGACATCGGCGTCCTTCAGGGTTCGCCGTATCGTCTCCGTTGAGATTCGGATCCCGGTCTCTTCAGCCATATAGTCGACGAGGCGTTGCAAGGTCCACGTGGAGAAGGCCAGGCCCAGACTGCGCGGCCGGCGACGTACGGCAGCGGTCAGCCCCTCACGATACGCGTCTGTCACCGCCCGGCCACGACCCGGACGCGGGGTGTCTTGCAAGCCGTCAACTCCTTCGGCCAAGTACCGCTTCAGCCAACGCAGGACCGTCGCCTCACTCTCTCGCACGATCCCTGCAATCTCGCCAACCTTCAATCCCTTCTCAGCCGAAAGCAGAAGCATTTGAGCTCGGGTCCGCACGCGAGGAACCTTGGTGGTTCGATACACCTCATCCAACTCTGCGAGTTGTTGCTCTGTTAGTGGTGGCACGTAAGTTGGTTTCACGCCACCATCATACCAACAAACGCCAATTCGTCACAACTTTCGTGTTTGTACTTAGTGACGGGTCAGAGTACGTGTTCGTCCAAGCTATAGGTCCTCAGGCGCGACTTTGGTTCTGTACAGCTCGAGAAGTTGCTGTTTCGCCACTTCTATGACCTGCATATCGCCGAAGGCGGCGAGTCCACCCTCCGTGACCCTGGCCATATTGAACAAAGGCATATAGATGTCGGCTGTGCTCGCTTGTGAGTCTTTGGCGACGAGGAAGGGAACAATCTGGACGAATCTCTTCATGTCGGCGGCGCGTCGGTACCGGAGAACCAGGCAGTAGAGATTGGCCGATCCTGCGGCTTCTGCGAGCCGAACCATCTGTATGTACGGTGAGAGATCGACGTCGAACGTCTCAGAGGTCTCAAGTGCATCGCGTAACGGGACGCCTCCACGCAGGACCTCGTACTCAATGATCTCGCGGGTGTTGAGGTCGAACTTTGCTGAGATTACCGCGATACTCTCAACTCTGCGGATGGCCACTGTACCATCGTTCCTCAGTCGCAACGTTGGCCCGAACATATCCACGTCGAGGACGGGCTCTATGGACGACTCGAGCTGGCGCCGGGTGATTGACAGGGTCTCCGCATTCTGAGCCAGCGTCCACAACATGAAAGCTGCGATGAGGGTCTGGATGATGACGGCGAGCGCCTGAATGAGGTCGAGGTTGTTCGAGAGCCACTTCCGTATGAGTTCGTCCAGCATTGGCATCCCTGAGGGGTCAGCCCCCTGGCTGTTTTTCTGCCGAATCATCCGTAGGCGTGAAACGGCCTGCGTCGCCGGTGGGCGAGCAGGCCGCGGACAGTGGCAATCCCGGCGGCGCAGCTCAGCGGCGGCTACGCGGGCTTTTGCTTATGTTCGCCTGAAGTATAGCACGTTTCGGAGCGCACGCAAGGCGTCGCGTCCAGAGTTCTTGGAGACGTTCGGAACGATAGCCTGTCATTCTGAGGGCCGCTGTGCCGCCGCGTGAGCGATGCACGGGACAGCAGCAGGACGACGGCGGCATGCCTGGAGGCAGAAACTTGGTCTGTCATTCTGAACGAAGCGGGTCACACGCGCGGGAGCTGAGACCCTTCACTCCGCTCCAATTGCGAGTGGCGTCAGGCCGTCAGACAAGCGGAGTGAAGAATCTCTGCGTCTTCGTCATTGCAGCCCGCTTCGTTCAGGGTGACACCAGTCACGTTTCTGAGTAGCGGGTCGGACAGGCGCCAATATCAGTAATGAGTGACCAGCGAGGAATCTCAACACCGAGCATGTGCATCCCAGAGATTCTTCGCTGGTTGTGTCTTTCCGGTGCACGCCTCGCAGTGGACCCGCTCAGAATGACAACATGCGGCGGAGTCCACCCAGCATCCGCTCCGGCTCACTCACCCCGCCCGCCAGTCCGGCAGGTCGTCCAGCGGATACAGCGGGCGGGGGGCGCGCTCCCAGCGGAACTGCCGCAGGTCCCACGTGGACAGGCCGGGACAGTCGGCCATCAGCGAGCCTTTCATAAGCGCGTGCAGGCTCTGGTAGTTGAAGTACATCTTGACCACGATGAGCTGCGCCTGCGCCGGCTCGACGCCGAAGCGGCGGTAGACCTCCGGATCGGCGCCGCCGAACCCGCGCCGCTCGCTGACCAGCAGTCGGATGGCGCCCACGCTCAGCAGGGCGGTCCGGCCCAGCTCGGCGCTGCCCCACGGGCCGGCGGCGGCCATGCCCGCCGGCGCGACGCCCTCCACGCGGGCGGTGATCGTCACCGGTTGCCCGAACAGGCGATCCAGTGTGCCGCCCACCGGGACGGTGATCACCTGCCCCGCGCCGGCGTTGATGGCGGCTTCGACCGCCGGTGCATCCACGATCGGCACCAGCGCCAGCCCGCCAATCTCCTGCTGCAACAGCGCGCGCAGCAGGCAGGTGCTGTCGCCCGTCGCGCCGGACAGCACGCTGTCGGACGCGTCGGCGACGACGATCGGCCCCTGCGGCGCGGCGGCCGCCTGGCGGATCGCCTCGGCCGGCGGCAGCCGGCGGATGTCCCAGAAGGCGGCCCGCATCGCCCACGCCTGATTGGCCAGCTCGGCCGCCAGCTGCTGCGCCTGGGCCGGGTCGTGGTCGGTCACGGCGACCGCCGACCAGCCCAGCTCCGCGACGTCCAGCCACGGTTGCACCGGGAAGGGCGAGACGGCGAGGACACCGGGCTGTTGCTCCATACGGCGCGCGGCGTCGAACCACGTGTGCATCGGTGGCTCGTCCGTCGAGCCGCGATCGGCCGGCGCCAGCAGCGGGATCTTGTGCCAGCCTATGGTGGGCGACACCTCGCCGCGCACGGTGGCGAACAGCAACCGCGCCGCACGCTCACCGGTGTCGAACGGATCGTGGGGCAAGGTCCGGTATCCCACCAGCGCCGTCGCGTTCTCGACGATGCGCCGGGTGATGTTGGCGTGATGGTCCAGCGAGGCGACCACCGGCAGGTCGGGGCCGACCATCTGCCGGACCGACTGTAGCAGGTAGCCGGCCACGTCGTCCACCCCGTCGGCCGCCGTCGCTCCGTGCAGCGACAGGAACACCCCATCCACCGGCAACGCCATAACCAGGCCGGCGACCAGGCGCGCCTCCAGCAGGGTGAGGGCTTGGGCAGTGATGCGGCCGGCGCTGAGCGCCCAGGCGCGCACGATCGGCACCGGCTCGACGTCGCCATCAGCATTGGCTGCCGCCAGGAAGCCACCTATCTCGCCGACGCCCGCCGTCCGGTCCAGGATGTCGCGTCCGGTGTACAGCCCGTTGGCCTCGAACTCACGCAGTCCGGTCGGCAGTGGGCTGAAGGTGTGGGTCTCCTGCCAGACTTGTGCCAGTGCGATTCTCACCTTGTTCCCCCCAATCCCGGCCAAGCGCCTTATGCGCCCTGGCACATGTCGCGCAGTGCGCTTTCGATGCGGTTGAGCGCCTCGTCGATGATGGCCGGCGTGTGCGCCGCCGAGAAACCGTGATGGCCGGTCGCCATGCGACCGTAGCTGTGGAAGTAGACGCCGCGCCGGGTGCAGGCACGCAGGAATCTGGCCGCCAGGGCACTGTCCTGTTTGAGCGTGTCGGCGTAGGTCTTCACCTCGCCGGTAATTCCGAAGTGGAGGCCGAACCGGGCACCCAGCCCCTGCACGCGCGCCGGGATGCCGGCCCGGTCGAACAGGCCGGCCAGTCCCTCGTATAGCTGATCGGCAAGCCCATAGATGGAGTCGTAGAACCCCGGCCGGGTGATTTCCGCCAGACACGCGCGCGCCGCCATCACCGCCAGCAGATTGCCGCTGTAAGTGCCGCTGTGCACCACGTCGCCCACCGGCGTGGTCAGCTGCATGATATCCTTGCGGCCGGTGACGACGGCCAGCGGCACCCCGTTCGCCAGCGCCTTGCTGATGACGCACAGGTCGGGCGTCACGCCGTAGTAGCCCTGCGCGCAGCTGGGGCCGGTGCGGAACGCCGACAGCACCTCGTCATAGATCAGCACGATGTGATGGCGCGTCGCCAGGTCGCGCACGAACTGCATATAGGCCTGGTCGGCCACGATGCAACCCGAGTTGTAGTTGATCGGCTCCATGATGATGGCAGCGATCCGGTCGCCCTGCTGCCGGACGGCCCGCTCGAGCGTCTCGGCGTCCTTCCACGGCGCAACCAACACGAGTGAGTCGAGTTCATCCGGCATGCCGGCCGACTCGTGGACAAGCGGCACCAGCTCACCCGGCCGCGGCGGCACGTCGGGAGCGTGGGCATTGTACATCGCCAGGTCGTGCAGGCCGTGGAAGTGGCCCCAGAACTTGAGGTACTTCTTCCTGCCGGTGAAGGCGCGCGCCAGGCGCAGCGCCAGCATGGTGCCCTCGCTGCCCGTGTTGGTCAGTTTGACCGCCTCGGCGCACGGGATGGTCGCGACGATTTGCCGGGCCAGGTCGAGCGTATACTCCGTTTCGTAGCCGGCCAGCACGCCTATGTCCAGCGCCTGCTGGATGGCTGCCGTGACCGCCGGGTGCCTGTGGCCAAGGAAGGCGGCCCCGTGCGACAGGTTGAAGTCAATGTAATCCTTGCCGTCGACGTCGTACAGCCAGGCGCCCTCCGCGCGCGCCAGGAACAGCGCGTAGCCAAGTGACGGATTGAAGCGACCCGAACCGGCGACGCCGCCGGGCAGATACTGTTCCGCGGCTCGTTGCAGCTTCTTGACCCGGCTGGTTTCGTCGATGGACATTCTGCCCTCCCAAGAACATAGCCGCCAGTGTCTCCACCTCACCCCCCAGCCCCCTCTCCGCTTGCGGAGAGGGGGTTAAGGGGGTGAGGTAGGTACCGCTGTTTTCGTGCATTGTTGGTGAGCGGCACGCTCGTGGCGGTACCCAAGAGAATGGCGATCAGCAGTCAGCGGGCCCGGCGGCGCCGACGTGCCGCGCGCCTGCGCGAACATCGGGATGTCCCCGCGGGGACATCCCGGCCGATGGCCCACGAGCGAATGCGGGCCCCGACCGTGGTCGGTGGACACGCCAGCGTGATGGTAGGCCGCATCCATTGTACTCCAGAACAGGATGCAGGGAAGTTGCGGGGCGTTCGCCGGACACCCCCGACAGTGCTATAATTCCGCCAGTCTTGGCGCCGGAGGGCACATGTTCCCGGATTATCGTCTCCGCCAGCGCGAATACCTGCTCCAGATCACGCGCGCCATGACGGCGCATCTTGACCTGCCGTCGCTCCTGAAACTGATCCTCCAGAGTGCCGTCGAATTGCTGGGGGGACAGATCGGGCTGATCGTGTTGCGGCGAAGTGATGGCTCCTTCTATCCCCGTGCCAGCTACGGCCTGGCAGTACAGTCGTTGCACCTCCTGGAGCCGCTGTGGCGCGACCTGCCCGCGCACGCCGACCGGCAGCGTTGGCAGATTCCCGACCTGACCGTGCGTCTTGGGCTGGTCTCCAGCGCAATCGGCCTGCCACTGCGCCAGGTGGTGGCGTTGCCGATGATGATCCAGGATGAGGTGATTGGCATCATCTACGTATTCCGCTCGTTTGGCGCCGACTTCACCCCGAACGACCGCAAGCTCCTGGGTGATTTCGCTGACCAGGCGGCGGTGACCGTGCAAAACGCTCGCCTGTACCAGCAGATCGAGGAAGAGCGCGCCCGGCTGAACGCCATTATTGAGAACAGCGGCGATGGCGTGATGATCCTGGAAGGTGACCGCGTCATCCGCACGTGGAACCGCGCCCTTGTCGGCATGACCGGCGTCACCGCCGAGGATGCCATCGGAAGGCACTGCTACGACGTGCTTGACCTCCGAAATCAACAGGGGGTAAGCGTCTGTCGCACCGCCTGTCCGCTGGTCAATCCCCCCGCCGACGGGCGGCTGTATGCCGAAGGTGACACGCGTCGTCGCGATGGCATCAAAGTCAGCCTGGCTGACAACTACTCGCCTCAGTACAACGCTGATGGCGAGCTGGTGCATGTCATCGCCAACGTGCGCGACGTCAGCCGCTTACGCGAGGCCGAGGAGATGAAGAACATGCTGCTCTCAGTCATCTCCCACGAGCTGAAGACACCCGTCAGCATCATCAAGGGCTATGCCGGCACGCTGGCCCGCCAGGACGCCGACTGGGACAAGGCCACTCTGGCCGAAGGATTGGCCATTATCGAAGAGGAAGCCGACAATCTCAATGAGCTGATTAACAATCTGCTGGATGCCAGTCGCCTGCAGGCAGGTGGTCTCAAGCTGCAATTTGCCTACCTCGACCTCCCCTCGATGGCCGAGAAGGCCGTCCAGAAGCTGCGCACCCAGGCGCCGCGACACTCGTTCTCGGTGGACTTCCCGCCCGATTTTCCACCGGTGGCCGGCGACTATCAGCGCATCAGCGAGGTGCTCAGCAATCTGATCGGCAATGCCATCAAGTACTCGCCGGCGGGCGGTCTGATCCGGGTTGCCGGCAGTGTGCGCGACAATGAAGTGGTTGTCAGCGTCAGCGACGAGGGCGTGGGCATTCCGGTCCACGAACAGGAGCGCATCTTTGAGCGCTTCGCGCGGGTTGATAACAGTCTGACACGCCAGACCCCCGGCGCCGGGCTGGGATTGTTTCTGGTCAAGGCCGTGATCACCGCTCACGGCGGGCGGGTGTGGGTGGACAGCCAGCCGGGACGGGGTGCCACGTTCTACTTCACCCTGCCGTTGGACGGCCAGGTCTGAAGAGGGTTGTGTCAGTCCGCGCTAATCACCGTTTCCGCCGCCGGGTTATGTCTCTCCCCTCACTGGGTGAGGTACGTGCCGCCCTATTCACACCCTGTGGTGACACCTACCCCAATGGGCCACCTCTGACCAACAGCGCCATGAAGGCGAGTCCTGACGTTTGCGCCGGCACCCTCAAACAGGCGTGCAAAGTGCTCGGCGTTCCCGGCAGTCACTTTGAGAGGGTTCATTCGCGGAAGAAAGTCTCGACTCTGGTGTGATCCTCTTCAGAGGGATAAGCCTCGATGAAACTGATCCGATGCCACGGGAACATGAAGCGGGTGCAGCCCGGCTCGATGAAGACCAGGTTCTTGCCATCGCGTGCTCTCGGATTGGTGCACAGGACATAGCTGGACTGAGGATCCGGCAACCCGTCCATCTCGGCCATGATCGGGTCGGTGCCCTGTAGATGTAACACTACCGTGAATGCCATACGGGTATACTCCTCATCTCTAGAGAACTTCCAGGTCAATGGCCATGTTGCCAATCTGCAGCTGGTCGCCATCGCGCACCACCTCGGGCAGATAGGGAATGAGCCGGCGGCCATTGACAAAGGTGCCATTGATACTCGCCAGGTCTTCCACCACGATGGCACCCCTGCGCGCTTTCAGACGCGCGTGACGGCGCGACACACCTTTTTCCAACCCCCCGAACTGCGTCAGATCCACATCCGGAAAGGTGCTGGCAGCGGGGTCAAGGCGGCCCAGACACACCGGCTGTTCCAGGCTGACCTCCAGTGATCGTGCGGCATCCACAATGTGCAACCTCACCCGCACCGATTGATGCTCCGTCGCCATCTCGGTCACTGGCTCACTCGGCGCGCCTCCCCAGCTCAACCCCGCATCGCCGGGCAGGGCAAACTCGTCCGTTTCGGTCGGCAGGAACGTTCCACACTCGGTGCAGATCAGCGAATTGGCCACATGTTTGGCGTGGCAATTGGGACATTCAATCATCGTGTTCACCGTGAGTTGTCAACGATAGCGCTCGCGTGCCATAACGCATTCGCTTGCGCCCCTCCGGCGATAGCATACCGGTGCGTGCCAGTTGGCCGGCTTCCAGCATAGCGGAACGCGCCAGCTCGGTCTCACCCATTGCGGATAGCCGCACCGCCATCGCCTCCAGACGCTGCGTGGCAGAGTCGGTGAGGCCGGCCGCCAGCTCGGCCCCCACCTTCTCATGCATTCTGAGCAATGCTACCCGGGCCAGGGCGTTGGGAATCGCCGTCGGAATGTCAGCACTGGAAATGCGCCCGATGCTTCCGGTCTCCGACCTTGGCACCAGCTCGACCATCACATCAGCCGTGGCAGAAGCCACATCGCCGGGCTGGCCAGGGATATCGGCCTCGATTCGCAGACTGGCAATCGGCTGGAGACCCGGCGGCACAGCCTCGATATGATACTCCAGGAGCACCAGCTGACGCTCCCCGACACCAAGTGGACCCAGCCACACCGGCGGCTGACCCTCACCGACAGTCAGCCGCCTCACCTCCGGTGCCACCAGGAAGGCCTCCCGCAGGATTGCACCCGGTGCGGCTGCTGCCTGCAATGTGGTTTGCCGTGCTGCCACACGGGTCAGGTAACGGATGGCATCGTCAAGTATCTCCGGCACGCGCTGTGCATTCCCAATATAGAACACCCGTCCACCTGACAGATGGGCCACTTCATCCAGCAGGTCCTCGTTCCAGTCATCGCCGATGCCCATCGCCGTTATATGAATCTGATGCCCACCGGCCCACTTCGCGAGTTCCAGACAGCCCGCTTCATCGCCGTAGGTGCGTCCATCGGTCAGGACCACGACATAGTTCAATGAGGTCTTGGTGCGGCCACGCACCACCTCACGCATGCCGGCTCCCAGTCCCTGCAGCAACTCGGTGCCGCCCGCGGGCTGGACCACACTCAACGCCGCCTTGACCATCGCCTTGTCCACATTGCGCCGCGCCGGCAGCAGCACCTCGGCACGGTCGTTGAACACCACCAGACTGAGCGAGTCATTCGGCCTGAGACGATCAACAATGCGGCGAGTAGCAACCTGCACGGCCTGCTGGCGTGGACCCTGCATCGAGGTGCTGTGGTCAATGACGAGACACAGGTTCAGGGGTAATGGGTCCAGCGCTGCGTCGGCACGCAGGGACACACTGACCAGCGCATACAGCGCTTGAGGATCGGCCAGCGCCGGCAGGCGGGTATGGCTCGTGAGGACATGTGCGGTGAGCGCTGACTGCTGGTCGAGATCCAGTGGGCCGGTCGCCTTGCGAGACGGGAGCGGCTGAGACCCCTGTGCGCTCATCGTGCTTCCTCCGTCAGAATGTCGGGACCAGAGGCGCACCGGCCACGTGGCTGAGGACGTGGAGGGTCACCCGCAAGCCTGTCTCCACCAGGCGCCAGATGTGCGTGTGCACCTTTCATCGCCCCCAGGTGCTCCCCACTCCCGGTCTCAGCGGGACGCCGCCTCATGCATCCCGGCTACGCGTCGCAATCAACACGGTGATATTGTCGCCACCGCCACGTTCGATGGCTGCCGCCACCAAACGCTCCACCGCCGTCCAGGCGTCGGGCGCCGCTCGCAGGATAGCGGCCATGTCTGCATCCCCCACCGTGCCCCACAGGCCATCGCTGCACACCACCAGAGACGCCCCCGCTGGCAGTGGCTCCGTGTAGGTGTCCACATCCAGCGTCTCATGCTGGCCGACTGCCCGATACAGAACATTGCGATGTGCCAGAGCCTCTTCGGCAGTAACCTGCCCGGATTGCACCAGCCGCGCCACCAGAGAATGATCGCGGGTGATGCAACGCAGGCCGCCTTCGTCGTACATATAGGCCCGGCAGTCGCCCACGTGGGCGATATAGACACGCGCACCGAACACAAGTGCCACCGTCAACGTCGTACCGCCGCCCGGTACGTCGCGCAGCACCGCCGCGTTGGCCGCCCTGACAGCCTCCACCAGTGCCTCGTGGATTGGCCGATGCTGACCATCTCGCACCTGGCGTGCCAGGAAGGGCACGAACACATCCTGTACCACGTGGGCGGCAGCTACCTGGGCTGCGAGGAGGCTGGCCATCTCTCCCCGCTCGTGTCCGCCCATTCCATCGGCGACGACGAGCAGCGCCAGGTCGGCGCGGGCCGCTTCGCCCCAGGCCGTACAGTCCAGCACCACACACGCATCCTCATTGCGCTCGCGCACCCGGCCGACGTGGGTTGCGCGGGCAATTGTCAACCCCGGTGGCGCATTGTTCGGCGGAGTCACGCCCGACCGATTTGAGCGCGGCATTCCCACTGCACCGGCGGCGTCGGCAGATGGTATGGTCTGAGACGCGAGCGTGTCAGAGGTGCTCATAGCCTGTATCCTGACAGATCAGGTCGGCAACGCGTAGATATGGCAGTCATTCGAGCCAACGTACACGGCTGTGTCGGTAATGAAGGGGGATGACGGCATCGCCGCTCCGGTAGAGAAACGCCATTGCTCCTTGCCGGTGCGCCGGCTGATGCACACCAGGTCACCGCCGGTTGTGCTCACATACACACTGTTGCCGCCAACGGCCGGTGTTGACACGATCTGGCTGCCCACGTTGCACTTCCAGACCTGTTGGCCCGAGGACGCATTCAGGGCATACAGGAATCCGTCAACGGCACCGATGTAAACCACGCCATCCACAACGCGCGGCGAACCGATCACCATATGACCGGCTCGAAAGCGCCAGACTGACCAGCCGGAGCGTTCGTCCAGTGCGTAGACGTTCCAATCCGCCGAACCGAATATCACCAGGCCGTTGCACAACACGGGGCTGGAGATGATGCCCCGGTTCGCGCGGAACTTCCACCGCTGACGGCCTGATTGCAGGTCCACCGCGTACATGTGAGCGTCTTCCGCGCCCACGTAGACCACCTCATCTCCCACCGCCGGCGACGAGCGAATGGCATCCAGTGCTTCAAATCGCCAGACCACCTGGCCGCTGTTGGCGTTTACGGCGTACAGACGATGGTCGTCCGAGCCGAAAAAGGCGTGTTCCAATTCCACCCGCGCCGACGAGCGAATGCGGCCCTCGGTGGGACACGTCCACAGGATACGCCCCGTGCGCGCAGATACGGCGTAGAAAATTCTGTCCTCCGACCCAAACAACACGCGGTCTTTCCACACACACGGCGTGGCGGCAATCCCCCCATCGGTGGCGTACTTCCAGTGAAACTGCCCCGTGCGAGCGTCAAGGGCATACAGGTTGTTGTCGTAGCAGCCAACATAGAGAATGCCGTCAACCACGACCGGCGACGAACGCACTTCGTCCTCACACCGGAACTTCCAGATGGGCACAACGGACTGACCGGTCACCCCCGGAACTTCTACCTCGCTTGCCTGGGCAGCCGTCGAGGGGATGGCAGCAGATGGTGTGGCAACACCCGCTGTCGCCGGCACACCCGCGGCACTGCGGCAACTGACAAGCGCCTCTTTCATCTCGTCGGCCGTGGCAAATCGCCTGGTCGGCTCGTACTCAAGCGCCTTGAGGACAACTGCTTCCAGCTCGCGCGACACGCTGGCGTTCAGACGGGACGGCGGCTCCTCGGCAAATGTGAACGGGGGATGTAGGCGTGGATCACGGCGGGTAAGCAGATGATGCAACGTTGCACCCAGCGCATAGATGTCGCCCTGTGGACTGGCCACACCGCGATACTGTTCAGGCGGTGAATAGCCCTCTGTACCGATCATGGTGCCCTTACGGCCGATATTTACGATGCGGGCAATGCCGAAATCAACCAGGACGATGCGATCGTCGGCACGCACCATAATATTCGACGGCTTCATATCGCGGAACACAATGGGTGGCTCGTGCTGGTGGAGGTAGGACAGGACCTCACAGATCTGGATAGCCCAGTCCACTACACGGTCAGATGGCAACGGAACCCGCGTGGCGCGCAAGACACGTTCCAGATCCATTCCCTGGATGAACTCGAGCACCAGGTAGTTACGATTCTCGTTGGCAAAGTAATCGTAGATCTTGGGAATCGAGGGATGGCTGAGCGTCGCCAGGATGCTGGCCTCGCGCTCGAAGATCTGTGTGGCGATGCGATACTTCTCCAGCTCGCCGGTGGAGACGATCATCTCCTTGAGCGCGCAGAGCCGGTTGGCGCCCTTGAAGTGCGTGTCACGAGCCTGGTAGACAGCGCCCATGCCACCCAGGCCGATGATCTTGATGATCTGGTAGCGGCCCTGCAGCAGCACGCCGGGTGGCAACGTCGTGTCGCCGGGTCGGGTTTCGTCGCTACTCGGTTGCAGCTTGAGTGTTTCCAACTGATCCCCGTCCTCTGAGCAGTCCCGGGCCACAGCGGCTTCTCAACACAGGATTATACTGAGCCGCTATGACTACGTCAACCTGATGCGAGGCAGGCAATGTGGTATAATCTCCGGGGTACCGAATACGAGCGATGCAATCATAAGGAGGTGGCAGCGATGCGCAAGCTGCGATGGGGAGTCCTGAGCACGGCATTGATCGGCACCGCCAAGGTCATCCCGGCGATGCAGGCGGGCCAGTTCTGTCAGATCGAGGCGATCGCCTCGCGTGACCTGGGCCGGGCAGAGAGCGTGGCACGCGAGTTGGGCATCCCACGCGCCTACGGCTCCTACGAGGCGCTGTTGGCCGATCCCGACATCGAAGCCGTCTACATCCCCCTCCCCAACCACTTGCACGTCCCGTGGTCAATACGGGCACTCGATGCCGGCAAGCACGTCTTGTGCGAGAAGCCGATCGGCCTGAGCGCAGCTGAGGCGCGCCAGCTCCTGGAATCAGCCCGCCGTCATCCGCACCTGAAGGTGATGGAGGCCTTCATGTACCGGCTGCATCCGCAATGGCAGCGGGCAAAGCAGTTGGTGTCGGAGGGCGCCATCGGTGAATTGCGCACCATCCACGCCTTCTTCTCGTATTACCTGACCGACCCCACCAACGTGCGCAATGTGGCCGAGTGGGGCGGCGGGGGATTGATGGACATTGGC
>Ga0073932_1003569_pt1 | contig 20463 bp, 20 predicted proteins | sample DewCreD2012metaG_FD_76967 | JGI IMG/M metagenome (GOLD analysis project Ga0073932, IMG submission 76967) | Hot spring sediment bacterial and archeal communities from British Columbia, Canada, to study Microbial Dark Matter (Phase II) - Dewar... ...
CAGAAGCCCGCAACACACACCAGCCCCTCGGGGCAGATTCCATCGGGGCACGAGCCTGGCCCGAAAAACGGATTTTGACCCAAGTACGCTTGGCCCGCGAAGGCGCCTCCGGGGACCAGGTTGGTCGCAAACGACACGAACGCCACCCGTGTGCCTGGACCCGAAATCGCCGGAGCCGCGTCCGGCACCCCGGCGTTCGCCAACTCACCACGGTCGCTCACATCCACCACAAGCGTGCGTCCGATTTGCCGATCCCGCACGAACATGTTGGACGCGTGGTTGTTGTCATTGGGGATCAAGTTGGTTGCTGCCGACCCAAATGCCACAAAGCGACCGTCCGCAGAAATCGCTGGCGGGAAGGAAAAATCGTCGGCGTTGCCGCCGCGCATGTTCACGCTCACGCGCTCGATTGTCCGTTGCTGACGGTCGAACACGAACACATCGACCACGCCATTGCGGTCGTCGGCGACCAAGTTATCGGCAAGCGATTTGAAGGCAACGAAGCGGCCATCCGCACTAATCGCCGGCAAGATGCTATCGCCATTTCCCTGAGTTCCGTTGCTCGCCACACTCACCCGCTCGATGGCTCCACTCGTGCGATCGCACACGAAAATATCCACAAAGCCGTTCGTATCGCCGCTCACCAAATTCGTAGCTGCGGAAGCAAAGGCCACTATGGAACCATCTTCACTGATCGCGGGGTGAGAACTCGCACCGTTCGGCTGAACATTGCACAGGCGTTCCGTCGTACCCGCAGCCAAATCACGAACAAAGATGTCCGCAACTCGGTTGGTGTCCCCGTCAACCAAATTGGAAGCCTCGGACTGGAAGGCCACCCAACGGCCGTCGCGGCTCACTGCCGGATACAAACTATCGCCATTCCCTTGGCTTCCGTTGGTGGCCACGCTTACGCGCTCCGTCGTGCCGAGGTCCCGCCTCCGAACAAACACGTCAAGCCGGTTGTTCGTATCTCCAGGAACAAGATTCGACGCGGCCGAGTAAAACACCACTAGGTTGCCGTCGTGACTCACGGCCACGTTTCCGCCTTGCGCATGGCTCGGGCCGTTTGCTTGCGTTCCCGCGGAACTTACGCTCGCCCGCTCGACCCGGCCGCTCCGAACATCACGCACGAATACATCTCGAGCTTGGTTCGTATCGAGTACCACCAAGTTGGTGGCATCAGAGTAAAAAGCGACAACGTTCCCTTCGCGATCCATTCCCACGCCCCCAGCTGCTCCGTTGGATGCCTGGCCCGAAGGGTTGGCACTGATCAACCGTAACGGCTCTCCGACTTGAGCCCAGCACGGCAGCGATCCAAGCCACATCATCGCGATCGCTCCGATGCCAAACGTTACGAAAGTTGCCCTGCAGCCCCTGTCTCGGTTCGAGCGGCTAATCGAATAACAGCGACTTTCCACCGCCATGCTCTCCTCCTTGCGAATCACCCCACCACTCCAGATGCCCCCTTTCGCGGCTCGCACGCTTGGCCGAGAACCACGTTATGCCATCCCAAACTTGTCACCTTCGATTGTTCCCCCACTCACCCGAGCGGAGATTCAGCGGTGGCAAAGTGCCATTCTCAGGCCAGGAAGTCAACCGGAGTTTTGCTAACTGCCGAATCAAGCAGCGTGTTCCGCGCCGTGTCCCCACGGTTCTTTGGCGTGGAACGTCGCTCCAGCACGGTCGCCCTGCTGGCTCGAGCCACTCGAGCACACCCGGAACAGTCGCCACACTACACCGTAGGCGTCGTTCGTGCGAACAACTGCCCCGCTAATCCAAGGGATGCAGCCGTGGTATCCGGCGGAGACAAGGTCCATCTCACCCCGGAGGCCAAAATGAGCAGCAAGCACGAAGACATCGTCCGGCAATTTTGCGCAGCGTGGAGTCGCCGCAATGTCGAGGAGTTACTGGCGTTCTTCTCCCCCGATGCCGTCTACCACAACATGCCCCTCCCGCCGCTCCAGGGGATTGATGCGATTCGAGCTACCCTGGAGACGTTCGTGACACCAGCAGAGTGGATCGAGTTCGAAATCCTCAACATCGCAAGCCGTGGCAACACGGTCTTCACGGAACGAGTGGATCGATTCCGCTTCGCTGGGAAAGAAGTAAGCCTACCGGTAGCGGGCGTGTTCGAACTGGAAAACGGGAAGATCAGGGCATGGCGAGACTACTTCGACATGCAAACCTGGCTCCAGCAAACCACGCCTGCGTAAGCCACTAGAGACCTATCTCGGTTTCCGAGCTCGGCGCCACAATCAAAACTGCCGCTGTGTTGCTCGGCCGACCCGGATTTTTTCGCTGATCCAGCGCCGCCGGCCTCGGAAAAAGAATCCCACCGCAAGCCTCTTCATTGCGAACAACGTTGGCTTCGCGCTTCGTTTCTGGCTCGCGGGCACCTCGGCACGGCATTTGCCCTCCTTGCCAGCTATGGCTGCATTCCACTCGAGCCATGCTCTCGAATTCGGCAAGCCGCCATCAAAGGTGTGATCGGGAACCCGAACCAGGTAGCGCGACATTCCCATTGCGCGGGAACGTGCGGGCCAACGACCAGCTTCGACTCAGAGGGGACTTCATCCTCACGCCGGTTCCGTTCGACGAGTCGCTAGTTTCGACCAGTGACCTCTGTGTCCTCCTGCCTAACGGCCGCGAACAGACCATTCTGTAGGCCCTGCATCCTACATATTCCATGGTCAACCGGATGAAGGTCGGCTGAATCCGACTGCAGGGAACCGCGACGTCCTGGATTCGAGTTGGGCGGTATCATCCTGCAATCACTGAGGTAGATAAGAGCCCGATTTCCATGGGCCGCGACGCCATCGCGGGGTCTGTACGCCCAGCGGAAGCCTTGGCTGCGTTTGTCGGCGAAACCTCGGGTGGCGAGTGGGTTCTTTACCGTGGCCGACCACGCACCGCGTGATACTGGAGCTCTGGTGTCCTGGTGTCTGGAGTTGGAATGAACGCGCGTGGCTACTCGCTTACCACTTGGCGTACTGCCACTCGGCGTACCCAAGCTGGCGCTCCAGACGAACGGTCGTTCCGTCGCGGGCGACGAGCTGGCCCGTGTACCTCCCGATCAGTTGGTAGAAGTTGAGGCCCATGAACCCCAGGCGCAGGCGCTCGCGATGGCACGCCTCTGGTTCGAAGCGGAGCTGGCAATCGCCACTTCCGGAACGCATCGACCAGGATCGCATGAGATCGGTCCGTTCGTACTCGAACGCAACCAGATCTACCGGTTCCCGAGTGCCGTCGAGCCAAAAACAGTTTTCCGTGAAGCTGGTTTCGTTCACCCCGCACGAGATGTTCAGACCGACGACCCGGCCGTCGCTGGAGCGACCGGCTAAACAGCCCCAATTCCAAAACGTTTCCCGCCGCATGTAGCCCGCGCTCCAATCGCGGTGGCCCAATGCTCCAGCCTTGTCCAAATCTACGCTACCCATCGCAGTACGAAGCGTACCCTGTACTCGCTGGCCAGCAGTCTTGCGCGCAAACACCCAACCTGCAGCTCCGGCACGGGTGCAAATTCGGAGCGCCTGGGTGGGCGGATCGGTCTCATCCCACTCCGCATCGATGAAGAGGCTGCCCTTGACCTCCGCCGACAAGTGGCGCCGCCCGGGAGGTTCCCCAGGGCCGGTGCGGAGCTCTACTCCCCGAGCTGAAAACACGCTGTGCCCGTCTTCCGGGCTTAAGTCCATCCGCAGTTTGCGTGCGAACAGGCTGCGGAACGTCCACTCCTCCATTGCGCCCGTCTCTGGCCAGTACACGTAGACGAAGGCTGTGCCCGCGTAACGGGTGTTTACCAGTGCGCATCCGAATACAGCCGCTTCACTGAGGCCACCCAAAAACTCGAACTGCTTAAAGCCGAAGTGGCGGCGCCAGGGTCGGGCAGGGCGATCGTACTCGTCAATCAGCCGGCAGCGTCCGGGATCGATCTCTTCCACCGGCTCTTCGAAGAGGCCAAAGCGCACCTCTCCGCGCTCATCGCAAAGGGAACGCATGCCCTGTTTACCGGATGTGCGGCCACACCTCGCGCTCGAACAATCGCAGACTTTCCCAAGCAAAGTCTGGCGATAGGCCGCCCATCAGCGGGTGCAAGACCACTCGGCCGTGTTCGCGAGCCAGAGCAATGCACTGCTCGGGGGTCACCACCGCGTACACTCCTGAGCGACGTACGTCCTCGGCGCTTGTCCCCTCGACGTGCACTTGGGAGCGTTGGTCGGGGGTTTGCCACGAGGCGTACGTGGTCGCGTCGTACACCGCGTGCGGAGCGATCCGCTGCCAGACACCCTCTGGGTCGAGCGTGACGTGCACGAAGCCCGGTCCACCGGGCATCAGAGCGAAGCCCGTGTGGAAGCCGACGCGTCGGCATTCTTCTTCGTACACCTGCACGAGCCGCGGATCGCCAATGGCTGGGAGGAACGCAGCGCGCAAGCGCGCCGCGCGTCGCGCGGCCGTTTCCGTAGAACCACCGAGGAAAATCGTGATCGGGTGCGCGGGGCGTGGAGTGACCCGAACGCGGCGCCCACGGTAGGTAAACGGCTCCCCTGTCCAGGCTTGCCGCAACACGTCGACCGCCTCCTCCAGCAATCGACCACGTTGTTTGCGGTCGATCCCTGCCATCTCGAACTCTTCGGCACGATAGCCCAAGCCTGCGACGATGCTGACGCGACCGCCGCTGGCCAGGTCCAAAACCGCGAGTTGCTCGGCAATCCGCACCGGGTCGTGCAAGGGCAGCAGCAGAGCCGCGATATTGATGGGAAGCCGCTTGGTCGCCCCCGCGATTGCCGCCGCTAGCGTCAGCGGCGCGGGCAAGTACCCATCGTCTACGCCATGGTGCTCCGACAGCACGCACATGTCGATCCCGAGCTCGTCGGCCCAGCGGCACATTTCCAAGCAAGCGCGGTATTGATCCGCGTGCGTCGTGGAGGCAAACGGAGGCACCCGCAAGTCGAATCGAATCACGACAATCGCCATGGCTGTTCCTCCCGTGTTCCGCGCCCCGGCTCTCGAACCGGACGTGCACTCTCCTCGCGTTCGTCGCCTTGGGGGTCTCTAACGATCGAGCAAATCGAGCTTCTCCTGCGCCGCAAACTCCCGACGCACCTCTTCGTAGTCCTCTCGGGTAAACGGCCGGAATGTTGTGTCGCCACGGCGTCGCCAATAAATCCGCGCATCGGGGATTCGATTCAAGTCGAAGTACACCTTCTTGTAGTTGCGCACCAAGACCTTCTGCGTTTGCGTGTACTCGAAGTCGTCGACGATCCGCACGAAGTCGGGGAACCATTTCCGGTCCATGCTGCCGTGCGTGACCTGATGCTCACACCAGTCGAAAAACCCCTGCGGGTCGAACTCCGCTCCATCGCGCAATTTTAACGCTGCCATCACCAGTTCGTCGGAAATGGCGCACGGCACGCCGTACGCAACCGCCAATTGCACATCGGGATGCTCCGTCAGGAGCCGCCCTACTTGCGCGGCGGAAAAATTCTCGCCGTCTTTGCGGATCCAGTCGTCCGTGCGTCCGTCGAAATACAAGTAGCGACGACCGTCGACGATGAGGATGTGACCCAAGTCGCCCGAGTGGTAAACCCCGTTGCGGTACTTTTCCTGGTTCGCCTGCGGGTTATCGTAGTACCCTTGAAACAAGGCAGTATCGGGAGCGACCCGGCAAATTTCGCCGACCGCGCGATCGTAGTTCAGCAGCTTGCCGTCTGGCCCAAGCTGCGCCGGCTCGCACTCCGACCCATCCGGCGCCAAAATCTTCACTGCTGGATCGGTAATTTCCCCGACACACCCGCGCGGGTCTCCTTTGCGGCGGAACGTACTGATGGCAGCTTCGGTGGAACCGTACAATTCGAACATGTCCTCGAGCCCGAGCCACTTCATGAACTTGTCGATGTCGGGCGGCGAAGCCCCGTTCCCCACCGCGTAACGCAGTTTGTTGCGGGGGTTGTTCGTGACCTCTCGGGCGATGCGTTCTTCGTCGCCACCAAAGCGCTTTTCGATCGCGGCGAGAACGTAGTGAACCGGCTCGCCCACGTAATTCCAGAACGTCGATCCGTAGGTAAAGATGTCGTCGAGAAATTGGCTGGCACTGAACCGCTCGCGCAACCCCATGCTCCCCCCCCACCCAAAATGCCGGCATGAAGCCAACGAACATGGCGTTCGAATGGAACAAGGGCATGCAACCGTACCCCACGTCCTCGTAGGTCAGGCCGAGGTTGGAGGACACTCCGAATCCCACAGCACACAGCTTCATGTGGTTGTTCAAAATGCCTTTTGGCAGCCCGGTCGTCCCAGAGGTGTAAATGACCATGAGGTTGGTTTCGGGAGTGACCGCCACGTCCGGTGCCGGGAGTTCGCGCTCGGCAGGTCCGACTTCCCGATCCAGGCATGCAACGTAATCCCGCTCCGGGGGGATCGCACCGCCCTGGGTGCGGAGAACCAAAATGTTTTCCTCTCCAAGCGTGCGCAGTTGTCCGCGAATGCGCTCGACCTCGGGAAGAAACTTTTCATCGACCACCAGCACACGCGCGCGTGCGTGATTGAGCACTCCTGCCAGTACTTCCCCTCGCAGTCCGGTGTTGACCCCGAACAACGTAAGGCCCGCAAACGCACACCCTCCGTACAGCGACAACAATTCCAGGTGGTTTTCGAGCAACATGGCGACATGACCCGGATGGTCGCTGTCGATCTTGCCAATCCGCTGCAACAGAAAGTGCGCCGTGCGCACGCTTTCGTTGCGGAACTGCCGATACGTCCAGCTCCGGTCGCGGTGCATGAGCACCACCTTGTCTCGCGTGACGGGATGACGCGCCCGGGCCTCGATGTGGGCGCCCACAGTGAAGCTCGGTGCGTCGAAGACGAGTGGTTCAGCCATTCGCAATCTTGCCTCCAATTCCAACGAAATGAGTGAACCGGGTTCTTAAAGGCCGGGACCAACTAGAGTCAATGCAGCCCCACATCGTTTTGCCCCGGCGCCTCGCTCTGTGGTGGCAACGGAACAACGCGAAGTCGCGGCCCACCAGCAACGCGCACGCTGTTCGCACGGATGAGCGCCGAGCTGGCGCCATCAGCTCCGCGCCCCGGGCCGTCCGCTCCCTTTAGGCAAGCGCCTGCAAGTGGCGCTGGAGGTTCTCCGCGCGTTCGCGCAAGGCCCCGGCCTTTTCTTTCTCTTTTGCGACGATCTCCTGCGGAGCTCGGGCTACGAAGTCCGCACGGGCCAGTTTGCCCTCCACTTGTTCAAGATCCTTGCGCACCTTGAGGAGCTCGCGCTCGAGCCGATCACGCACCTCGGCGGTATCTACCAGCCCACGCACCGGAACGAAGATCTCGCCAATGCCATCGACAACCACGGAGGGCTCGCCCACCGGGTGCTCCAGCGGAGCGAGAACCTCGACTGTTCCCACTCGCGCCAACAGACCGAGATACTGCTCCAGGAGGACGCGTGTTTGCGCCGGCACACCCGAGGGGAGCCGAACCGTGATCCGCGCGGAAGGAGCAATTCCTAAATCCGCACGCAAGTTGCGCACGCCGCGAATCGCGGCAATGAGCTGGCCTGCCAAGGCTTCTGCTTCCGGGTCGAGCCAGCGGTCGTCGGGACGAGGGAAGGGCGCCACCATGATGCTCGGCGCCACACGCTCGATAGGCAAGTGCTGCCAGATTTCTTCGGTCACGAACGGCATGATCGGGTGCAAGAGGCGCAACGCCCGTTCGAGTACACCGACCAGGACACTTCGAGTTACGCGCGCTTGCGGAGAGGTAGGCTCTGCCAAAGCCAGTTTGCTCATTTCGATGTACCAATCGCAGTACTCATGCCAGAGAAACTGGTACAGGCCCAAGGCGACCTCGTTGAAACGAAACTGTTCCAGCGCAGCCCGAGCCTCGCGGCTCACTCGCTCCAAGCGCGAGAGGATCCAGCGATCCGCCAGCCCAAAATCGTCGCTGCGGAGCGCCTGTAGCGATTCCACGCGAGTGTCCGCAGGTACCTGTCGCAACACGAACCGTGCAGCGTTCCAAATCTTGTTGGCAAAGTGCCGGCCAAGGTCGGTTTTTTCCTTCGCGTAGCGCACATCCTCGCCCGGTGGCGCCAAGGCAACGATCGTAAAGCGCAGTGCATCGGCTCCGTACTCTTGGATGACCTCTAGCGGATCGGGCGAGTTGCCCAGCGACTTCGACATCTTGCGCCCCTGCAAATCGCGCACGATGCTGTTGAAGTACACGGAGCGAAAAGGCACGTCGCCCACGAACTCGTAACCCGCCATCACCATGCGGGCGACCCAAAAGAAAATGATATCCGCGCCGGTAACGAGTACGTCCGTGGGATAGAAGCGCTCTAAGGTACGTGTGCGCTCCGGCCAGCCCATCGTCGAGAATGGCCACAGCCACGAGCTGAACCAGGTATCCAACACGTCGGGGTCCTGCTCGATGGCGCCCGAACCGCAATGCGCACAGGCGGTCGGGTCGACGCGGGCCACCGTCTCCTTCCCGCAGTCGCGACAGTACCAAACGGGAATGCGATGCCCCCACCAGAGTTGGCGGCTGATGCACCAGTCGCGAATGTTCTCGAGCCAGTGCAAGTACACACCCACCCATCGCTCCGGGGTGAGCTTGAGCGCGCCCGTTTTTACGGCGGCGATGGCCGGACCCGCAAGCGGCTTCATCCGCACGAACCACTGCGTCGAAAGGTACGGCTCGATGATGGTTTGGCAGCGCTCGCAACGGCGCACCGGAACCCGGTACGGTTCCACTTTCACCAGCAGTCCTTGCGCTTCCAGGTCCGCCACGATTTTTTTCCGCGCTGCAAATCGGTCGAGCCCCTGATACGGCCCCCCATTTTCGTTGATCCGGCCTTCGGTATCCATCACCACCAACGCAGGGAGTCCGTGGCGCTGCGCGATGTCGAAATCCGCCGCATCGTGCGCCGGCGTGACCTTCACCGCGCCTGTACCAAATTTCGGATCGACCGATTCGTCCGCCACGACTGGAATCGGGCGGCCCAGCAAGGGCAGCACAACCTGCTTGCCAATGAGCGACCGGTAACGCTCGTCCGCAGGATGCACCGCTACGCCCGTGTCGCCCAACATGGTCTCGGGGCGAGTGGTCGCGACGACGACTCCCGGGCCGCCATCCTCTGCCGGGTAACGAATGTGCCACAGCGAGCCCGCCTCGCCGCCTTCCACGGTGATCGCTTCCTCATCCGACAGTGCGGTATGGCAACGAACACACCAGTGGATGATCCGCTGACCGCGATACAGAAGCCCCTTTTCGTACAGCCGCACGAACACTTCGCGCACCGCACGCGACAAACCGGGGTCCATCGTGAAGCGCTCGCGCCGCCAGTCGCACGAGGCCCCAAGCTTGCGCAACTGCAGCAAAATTGTGCGGCCGTATTTTTCTTTCCATTCCCAAACCCGCTGCAAGAACGCCTCGCGCCCAAGACGGTGGCGGTCGAGCCCCTCCTTCGCGAGCTGCTTTTCCACTGCATTTTGCGTCGCAATGCCCGCGTGGTCGGTGCCCGGAATCCAAACAGTTACATGGCCGTCCATGCGTTTGAAGCGCACCAAGATGTCTTGGAGAGTATTGTTCAGTACGTGCCCCATGGTGAGCACGCCGGTGACGTTCGGCGGGGGAATCACGACGCTAAAGCGCGGCCCGGGCTGATCCTCGTCACCGTAAAAGTACCCTTCTCGCTCCCAAATCGCGTACCACTTGTCCTCCACCTGCGAGGGATCGTAAGTCTTCGGCAACTCATTCATAGGACAGCACCGTCGATGCTGTGCACCGGCGCACAACGAACCGGCTTGGCTAACGTAAAGGCCTCGGACCCGCAACAGCGAGAACCGCAACTCACCACACGAACCCTACGCGGTGGCTTTTCGCACACTTAGCACCCCTCGGGGCACGTAAACCCCGGGGGTGCCTGCATGCATACCGCTCAGGGCACAAGTTCGAAGCGGTACTCGATGGTGCCCTCGATGCCCCGTCCGGCACTCGTCGGAGGCACGCGGAAGCGGCTGCGACGCGCGGCCTCCACCGCCTCTCGATCCAACACGTCGTAACCCGAGGAGCGCTCGACACGCGCGGTTTGAACCGTCCCGTCAGCCCTCAGCTCGAGTCGAACAGCAACGACACCGCTCCAGTTTCGCTGGCGCGCGACTGGCGGATACGCCGGAGCTGGGCACCGAATGCAGTATGCGCGGGCATCTCCGAGGCCGGCCCCATTGGCGCCCCCACTCCCCGCGGCACCGTGGCCGGCACCGCCGCCGCTACCTTCTCCAACGCCACGTCCAGTAGCTTCCAACGGAAGTGTCGCATTCGACTCGTTTGCCCCGGGCATTTCCGCGTCTGCGTGGTCGCTCGGCGCCGGCAACGGTCCAGCCGCTGGCGGCGCTTCGCGCTTCGGACGCGTCGCAACGCGAGGCGGGCGCTTGGGCTTCGGCGACTTCCGGTTCATGTCGCCAACCTTTGGCGGCTCGGGCACCACAGGCGGTGCCGCGCGCGGCTCCTCTAAAGGGGGACCAATCGGACGAGCGCCACTGGGCTCGCCCGCGGAGCCGGGAAGCACAGAGGCAATGATCACGCGCAGCGGAGGCACATCCGCGGCCTGCACGGGTCCACGCCAACGGCTGCACATCCAGAGCAGTGCGGCGTGAAGCACCAAAGCCACGCCTATCCATGGTAGGTACCCGCGCCAACGTGGAGCCGGTGAAACGAACAACACTTGCCCGCGGTCCGCAGGAACAGTCATTGGCAAACGCGGGTTGGGTAACGGGCACGAAGGGCCCGGGTCAAGCCCACGCGCTACCGCGCAGTTGGCACCTGGTTGTTTTGTGCCGGACGCTCGACCCTCCGCGAGGGTTTACAACACGGCCGGTCACCTCGCGTGCTTCGATGGCCGCGACCCAGCCGTTTCGCCTGCACCTTAGAGCTGCTGCCTCTGGATGAAGACGCTCTTGTCCACTTTTGAAAAGAACTGGCGATAAAATTCCGCATCCGACACGCTGCGCACGTCCATCACCTCCCCACGATTGTCGAGCGTTTTCACCTGGAAGTTCACGCGCACTTTGGTCTCGTCGCCAAATTCGGTCACGTTCGCCGAGCATTCGACAATCGCAACTTTTCGCCACCGCGCCTCGTTTCCCCCGAACAGTCCCATCAAGAGCGCAAAGTTGGGATTTTCCACGTTCGTTTCCTTGGTGGCGGAGATCAGTCCCAGGTCGGTGTTGGCGTGTTTGACGATGAAGCCCTCGTCTTGCAGGGCGTTGATCAGTGCCTTCATGACCAGCTTGGAGTCTCTTACCGGGTACGTACGCGTTTGAAACTCGCGGATTTGGAGTTGGGTGGAGGCCGGCTCCACCGCCACGCAGCCAAACAGAGGTGTGAGCACAAGCCACCAGATCGTCCGAACAAAGCTGCGGCACGCCACGATCCGCCTCAAAACTTACTCGCGTGGTACGAAAACGATTCGACCCGCTGCTGGTCGTCGAACTTGATCACGACCGTCAACGTCCGCTGGCTCGACCGAGCCGCACCGGCAGCCTGCCCCGCCCCAAGAATCAGAATCGTGCCGTATAACTGACTCGTCGAGTAGGATGCCTCGGTCGCCACTTTGTCATAAACCCACGTCTCCTTGCCGGCCGCGTCGCGAGTGACGATGTTCGGGGAACCAAGACGTTCGACCACTTCTGCTTGCGACAAGCCCACGCGGATTTCTTTTTGCACAACGCCTAGCGTCATCTCACGCTCAGCCGCCGAACGCACCCGTTGTTCGTGCCAACCGCCGCCACAACTTGCTGCGCACACCAACGTACCGGCCAAACTGAAAACAAGCGCACGTTGCCCTGCGGCGATCATCCTGCCCTCTTCTCCAAACCGTTCTCGCTAGCCCCTGCCCTATTGAACCAGCCCGGCATCGGTTGCCACTTTGCCCGCAAGACACTTCGCTGGTCAAGCCTGTTCTGCAACCGCCCGCATGCAAGGCCGACGTGGCCGATCCGATCCGGAAGTGGCAACTGCCTGTCGCTTGCGAACGCATCCGTGATAAGCTTTCGGGCCATGAATCGCCGCATCGGCACCCAAGTGCTCGTGAGCTCGGTGGTGGGCGTGTTGTTTTTGCTGCTCGCGTTCCGCAACGTTTCCTTCGGCGAGTTGGGGACTGTGCTCGCGGGTTTTCACTGGCCTTGGCTCCTTGCCGCCGTGTGCGTGAGTTTTCTTCTCATGATCCTGCGCGCCTGGCGGTGGCAGCTCGAACTGTTGCCGCTCGAACACGTTCCGATGGGCCGACTCTGGGCGGTCACGGCCGCTGCGTACACGGCAATCAACTTGATTCCAGCACGGCTCGGCGAAGCCGTGCGGCCTTGGCTGTTGTCGAAATTTTCCGGGGTTCGATTGTCACAAGCGGTGGGGACGCTCGTGGTGGAAAAGCTCATGGACTCGTTTTGCATCGTCACCTACATGGTGGTGGCGCTGCTGTTCACCGAGCAACTCCCCGTTTGGGCCCGTCGCGGAGCCTTGTTTCCGGCTGTTTTCACCGCGTTGTTCGCCACCGTCGTCGCACTTGCCTACTGGCGCGGCGAGCAGTTTGTCGAACGCCGAGTGGCCGTGCTGCTGCCAGAACGATTTGGAGCTGGCCTGTTGCGTATCGTCCGTGCGGTGATCGAGGGCATGAAAGTGTTGCCCGATGGGCGGCTGCTAGCAAAAGTGTTTCTCGTCTCGCTGCTTCTCTGGTCGCTGCCAATTTGCTCGAGCTGGATCGTCATGAAGGGATTTGGATTTCCAGTGCCGTTTTCGGCGGCGCTGCTCGTGTTCTTGTTTGTGGGGATTGCCACGGCGCTGCCTAACCCGCCGGCAATGGTGGGACCCTTCCAATACGCCTGCATCCTTGCTCTTGGCATTTACGGCGTCGGCCAAGATGCCGCCCTCGCCTTCGGCCTCCTTTTAAATGCCCTTCAAGTGCTCACGATCGTGGCGCAGGGAGTTGTAGGTGCCTTGGCGCTGGGGCTTGGTTGGTCTGACGTGCAAGCAGCAGGTCGTCTGGTACGCGGCGAGGAACCGACGCCAGCAACTCAAGCGGGCGAACCCTGACTTGCACGAGGGCGCACGAACCAAGGGAGCCAGAGTGGCGCGGTCGAGTAGAGCGGCACGAGCGCGTAGACCACCCACAATGCCCACTTGGGGAGCCACCACACCTGCAACGTGCAGTTGACCACCAGAACTCCAACAAGCACGTAGTTGGCGACACCGCCCCAGTGACCGACGCGATCGGGAAACGCCACCCGACGAGGTGAAGTCGCGTTCCGCGAGCGGACCACATATGCAGTGAAGGCAAACAACACGCTTGCTGGCACCCACCAGGGAGCAAGGCCCACAGCCGTGTACACACTGAACGCAGGTACGATGAAGCCGATGTCTGCACCGTGGTCGAACCATCGCGCCCAAGCCCTGTCGCTACCGGAACGGCGTGCCCACCGCCCGTCGAGGATGTCGCTCAGCGCTGCAAAGGCAAAGGCCACCCCAGCGATCCAAGCCTTGGCCGGTACGCCGTGGTGAGCAGCCCAGACGCACGCCACGAACACCGGCGCGAGGGCGATCCGCGCACCAGTGAGCCCGTGCGCCAATAGGCCCCACGGGACGGCTTCGTGCTGCAGAATCACTCGCCGCGTCGCAAGAGCCCGCGCAGTTCCCCGCTCTCGCGTAGCAATTCGTTCATCGTCTGGATCCATTCGGACTTCGCTCGCGCGTGGCCGCGTTCGTCGCCGTTTTCTCCCGTGGCCGCTGCGGCATGCGGCGCGCTTCCCTGTTGTTCGACCAATCCGTGAAATTCCCTGTGACGAGCGAGCAATGCTTGGAACTTTCGATAGGAGCTGCGCTGTGCGTAGCTGCTTTGCCCAGCCAGGAACGCCTCAGCCTCGCGAATTGCCTGCGCGTAGCGATCGAGTGCCGCTTGAACCCCTTTTCCGTCTTCGGCACTCCGCAAGGTCTCTACCGCAGCCTGGGTCACCATGCCTACGTGCCGCTCCGCGCGGGCGGCGTACGTGCGGTCGGAGCACGCGACTGCAAATGGCGCGAGGACGAGCAGTGCCCAGCTCTTCCAGCGGACCCTCCCGGCGCGCTCAGCTCCGGTACATCTGCTCGATGAGGTCAGCGTACTTCTCATGCACCACGCGGCGCTTCATTTTCATCGTTGGCGTCAGCTCGCCAGAGTCGATCGTCCACTCCTGCGGAACGATCACGAACTTCTTGATCTTTTCGACCTGGCTGAGGTTCTGGTTCACCTCGTCCACGTAGCCCTGAACGACGCTCAGGAGCTTCGGGTGCTGAGCCAGCACACTCAGATCTGCGGGAAGGTCGTTTTGCTGCGCCCACGCCGTGGTCGTTTCCGGATCGAGAACGATGAGCGCAGAAACGAAGGGACGGCGATCGCCAATGACACACGCCTGTCCCACGAGCGGTTTTTGCTTGAGCATGTTCTCGATGTTCGACGGGGCAATGTTTTTTCCCCCCGCAGTAATGATGATTTCTTTTTTCCGATCGACAATCCGGATGTATCCTTCCTCGTCGATGGTGGCGATGTCGCCCGAGTGCAACCAACCTTCTTCATCGAAGGTTTGGCGGGTGAGTTCCGGCTCTTTGTAGTAACCAGCCGTGACGTTCCCGCCGCGCACAAGCAGCTCGCCATCCTCTGCGATCTTCACTTCCACACCCGGAATCGCTCGCCCCACGGTTCCAATTTTGATTTCGCCGGGGCGGTTCCACGACGTCGGCCCTGTGTCCTCGGACTGGCCGTACACCTCCGCAATCGGCACCCCGATGGCGCAAAACCACTCGATGAGCTCCGGAGCGATCGGAGCAGCGCCGCTCGAGGCAATTTTGATCGCATCGAGCCCGACGCGTTCGCGGATCATGGCGGTGATGAATGCAGCATTTTGAGCCTGCTCCGCGAGTTCCGGAGGTACCGGCTCGCCTCGTTGTTCCAGGCGCAGTTTCTGCAGGCTGACATCGATGGCATGCTTCACCATCGACCGCTGGGGCTCGTCCAGTTTCTCCAGCGCGGCCAGCAGTCCTGCATGCAGTTTTTCCCAGATCCGCGGCACCGCAAAGAAAAATTCGGGCCGCACCTCTCGCAAATAATCGGCAATTTGCTGCGGACTCGGGCAAAAGAAGCACGTCGAGGCGCTTTTGAGATGCAAGTAATAGCCTGCCATCCGCTCAGCAATGTGCGCCAAGGGCAGGTAGGAGATGTGCCGCATCCCCGGGGTGCGCGGGAACAAGCGATCCAGAGATTCCGCGGTCCAACAAACATTGTAATGGGTCACCATCACCCCTTTGGGTGGCCCGGTCGTACCGGAAGTGTAAATCAGCGTCGCAAGGTCCTCCGGTTTTACCTGCCGCCAGCGGCGTTCGACCTCGTCGTGAGCCTCTTTGCCGCCGGACCGTTGGAGCTCGTCGAGCGACACCACTGCCGGATCGCGGGGAACTTCTTCGAAGCGGTCGATCACCACGATCTTCCGAAGTTTCGGCAACTGACCGCGAATTGCCGCAATCTTGGCAAACACCTCCGGGTTCTCTGCCACGAACATGGCGGCCTCGCAGTGGTTCAAAATGTATTCGATCTGCGGGGGCGCGAGCGTGCTGTACACCGTTACCGGAACCCCGCCCGCGTGCAGCACCGCTAAGTCGACCAGGTAATGTTCCGGCCGGTTCGAGGCGAGAATGCCGACAAATTCCCCAGGCTGGAGCCCTAGCTCCACAAAGCCGGCGGCAAGGTTGCGCACGCGTTCGCCATACTCCCTCCAAGTTAGCGCCTTCCACTCGCCGCCTTCTTTCCATTTGAGGGCTTCCAGGTCGGGATACTTTGTCACCGCTTCCTGGAACAACGTGCACACCGTTTGTCCCGCGACTTTCCGATCGATGTCCTCCTTTTCCGGGTGCGGCATCTACCTTCGAACCTCCTGGCCAGTCATGCTTGAACGAAACTTGGTTAGCCACACCGACCGGCTCTGCGCAAGCGCATCGCGTGCGAGAACCACGTTGGTTCGTCTGTCTCTGCACGCAAGGGGTTACGGGTTGCCTCGGCAAGGAAGCCCCTGTAAGCTCGCGCGCCATGCTTCCTCGAACGCCCGAAAATGGGCGCACTGGTGTAACAAAGTCGTTTACCGAGGTACTCAAGAGCTATCTCGAAGGACAACGAAAGGAGAATCGCCGATGAAGAACGCGAAAGGACTTGCCATTGCGGCGGCGGCCGCTGCCCTGTTCGCCTCCAAGGTCACGCTTGCGGGAAGCCACGAAGGCGGCACGGAAGCAAAGAAGGTCAAGTGCGAGGGCGTGAACGAGTGCCGAGGGAAGGGCGAGTGTGGCGGGGCAACCCACGACTGCGCCGGGAAAAACGAGTGCAAAGGAAAGGGCTGGGTCGAGATGTCGGCTGCCGATTGCAAAGCCAAAGGCGGCAAAGTCAAAGAAGACTGAACTGTCGGTGGCGCGCCTGGAGCGTGCCCGGGTGCCCATGAACGCCTTTGTTCCCTTTCTCGGGTACGGCATCGGGTTGCGGCCAAAACATTATCCGGAGATCCTCGACCAGTGGCCGCACGTCGACTGGTTCGAGGCCATCACGGAAAATTTCCTCGTTGCCGGCGGTCGTCCGCGACGCGTCATCCGCGAGATTCGCGCGCGCTACCCGCTGGTGTTGCACGGAGTATCGCTCTCCGTTGGTAGCTCCGATCCACTCGATTTCGACTACCTTGCTCGGGTGCGCGACTTCGTGCGCGAACTCGAGCCGGCGTGGGTGTCGGATCATTTGTGTTGGACCGGTGTTGGCGGCATCAACTTGCACGACCTGCTCCCCCTGCCATTCACCGAGGAAACTTTGCGTCACGTGGTGGAGCGGGTTCAGGCGGTGCAAGATTTCCTTGGCCGTCGGATCCTCCTCGAGAACGTGTCTTCTTACCTGGAGTTCGCGCACTCCACGATTCCCGAAGGCGAGTTTCTCGCCACCGTGGCGAAACGAGCCGACTGCGCGATTTTGCTCGACGTCAACAATCTCTACGTCAACGCGCAAAACCACGGCTTCGATCCGCTCGCGTATCTCGACGCCCTCCCGCCGGAGCGGATCGCGCAAATCCACCTTGCAGGTTATGCAGATCGCGGCACCTTCTTGCACGACACCCACGATCACCCGGTGTGGCCGCCCGTCTGGAATCTCTATCGCGAGGCCGTCCGACGCTTTGGACCAGTTTCTACACTGGTCGAGTGGGACGCGCAGTTACCCCCGCTCGCGACCGTGTTGGCCGAGGCCGAACGAGCACGACAAGTCGCCGAAGAGACACTCCATGGCTGGTCCTTCACTGCAACAGGTACAGGAGCTCCTCAGTAAGCTTATCGGCGCGCCCGAAGGGGTCGGGCCAGCACTGCCTGCACTCTCCCTCGAAGAACAGGCACGCTGGCAAGGGCTCATCCGGCACGGCGGTGCGCTCGACCCGATCGAGCGATTGGACGTCTACGCCAACATGTATTTTTTCCGCATCCGCGATGCGCTGGCGGACGATTTTCCGGTCGTTCGAGCCACGATCGGGGCGGATGCGTTCCACAATTTTGTGACGGATTATTTGTTGGTTCACCCCTCGCGTTCGTTTTCCCTGCGCGACGTCGGCAGCGCTGTGCCGCAATTCGCCCGCAGTCACCCGTACACGGGCACTTGGCCGTGGCTCGGCGACTTGGCAGCCTTGGAATGGTCTGTGGTGGAAGCCTTTGATGCCGCCGACGCACCCATGCTTTCCGCCGAACAATGGGCAGCGTACGCCGCGGAAGAGCTGGCAAATCGACGGCTCGTTTGGCACCCGTCGCTCCGGGTGCTTGCCTGCGAGTACCCAGTTCACCAAGCGTGGCAGCGCTTCCAACGCGACGAGCCCCTTCCGACTCTCGCGCCGGAGGAAACTTGGATTCGGGTGTGGCGCAACCAGGAACGCGTGTTCGTTGCTGCAATGACCCGCGATGAGGCAACGGTCCTTCGCTCGCACGAGACGCTTGCGGACGCGGGCGAGTTCCTCGCCGCGACGTACGGCCAATCGCGAGCAACGGAGTTGCTCGCCAATTGGCTCGTCGCCTGGGTGCAAAGCAGGGTGCTGTGCGGCGTCGAGCCAATTACACGTCGAGAACAAAGGTGAGGTTCATGGCCACCCGATACTCTTTGATCTTGTTCTTCTCGATCTTGGCTTGAATGCGAGTGACCTCGGCAGCAGTGACGCCGCGCAAGGTCTTGGTCGCCCGCTTCACCCCTTCTTCGATTGCCTTCTCGATCGTTTTTGCAGAGGCCACAATTTCCGTTACCCGTGCTGTCGCCATTGTTTCCCTCCGTTCTAGTGGGCTCGCCGGCGCGCGTTCGGCGCGCAACGACCCTACACCCACCGTGTGCGAACTGGCAAGGCGCATTCGGCGCGTTGGCGCAGTGGACTCCCTTGACCCGAGGCTGCACACATGAACAATGCGGCGCACGCAATTCGAGGAGTTTCTACGGAGGATCACACCATCCATGTCGGAACCATCTGCTTCGACAGCACCGCGGCCGCAACGGCCGATCGTGCCGTTTTTACGACTGGGCAGCGGAGACGACCCGCCACATCTCGTGGCCAAGAAATGCAAGCATTGCGGGGCCTTGTTCTGGGGTAACCGTGTGGCATGCGCCCGGTGCCACCGTTCGGAAGGCTTCGAGGAAATCCGGGTAAGCAATCGCGGAACGTTGTGGACGTACTCGATCGTCCATCAATCCATGCCTGGCATTCCGGTCCCCTACGTAGCTGCCATTGTCGATCTGCCGGAGGGCATCTCCGTGCGCTGCACCCTCGTGGACGTCGAACCGGACCCAGCCAAACTCCAGTTCGGGATGCCCGTGGAACTGATCACGCGGAAGGTCCGTGAAGACAAGGACGGTAACGACGTGATTGCGTTTTTCTTTCGTCCCGCACGTACCGCGTAAACCAACACCCCATTAGGCGAAGGGAGAACAGTACCATGCGTGACGTATACGTTCTCGGCGTTGGAATGATCAAATTCGGCCGTTATCCGGAGCGCGACGTTGCCGAACTTGCAGCCGAAGCTGCACTGCTCGCACTGCGCGACGCGGACATGACCATCGACGATGTGCAGCTCCTGGCGTCGGGAAACTTGTTTCAAGCGCACGCGATGGTCGGGCAGCGAATTCTGCAGCAAATCGGCCAAACGGGGATTCCGGTCATCAACGTGGCCAACGCCTGCGCCACAGGCTCCACGGCGTTTCGCGAAGCATACTTGGCGGTGGGAAGCGGCGAATACGACATTGCCCTTGCCGTGGGATCGGAACAAATGGGCAAAGCCGGACTCCTCGGTGCCGGCGAACGGCGGGAGAGCGTCGAGGGTATCCTTGGCAGCGGACTCATGCCGGCTGTGTTCGGTCAGGCGGGCGTCGAGCACATGCGGAAGTACGGCACCAAAATCGAGCACTTTGCGAAGATTTCCGTGAAAAACCACAAGCACTCGGTGAAGAATCCGCTGTCGCAGTATCGGGTCGAAGTGAGCTTGGAGGACGTCCTCAACGCTCGCATGGTTGCGTATCCGAACACCCTCTACATGTGTTGCCCCACGGGCGACGGCGCTGCCGCTGCGGTGCTGGTTTCCGAAAACGTGAAGAAAAAGTCGAACCGCAAGGCGGTCAAGGTGGCGTGCTCCGTGCTGACTTCGGATCCCTGGACCGAACGCGACCTCACGCTTCCCGACGTCAACACCCTCACACGCAACGCTGCGCGAACGGCGTATGAAAAGGCAGGGATTGGGCCGGACGATCTCGACCTTGTGGAACTGCACGATTGCTTCGCCACCGCCGAACTGTTGCACTACGAAAACCTCGGCCTTTGCCCGGAAGGCGAAGCGGCCCGAGCAGTGGACGAAGGCTGGTTCGAATGGGGCGGCAAATTGCCCGTGAACGTGAGTGGCGGACTCCTCTCCAAAGGCCACCCGCTTGGAGCTACCGGCGTGGCAAACATCTACGAGATCGTCACACACCTGCGGGGTGAAGCCGGTGAACGACAAGTCGAAGGGGCCAAAGTCGGGCTCGCACACGTCATTGGCTTGGGTTCCGCCTGCACGATCCACATCTTCACGACCTAGGTTCTGCCCCCGCTTCCTCGTTTCGCTCCACGACTGCCGAGCGCAAACCAGCGGGGTTGCTCGCCGGCAACTCGTGTCGGGGCGCCTGCAGCACTCAATTGGCCACGGCGTTTCGGTACGCGACGAGCTGCTCCCCCACCGGGGCGCCCTCGCGATAAAAGACAGCAGGTTTTCCGATCGGTGCGGCAACCTCTACGTCGCGTGGCCCTTCGAACACTGTACCAGACCAAAGGTGCACCCAACGGCCTTGCGGCAAGTACGCCTGCACACGCTCCACTCCGGGATCCAGCACGGGCGCCACGAACAAGTCGGGTCCTACGAGGAACTCGCGGC
>Ga0073932_1003579_pt1 | contig 20405 bp, 19 predicted proteins | sample DewCreD2012metaG_FD_76967 | JGI IMG/M metagenome (GOLD analysis project Ga0073932, IMG submission 76967) | Hot spring sediment bacterial and archeal communities from British Columbia, Canada, to study Microbial Dark Matter (Phase II) - Dewar... ...
CACGTCTCGTGCTTAACTAGAGTGAAGGACTTGATTCGATAAGGACGGCTTCGTAAACGCTCATGGCCGACCCACTGGCCGCCCCTGCGCATGAATGCGCCGAAGGTTTATCCGCCCTCCGGAGGCGGGTAAACCTCTGGCGGGCGCATAAAAATGTAGGGGCGGGCTTTACGCCCGCCCGCGGGAGGGGGTAAACCCCTCCCCTACGGGTGTATTTTCACGGTAAAAAGCCCCGTTCGCCCTTCTATACATCAGGACGAACGGATCTGCCGAAAGTGGTGAGAGCCTGGCCTGAGGTATCGAACGATATCGAACCATATATCGGGGCGAACGGTTCGCAGAAACTGTAAGTGTATAATTTTCCGTTCGTGGTGATGTATAGAACCATGAACGGAAAGCGCCAGCGGGGTTTTTACGAAGGCGTCAATCAAGAGACGGGGTGCCTTTTGGCTAAGGTTCGAAGCAAAGTGACCAAGATCCGCGGGGTGATTATCCCAACCTCTTGGGATGACCAGGGGAACGTCACCGGTATTGCGATTTCTTCCCATGATGAGAATGAATACTGGGTGGACCATAAAGGGAAGGGACCGGAACTCCTGCCCTTCATACGGAAAGAGGTGGAAGCGGCCGGTGTGGTGAGGGAAGAAGAAGGCAGGATGATCGTCAGGATAAGGAAGTACACTGTGAAAGAGGGAGCGGAGGCTTTGGAAGCCCATCCCGGACCAACCGGAGGTGACACCGTCTAGGTTCTTTTGACCGCAAGGATTTCGCTCGCCAAGAATTCTTCAGAAAAAACGCGTCCAATTTTGACAGCCTCGTAAAAAGCCCACCAGGTTGACAATCCCGCGAACCCGCCCAGGAGAACAATAACGTAGGGACCATCAGGATTTCTCGCTTCGCTCGAAATGACACATGAATGAGAGTATCTACGAGACCTTCAAAGCTGGCGTCTTCGAGGATAAGAATTGGAAGTTCCGATCCATTCAAGATCGGAACTTGGAAGTCGCAATCCGGTTTTTCAAACTAGTTTCAAGTCATTAAGCCGCAGCAGAGATCCTCTTTTTTTGTCACAACCCTCTTTTATCACTTGCATCGGAACTCGTTGTTCACTATAATTTAGCATAACTATCGAAAAGTATTGATTCATAGAGGATTAAATATTTGGCATAGATAATGCTTATTAAAAATATATAAACATAATTCAATTAAAGTTTTGATGGGGCACTTTTAAAAAGCTTTTATCAGAGGGAAGGATTTTTCCCTCTTCTTTAAATCAAGGTCTGGGGGTAAGGACTAAGGATGAAAAAGGACATTCTAGCTTCGGAGGATTTTGAGCCTCCGAGTCCGGTTTCCGGACTTGGAAGATACACGGTGAAGACCGAATCAGATGCTTCACTGGATTTAAAAGAAAACCCCAAAATAATATCCATCCAAAAGGCGCCTCATTTCCCGAGGTTTCGCTGCAGTCCTCGAACGGCCGCTTTCCGTAAACGATTCTTTCCCGACGCAACTCCGACAGATTGGAACGATTGGCGATGGCAACTCCGTGCCCGAATTCGCGACATGGAAGCGCTGAGCCGCATTCTCACGCCCTCCGAAGAAGAGCGGCTGGCCATGACCCATGCCGGCCATCAGCTCCCTGTGGCCATCACGCCCTACTACGCGAGCCTGCTGGACAGAAAAAACCCCTTTCAACCCATTCGCCGAACGGTTCTGCCGACCACGGCCGAGCATCTTTCTTCGCCCGGTGAAGCGGCGGATCCTCTTGAAGAAGAGCACGACAGCCCTGTCCCAGGAATAGTCCATCGCTACCCGGATCGGGTGCTTTTTTTGGTCACGGATTTCTGTTCCACCTACTGCCGGTACTGCACACGGTCGCGTCTGGTCGGGCACCAGGGCGGATCCTCCACCAACCTGGCTCGCTGGGAAGAGGCGATTGCGTACATTGAGCGAACAGCCACGGTTCGGGACGTGCTTCTGTCAGGAGGAGATCCCCTCACCCTTTCCGATGAAAGCCTGGCGTGGCTGCTTTCCCGGTTGCGCCAGATCCCTCACGTGGAGTTCCTCAGGATCGGGACCAAAGCGCCGGTGGTCCTCCCCCAGCGAATCACCCCGGCTCTCACCCGTACGCTGAGGAAATTTCATCCCCTCTGGATGAGCATCCACTTCACCCATCCGGAAGAGCTGACCCCTGAGGTGAGCCAGGCCTGCGAACGGCTGGCGGATGCGGGTATTCCCCTGGGGAGCCAGACCGTGCTTCTTTCCGGGATCAACGATGACGTGGCCACCATGAAAGCCTTGATGCACGGCCTTCTCAAGATCCGGGTGAAGCCCTACTATCTCTACCAGTGTGACCCGATCCTGGGCTCGGCCCACTTCCGGACCCCGGTCGACAAGGGGCTGGAGATCATCCGGGGATTGCGCGGCCACACCACCGGATACGCCGTGCCGACCTATGTCATCGATGCTCCCGGCGGGGGAGGCAAGATCCCTCTGCTTCCCGAGTATTCCCTGGGCCGGGAAGGGGAAGACATCCTGCTGAAAAATTACCAGGACAGGGTATTCCACTACCCGGACTGCAAGGGCAAGGCAGAAGTTGGGGGAGGGGTCGAGGCCACAGCGTGAAAGTAGGGATCGCCTACGATCTCCGGGAGGATTACCTCGCCCAAGGGTACGGAGAAGAGGAAACAGCGGAGTTCGATCGGCTCGACACGATAGAGGCGATCGAGAACACGCTCCATCACCTGGGATTTGAAACCGACCGCATCGGGAACATCCGCAAGCTTGCGGCCAGGCTTGCGGCAGGCGACCGGTGGGACATGGTTTTCAATATTGCGGAAGGTCTCAAGGGCTTCGGTCGAGAAGCCCAGGTGCCTGCTCTGCTCGATGCTTTTGATATCCCCTACACCTTTTCGGATCCCCTGGTCCTTTCGCTGACCCTTCATAAGGGAATGACCAAGCACGTGATTCACGACCTGGGCATTCCCACCCCCGAATTCACCGTTGTAGAGAGCCTCTCGGATATCGATTCCGTCCGTCTTCCCTTTCCCCTTTTTGCCAAACCCGTGGCAGAGGGCACGGGAAAAGGCATCAGCGCGTCCTCCAGAATCATGACCCGGAAAGATCTGGACTCGGTCTGCCGCAACCTGCTCCGCAGCTTTGACCAGCCCGTGCTCCTGGAAACCTATATGCCTGGAAGGGAATTCACCGTGGGCATCACGGGCACGGGGGCGGAAGCGGAGGCGGTCGGCGCGATTGAGGTCCTTTTGAGCAAGGATGCAGAGCCGGGATCCTACTCCTACACCAACAAGAAGAAATTTGAGGAGTTTGTCGAGTACCGGCTCGTGAAGGATGAGGCGGCTCAAAAGGCGATGGAGGTGTCGCTGGCGGCATGGCGGGGCCTGGGATGCAGGGATGGGGGACGGGTCGACCTGCGGGCGGATGCCCAGGGCATGCCCCGTTTTCTTGAGGTGAACCCTCTTGCCGGCCTGAATCCGGTCATCTCGGACCTCCCCATCCTCTGCAATCTCGCGGGCATGTCCTATGAAGAGCTGATCCGGCGAATCATGACCTCCGCTCTGAAACGAGTGAAAAAGTGAGCCCATGAGAGTCGTTATTCTCTATGATCGAATCGCGAAAGACGGGCGCCTTCCCGATCAGTCCGATTCGCTGGTTCAGGCCGAGGCCGTAGGCCGGGCCCTCTCGGATCTCGGCCATGAATCCGTGGAAATGACCTTTTCCATGGACGTCAAAGGCTTTCTCAAAGCGATCGAGGAGGCTCATCCCCAACTGGTTTTCAACCTCACGGAGTCGGTGGAGGGTCACGGCCGGCTCATTCACTTTCCCGCATCGATTCTGGAAGTTCTGGGCATCCGTTACACCGGAGCGCCCTCCGAAGCCCTTTATGTGACGTCGAACAAGATCCTGGCAAAGAAGATCCTGAAGGGTGCCGGCATCCCCACACCGGACTGGTACCGTGCAGAGGACCTGGAGAAGATGTCCCCGCCGTTGGGCGGACCCTTTATCATAAAGTCCCTGTGGGAGCATGCCTCTGTCGGCCTGGAGGAAACCTCTGTTCTTTTGTTGGAAAGCCCGGGCCTGCTTCTCAAGGAGATGGAAAAGCGTCGTGAGGCGCTCAGGGGAGAATGCTTTGCCGAGCAATACATTGAAGGAAGAGAGTTCAATGTGTCCATGCTCGCGTCGCAGGAGGGCCCGGAGGTGCTTCCCCCTGCTGAGATGCGGTTCATCGACTACCCGCCCGGGAAATGGAAAGTCGTGGGGTACCGGGCCAAGTGGGATGATGGATCTTTCGAATCGCTTCACACGGAGAGGAGTTTCGAGTTTGCCAAGTCCGACAGGCTGCTTCTTCAGAAGCTCATAGAGACGGTAAGAAAATGCTGGCATCTTTTCGGCCTTCGGGGGTATGCCCGGGTCGATTTCAGGGTGGACGAGCAGAACCAGCCCTGGGTACTCGAGATCAACGCCAACCCCTGCCTGTCCCCGGACGCTGGCTTTGTCGCCGCAGCCTCACAGGCCGGACTGAGTTACAGGCAAGTGGTGCAGCGCATCATTGAGGATGCAAGAGTGACTGCTCAATAAACCAAAAACCTTCTTCCCCACCCTTGATGGGAAGGATGAAGGGGAGGGTGAGAAAGCAAACGAACCATGCCTTGCTTGAATGCGCCGGATCGTATCACCTGGCGGGAGGAACCGCTTCCTTCAGACGCCGACCGTGTCCGAGACATCGTGGTCTCCAGCGGGTTCTTTTCGCCTGCTGAAATCGAGGTTGCCGCAGAGCTCGTTCAAGAAAGGCTAGGCAAGGGCATTGAATGCGGTTACCATTTTGTCTTCGCGGAACAGGGCCGCCGGCTCGTCGGCTACTCCTGCTACGGCCCCATTCCCTGCACGGCGGAAAGCTATGATATCTACTGGATCGCGGTTCAGCAGGAATTGAGAAGGACAGGGCTTGGCGCGAAGATCTTGAAGAGGGTGGAGGAAAGGATCGAGGAAAGGGGAGGCAGGAGGATCTATGTGGAGACCTCCTCCCGCGAGCAGTATCGGCCGACCCGTTCCTTTTACACCCGCTGCGGGTATCGCAAGGAGGCAAGCCTGGAAAACTTCTACTCGCCGGGGGACCACAAAGTCATCTATCTCAAAGTGTTGTAAGCAGGCACAAAGTAGCAAAGGCACAAAGCAAAAAAACGTTTCCGCTCTGTCCCTTTGGCCCTCGAGCCGTCGCTCTGAGCCTGCAGCTGGCTACTCTCCTTGCTCCCACCCTCCTCCCCCTGCGGAGGCTGTATCGCAATGTCATTTCGAGTCCCGCTCAACGAGCGGGGCGAGAAATCTTGATTCGGTAAGCGGCGGGACCTTAAGATTTCTCCCTGCGGTCGAAATGGCAGAGAATGGGCACCCCCGTGATTAGGACACAGCCTCTCAGGAAGGAGGGCGGGAGGGGCTGCTCAGGACACCGTCGCTTCCGATTCCATGACCTGACCGGTTCCGAAAGACACGGCGGACTCCGGTTGAGGGGTGCCTGAAATCACCTTGAAGGTTTGGAACAAACGGCCGCCCAAGGTGCCTGCCAGACGTCGGAAGAACGCAAGGCTGTTTACGGGATCGGATTCAAGCATTTTATCCAGTTCTTTGGCGTTGAATCTCAGGAGCCTCGTCGGCTCCATGCACTCGGCCGAAGCGATGTATCGTTCCCGGCCGATCAGACTGGACAGGCCGAACGCCTCGCCGGGATGGTCCACGGTGTAAACCGTGTGGCCTGTCTCGCCCAGGGTCATTTTGACACGCCCTTTGATCAAGATGAAAAAATGCTTGGCGCGATCCCCCTCTCGGTAGAGAAGGAAACCTCTTTTGTGCTCCTCCCTGTGGGCAAGCTCCATGAAGCTCTTCACGAAGTCCTTGCCCAGTCCCCGCAGAAGGTCTGACTGCTGGATATACATGGCAAACCCTCCTTTCTCCCCATAGCTCCAGGCGACCGCAAGCGTTCATCCTTGAGCGAAGGGGCTTCCGCCCCCTTGAGGAGGCGGAAAATGTAATGGGTTGACGCATCCACCCCGAACCGGGATGTGAAAGCGGCAGCGGAATCCCGAAAGCGGCCTGCGTCGGAAAGAGCTCGAGGGTTCAGCGCAAAGTGAAGAGGCGGAGACGGTTGAAGTGGATCAGGAGATTCAGCGTAGGCTGGGGCCTGCTTGAAGCCAGCTCTGAAAGAAGTTCACGAAATCCGGGTCAACAGGCGGAGGAAGTTCATTACTCTTGGCTTTCGCATCCAAGCGGGACTAGCTACACCATACGTCTGAACCGATACGTAAGTCAAGAAATTACAACGAGAGAGGGGACATTCATTAAAAAATGACAAGACTTTTCCTCTTTAAGCTTGATACGTTCGTAACAAGTCCAAAAACGTTCTTTTCTGTCATTCCTGCGCAGGCGGGAATCCAGTCTTTTCAGGGTATTCTGGACTCCCGCCTTCGCGGGAGTGACGACCTAAATGACTTTTTACCGTGAAAATACACCCGTAGGGGAGGGGTTTACCCCCTCCCGCGGGCGGGCGTAAAGCCCGCCCCTACATTCTTGTGCGCCTCTGGCGCATTCATGCGCGGGAGCGACAAGGTGTCGTTGTCATGAGCGTTTATGAACTCAACAGAATTGACTCCTGCGCGGTTTTGGGTCATCTTGAAACCATGTCCATTTCAGCGGAGGATCTGGCCGACATGAGTGGGAAATTCAAAGGAATGATTTCTTCAGATTGGAATGAATGCCTGGCGCCTTGCGGGCCGTTTGATCCTATGGCGTTTACCTACCCGCAGCTTGAGACGGAACTCTTCAACGTTTTTCGATCCTACACGAGCAACCAGATATCCCTTGGCGAGGCGACGCGAAGGCTCGGCGAGCTTCTTCCAAAGCCTCTCTCAGAAAACGAGATGGACTCGTACCTGGAGGCGTCTTTTGTGACCTATAGGGGAGTCATCGAACTGATTCGGTGGTGCATAACGCACAGCATCCTGTTCATGATCAACACTACAGGTTTGCAGGGATACTTCCAAAGGGCAAGGGCAAAAGGCCTGGTGCCTGAAGGAATTATGGTCTCCGCCAATCCAATGATTTCCTACACTATGCAGGGGATGGAGATGTTGGAAGTGAGGGAAATCGAGGACAAGGCGAAGAATACCGAAACAGTCATGCGACGGTATGGTCTCCCGCCCAACAAACTGATTCTCATGGGAGACAGCGGCGGGGATGGGCCGCATTTCGCATGGGGCGCATCGGTTGGAGCGCATCTGGTCGGGAGCATGACCAAGTCCTCGCTACAAAAATTCTGCAGGGAAAAGGGAATTGAGATCAACACGCTGTTCGGGGTGACCTATGCGGAGGGGGAGAAAAAGGATCCGGCAAAAGAGATGGATGTGGATTTCATGGAGCTTGTGCCGGTGATCGAGAGGGTGATTGCAGGGAATCGGGAGAGAGGATGAAACCACTGGATTCCCGCCTGCGCGGGAATGACGTCAAAACTAAAAGCTTTCTTGGGGTTTTGCTTCGGACAGAGAGGCGCCGTCAAACCGGATTACCCGGGCGATCGGCTTGATAAAGGACTGGCGCAGGGAATAGGTGTAGGAGCCCTGGTCAGGGACCAGGAGGATGTCCCCGGTTTCAATGCCCTGTCCAAAGAGGGACGTGCCCCAGAGGTCCAGAGGAGTGCACAGGTTACCGAAAACCCTCACGGGGAACTCGCCCAGGGAAGGGCGCGTGAGGTTGATCAGGGGGATGTATTCGAAAAGAGGTCGTTCCCACCCAAGGAGGTTGATGCCGCCGTCTGCGATCACCACCGTGGCTTCTTTTTTGTCGATCACCTTGAGAAGGACGTGCATGGCCGGGGTGGAAATCCAACGGCCAGGCTCCATAAAGATATCCATGCCCGAGAGGGGCTTGCCCTGTCTGCGAAGGGCTTGGGCAATCTCCCGTGCAAAACGATCGAGGGGTTGAGCCGGGTGGTAATAGTGTCTGAGCTTGAATTCAAAGTCAGGATCAAGGGCCTGAAGAATCTTTCCAGAGATCGTGTTCTGCGGGTTCAGCCACTCTCCCCGTTCGGGCCAGTATCCGCCGCCGATGTCGAGGAACTTGATCCGCCGCTGCGAACTCCCCGGCAGGGCTTTGACACAGGCGCCCACTCCGTCGATCATCTTGACTTGGGCTTCCGGACCCATGTTCCAACTCGTGTGGAACTGGATTCCCCGGGGGTCCAGATTCTTCACGGACAGGGCCCTGGTGAAGAGCTCGGGGAAGCGCTCCGGCGGGACACCGAATTTGCCCCATAGGCCGTGGTGCTGACCCCTGAGGCGGAACCCCACCTTCAACGGGAGGTCTCCGAGATCTGTTTCCTGAACCCGCCTGGTGAGCCTTTCCATCTCCCCGGCGCTGTCGATGAGAACAGTGACTCTATCCCTGTTCTGAAGGGCCAGGTTGATCTCAACATCTGTTTTCCCCGGTCCGCTGAAAAGGATATTCCTGCAACCGAGGGAAAGGGCCATGGCGAGCTCAACGCCGCTCGAAACGTCAAGCCCGTGCCCCGCCTCCGAGACATGTTTGCACAGTCCCGGAAAGGAATTGCTTTTGACGGCATAAAAGATGCGGAAGCGCTCAAGGTGCCTGGAGAAGACTGCGTGAAAACTGGAAAGAGATCGGGCGAGAGCCGGTTCGTCAAAGAAATACTGGGGCGTGCCGAAGCGCTTCGCGCTTTCGAGGAAACTGCCTCTTTTCGTAAGAAAGGAATTCACGTAAGCGTTGAGAAGGTCCGGAGGGAGCGGGGAGGCTCTGTTGCCCAGAACCTTTGCGAGGAGGCCTTTGAAAGAGGAGAGGCTCTTAGGCATCTTGTTCTATGCTGACCTCGAGCAGTTTTTGGAGCCTTTGGGTCTCGGCCATCAGGTCCAATCCAGGCTTCGCCTCAAGGATGCAGTAACCCAGAAGCCTGTGGTCGTAGTCCTTGGGAGGAAGAATCACCCGGTCCCCCGGCTTTTTCTTGAAGAAGAGCTCTTTGACGTGGGGAAGCGCCCGGACCCCGGTGCCGTCCAGAACCTCGATCCTCCCTTCCTTTGGGGCAAAGAAGTTCAGGCTCGCAAAAGATTCGGGTGCGAGCGCGGGCTCTTCCGGCTCCCTGAAGCGGCCCTGAACGAAATCGAGGTAAAGCGCGAGTGTGTCCAGACCGGTGGCGGCGCGCACCAGTTCAGGAATGGAGTCCCCTCCAGGACGGGGGGTGAGCTCTAGGAGCATCGGCGTTCCTTGATTCACGATGTAGTCCACCATGAAGAAGCCCCAGTCAAACCCGAGAGAGTTTGTCGCCTTTTTCAAAGCCTCTTTGAGAATCCGTTTTTGAAATCCGGACGGATACCTTGGGGGAAAGGTGTAAGCCAGGACGCTCCCGAAAGGCTTGTCCGTGGCCTTGATCTTTCCTGTTTCCCGGATGAAAAAGATCTTCTCATCCTGAAGCACAAAATCGCAGCTGAACTCCGGCCCTGAGATGAACTCCTCAGCCACCCAGCAGCGGCACGGATCGATCGGCGAGCCTCCCGCGGGATTGGGAAAGGGGCGGAAAAGAGGGTTCCGGCTTCTTTTCGGGAGTTCCTCTTCCAGAGTCTTTACAGCCTGGGTGAGGGCCGGCTCGTCGGTGCAGTGGAACAGGAGTTCGCTGCCGCTTCCGGAGATGGGTTTGAGAACCATGTTGCGGCCGTAGGTATTGAAAAAACCGAGCGTCTCCCTGAGCGAGGAAACAATGGAGGCGAGGGGGGAGGCCACGCCGTGGGCGGACCAAATTTTCTTTGTTTCGAACTTGCTCCTGGATCGGGCAATGGCTTCCCAGGTCGGAAACCTCAGCCCGAGCTCCGAACCGAGCCGGCTGGCAAGAAGAAGAGAGTCGCAATCGAAGCAAGCGATCCCCTCGGGGGTGGAACGGCCGGCTGTCAACGCATCGCGGGTCTTCCGGCAGGCCGTCTCAGCATCCTGCAGGGGAGCGAAGATCAGGGACGAGGGGGGCAAGGGGCTGAGGAGCGGGTCTTCTTGAAAACGCAGGTCGGTCAAAAAAAGGAGAGACTTCGAATAACGCTCATAGAGCTTGGCCACATAGTCTGGAGTGGTTCCAACGATGAGGACAGAGCAGCTCAAAGCCTTGCAACACTTGGGTCGACCAGAGGGACAACGAAATCCGTTTCCGAGGAGAGCTCATGGTCGACCGTTTCTTCAGCCCTGAGAGCAGGGGAGACGTATTTGAACAGGGGCTGAGGGTCCAGGTGCCACAGCTTTTTCCAGTGAAAATCACCGCAGAGAAAATCCACCCTGGAGAGCCCATGCTCGCAGGCAAACTCGAGGTGCTGCATGTTCATGGCTTTGGCAACACCGCGGAATTCAGGATCCGTACCGCCCAGGAGGACCACATAGGTTCCCCGGTAAAGGGCCGCCATGTCGACGGCCACGGTCTTTCCTCCGATCTCCAGGCTGACCATGCGGAGCCATCCATTCCTGCTCAAGAATCGAAGGACTTCCCTGAAGCCTTCCGTGAAGCGGGAATCGTAAAAATAGGAGCTTTCCCCGAAAGCGGCCAGGCTCATGTCCACCAGGATATCGAAATCGGTGAGGCAATTGACATGCCAGGAAAAACCGGGCGCCAGCATGGCTTCAATTTCTTTCTTGATGGCTTTGAGCTTCTTCCACACGAACCTCTGGAAGTAGCGCTTCATGTCGAAGCCGATTTCCGGGGGATGGAAGAGATACCCGATCTCGTCCACATCGAGATGGGGTATCAAAGCAGACTCCTCACATTCGAGGTACCGGAGATAGGTGCGTTCGGGAGCCGCATCCAGCAAATCGCCGAGGATTTCCGGGTCTCTCATGTAAAGGGGGGTTCGCTCAAGCCATGTCTTGCCGTTCCAGGTCTCGCCGGGGAAAAAGACGTACCTGTCCCCGTCCGCCAGATAGGACAGAGGCAGAAGGCCCAACAACCCCTCATCGTCTTCCAAAAGCACAAAATGGGCCTGGTTCCTGAAATGCTTCTGAAAACAAGCCCGGAATTCCCAAAGGTCAGAGACATTCTTCGGAACCGTGGTGCGATTCCATAGGTCTCTGCAAGACTCCAGATGGGTAACCACTTTTTTTCTTATCATACCGGGTCCTCACTCCCTGAGGACGGTGTGCCGTTTCACTCTCTTGGCTTTGAAAAATTTTTTTGCAAACTCCACCACGATCTTCGGGTCATAGGCCTTGCAACTGAAGACATCGAGATAAGTGGTGTTGGACTGATTGGCGAAGTGGGCGGAGATCAGGGAGGTCTCAATGAGTTGAGTCATGGAGAATCCTGCCACCCTCTCATCCTCACCGAAATGAACCACCTGGGTTTTGCCGTAGCGTTTCATCTTGATGAGGTCACACAGCTCAGCCACGAATCGTCGAATGGCTTTTGCGTCACGGATGATCTGAGGATCACAGTGGTACAAATCTATGGAACTGAGTATTCCCCAGGGTGGCTTTTTCCTGGATTTGAGCCTTGGGCTGTCCTGCTTCATTGTGACATGACCCTCCTGTATGTCTTTTTTGTGATAGAGTCATCCTCCTTCTATGGTTACACTCCTAAGAGTGAGTAAGGTTTCGGGAGGGCGCACAGCCCATCCCAGGAGACTTGAAGCACTGGAAATAGAGTTACATCTAAAATCATAAGCCAGAATTGTGCCAATATGGCAATCTATTGATATTGCTGGATTTATTTTATTCTGTTCAAAAAGAGAACAGGAACTGATTATTCCGATATTTTGTGTGCACCCTGCCAGTGGACCCACAATAGGTTGAGATTTCGGTCTTCAATGGTCGGAAACGGATGGGATGGGGCGTTCGACTCAGACTTAAGGGTTTAAAATTGTTTCGAGTTTAGCGCCTGTCCTAAGCGGCGCCGGCGGTGAGACCCAAATAGGAAACTTTGATTCCTATTTCAAAACAAAAGGAATTGTGAGTTCCGATTTTGGATTATTCGGCAGAACCAAGCCTGAACCCGGTGTGTTCTCGCTCGCCCCTTCGATACACCCAGGGGACAAGCCTGTCAATCCGCACGAGGTTTTGAAGGAACGAACCCGTCACCGACTCGACGACGGCATGGTCTCGGCAGGAGGACTCCAGCCCACCACCCTGTTTCGGCCGCCGCCCTTGGCGTGATACAGGGCCTGGTCCGCAGCATTCACCAGCCCGTTCCAGTCCTCTATCCCCGGTTCGAGGGCTGCCGCCACACCGATGCTCACCGTGATCTTCACGGTTGTGCCCTGCCAGACAAAAGAATGCTTTTCCACCTCCCGTCTCAACTTCTCGGAGACCTCCAGGGCAAGCTCCTTGCTGACTTCGAGGAGAATGATCGCCATTTCGTCTCCTCCGTAGCGGGTGACGATATCCGTGTTCCGGACACAATCTTTCAGGAGGCGTCCGACCTGCTGGAGAATGAAATCCCCGCAAGGATGACCGTAGTGGTCGTTCACGTCCTTGAAGCGGTCGATGTCGAGCATCAGCAGGGCGAATCGGTGTTTGTAACGGCGAGCCCTCTTGTATTCCGTGTCCAGAACGCGCATCAGGTAACGGTAGTTGTAGAGGCCTGTGAGCCCGTCCGTGATGGAGAGCTCCTCCAGGAGCTTGTTGGCCTTGAGGAGTTCGGCCGTGCGCTCCTTGACCTGGATTTCCAACTCGGCGCGTGCTTGTTCCAGGGCCTCCTCGGCCTGCTGACTTCTGGCGTGAAGCAGCGCGTTTTCAATGGCCATGGAAGCGAGACTGCTCAGAGCCGTGTAGAAAAAAAGATCCTCTTTCTGGAACTGCTGCGGCTCATGCAGGGCGTGAAGGTAAAGGACACCCATGGGCCCGGCGTTGCTGAGGATCGGGACGCACACGATGGATCGAATCCGGTTGAGCTGGATGCTCTGGGAAAAGCGTTCTTTGCCTTCGTCCCAGGTGTCCGAGATCATGATCGCCTTGGCCTCATCGAAAACCCGGCGCACAATCGTGCGGCTGAAAGGAGGAACCCCGTGCCCAACCTGGTCCCTGACTCTTGAGGCCGCCTCTTTCAATTCCCCGCTTTTTTCATCGATCAGGAGGATGGCCCCGCCGTCGATTCTTTTGAGGAAGAGGAGAAGGGAATCCATGATCTTGGCGCAGGTCTCTTCAACCCCTGCGGAGCGGGGGAGACCCAGAGCCAGCTGGTAGATCTGTTCCAGCTTCTTCCGATCCGTGAAAGAAGTGTCCTGTTCATGGCGTTGACCCTCTTGCTCCGAAAAGCGCCATGAAAGATCAAAGGAAAATTCACGACGGCCGGGGTCCTTGAGACAGGTCTCGCCCAAGCATAACAAGATATTTCCAAGCGCCACCGGAAGGCCGTCTGCAAGTTCATAGGCTTCCCCGCTATTGAGGGCGGCGCCGTCAATCCAAGTCCCGTTCTGGCTCCGGAGGTCCTCGATGAAGACTTTGCCGTCCGCCTGAAAGACTTTGGCATGCTTTCTTGAAACAGAAGGGTCCTGAATCTGGATGTCGTTGTCCGCGTCTCTTCCAATGAAGAGGTTCTTGCAGTTGATTTCAAAAGAGCGGCCTGCCAGGGGTCCGTTCAGAAAATACATTTTCGACATGGGTCTGTGCTCTCGATTTTCTCAAGAAATAGCATTCCGACTGATCGCCGTTTGTGAAGAAGCCCTACGCCGACCTTGCCCTAAACAGATGGCTTTTCCAGAATTTTTTCTGAAACGTCTGGGAGAGGGGGTCTGTTGAAAAGCGATTAAGATCCGTCCTGGTGCATGAGAGAGAACTCCGGTCAAGAAGATGCGAAATTATATCATGAAGACCGCTCTAATTCAATGCTTGTGTGGGCAGGAGAGCAAAAAATTCCCCGGGAGCAAAAGCAATGAACTCCTCGCAATGATCCACTTTTGTAGAAACCTCTGGGAGTTATCAGTCATTCGCCCTTGGCCGGACTCTCCGATGCGACCCCGTATTTCTTCAGTTTCGTGTGGAGCGTTTTCCGGGTAATGCCCAGTCGCCTCGCCGCTTCGCTCTTGTTGCCTCCGGTGATCTCCAGGGCATTGAGAATTGTGGCTTTCTCCACTTCATCCAGAGGGAGGCCTCCGGGAGGGGTCTCCATGAAGAGAGGCTTTACCGCATCCTGAGAAAGGACGAGGAGGTCTGCCGTGTCTAGGTAATCCGTCCTGGCAAGAACCACCCCTCGTTCCACCGCATTCATCAGCTCTCTGACATTGCCGGGCCACTCATGCTTGAGCAGCCAGTCCATGGCCTGAGGGGTGAACCCTTTTATTTTCTTGCGGTTTTTCTCGGAAAAGACTGCCAGAAAGTGCTGGGCGAGCAGAGGAATATCTTCCCGACGCTGTCGCAGAGGGGGGAGAACCAGCGTGACCACGTTGAGACGATAGTAGAGATCCTCCCTGAAGCGGCCGATTTCGATTTCTTTGAGCAAATCCTTGTTCGTAGCGGCGATTACCCGAACATCCACCCGGATGAGCTCCTCGCCGCCGACCCGGGTGAACTCTCTTTCCTGAAGCACACGCAGAAGTTTCACCTGCATGGCGGAAGACATTTCACTCACTTCGTCCAGGAAAAGAGTCCCCCTGTGGGCCTGAAGGAAGCGGCCTTCTTTTCTTTTGTAAGCCCCTGTGAAGGCTCCTTTCTCGTAGCCGAAGAGCTCTGATTCGAGAAGGGTTTCCGTGATGGCGGCGCAGTTGATCTTGACAAAGGGAGCCTCTTTGCGCGGGCTGTTGAAATGAATGGCGCCGGCGATCATTTCCTTGCCGGTCCCCGACTCTCCTGTGATGAGCACTGTCGCCTCTGTAGGCGACACCTGGGCCACGGTTTCAAGGAGCCTAGCCATGGCCTGACTCCTTCCAATAAGGTTCCTACGGTCAAAATGACCGCCCAGGCTTTCACGAAGAAGCCGGTTCTCTTCCTTCAAGTGGACGTGCTCCATGGCCCTTTCCATGGTGAGTCGAAGCTCGTCAAAATCCAGGGGCTTTGTCAGGTAGTCGTAGGCCCCGCTCTTGAGAGCTTCCACAGCGGTCTCGACCGAAGAAAAAGCGGTCATGATGATGACCGGGATCGCAGGGTTGAAAGACTTGATTCCAGCGAGGGCCTCCAGTCCTGAGACCTTGAGCATCCGGATATCCATGAGCACGAGATCAAAAGCCTGATGCTGAACCTTCTCAAGGGCGGCCGAGCCGTCCTCCGCCTCGGTGACCGCATAGCCCCATCCCGAGAGAAGGGTGCGCAGCATGGTCCGGTGGCCCGGATCATCATCAACCACAAGGATGGTATTCTTCTTTTCCATGTCTTAGCGTCTCGGCTGCCACCCCCGCCGTCAAGGGGGAGGGAAAGTATTCGGCATCCCAATTCCTTTCCCTCCCTTGGCGGCTTGTCCGCCCTCCGGAAGCGGGTAAACCTCTGGAGGAGAGGGCCGAGGGGAGGGGGAGATTAAAAAGTTCTTCCGGGCATCTCTAGGCCCCTGTCGCAGGCAAAAGCACGGTCACTGTGGTGCCGCGACCCCCCTCGCTTTCCACTCTCACTTGTCCACGGTGAGCTTCGATGATCTTGTGAACAATGGCCAAGCCAAGGCCTGTGCCGCTCTGCTTGGTTGTGAAATAAGGATCGAAAACGTGCTCCAGGTCTTGCTTCCTGATTCCCGCCCCGGTGTCGGAAACAGCGATCTTCACCCAGGGAGAACCCTGATCCAGGGACAGCGACACGCTGAGCTTGCCTCCCTGATCCATGGCTTCTATGGCATTCAGGTAGAGATTCAAGAGCACCTGGTTGATCCCGTCAGGGTCCAGGTCGATTTCCTTGATCTCGGGTTGAAGGTGGGAGTGAATCTCGATTTGTTTTGTGGAGGCCTGCCTCTCGATCATTTTGAGAGAGTGCTGGATCAGGCTCTGAAGAGACGTCCGCTTCTTTTGAATGACCGGTGGACGGGCGAACTCCAGGAGCTGGGTGATCACCCTATTGAGGCGGTCAACCTCCTGGATCATGATCTCGGATGTTTTCCGGTCGTCAGGATTGTCTCTGTACCTCTCTTTGAAATAGGTGGCGAATCCTTTGATGGAACTCAAGGGGTTCCTGATCTCATGGGCGACACCCGCAGCCAGCCTTCCCAGGGAGGCAAGTCGCCGGCTGGTTTCCAGCTCCCTTTCCAGGCTTGTCAGCGACGTGCGGGTTGACCGGTAGGCCTGAGCAAGGAAAAGGGAGACGACGCCGGCAAACCCAATGAGGAGAAGAATCGCGGCCAGGAGGATGGTGTTGGCGGTGTTCTGCTTCCTGACGGCTTCCATGGGGCCCATGTCCAGACCTACAAAAATGATTTCAGGTTGTTCAGGAGGAGGAATCTCCTCCCGCAGTTCCCGCGGCCATGGATCCGGGCCTTGCCTCCTCCCCCCATAGGGGCCTCTGAAAAGGACTCGTGTCGGCGAGAAACGGCGGAACACTTCAAAGGTGGAGGATCCTTCAGGCCCGGGAATCTGCCGCCACTGCACTTTTTCAGATCTGGAAATCCGCTGGAGATCCAATTCCGTCCCGTGCCTTTTACCGATCTCTCCCTCGTCACTGTGAGCGAGGATGGTTCCGTCCGCATCCGTCACGATAAGGTGGACGACATCAGGTGTTCGAGCCGTCTCCGTGATGAGACGCTGAACTCGAAAGCCGCCTCCTCGCATTCCCATCATTCCTGTTCTCGTGCCTGCCTCTACAGAGCGGATGAGGGCGGATCCTTTCTCCGTGAGCAGGCGGACGACATATTCGCGCTCTTTGCTGATATTTTGAAGGGTCCAGAACACAAAGATGGGAACGAGGATAGCCATGGCTCCCAGAATGATCCATGGTGGAACCCCAATGAGATATTGCTTCAGTGATGTTTTTTTGCTCGAGGCCCTCATAAACCGCTCAATGAAGCAAGAAGGGTACCAGCTGTTTTCTTGTTGATTCCCGTAAGAAAACAGTAGCCTGAACGACCAGCCTGTATAATTTCTACCCACTCGAACGTTTTGTTTGTGTAAATATTATCCGCATTTTGTTTGCTCTTTCAAGGGGAAGAATCGATCAAAAATGGCAATGTCAGATATAATAAAATAAGTTCAGATAGTTAAGCCTGGGCACCCACTTTTTGGCATGGGATTTGCCTTATTATTCGGGCAAATGAAAGCAATCTTTGGAGGAGGTAAAAAATGAAAAAAGCACTTACAATCCTTGGAATCGTAGTATTGGTAGCGGCGATTGCCGTCCCTGTGGTGGCCCAGGGCCCGGGACAGGGTCGGGGACGGATGATACAGGGTTATGGCCCGGGCGAACCGGGTGCAGGTCTTCGCCGGGGATGGGACGACAAGCTCACGGATGAACAGAGGAGCCAGCTCGATAAGCTTCATCAGAAATTCTTTGATGAGACCGCCTCGATGAGGAGCCAGATGGCGGCCAAACGTTCCGAGCTCCACATTCTCATGAACACGTCCAACCCTGACTTTGAAAAGGCAAAGGCCCTTCAGAAAGAACTGAGTGATCTGAGAGCCAAGATGGGCCAGGAGAGGATCAAGGTCTTTGCTGAAGAGCGAAAGATCAACCCTGATGCTCGCTACGGCATGGGCTGGGGCCGCGGCGGCAAAGAGGGCGGCGGTCCTTGGGGCGGCGGCATGGGCTACGGACGAGGCATGGGACGCGGTTTCGGAAGCGGACCCTGCTGGAACTAATCAAAAAGGCAAAAAGATTTTGAAGGGGTGGATCAGGCTTCCGCCCCTTCTGTATTTTCCGGAGAACTCCGATATTGTAGAACCTGTGTGCAGGTTACACAAAAACGCTCGGACACAAGGCGCCTAGAAGATGTAACGAGCGCGGAAGGATGGTGATCCGCCTCCGGCGGTTTGTGAGAATTGGATCATCCGTTTCCTGGCATACTGAATGCCCGCCAGATCCGCATAGGTTTCGAGGGATTCAAAGGTCCCTCCCTTGAAGAACTCTTCTTGAGGATGGGCGCTTCTGGCGATCACCTTGAAGTTCTCGTGATGGCGATCGAGGAAGGCCTTCAGAGCTCCGAAGTTCTCCTTTTGAAAATCGACGGCAGGCACATAGATGAATTCCGGGACGTTGAACCGTTCCTTTTTGAGGCGTTCCAGGACGCTCGCCTTTTCGGGGATTCTATTTTTCATCTGCCCCTCTGTGCCTCTTTTACCAGGCTTTTTCCTGGATCATTCTCTTAACCTTTTCCTGGATCTTTTTTTCGACCAGAACCAGTTTTTGAGCGCGGGCCTGATGGATTTTCTCCGTGAGCACCTTCAAGTCCGCCGGCTTTTCAATGAAATCCATGGCTCCGAATTTCATGGCCTCCACGCCTTTTTGAACCGTAGCATACCCGGTGAGCAGGATGATCTGGAGTTCGGGCCTTTTTTCTTTCATCGCTTTGAGAACCTCCAGCCCGTCCATTTCAGGCATCATGAGGTCCAGGACCACGGCATCGTAGGCCCCTTGCTCCACCTTCTTGAGGGCATCCGTTGCAGAAGTCGTCGTAGATACCTCCATCCCACGGTCCTTCATCCTGGTGGCCATGGCCTCCAGGAAGTCCTCTTCGTCGTCGACCAATAACACTTTGTCGGACATAGTCTTTCTCCTTCCTCATAACTTTGTTGGGTTGCAAAGCCCGTGATCCTCTATCCTTCAGCCCGGGAGGAAAACGTGATATGAAGTTCTCCGTGCTCCCTGTCCATCAATAGATCCGCGTTCAAGGCTTGAAGAAGGGCCTTGACCCGTTCCTCGGGAAAGGATCCCGTGTTCCCTGTTGCCAGCTCTTGAAGCTTTGAAAACCGGATTCTTGCTCCGTTTTCCATGCGTTCCGCCTTGAGCGCTACGGTTTTGCCCGGCCCGGAGCACCCCATGGCAAAGTCCAGGCAAAGCCAGATGAGATTTTGGAGAAAAAAGGGGTTGGTGATCATCGAAACCTGGGCCGAGGAGGGTTCCAGCTCCAAGGTGACTCCCCGCATGGAAGCAAAGCGGCCTGAAAGGGCAGCCATGAGCCCAAGGGTATCGTTGAGATCCGCCTGTCTCAACGGGTCGTCTACGCTGTGCGCAAAGCGATTCATGCCCCTGAGGATGTCGTCTCCCCGCCGGATCTGCTTCATGATCCTGCTGGCCTGGGTTTTGAGGCGCTCGGGATCGATGGGCAAGCCTTTTTCCGCCATGACCGTCAAGTCTTCCAGGAGACCTGCGTTCTCATTGATAATGGCCATCACGTTTTTTATTTCATGGGAAATGGAGGCCGACATTTTTCCGAAGAACTGCAGCCCTGTTTCGCCGAGAAGTTCCCAGTTCCAGCTCATGGTTCTCCCCTGTTCTCCTTCAGCAAGGTATTCATTGTCTTGATGAGGGTTTCAATATTCACCGGTTTGACCAAGTAAGAGCCTTCACCGGTCTCTGCAGAGTAGTTTCGATAGTCGTCTTCCGAACCGTGACCGGTCATGAAGATGAAGTTCATGGACGGCCTCTTGGCGTGAAGCCGCCTTTTCAGCTCCAGTCCGCTGATTCTCGGAATCTTGACATCCAGGACCGCCACGTCATAGGCGTTCTTTTCCGCAAGACTCAGCGCTTCTTCTCCGCTGACGGCCCAGTCCGCTTGGATGCCTCTGAAAGAGAGCCTCTCTGCGAGCGTAGAGACCAGTTCGCGTTCGTCATCCACCAAAAGAACTTTCATGGAAACGCTACTCCTTCTTTTTGGGTTGGATAGGCAAGAGAACGGTAAAGGCTGTTCCTTGACCCACTTCGCTTTCGACGCGGATCTCTCCACCCAGTTCCTGAACCAGGCCGGAGGTAATGGAAAGGCCGAGCCCTGTTCCGCCCTTACCGGCCTTGGTCGAGAAGAAGGGTTCAAAGACCCGCTCCAAGTCCGCCTTGGGAATGCCGCACCCATCGTCGCGGATGGTCACAGAAACCATGTCCTGTGTGTGCCGCTTTACTGTCACGTCCAAGTGCCCCCCGTCCTTCATGGCTGCAAAGGAGTTGTTGATCACATTCAGGAAGATCTCCTGCAGTCTTCCGCGGTCGCTTGCAATGAGCGGAACAGTATCGTCCACGTGAACCGAGATATGAAAAGACCGGTATTCGGCTTCTTTGCCGAGGAAGGCGAGGACCTCCTGGATCGTCTCCTTCAGATTGATGCTTTCCGCGGCCACGCCCGTATTTCGCATGAACCCCAACAGCCGTCTCGTGATGTTGGCGCATCGCTCCACGGAGGCCAGGACCGCGTTGATGGTGTTCATGAGTTTTTCGTTCTTGGCCCACTCCTCCTTCATGCTGAACAGATCCTTGATCAGTCCGGCCTTCTCGTTGATCACGGCAAGCGGGTTGTTGATCTCGTGGGCCAC
>Ga0073932_1003580_pt1 | contig 20402 bp, 24 predicted proteins | sample DewCreD2012metaG_FD_76967 | JGI IMG/M metagenome (GOLD analysis project Ga0073932, IMG submission 76967) | Hot spring sediment bacterial and archeal communities from British Columbia, Canada, to study Microbial Dark Matter (Phase II) - Dewar... ...
CAAGATTTCGCACTTTATTCGCGCTTCATCAACTGTTGTGGCGCAACCCCAAAAAACTTTGGGCTCGGCACGGTTTTATGCTTTGTGTCCCCTTGAACCGCCTTTTGACTTCTTTGCTTATTGCTTCCGGCAAGTTTGACCGGCAGGATATTAGGCGACGTTGGGCGTTTTTATTTGGGTTTTTGCCACATCAATACATCGTGGTACAAATCGCTCCGGAGCGTTGGATGGCGGTAGACGTATGGGCGTGGCGTTACGGCACGCAGCTGGGTGACCACGCTCACGGATTCCACTTTGCCACAAAATAAAATTGGCTCTTTTGGCGGTTTGTCTTTTTATAGATTTATTCTACATACCTACGCAATATACGGGGTCATTACAATCAACGCCGAATTTTATTCCATCTTCATCCGAATTGAGTGCAACATTAGATGCGTCATCTAGTATTGCGCTAAGAATGTAATGGTCCCCATCGGATCCGTAGAGGTAAGCGCGTCCGGAGGTTGGATCGAATGACGTCTCTTTGTTGGCGATGTCAGTTTCAAGTAGTAGTGATTTTAAAGTAATCTGCTTTGGATTTTTTGTTTTTGGATAAAAGTTATATTTCGCGTAATACAGCAGAAGTCCGTTTTGAATTTGAAGTAAATCGGATATCTTAATTTTGTCCGAAGAGCTTGTGTTAATAGAAGGAGTTGTTGTGGTAAGTAATGTTGACGTTGGTCTTGGAGGGGTAAGATTGAGAATCGGGGTAAGTTCCAAATTACTTCCTACTTCAAATCGGTTTGGATCAATACCGTTATCTTTTGCGGTCACATTAAATTTACTTGTTAAATCGCCGTAGTTTTGGCTTTCTAGCCCGGCGGTCAGCACAAAATTTCCATTGGTTGGATTGCAGGCAAAGGTATACACCAAGCCCTTATTGGGGTCATTGACTGGGTCGATATAGAGTTTATTCATATTAATGAGCTCACCAATGGGGGCGTTTTGGAAATTAATTGGAATCCATCCGGTTCCGTCAATATTTGTTTTGCCGGTATTTGGCCCTAGCTTCCAACCGATTGGCGGGGTGATCGGAGCCGTGGAGTAGATTGTTTTCCATCCCGCGCTTCCACAAAACTCCGCATTTCTTGCCTTTGTTTGATACAAAGCAATGGCCGATTTTAAATTTGATAAGTCACTAATGCGGGTTGCGTCCCGACTTTCAAGAATAGCTTCTGAAAAGAACGAGCTTTTTGCGTTCGCAGGAGCTTGGGCTATATCGGGAAAAAACTCTTCAATTGTTTTGGCTTTTTCTGGAGCGGTAATCGTGGAGGGTTTGTTAAAATTAAAGTAATCAATCGAGAACTTTGTGATTGAATTCTCATAGCCGTCAGAATTTGGTAATTGAATGGTCCCTTCGGTTTTGCAGAGTAGATATGAATTTGTATCTATCCAGACGGATGCATTTTCCAGTTTGATGTTGTCGGCTATTTCCAATGCCTTCTCGCGCACAAGGGCATAGCTATTTTCCGCAACTGATGTGTTTGATAATAACTGAGGGTCGTACCCCTGATACATTTCTTTGTATTTTGCCTCTCTTTCTGCTTGCTGCCTCTTTAATTCGGCAATCTGTTCTTCGGCTAGCAGTGAGGCCAATTCTTTAAGACCCTCTTTGCGTAGAGTCAGGTCATATTTTCTGCAGGTGCGACCATCCATCCTTTCTGATCGCATGGGGCCACTGAGGACTAGGGGAGGATTCTCTTTGATTATGGATAAAATTTTATCATTTACCTTGCGTATTTTTTCTTGGTCAACACCAGGGAAGGGAAGTGATTCGGTGCTAGAAGATAACATTGGGCCAATTTTTACCCAAGAATTTAAGATTGCTGATGATGTTCCGAATATTTGTTCTGGTTGTAGTTCCTTGAGTGTGGCGTATAAGCTTTTATGCAAAAGTCGCAATTCTCCGGAAATAACAACGCTGTCGGGAATTTCTTTTTGAGTAAGAATCGCTCCAAAATAACTTTGGGGCACACCAGCTATTTTTTCCTTATCTAGTTTAAGGTTTATTTTCCCAATCAGTTGAAACGCCGGGTCGTCACTATTGGAATAGTCAATATTTCCTTCGCCTTCGTACATTATTCCTAATGGAAGTATCTTGGGAGGTGCCAAATCAATTTTTGCTCGGTAGCTGAAATTTTTTACATTTTGTATATTAGCGAGTACTTTGGGTAGCACATACTCCGGTCGTCGCATATAGTAGGCCGCTCCGGCTGTTGCTCCTACCACTAGAATTGTGCCTATGATGCCGGCGACAACAAAGGGAATCCAATGGCGGCGTGGCTTTTGGGCGTTCAAATTACTAAGGGACGGCATATCATTAGGCATCGGCGAAGCCTGGTGATAAGCAGCGATATCTTCTGACGTTTGTGGCGCCGAGACAGTAGTGTTTACTGAGGGTTGCTGCTCCTGTTTTTCTTGAGATGCGGTTCCTGACGGTTGCTGAGCGGGTTGGCCTTTAGCTTCGGTCATAATTTCTTCTATCTCCTCCGGGCTCATTCCAGAGATGGCTAGCAACTTTCGAATTTGTTCTTCGATGACACCATTTGCAATAAGACCTTTCGCATATTCTACGGACTCGGGGTGCTTAGACATTGTGGCAGGTAGAGTATTTTATTAAGTATACCACCCTCTTTGTAGACAAAAGCCTGCGATGGTTATCGCAGGCGTGAGGTGGGGGAAACGACGGATAAGGTTTAACCAGGCGGTTCAATCCCGGTGACGTGTTTCAGGTGTTTAACGGCTAGGGCGAGTAGCGCCTTGGCTTCGCCCAGATGCGCTCCGCATCTGAACTGGTCGGTTTCGGTGTTGGCGTGCAGGATGCTGACGCAAGCTTGATGTATCAGGGAGTCTTTATGGTTTCCTATTTGATGACGAAGCCGGGCAGCATTGATCGCGGTTACTTCTATCAGCATCTTTCGCATACCCGATTCGGGTTCTTTTAAACACTCATTGAGTTGTGCCAAGAGTATTTGTGCTATTTCAAGGTAGGACGGGTCGGGCATTGGCAAATCTCCTGCGTATAACCTAGCGTAGCGGAGCATAAAATGACAAATTGCGCAGGCAGTATGATTAAACAATGGACAATGTTGATAGATGTGTAGAAATCATGTAAGCTGACCACGCAGTTTCACAAGCCGCGGTAGCTCAGTGGTAGAGCGCAGCCCTGAAGAGGCTGGCGTCGAGTGTTCGATTCACTCCCGCGGCACACAATATCCTACGTCAAAACAGGAATACTATTTTAGAACCTCTAATTTTGCGGAAAAGGATTTATATTTACTCTGCTTTTTCCTGTCGGGACCTGTTTTTTATCTTTATGTCGGGAGTATAATGCGAGGGTTATGAGGGAAATAATTCCGGGAGATGAGAGGGTATTAGAACAGTCAGAAGTTGAGCGCAATGTGGTTGATAGGGAATTCAATGACCTGGAGGAGCTGCCGCTTTCCGAGCAGCGATTATTTTTGCCGGATGCGATGGCTCGAGTGCTTCATTCCAGTGAATTGCAAACCGAGGCGTTTCGTTCCGGAGCCCTTCATAAACACGGGCCCAACATGCGCGTCACAAATTTTGCCTTGCCCAGCGCTTTGTTCGGTGGGAGTAAAGAGGAGCAGGAGCGTTATTTGGTGGAGCATGGTGCATTGCCCCAAACCAAGGGGATTAAGCCCAATTATGTAGGCAAGCCTGCTACTTATTACGAGTCTACAAAAAGATCTTTTTTTGAAATAAATCAGTGCTGTATGTGGGAAATCCAAGCTGGTGACCATGAGCAGTTGCGGCGGCCCTACCTTTGTGCCTTCATGTCGGAGTGTGCTCTTTTGGTGGGACGTAGCGAGGAACGACTAATTGCGGCCCATACCAGCTACGGCGAGGCAAGGGATGTAGAAGCCGCGTTTAACTACATGCGAGAGCGAGGGGTGCCGCAAGAGCACATATACGCAATACCAAGCTTTACAAAAACTCGCTTATATAAAGATAACCCGCTCTATTTAACCGCCCAGCAATACGAGGATCTCGGAATCCTTCCGGAACATATCCTTTCTTTTGAGCCTTCCTTTTTAATAGAGGAAACAAAAAATACGGGGGAAGAAGGAGGTAAGGGTAAACTACTCAAGAAAGTATGGAAAAATATGGGCGAGGCAATTATTACTCCTTTGGAGATTGTTGTCTATCAATTTGATCTCACTACTGAATTTCACGATAATTATTTTTACGATCCTCGCACCATATCTTCCGAACCTCAGTTTCTCAAATCAGTTCTCTGGTAGGGGTAATATAAAAACAGCCCCGATATCGGGGCTGTTTTTGTATTGGTGAGCGCGAATCTTATTTTTTCAGTTTAAGCAAGATGCGCTTCTCGTCTGGTTTTACGGACTCAATGATGAAGCTGGCCTCTTGCCCAATTTGCAGTTTGGATTTCATTTCATCCACCCCGCCGAATTCGGTGACGTGTATGACACCCTGCATTTCTGGGCCAAGGTTGATGACTGCGCCAAACGGGTTGAATTTATAGACGGTACCAGAAACCTCCTTGCCGGGAGCGAAGCGGGCTTCATCTAGGGTTGCCCAAGGGTCGGGCTTTAAGGCCTTCAAAGACAAGAATACCTTGCCATCTTTAATATCTAATATTTTTACCTTCACCTCCTCGTTCATGGATACCATTTCCTTAGGAGAGTCGATGATGCGATGGTCAATTTCGGAGATATGCACCAGGCCTTCAATTTGAGGATTTTCCGCGAAACGTACGAAAATTCCAAAGTCGGCGATGCCGGAAACTAATCCATCTACTACCTGCCCGACAGAGTAAGCCGACAACAACTCCTTCATGTTGACGTTCACGGTTTCGCGTTCGGAAACAATCAACTTATTCTTTTTGGGGTTAACATTAATAACCTTTACCTCAAATTCCTGGCCAACAAATTTTTCCAGAGCTTCCGCGGTTTGGTCTTTGTCTGCCTCTGCGTTCGTGGGCATATGTTCGGCGGAAAGCTGGGATAAGGGAAGGAATGCCTTAAGATCGCCTAGGGATGCAATCAACCCCCCGGGGTTAGCGGCAGTAATTTTAACCTTCGTAATTTCGCCACTTTCCAACAAATCCTGGGCCTGTTGCCAAATCTTCTGGCGGGAGGCTTCGGTTAAAGAAAGCTCAATGCAGCCACCCTCACCATCTAGCGCTACAATCTTTGCAGAAACACGAGTTCCTGGTTCCATGTCACGCAACATGTCGCGAGCATTTATATATTCGTTACCGTACACGATTCCGGTGCCGAAGCGTCCTAAATCAAAGTATGCGCGCTGAGCCTCTTTTTTAATAAGAGTCCCCTCTACCACAAGATTCTCGCGGGGCCAGGTCAGGTTAGAAAACTCTGCCTTGAGAGCCAAAATGGCCGGCGACTTGTTTATATCTGGTGTAGCCATAGCGGGAAAATAGTACGGGAAAAAGTTTCGCCTGGCAAGTGTTAGGGATGAGAGGAGGGAGGGTGGCAGCAATGATTTAGATGAAAGTGCGTGGAAGAGATAGGGTGATATTTTACACGTGGGCAGAGGTACTATAGGCAGCTAAGGTTCTGCCATTTATTGCTAGATTATTTGGCAGTAAAAGGTGATGAACGCATTTAATTCAATCTGGCCCAAGCGTATTAATTGCAATCGTCCGTTGGCATATGTAAACCATGTTCGGTGTCAATTTTTATAATCAATCAAGAAATTTGCCGATAGGATACGTTGAGCCAAAATGGCTGATGGATATAATCGCATTAGCTAGAGAAATGTCTAGTTTAGTTGCATCTAATCGCTGGCAAATAGCAGAAAAACGTGATAATATTTATTTAAATTACGAATTTCCACATGGTTATTTCTTTATTGTCTGATGGGGGGGTACGCTTGGCAAGCGGCGAAACGGTGGTGTTGGTAGACCCTGCGTCTAATCGTGCCAAAGGCACCTTTATTTTGCGCACTGAAAGCCCGGCAGATGTATCGGTTTTCCCCGAGGGTGAAATTGGTTACCCCGGGGAGTATGAAATCCAGGAAATCGAGGTGCATGGAATCCAAAGCAAAGAATCGGATGCTAAAACAATAAAAACTGCCTACCTCCTTCATTTTGAAGGAGTCAGCATCGCTATTTTGCCAAAATTGAAGGAGCTCCCGGACGTGTCTGTTATAAAAGAGTTAGAAGAGCCGGATATTCTTATTGTGCCAATAAATGGTAAAGACGCCCTGCCCGGCGATGTGGCAGAAAAGCTGATGCGCCAACTGGAGCCTTCAGTGCTGATTCCGCTACCTAATGGCTCTTTGGCTGATTTTTATAAGGCCTTGGGTGTTAAACCGGAAGGACCACAGGATAAATTCACCTTTAAGGCCAAGGATCTCAAACCCAAAGAGGGGAGGGTCATACAACTTTCTGTCTAAATGAATCAATGAATCGCAAAAAAGAGGTGGGAAATCGAACGTTCGTGGCAGTTTCTGTGGTGGTGGTTGCCGTGGTGGTGGGTCTATGGCTAAAATTTTTCGGCCTAATGGCTAATTTGCCCGCGACCGATTCGGCTAGCGCGTCTGCGCCCTCGGTAGATGCGGCACGTGGTTCGCAGGCTCTGATAGCGGCGGTGAAGAATGCCTTCTCTTCTCTTCTTGCTCCCAAAGAGATTAAAGTAAAGAGTGGCGGCCAGTGAGTGGCAAATGCGAAACAATACCGGAAGATGGAATCTCTAAAATCTGAAATCTGATAATGTCTAATATAGAAAAACAAGAAATTACTCAAGAGCTAACCAAGTCTTATATCGACTATGCAATGTCGGTTATTGTGTCGCGCGCATTGCCTGACGTGCGCGATGGGTTAAAGCCCGTACAGCGGCGAGTTTTGTGGTCTATGTGGGAAACCGGCGTGGTGGCGCCGGCCAAATACCGAAAGTCTGCAAAAATTGTCGGAGAGGTAATGGGTAACTATCATCCGCACGGAGATTCTTCAATTTACGACACCCTGGTGCGCATGGCGCAAGATTTTTCATTGCGCTACCCCTTAGTGGACGGGCAAGGCAACTTCGGCAACATTGATGGGGATGGAGCTGCGGCAATGCGCTACACCGAAGCCCGAATGGCCCGCGTTGCCGCCGAATTGGTTTTAGATATTGAGAAGGATACGGTGGACTGGCTTCCTAACTACGATGGTACCAAGCGCGAGCCAAAAGTTTTACCGGCCAAATTGCCGAACCTTCTTTTGAATGGTTCGTCCGGCATTGCGGTGGGCATGGCAACCTCTATCCCGCCTCATAATTTGGGGGAGGTGTGTGACGCGATTCTTCATTTAATTGAAAATCCCGATGCATCCGTGAAAGACCTTCTTAAATATGTAAAAGGTCCGGACTTCCCAACCGGTGGACTGATATTTGATGGAGGTGCTATTGCCACAGCCTATCAAACCGGACGCGGCTCAGTGACAATGCGCGCCAAGACAGAAATTGTAGAACAACGCAAGGCGGGAGCTTTTGACATCATCGTAACCGAGTTGCCATACCAGGTGAATAAGTCGGAGCTAATCAAGAGTATTGCCGAATTGGTTTCGGAAAAACGGATTGACGGTATTAAGAATTTGCGCGATGAGTCGGATCGTGAAGGTATGCGTATTGTAATTGAGCTTAAGAATGATGCTGCGCCTCAAAAAGTTTTGAACCAGCTATTTTTGCATACCGACTTACAGAAGAATTTCGCTTATAACATGATTGCCCTATCCGGTGGAATCCAGCCGCAGCTGATGTCCTTAAAGGATGTGCTGTCGGAGTATGTAAATTATCGCCGGCAGGTGGTTCGCCGCCGCACGCAATACGAATTACAGAAGGCTAAAGACCGCGCCCATATTTTGGAAGGTTTAATGATTGCCTTGCTGCACATCGATGAGATTATTGCCACCATTCGTAAGTCCAAAGATAAGGATGATGCGCGCGCAAACCTGATTAAGAAATTTAAACTTACCGAGCCACAGGCAAACGCGATTTTGGAGATGCGCCTACAGTCCTTGGCCTCTCTGGAACGTTTGCGCGTGGAGACGGAACTTAAAGAAAAGACAGCGTTGATAAAAGAATTGGAAACCATCCTCAAAAGTGAGGCGCGTATCTTGAACTTAATTAAGGAAGAGGTCGCCGAATTGAAGGAAAAACACGGCGATGAGCGCAGGACGGTGGTGGTGAAGTCGGGGCTCTCGGAGTTTAAGGATGAGGACTTGATTCCGGAGGAGGAGGTAATGATTACCTTCTCGGCCGGAGGTTATATTAAGCGCCTTGACCCCGATTCCTTCCGTTCCCAAAAACGCGGCGGCAAGGGTCTTATTGGTTCGGATGTCGCGGAAGAGGATTTCTTAACCCAATTTTTCCCCGCGGAAACACACGATAATCTGTTATTCTTTACGGATCGCGGTCGCGTGTTCCAGACCAAAGTCCACGAAATTCCAGCAGCTTCCCGTACCGCCAAGGGTAAGGCAATCCATAACTTCTTAGAGATGCCTGCGGACGAAAAAATCCGAGCCATTGTGAACTACGGCAAAGATGAACCCGCCTCCTATTTGGTGTTGGCTACTCGGGAAGGAGTTATTAAACGTACTAAACTTGAAGATTTTTCGCATATCCGTCGCACCGGAATTATTGCTATCACCTTAAACGAAAACGATGCATTGGTCGGTGCCAGATTGTCTACTGGTAAGGACCAGATATTGCTTACTACCGCGCGTGGACAATCTATTCGTTTTAAAGAGGAAGACGTGCGTGCGATGGGTCGTTCTGCTGCCGGGGTGCGAGCCATTAAATTAAAGAAGGGTGATGCGGTGTCAGGTTTTGATTTGATTCGATCTGGGGACAAGGATAGTCGGGTGTTGGTGGTAATGGCGAATGGCTATGCTAAGCAAACTCCAATAAAGGAGTATCGCCTGCAGACTCGGGGTGGTTCCGGTATTCGCACCGCTAACATCACCCCCAAGACAGGGGAAATTGTTTCTTCTTTTATTCTGACAGAGGAGACAGAAATATTCGCATTGTCGGCTAAGGGCCAAGTCATACGTACTTCTTTAGATTCCGTTCGCTCTACCGGACGGGCTGCGCAGGGGGTGCGGCTCATGGATATTGCTCCCGGTGACCGCATTGCCGCAGCGGCAGTGATATAATCTAGGTAACGGTTCCCGTGGCTTTTAAAAAATCGCCCGAGGAATACCGGGTGATTTTTCTTTTTTACGCAATGCCCAAAATAAATCTCACAAAAAATCAAATTGTTATGCTGGCCATTGGGGCGGCAATGTTACTAGGACTCATCATCCTATTTATGACCGGTGGCAAAAACCCGGCTCCGGTTGCGGTGAACCTGACCGTTTGGGGCGTAGATGATGAATCAGTTTTTACTACTGCCCTTAGTGGCTATGTTGGACCAGCTTCCGTGCGATACAAGAAGATTCCGGAGGATTCCTACCGGGCAACTTTGCTAGATGCTCTGGCAGCAGGGGAGGGACCGGATGTGTTTATGGTGCGCGGCGAGGACCTATATAAATACCGCAATAAAACTGTTCCTGCGCCAACCAGCACGATTTCTGCGGCAGTAATGGATAGCAACTTCCCCACTGCGGTTATTCAGGAATACACGGATATGAACGGGCAGGCGTGGGGGTTGCCGCTGTCACTAGATACCTTAGCTCTTTTCTATAATAAGGACGCCCTAGAGCAGGCAGGTATTGTTTTCCCGCCTGCGAATTGGGAGGATTTTCAGGCAGACGTGCGCATTCTTGCCAAACGTAACGCCAATAATCAGCTTGTTTCCCCGGCAGCGGGAATTGGGGGGACCTTATCCACGGTGCCTATCGGCACGGATGTTCTGATGGCGCTGATGATGCAAAATGGTACGACAATGAATAGTAAAGACGGTTTGGAGGCGACTTTTGCCAAGAGCAGTGAAGGGCTGAAAGCATTCAATTACTACTTACAGTTCGCAAATCCTTCCTCTCCCTACTACACCTGGAATGAGAATTTAGGTAGTGCTCCTTCGTTGTTTGCCGGTGGCCGCTTGCCGTTGTATTTTGGTTACCGAGAAGATTATCTGAAACTGAAGGCCGCGGCGCCCTATTTAGCGATTAAAGTTGCGCCAATGCCGCAGGCTGGGGAATACGCGGTGAATTATCCGCGCACCTGGGGGTTGGCGGTTTCTAAGCAGTCCAAGGCGCCTTCCTACGCATGGGACTTTGTAATTCAGATGGCAGGTGGCACGAATGGGCCGCGGGCTTATATGGCAGCCTCTGGGCGGCCGCCGGCAATAAAATTTCTCATGAATGAGAAGAAAGGCGATTTAGATTTAGGAGTCTTTGCCTTGCAGGGTCTTACTGCTCGCGCCTGGCGCCAGCCAGATGGTGACGCGGTGCGTACAATTTTATCTGACGCCATATCCAATGTGCTGAGCGGCGCGCGCGATGCGCAGCGCGCCTTAAGTGAGGCGGAGGGCAGTATTAACGCTCTGTATAAGCGATAGGTGGCAATAACCATGGCGGGGAATCTATAATAAAGATAATGAAAAGATTTTTGGCAGTGCTTGCCTTGGGGATGATTCTTTTTCCAGTAGCTCACACTCTGGCTGCGCCTTTTGCACCTTATTGGCCTAGCAAGGAGAAGCCCATTCTGCCGTGCAGTGGTTTTTATGACCAGGCCATGGATCCTAATCAAGGCACAAAGTTACCGCCCTGTCAGAGCTTGTGCGATTTTTTTAAGCTGGGTCAGAATTTATTGAACTTCGCCTACACCCTTCTTTTCTTTGTGGTGGTTCCGCTCTCATTTTTGGCGGGAGGGGTTATGTATATGCTTTCTGGTCCAAACCCAGGTCTCAAGAAAAAGGGCAACGAAATGATGAAAGCAGCGGTGAGTGGGTTGGTGGTTGTGTTGGTGGCCTATGCGGCGGTTAACACCTTCTTTTATCTGCTCGGTCCAAAGAATGGCGCAAGCGGCTGGGGGAACCTTAATTGTTCCGTTGCCCCTCAAGTTGAGCAATCACTCGCGCAGCTGTGTGGTGATAAAAAGACATACTGTAATGCTGGCACAAAATGCACCTGGAGCCCTCCGGGAGGGAGTGTGGGCAAGTGGATTTGTGTGGAAGATGGCTATACCTTGTGTAAGGATGGCGACACGAGATGTCCTCCTGATAAAAAATGTACCTGGAGTAATTCGGATAATAAATGGGGATGTCAATGAATTTAGTCAACATTACGAGAGTGTTCGCGCAGGGAGTGGTAGAATACCCAATCAACACCAACCTACCAACCTCAAACGGTAGCACTATAGACCCCGCCGCCGGCATTGCCGGCATGATAGGGTCTATCTACACCTATCTGCTATCAATTGCCGGAGCGATCGCGTTTTTAAGCATTGTGTATGCCGGTATGCAGTGGGCCTTATCCCAAGGCAATCCCAGTAAAATCAGCGATGCGAAAGATAGGATTTGGCAAGCTTTTTACGGCATCGCCCTTTTATTTGGGGCTTATCTTATCCTGGCTATGGTGAACCCTTCTCTAACCTTTCTAAAGATGCCAACCCTTAAGCCGATACAAATGCCTGAAATATCGGAAAGTGGTGGTGGCGGTGGCAGCGGGGTGCTGGCCAATCCAAATAACTTTGTTTTGGGGAACCAAGATGCGAATATGAAGCGACTTGGCGCTTGCTATCCAGGGGAAACACAAGCTCCGGATGGCGGCGCCTGTAAAATAATGGTCAATGCTCGTCCGCCCAAAACTCTTATTGGGGGGTTGCGCGAGGACACCCTGAATTACATTGCCAGCACTAAAAATTCGTGCAATTGCAATTTAATTGTAACTGGCGGAAATGAGGTTGATGGGCATAACCCAGGGAGTGTGTCAGCTGTTAGCCACATGAATGGTTACAAAGTAGATTTTGGTTTAAACGATGCTCTGAATAATTATGTAACTAAAAATTTTGTTCCAGCGGGAGTGAGAGATAGCGATAAAGCTCCTTTATGGAGAGATGAAAAAACGGGTGCAATTTGGGCCAGAGAAAGTAATCATTGGGACGTAGCTATACCATAATGAAGAAAACAATTTTTATTGCATCTGTAATACTTTTCTTGGGGGCAGTACTGTTGGGCCTTTACAGTTTTTTTAGGCGCGAAAAAAATACTACACCGTCGGGCAATGTTCCCGAGGTGAATGTTTTGCCGGAGGTTCAACTACAGCAGTCATTGCAGAATAAAATAGAAAAAAATAAGGAAGGCGGCGAGGAATATTTGGTGCTTCAGGGAGTGAATGGCTCTGCTAAGGTGCGCAATTTTTACAAACAAACTATTGATACTGAGGAGGGTGGGGTGATATTCCAGGAGGGCGATGGGTATACGTTGTCTTATCGTCCAGAGGAGGGTTTTAGAATATTTATCTTTAATGAGAAAAATCCTATGGGGGCACAGAAAGAAGCCGAATCCGTCCTTCTTTCAACGTTGGACGCGGATGGGGCAGGGGTATGCAGGATTGGGGTGTCGGTGTGGTACCCCTATGAAAGCCTACCTCGCCCTGCATCCTTCTGTAGATAAGTTGAGGTGAATTAACTGTTGGTTTTGTTATACTTTATAGCACAGATATGAAGAAAGTCCTCTCGATACTTTGGCTTTCAGTTATTTTTACGTTTACGGTGCCAGCCTTTACGCTGGCTCAAAATCCCCCAAACACAAACTCCAATCCGCCAAATACGACTCCCTTGCCCGCAGGTAATGGCGGAACCAACGTAACAATAAACCTTGCTGACTTGAACCCGCTGAATTGCCCAGGGAAGAATGATGTTGATTTGCAGTGCGTAGTGGAAAGAATTGTTGATGTGGTGAGTAAGTTGGCCATTCCTATTGTGGCCGCGATGGTCTTGTGGGGCGGTATGAAAATTATTATGGCCGGAGGAAACCCCAAATCAGCCCAAGAAGGCAGGCAGATAATCTATAATGCGGCTATCGGTTTTGCTATTGTGTTGGTTGCCAACTCAGTCGTGTTGGTTATAAAAAGTTTGCTTGGCGCGAGCTAATGAATAGACTAAAAGATTTTAAAATACAATTGCTAGTTATTTTACTGACATTTTTGCAGGCGGTAACTGTGTACGCCGAAGAGAAAGCGTTATTCAGCAGCTTTGATGATGTGCTCAATCGGTTTTGTGTCCTTTTGAATTGGATGTTTACGGTGGCTGCCATTATGACTGTGTTTTTTGTCCTTATTGCTGGGTACAAGATTATGTTTAGCGGAGGTGGCAAAGGAGTAGATGAGGGGAAAAAGACGCTGATGTATGCCGCTATTGGATTTGCCGTTACGATACTTGCTAAATCTGTCCCGCCGTTGGTTGGTAGTTTTTTGGGTTCAAACGGCGATTTCACTGCCTGTAAGTAAAAAGGTCGTATCCTCAATAAAAGATACAAACAAATATGCAAAATATTAAGAATATATCAGTGTTACTTACCACCTTTTTTGCCTTACAGATTTTTGCGGCTGGGAATGATCCTATTATGCAGCTACCCAATCCTCCCATGAATTCCAAAACGGTTGAAGGTTTCTTGAACTATTATGTATGGCGCGTGCTCAGTTGGATGTTTACATTTTTAGTAATATTTGCAATTGTATACGTAATGATTGCAGCTTGGAAATATCTAGCCGCGGCAGGTGACCCAAAGAAAGCTGCTGAGGCGCGTGGGTATATTTGGTATGCGGCAATTGCGTTAGCCATAGCTATACTGGCAAAAGCCGTTCCCTTTATAGTTGCCAGCTTTATGGGCGTGGACAATATTGGGAATCTGCCTGCCGGGAATTAAAAGTGTGGTATACTATAAACGTCAAGAAAGGTCGCGAACCTTTACCCCAAAATCAACAAAAACTAAGAAAAATGAAGAAACTATCGCTTCTCTTAACCTTCACTCCCTTGGCTGCGTTCGCCCAGATCCAACAGGGTCCTGGCTACCAGCAGCTTCCTAATGCCCCGATTACGACGGCTTCTGGCGTTACTGGGTTTATCTGTTATGCCTTGGGCTGGGCCTTCACCTTCCTCATCATCTTCACGGTGGTATTCGTAATGATTGCCGCCTGGAAGTACTTGACCGCGGGTGGTGATGCCAAGAAGGCAAGCGAGGCCAACCAGATGATTTTGTACGCAGCAATCGCGGTTGCATTGGCAATCTTCGCCAAGGGCTTGCCATCAATTGTGGCCAGCTTCTTGGGTTCTTCTGCCCTAAGTTCTTGCTAGTAATAATCTTTTACAGATTACAAAAATCCGCCAGCACGGCGGATTTTTGTTTGTGATATGAAAAAGCCCCGCGGCACCGATTAGGTGTGCGCGGGGCTTGGGGTTGGGTCATTTTGGATTCCGAGGAGATGAAATAATCACCTCCACCGGATCCTTGGCGTTGTCGGGGGCCTTCAACCAGAAGACCCCTTGGGGGTGGTTGCCCATGTCTTCCGGCCTGGGCAGTCGTTCTCCCCGTTTGCCGTCGGCCGTCTTGTACACGGCCTGACTGCGACCGGGGTCCTTGGTGAGTTCGCTCTCATAGATGGTGCCATCCATGAAGCGGATGAGTACCGAGGTCCCCGGTTTGGTGGGGAGAATGGTGTAGCCATACCCATACACGTACGGGTACGGTTTCCACTCATTGGGGCCCAGGGTGATGCTGACAAACGGCGGGGGGCCGCCACTTTGGGTGGTGACGCTCGTGCCGCCGTCGGCGGACTGCCGTTTGCCGGCAATCCAGCCGATAAGCGCAACAACGAGGGCGGAGATGACGATGATAATCATCGCGACTCCGAGATATTTTTTGAGACTTGTTGAGTTCATTGTCCCTCCTCTCCTTTCTCGTCCTGCTTCTCTTGGCGTGATCGTCCCTCTTTCTTATTGGGACGGGGGTTATTCCCTCCGCCCCGATTTCCTTGTTGCCTCCCTCCTGCAAACAGGGCGGTTGCGGCAAGCCCGAGGCCAGGGCCGATTGATTTTACGGCCTCGCGGCTTCCCGGAGTGATGTCGAGTTGGAAAGTTCTAATCTCTTTCCGCACTCGCTGATCATCCAGGTTGACGCCGATGAAGTTGGCGGCCTCTTCGTAGGAGCACCCAGTCATTGCCATATGATCTACAATGAGCTGGTTCTTGTGCTCCATCTCCAGGCGTTCCGCCTCCCGCTCGCTCCTCTCCTTGGAGGTCTTTTCTGCGGCCTCGCGGATTTTGGCGCTGACGGGGACGATATTTTTCACCGTCAGTTGCACCAAAATAATTCCCAGCGAGGGAAGTTTAACCGTGCCGCGCCCCTCGCGGATTTCGCGAATGCGTTCTGCGCGCTCTTTCACGCAGTTTTTGAGGGCGCTGATGTACCCTTCAAGTGAGAAATATGCGGAGGAGTAGGTGGAGGCGTAGTCCTTCTGGATTTCCGCCTCAATCTTTTGACGGACGAGTTCCGTGGCTTCTTTGCGCCACATTTGCTCATCCTCCAAAACATCCACCTCAATCGTTTTTTTGGCCCCCGTCTTGGGGTCGATGATTTCCTTCTTCCTACTTTCCATTCTCCGCTCCCGTCCGTAGCGGGCGAGGTCGGCGTCCTGAAATTCCATGCGGAATGTCAGTCCGAAGTAGGTCATGAGTAGAAGAGTGGGCACGCTGCTGGGAATGCTGTTTAAGGATTCCCCTGCCACCGCCTTCAGGAGCACCGAGGCGGCGTCTGCTTGCGCGGCGGCCGCTTCTTGCCAGGTGCGTGGGCCTTCGTCGGGCTTGAGCGCCCACTCGCGTGCCCGTTCTTGGATGCGGTCGTTGAGGATGTTTTTCACCCCCTCTTCGCCGCGAGAATCCAGAAACGCCAACAGGTTTTCTTTATCGGGCCGAAAGACGTAGCTAATACTCGCCTTATTCTCAACCCGATCCGGCGTTCTAATATCAACGTCGACGAGGTCAACGTTGCGCTTGCTCACGTCCACGTTGATGGTGGAAAAGAGCAAACCGTTGAAGGGGAGCCAGTGTAGCCCTTCAGAAAGGAATTGGTCGGTTCGCTTTCCCCACAGAGTCACCACGCCCACAGTGGGCGGGTTGTTGGGGATATCAAAGAACCCCTGTCGCAGGTACAAAAGGGGCAGAATCACAAATGCTGCCGCACCCAGTGCTCCAGAGGAGGTGAAGTAGGCGATTGCCATCGCAAGGATGGTCGCCGTGACTCCAATGATGAGGTGGGAAGCCCACGTCCAAAAAGCATAGTCTTTGTTCATATTGTTCATATTCATTTTTCAATTTCTCCTGTTTATATTGTACACCAAAAAGATTGACAAGTCAAGTGTATTTTGCTATAATTAAGTCAGGAGGCTTGAGATGGAATTAGTTCTTTTTATCCTTGTTTTCTTGGTTTTTTTTGGTCGCGCGGCTTTTCCCAAGCCGTTTGGGCCAGCCGGCTTGGTGGTATTGGGCGGGAGCGATCTGGGCATTTCTCCTTTCCTATTTTTGCCTCGGTCGTTACGCCGACAATGGGGACTGGGAGAGGGGCCTTGCCCCCATCAATCCGTGGCTAGAGCCAGCTTTTTGGCTCTTGCCGGCAGCGGGTCTTGGTGGTTATAGCCCGGAATTAAGCAGAAGGGCCCTGCGGCGCCCTTGGCGGACGATAATAGTCGTCTTGGGGATGGTGGTAGTTTTGGGTGGGTGGGAAGCCATTATCCCATTCGCCGGTCTGGCCGGTCTCTGGCTCTTGTGCGAGCTTATCCCCGTACTGGGACCACTGTTGCGGTGGATGCGCCAGCAAGCCACCGGCGTGGTGCGCCGTGCGTGGAACTACCGTGTTTAGCACCCCGTGAAAGGGATTTATTCCCGCGGGGTGCATTTTTTTTGTTTTTTTGGCAGAATGTTTGGGCGACATTTGCTGAGGTGGCGGAATTGGTATACGCGGTAGCCTTAGGAGCTACTGGGGGCAACCCCTTGGAGGTTCAAGTCCTCTCCTCAGCACAAAAATAATTTGGCCCGAAAGGGCCATTTTTTTGTGTTAAGAGCAGGCCAACTGCTTGGCCTGCGAGAGGAACTTGAACGCCGGAGCATGTCGCAACTACCAAGTTGCGACGCGAGGCGGTGCCCAGCCCGAGGAGCGCGACGGCGCGACGAGAGGCGAGGGAACGTCCTCTTGAGGGATGTAAACATAAAACCAGAGCAAATCATCAAGCTTTATATGGGCAAGTTGACTTCAGATTTATGTTTGTGTAATAAACATAGCAGGAGGTCGTGCTATGAGCCTTGAAATTATAATTAAGGATGAAGGTCTTGTTCGTGTTCTGTCCTGCAAGGGAAGCATAACGCTGGGGTATGGCGCGCAGTTTTTCCGTGACACAATTAAGGAGTGTGTCTGGAGAGAAAAGAGAATTTTGGTGGTGGACATGGGCGAAGTGGCGTACATGGACAGTAGTGGATTTGGGGAATTGATTAGTGCATTTACCACGGTTACTAGCGCGGGGGGCAGGCTTGCCTTGTGCAACTTGTCTCGCAAGGTTTTAGACTTACTCCAAGCGACCAAGATGCACGCGGTATTTGAGGTTTTTGAAACCCCCCAGCAAGCTTGCAAAAGTTTATCTGGCAATTGAATTTCCTGTCTCCTTAGAGTGGAACCTCGACCCCGCAAATGCGGGGTCGTTTTGTTGCGATAGGGGTTATTTTCGGTGATACTTATAGCCATATGTGGCGCAAAGCATATAAATATTTTGATCACCTAGAAGACAAAGTGCGCGGTTTTCTGTCGCACGTTCCAATTTTTTACGCATTGGTTGCGGGGGTTGGCATTGTGCTATTTTGGCGAGGAGTTTGGTATACGGGGGATGTGGTGATTCCTTCAATTCTTATGTTTTTAAATCAATATTTCCCAGGAGTTCAGCTTTTGGATTATGATGGTCCGATAACCGTACTGCTTTCCATGGGAATGCTACTCTTAACCGGAATATTTGTTTCCCAGTTTATTGGAAATGAAATAATAATTTCCGGGTTGCGTGGAGACAAGAAGACGGTTGAAAAGACGGAGGATGAAATACGGGAAGAGGCCAAAAAACTGAGGGCCCTTCAAGAGGAAGAACGAAAGGAGTTAGCTTCGCTTCACGATATTCGCCAGGAATTGGCAGAGATTAAGAGGCTGCTAGAAGCAAAAGAAAAAGAATAATATTGTGCGCGCTGAGGGATTCGAACCCCCGACCTACTCGGTGTAAACGAGTCGCTCTAACCAACTGAGCTAAGCGCGCTCTGGTAAATTTGAATAATCCCGCGCCCCCGGAGGGAATCGGACCCCCATCAAGACCTTAGAAGAGTCCTGCTTTATCCATTAAGCTACGGGGGCGTATTTCCTGAGAGATACTACTTAGTTTTTTTATTTTTTGCAAAATGTAGCGGCATGTTGCAATGGAATTGCTATTGCATCTTGCCTCAACCCAGGCATAATACCTAAGCAATTGAGACGGGCCGTAGTATACCGGTAGTACGCGTGTTTTGGGTACACGTAGACCGGGTTCGATTCCCGGCGGCCCGACCATTTAAGACAACCTCTTCCGGAAACTTTGCTCGCCTTAAATGGTCGCGTATTCTGAATTTAGCGCGGACCAATTTTAAGCGAAATTGCGTTAGCAATTTCACAAACCTTTTCAAAATTCGCTCGGGTGCAGTGGGAGGAGGGGGTTGGGGGATTCCGCCACGCCCTCGCTAGAAAAATTCGTGCCGACAAATTTCATAAATAGTAGGGAAAATTTTATAGAATTTTGAGACAGAATCTTATAAAAGGTTCTATTTTTTTCGGGATACACAATATTGACTTATGGCTCTGGATATGCTATATTTATTAGCGTTATCAGGTCTAGCACTTGATACCTCTGAGGCATGGCGTCTTAGAGAACTTGCGCATTTTGATAGTACAAAAGAAGGAGGTGCAGTAATGCGCGCAACGGAGCGATTTCGTAGGCTCGCGGCAGAAGAGCGCTTCAGGGGCTGGCCGCTTGTTGGGCAGGTGGAACTCGGTCCAAAAATCCCGTTTTTTGGAGAAGCGCTGAGCTATAAACTCAAAACAGGAAACGGGGTTGAGGAGTACGTTTCGATCCTCCGGCATTTCGGCTGGGCGGTCTGCTTCGGTGTCGTGAACCTACAGGAGACTTGGCCGTCCAGTACCTACACCTACCCGGCGGAAATTGATCGCGGTCCGCACGTCGTAACACTCTGTCAGTGGAAGCCCGGTGTGAACCAGGCAAGTTGGGAGCTTCCTCCCGGCGGCATTGGGAAGATCAATCCAAAAGCAACACTGGAAGAGATCACCGCGCAAACCAAGCAAGTCTACCTCAAAGAGACTGGCTTTGGCTGGGGCAGCTTCAAACATCTTGGTCACATCATGATCGAGACTGGCAAGTACCGTGGTGCGGGAGTAGATGACCACGGATTTCCTGCGCATCTTTTTCTCGCGACGGGCTTGGAACGAGTTCAGGATGCCAAAAGGCCAAACCCGAACGAGATTATGGAAACTCTTATGGTACCGCTCAGAGAGTTTCCGGAAGTTCTTGCGTCCGGCCTTTTCGTGGAGGAGAGCGCGGTTGTGTGCGCCTATAAGGCGCTAATCGAACTTGGCCTTCTCGGTTGGATAGGGGAAAATCCCAAAGCCATCCTGTAGCAATTTATAGTTTTCTCAATCAGCGTCTTGTGGAATTTATGGCAAACAAACCAATCCACAAGGCGCTTTTTTTAAAATATCAAAGAACAATCTTTCTTCGTGAAAACAAATTTTCCCAACTATTCTTTATTTGTGTTTGTTTTTACACTTGTTGGTGCGGATTTTAGAAAGGTTTGTTGCGAGATTGCTGATGCAATTTCGCTCAAAATGGGTTTGTATTAGATTTAAAATACGCGACGATTGAGTTAGTTGGTGAAGGGATGCCTATTCCCAATCCAAGATATTCAGATTGGCTTTGTAATTTTTATTTATAATATGCTGATTTTAGATGAGGGAGCGGTTGGGCGAGGAAGTTGAGCGAGGGGGAGGGGTATTTTATATCCTGGCCTTGCTATGTTATTGTAGTTCAGGTTTTTTTGGTTGAAATCCAATACTTAGGAGGGTGGTATGAAACCTTTGATGGTTGCGTTTGAAGGGCCAGATTGCTGTGGCAAGGGCACCCAGTTGGCTATGGTTCAGGCCAAACTGAATGAGTATGGCGTTCAATACGTGTGCACGCGGGAGCCGGGCGGAACGCCAACCGGCGAGAAAATCCGCAGCATTCTTTTAGACGCCAGTCTGTCTCCCGAACCATTCACTAGTCTTTGTCTTTTTTGCGCGAGCCGTCACCAGGTATTTCGCTCCGTCTGTAAACCGGCATTGGAAAAAGGCCTGCACGTGTTAATGGATCGCTCCCCTTG
>Ga0073932_1003581_pt1 | contig 20395 bp, 25 predicted proteins | sample DewCreD2012metaG_FD_76967 | JGI IMG/M metagenome (GOLD analysis project Ga0073932, IMG submission 76967) | Hot spring sediment bacterial and archeal communities from British Columbia, Canada, to study Microbial Dark Matter (Phase II) - Dewar... ...
CTTCTGCGTCGGACGCCCGATCGAGGAAATGCCCCTGCTCACCAACCGCATCTGCGGCGTCTGCCCCGAAGCGCATCACATGGCAGCAGTCAAAGCGGCTGACGCAGTCTATCACGTTGACCCGCCGCGCACCGCCAAAATGCTGCGCGAACTGCTCTACATGGCCTTTTACGCCACCGACCATACTACCCACTTCTACGCCCTGGGCGGCCCCGATTTCATCGTCGGGCCCGATGCCCCGGTCGCCGAGCGCAATATCCTTGGCGTGATTCACAAAGTGGGGCTGGAAATTGGCGGCAAAGTGATTCAGATGCGCAAATACGGCCATGAAACGGTCGAAATCATCGGCGGGCGAAAAGTCCACCCGGCCTCCTCCATCCCCGGCGGCATCACCAAGATTCTCTCCGAGGAAGAGCGCAAACACATCGAAGAAATGGGACGCTGGGCGATTGACTTCGCCCTGTTCAGCATCCAGGCCTTCAAAGACATCGTGCTGGCGAACAAAACCTACCTCGACCTGATTGTGGGCGATGTGTACACCCACAAAACCTACTACATGGGACTGGTGGACGAGAACAACAAAGTCAACTTCTACGACGGCAAGGTGCGCGTGGTGGACCCTGAAGGCAAAGAGTTTTGCAAATACGAGCCAAAAGATTACACAAAGCACATTGCCGAACATGTCGAGCCGTGGACCTACCTGAAATTCCCATATCTCAAGAATGTCGGTTGGAAAGGATTTGCCGATGGGAAGGACTCCGGCGTCTACATGGCGACCCCGCTCTCGCGCCTGAACGCCAGCGACGGCATGACCACGCCAAAAGCGCAGGAGGCTTACGAGGAAATGTACGCCACCCTGGGCGGCAAACCCGTCCACCAGCGGCTCGCCATTCACTGGGCGCGGCTCGTGGAACTGCTCTACGCCGCCGAGCGCTGGGTCGAACTGGCGACTGACCCCGAAATCACCTCGCCTAACGTTCACAAAGTGCCAACCGAAGTCCCAACCGAGGGCGTAGGCATTGTAGAGGCTCCGCGCGGCACGCTGACCCATCACTACTGGACCGACGAGCGCGGCGTGGTCACTAAAGCCAACCTGATTGTCGGCACCACCAACAACTACGCGCCGATTCAGATGTCCACCAACAAAGCCGCCCGCAACCTGATTAAGGGTGGGAAGGTGAACGAGGGCCTGCTCAACATGGTCGAGATGGCCTTCCGCGCCTACGACCCGTGCTTCGGCTGCGCCACGCACTCGCTGCCCGGCCAAATGCCGCTCGAAATCACCATCCGCACCCAAGATGGCGAGGTGGTGGATGTGGTAAAACAGTTCGTGGATTGATAAAGTACAAAGGTACACAGGTAGACAGGTAGACAAGGAAACACGCGAGTCACCCTGTCTACCTGTTTCCTTGTCAACCTGTTTCCTTGTCAACCTGTTTCCTTGTCAACCTGTTTCCTTGTCAACCTGTTTCCCATGAAAACACTCATCATCGGCCTCGGCAACCCCATTTTAGGAGATGACGGCGTCGGCTGGAAGGTGGCGCAAGAAGTAGAGCGCCGTTTGCCCCCCTCACCCCTAACCCCTCTCCCGACGGGAGAGGGGAATATTGCTGTTGAATGTCTCTCGCTGGCCGGAATCTCGCTGATGGAACGCATGATTGGATACCAGCGCGTCATCCTGATTGATTCACTCAATACTGGCAAATATGCCCAGGGCGAGGTGGTCACCTTCAGCCTGGATTCACTCGAAGACCTGCTGCACGGTCACAGCGCCTCGGCGCATGACCTATCGCTGAAAGGCGCTCTGAAACTGGGGAGAAGCATGGGCGCCGACCTGCCGCGCGACGAGGACATTCAAGTCATCGCCATCGAAGCCGCGCATGTGTACGATTTCACCGAAGAGCTGACCCCCGAAGTGGCCGCCGCTGTGCCAAAGGCGGTGGAAATCATCATGAAAATGTTGTAGGGGCGCGGTCATCGCGTCCCTATTTTTTCGTTTTTGCCTCGTTAATGATTTGCTCCATATCCTGCAAATGCAAATCGAGCGCGCCCACCGAAACCTGGATTTCGCGCAGCGACAACGCCAGCGCAATCATCATCAAAATCAGGCTGAAGCCGAAAATCCATTTGCCCGCTTCCAGCCAGCCCGCAAACAGCGCGAACATCGAAACCACGCAAAACAACAGGCTGGCAATCCCAAAGGCCTGCATATCGCGGATTAAGCGAATGCGGTACTTCAGGTTGGCAATTTGCCCGACGTAAACCTCGTTCTGGTCAATTTTGTATTTGGCATGTAAATCGCGGATGAGATTCGCCAGGGTGAGGAAGCGGTTGGTAAAGGCCAACAACAAGAGCGAAATGGCCGGGAACAATAGGGCGGGGGTGGTGACGTTAATTTCCATGGATTTACTCTGAAAACATATCTAACAAAATGTTGAGAACAGATTTCTGCTCATTTGATTGAATCCGTCCCAGTTTTCTGACCAGACGAACCTTGTCAACTGCGCGGATTTGGTCAAGCACAATTTGACCATCTTTCCCATCGAAATGACATGGAACGCGCGTGGGATACGGCCTGCTTTTCGTTGTCATCGGGGCGATAATCACAGTAGCAATGTTTGCATTCATTTCGTCCGGCGAAACCACCAGACACGGGCGCATTTTTTGGATTTCGAGACCTACCGTCGGGTCGAGATTGACCAGATAAACATCGAAACGCTGAACTACCATTCCCATTCGTCCTTATCGAAGTCGTTCACGATTTGCTCGTCCAGCAGCCGGTCGTCACCCTGAGCCGCCATCGCCATGAATTGCTCGGCCCAGCCTTTGCGCGGCTTTTCTGCCGAACGAATGATCAACTGACCATTTTGAACGGCAATCTCCACTTCGCTGCCAAACCCGACCTGCTCCAGCAGCACTTTCGGGATACGAATCCCGCGCGAGTTGCCTATTTTAACGATTTGCGTGCGTGTAACGTTCATGAACACCTCCAAAAGTAAATACATTGTAATCACTAGTTAGCAGAGTGTCAACCCGGATTTCCCAATCATGAGAGAAAAGTTATAATTCCACCAACCCACCGGAGGAACAAATGAGCAAACCAGATACCGCGCGCTGGATTGAAAAAGACCGCAGGCAGTTACACCCGGTCTATCACCCCAAAAGCCACGAAAACCCACTGGTCATCGAACGCGGTGAGGGCGTTTGGCTTTACACCACTGACGGCCAGAAAATTCTGGACGGCATGGCTGGGCTGTGGAACGTCAACGCAGGCTATGGAAACGAGGAACTGGCCCAAGCCGCTTACGACCAGATGAAACAGATGGCCTTCACCTCGAACTTCGCCGGCATGACCAACCTGCCCTCGATTTTGCTGGCCGATAAACTGGCTGGCTGGGCCTACGAGGGCCTCAACACTACCTTTTTCGCGTCCGGCGGTTCCGAAGCGAATGATTCGGCCTTCAAAACTGCCCGCTATTACTGGAAGCGCAAAGGCCAACCAACCAAAACCAAAATCATTGCCCGCAAAGGCGCGTATCACGGCGTGACGATGTACGCGACTTTTGCCACCGGGCTGGAAAAGTACCACACCATGTTCGGCCCGGCCATTCCCGATTTTATCCACATCCCGGCCCCCAATCCCTACCGCTTCGAGGGGGAACTCCAGCCCGGAGAAACCATCGGCCAGGCGGCCGCGCGGGCATTGGAAGAAGCCATCCAGCGCGAAGGCGCGGAGAACATCGCCGCCTTTATTGCCGAGCCGGTGATGGGCGTGGGCGGGGTCATCGTCCCGCCTGCTGACTACTTCCCGCTCATCCGTCAGATTTGCGACAAATACGAAATCCTGTTCATCGCCGATGAAGTCATCACCGGCTTTGGACGCACCGGCGAATGGTTCGCGCTCAAACACTGGAACGTCAAGCCCGATATTTTGAGCTTCGCCAAAGCGATTACCAGCGGCTATGCTCAATTGGGAGGAATCCAGATTTCGGACGCGATCCGCGAGGCCATCGAATCCGCATCTGAGGGCGAAGCCTACATGCACGGCTACACCTACTCCGGTCATGCGGCAGCCTGCGCCGTCGGCCTGAAAAACCTGGAAATTATGGAACGCGAAAACTTCCCCGAACGCGCCCGACGGCTGGGAAAACGCCTGCTCGATGGACTCCGAACGCTGATGGAATTCCCCTTCGTTGGCGATATACGCGGCCTGGGGCTGGTGTGCGGCGTAGAAATTGTCTCAGACAAAGCCGCCAAAACCCCCGACCCGGCCCTGGCAATGCGCATTTTCAAAGCCGCCCAAACGCGCGGCCTGCGCTCCCGTCCCCTCGGCGCCACCCTGGCCTTCGCCCCGCCGCTGGTCATCAGCGAGGAAGAAGTGGATGAGATTGTGAAGCGGCTGGGCGCGGCGATGGATGGAGTGATGTAACCCGAACCGTTGTATAATCACCTTACGAGGTGCAGTATGACAGTAGCAGAACTCTTTAAATCGGTAAAATACATCACCAACGAAAAAGGCAAAAAATCCGCCGTCGTAGTGGATATGGAAGTCTGGGAACAAATCGTCACCATGCTCGAAGACCTGGAAGATGCCGAAGAATTGGGGCGCGCGCGCAGTCAAAGAGGAAACCATTCCCTGGAATGTCGCTCGGAAAGAATTGAACCTGGAAGGGTAAAGCATGTACCAGGTCGAACTGCGCCGTTCCGCTTACAAAGACCTGGAAAACCTGCCAGCCGAATACCTGCGCCTGATTTCCAAACACATCGATTCGCTCGAACAAAACCCGCGCCCCGTTGATTCAAAGAAACTCAAAGGGGATGCGGGTTATTCTTTGCGGATTGGCGCATACCGCGTCTTGTATGACAGTGACGACCTGGCTGGTATGACACCACTCCCCCCACTGCTTGGTTGGCTCATACCGCGTCTTGTATGACAGTGACGACAGTGCGAAAGTTGTGACAATTTATCGGGTCAAACATCGCAGGGAAGTATACCGACGATAGAGCAATCAAACTTCGGGATGATGCCACATGGCCTTCACCCCGCCACTGGTCATCAGCGAGGCAGAAGTGGATGAGATTGTGAATCGCCTGGGGCGGCGATGGATGGGGTGATGTAATTTAACTACCCCTACGCTCTCCACCCCCTATCCTCCGGCACGGAGTTGCCGCCATCGACCACAATCAATTGCCCGGTGATGTAGGAGGCGTCGGGGTGGGCGAGGAAGCGCGCGGCGTGGGCAACTTCGGCGGGCCTGCCGGAGCGTTTCATGGGGGTCAGTTCTCCGGCTCGTTTTTCGGATTCAAGTTGGGAGGCGGTGGCAATCCAACCGGGGGCAATGGCGTTGACGGTGATGCCGTCGGCGGCGGTTTCGAGGGCGACGGCGCGAGTGAAGCCCCACATCCCGGCTTTGGCGGCGTGATAGGCCGAATCGCCCACAAAGGCCTGCACCGGGCCGCTGGTGGAGGCAATGTTGATGATGCGCCCATACTTTTGGGCGCGCATGAGCGGCAGCACGGCGCGGGTGACGAGGAAGCAGGTGGTCAGGTTGCGCGCCAGGCTCTTTTCCCAATCGGACAACGATAAATCATCAATCCGGCTTTCGAGTTGTTCGGCTTCGGTTACAACGGTCATGCCGGCGTTGTTGACGCAAATCTCCAGGCGGCCAAATTCGGCGCGAAGGTCGTCTATGATGCGCTGGACTGCCTGCGGCTGAGTCAGGTCGGCCACATAGCCCCTGGCGCGAATCCCCTCAGAGCGCAGTTCGGCGGCGCGTTCGTGAATCCGGTCGGTGGTGCTGGCCAGGGCCAGGGCGGCGCCATCCAGGCCGAAGGCGCGGGCGATGGCGAATCCGATACCGGCGGGCGAACCCGCCCCGGTCACCAGGGCAATCTGACCAGATAGGACGGTCATGGCTCAAATCCCGGCGTTGCTGAGCGAGGCGAACATCTGCGAAAGCGCGGCGGTCAGGCTGGGATGTTCGACCTCGAAGTGCGCAATGGCCTCATCGAGCCGGGACAGGGTGGAAGACAGCGAGGCGCGTTCGGAGCGTTCCAGCAGGGCATGGATGTCGGCGTCGAGCGCGCGCAACAATTCGCGGCCCTTATCGTCTATTTGGTCTGCCGTTTCCAGTTCGCGGCGGAGTTGTTCGAGCAGGGCTTGGAATTCGGGGGTATTCATCACGAGCCTCCTCTCTATTAGGGTAAGCCGGATAGGTTTAATTCTATTGTACGCTTTTTTGAGTGGCGCAACAAACCGCCGTATCTCGAATTCACGCTAATCGGTTTTATGATGTGGGCCAATTGCAAATCGGATAAACATACTCCCTATTGACTTATCAGAATAAATGTTCTAAAATAATCTCATCGTTACTTGCGCCCCTTTGCCAATGAGGAGAGAAAATGCAAAAAATCGTCCCTTTCTTGTGGTTCGACAACCAGGCTGAAGAAGCAGCCAATTTCTACGCGTCCATCTTCGACAACTCGAAAATCCTGGAAATCTCCCGCTACGGCGAGGCCGGCCCCGGCTCAGCAGGCACGGCGATGGTGGTCAATTTCCAACTCGCCGGGCAGGAGTTCAGCGCCTTGAATGGCGGGCCGCAGTTCAAGTTTACCGAGGCCATTTCACTGGTCGTCAATTGCGAAAGCCAGGCTGAAGTTGATTATTTTTGGGAAAAACTGACCGCCGATGGCGGCGAAGAGAGTCAGTGCGGCTGGCTGAAGGATAAATACGGCCTGTCGTGGCAAATCGTCCCCACAGCGCTGGGCAGTATCATCGGCGGCCCCGACCCTGCCGGAGCGCAAAGGGCTGTTCAGGCCATGCTCGCGATGCGCAAACTGGATATTGCCCGATTGCAAGAAGCCTACGAGGGGAAATGAACGCCATCGCCTCCTTTGCCAACACCGCTTGGGAAGAGACTCCCTACGCAGAAATCGACGCCGGGCGCAAACTGACCCGCGTTCGGGCGACTTTTGCTTACACCGGCGACTTGGAAGGCGAGGGGACGGTCGAATATCTGATGGCCTACGCGCCGGATGGTACCGGCAGTTTCGTCGGGCTGGAACGCATCACCGGGCAGATTGGCGACCGGCCTGGCAGTTTTGTCGCCCAACATACGGGCATTTTCGACCCGAAATCAGTCTCCACTCGCTGGCAAATCGTCTCCGGCCTGGGCGCGGGCGCGCTTGAGGGGCTGACCGGCGGCGGAAACCTGACCCTGGAAGGACACGGGCCATACCCATTCGATTTCGAGTTTCAATTCACGGGAGAAAAATCATGAGCAGCGTTCGTGTATTGGTCGGCACGCGCAAAGGCGCGTTCATTTTAACTTCTGACGAAAAACGCGCCAACTGGCAGGTCAGCGGCCCGCATTTCGCAGGCTGGGAGATTTACCACATCAACGGCTCGCCTGCCGACCCCAACCGGCTGTACGCTTCGCAATCGAGCGGCTGGTTTGGGCAGGTCATCCAGCGTTCGGATGACGGCGGCCAGACCTGGAACCCGGTCGGCAACCAGTTCGCCTACGAGGGCGAGACCGGCACGCACCAGTGGTATGACGGAACCCAACATCCCTGGGGCTTTACCCGCGTCTGGAATTTGCAACCCTCGTTGGATGACCCCGATACCGTCTACGCGGGCGTCGAGGATGCGGCCCTGTTCAAATCAACGGATGGCGGCCAAACCTGGCGGGAACTGCCCGGCCTGCGCAGCGCTAAGGGTCACCTGTGGCAGCCCGGCGCGGGCGGGATGTGCCTGCACACCATCCTGCTCGACCCGTCGAACCCCGACCGCATCTACGTCGCCATTTCTGCAGCGGGCGCTTTCCGAACCGACGATGGCGGGCAGACCTGGCTGCCTATCAACAAAGGCTTGAAATCGGATTATGAACTGCCCGACCCGGATGCGGATGTCGGCCACTGCGTTCACAACCTGGCGATGCACCCATCGCGCCCCGGCGTGCTTTTCATGCAAAAGCACTGGGACGTGATGCGCAGCGACGACGCGGGTGGCCTGTGGCGCGAGGTGAGCGGCAACCTGCCAAGCGATTTTGGCTTCCCGATTGCCGTCCACGCCCACGAGCCGGAGACGGTCTACGTCGTCCCCATCAAAAGCGATTCGGAGCATTACCCGCCCGAAGGCAAATTGCGCGTCTATCGCAGCCGGGGCGGCAGCGAGCAGTGGGAAGCGCTGACCAACGGCCTGCCCCAAAAGGATTGCTACGTCAACGTTTTGCGCAGCGCGATGGCGGTGGACAGGCTTGATTCGTGCGGAATCTACTTCGGCACCACCGGCGGGCAGGTGTATGTTTCACCCGATTCCGGGGACCATTGGCAGCCCATCGTCCACGACCTGCCAGCCGTGTTGTCGGTTGAAGTGCAGACCTTGCCATGATTCGGGTTACGCTTCCGTACCACCTGCGCTTGCTGTCAAAGGTCGGCAGCGAGGTTTCCCTCGAACTCGAAGGCCCGGTTACGCAGCGCGCCATCCTGGATGCGCTGGAAGCCCGCTACCCAATGTTGCGCGGCACCATTCGCGACCACCAGACGAAGGAGCGGCGGCCTTTCATCCGTTTTTTTGCCTGCGGCGAGGATTGGTCGCACGAGGGACCAGATGCCCCTCTGCCGGAGGCGGTTGCCAGCGGGCGGGAAGTTTTTCGGATTGTGGGAGCGATGGCAGGAGGGTAAAATGCTTGAAGACGAGAACAATTTCCCCAAACTGGCACAGCCGGCCCTGCGGGCTCTGGCTGGGGCTGGAATCCGGTCGCTGGAACAGTTGACAGGCTACAGCGAGGCTGAAATTCGCCAATGGCACGGAATTGGGCCGAATGCGTTGAAAACGCTCGGCGAAGCGTTAAACGCCAAAGGGCTGTCCTTTCAAAAAGAGAAAAAGAAGGAAATTTCCATGAGTCCCAAAACTGATACATTTTCGGCCGAAGAAAAAGCCGCAATGAAGGAACGCGCCAAAGAATTGAAGGCCGAAGCCCGCCTGAACAAAGACCGGGCGGAAGGGGAGAAAGCGGTCTTTGCGGCCATTGCGCAAATGCAGGCGCACGACCAGTTGCTGGCGAAGCGCCTGCATGAGATTGTTACAACCAGCGCGCCCGAACTGCTGCCCAAAACCTGGTACGGAATGCCAGCCTACGCAAATAAAGAGGGCAAGGTCATCTGCTTTTTTCAGGCTGCCAGCAAGTTCAACGTCCGGTATGCCACCTTCGGCTTTCAGCATGATGCGAATCTTGACGAAGGCAATTTATGGGCGACTAGCTTCGCGCTGAAGGACTTGACCCCCGCCGAAGAGGAGAAAATTGCCACACTGGTCAAGAAAGCGGTCAGGAGTTTTCAGGAATGAACAACCAGTCGAGCCAGCGGCTTTATGGCATGAAGTTTGGAAAAGTATATCCGCTCTACGTTCAAAAAGCAGAGCGCAAACATCGCACGAAGGAAGATGTTGACCAAATCATTTGCTGGCTGACCGGCTATGACCAGGCCGGATTACAGCAGCAAATCGAAGCGGAAAACGATTTTGAAACCTTTTTTGCGCAAGCACCAGCCCTTCACCCCAACCGCGCGCTCATCAAGGGCGTGGTGTGCGGCGTTCGGGTGGAAGAAATTCAAGACCCCCTGATGCAAAACATACGCTATTTGGACCTGCTGATTGATGAACTGGCAAGAGGAAAGGCGATAGAGAAGATTTTGCGGCAGGAAAATAAGGAAAGCAGCCTTGTGCCGAAACATTAAACCCCTGTTCAACTTCGAGCCGCCCGCCAGCGAGGACGAAATTCGGGCGGCAGCGCTGCAATTTGTACGCAAAATCAGCGGCGTCAACAAACCGTCGCAGGCCAACGAAGCTGCGTTCGAGGCAGCCATCGCGGCGATTGCAGCAGTCTCGAAAGAATTCCTGGGTCAACTGGAAACATCCGCGCCCCCGAAAAACCGCACCGTAGAAGCCGCCAAAGCCAAGGCGCGCAATGCCCGGCGTTTCGCGCGATAAGAAAGACAAGGAAGAATGAAGCCCGATTCGACCATCCAAACCATAGACGAGTACATTGCCGGTTTTCCCAAAGACATCCGCGAGATTTTGGAGAAGGTGCGGGAGACCATCCGCCAGGCCGCGCCCGATGCCACGGAAAAAATCAGTTATCAAATGCCGACGTTTTATCTGAACGGCAACCTGGTGCATTTCGCGGCCTTCAAAAAGCATATCGGGCTGTACCCGGCCCCGTCGGGCGTCGCAGCATTCCAGGAAGAACTTGCCCCCTATGTCAAAGCGAAAGGCTCGATTCAATTCCCGCTCGACAAGCCCATCCCGTATGATTTAATTGCCCGCATTACAGCCTTCCGGGTTCAGGAGAATTTGGGGAAGGGGAGGTAAGTCCTATTTATTTTACAGCCAAACCTGGCGCGAGTATAATTTTCAGCGGAGACCTAGATTTTTTATGGACATTACTCTTGCGTTAGGCGGCGGTGGGGCGCGGGGCGCGGCTCACCTGGGCGTGTTGCGCGTTCTCGAACAGGAAGGCTTTCGCATCCGCGCCATAGCCGGGACGAGCATTGGCTCGATTGTCGGCGCGCTGTATGCGCGCTTTCAAAATGCGGACGATGTGACCCGCGTCATGCAATCAGTTGACCAGTCGAAACTTTACGGTTGGCCGTTGGCCGATGGCCCTGGTTTGCTGGGCGTGCGTGGCGTTCATGATTTCCTGCGCCAGCAATTCGGCGAGGATACATTTGCCGAATTGCCCATTCCCTGCGCGGCGGTGGCGGTCGACCTGAACAGCAACCGCGAAATCGTCTTGCAACAGGGCCGCGTGGTCGATGCCATCAAAGGTTCCATTGCCGTTCCCGGCCTGTTTCCGCCCAACCATTACCACGAATATACACTAATCGACGGCGGCACCCTCGACCCGGTTCCAGTGAGGGCCGCGCGCGCCCTTGCTCCTGACCTGCCGGTGGTCGCCGTCTCACTTATGGCTCCGCTCGACGCGCCCAAAACACCACTCAACGTACCTCTGCCTGTGCCGGAGCCGCTGGCCCAGCAGATTGCCCGTTTGCATATCACCCAGGCTGTTCAAATCTTTGTCGATGCAATTGATATCGGTCAGCGACAGATGACCGAACTGCGCCTGCAACTCGACCGGCCCGAAGTCTTGATTCGCCCGGATGTGGCTGACATCAATCTGCTTGACCGGGTGGATATTCCTGAAATCGCCCGGCGTGGCGAGGCTGCTGCCCGCGCCAGCCTGCCGCAATTGAAACGCGCAGTTTCGTGGCAGGCGCGCGCGATGCGCGCGGTTCGGCGGGCGGTTGGCGGTGTGGCGTAATCTGCGTTTTGCCTGGGTCATCCTGCCCTACCTGGCGGTTGCTTTTGGGATGATGACCCTGCGAAGCGCCTGGGGCGCATTAATTGGCTTTCATCTCGGCCTTATCCCGCTCCTGCTCTCGAAACGGGAGCGGACTCACCCGTTGTTGGCTCCCGTTTCGCTGCCGATTCTCATCCCGGTTGCGTTCACCGGTCTGTTGGCAGGTCTCGGACTGTGGTTTGCCTGGCCGTTGACGGGGATTTCCGCCGATTACCCGGCCCGCGTCGCGGCGCTCGGTCTGGGTGATGAAACCTGGCTGCCCTTCATTGCCTACTTCGCGCTGGTTAACCCCTTCCTGGAGGAGACTTACTGGCGTGGCATTCTCGGCTCCGATTCGCGCCTGCCCCAGTTAGTCGATTTCTTGTTTGCCGGGTATCACGTCATCATCATGGCCCTATTTGCAACGCCCCTGTGGGTGGTGGTTGGTTTCCTCATCCTGGCCGGGGCAGGTTGGCTTTGGCGGCAGGTCTCGCGCCACGCAAAAAGCCTGCTGCCCGCCGCGCTATTTCACATGCTGGCCGATTTTTCTATTCTGGTGGTGCTATATCTCAAGTCATTTCCCGATTGACAGTTTTTATTGACCGAAAGCAGTTTTTGGAATCGAAAGTGACAGTCACCTCGAAGGCGGCTGTCACTTTTTAACATAGTCAGTAATCCAATCCACCAACTCCCGTGCCTTTTCTGGGGTCTCGGCCTCGGCGAAAATGCGCAGCACCGGCTCGGTGCCGGAGAAGCGCAGCATCGCCCAGTTGTCGTTTTCGAGCAGGAATTTCGTGCCGTCGAAATGCGAGGTGCTGACAATATGGTACGGGCCGATGGCTTCGAGCGGATGTTCCTTGAGCCGCTTGGGAATCATGTAGCGCATTTCGGGCATGGCCGGCATTCCGGCTTCCACGCCGTACAACCGTCCGGTCAACCCGTAAACGATTTCGCGCAGTTCGAAGATTTTCTTGCCGGTGGCAGCCAGCATCTCGACGAACAGGGCGCAGGCGAAAATTCCGTCTTTGCCGAGGATATGCCCGCGAATGGTCAGGCCGCCGCTCGATTCGCCGCCCAGCAGGGCGTTGTGTTCGAGCATCCCGGCGGCGATGTGCTTAAACCCGACTGGCACTTCAATACATTTCTCGCCGAATTTGGCCGCCAGCCGGTCGAGCAGGTGCGTGGTGGCGAGATTACGCACCACGCCGCCGCGCTCGCCGCGAATCTCGTGCAGATACCAGTAGAGCATCAGTAAAATGTCATTCGTTTCGATATATTCGCCTTTTTCATCGACGATGGCAATCCGGTCGGCGTCGCCATCCATCGCCAGACCCAGGTCGTAGCCGCCCTCGCGCAGGTGAGTGGTCAGCAGGCGCAGTGCGTCCAAGTTGGGGGCCGGGGAACGCCCGCCAAAGAGCGGATTGCGGCGTTCGTTGATAAACGCCACCCGGCAGCGGGCTTCGTTCAGGATGATGCCAAGCGTCAACTGGCCGACGCCGTACATCGGGTCGACGATGACTTTCATCCCGGCTTTGCGGATGGTGTTCAGGTCGATAAATTTCTCGACGGCATCCACGTATTGGTTGGTGTAATCCCGTTTCTGGACAATCCCGGCTTTCAGGGCAATGTCCAGGTCCAGTTTGACCACTTCCTGCGTGGTCAGGCGGTTGGTTTCGGCCTCGATGCGGTCGGTTTCCTCGGTTAACAGCAGCGAGCCGTCGCCGTGAAAGACTTTCAGCCCGTTCCACTCGGGCGGGTTGTGGCTGGCGGTGAAACACAGCCCAAAGGCGGAATTTTCGAGGGCGGTGGCATACGTGACCAGTGGGGTCGGGGCGTCCTCGGTCAACAAAATGGCTGGGATGTTGTTCCCAGCAAAGACCTCGGCGGCGGCTTGCCCGGCAAAATCCGAGAGAAAACGCCGGTCGTAGCCGATGATGACGCCCTGTTTCTCCAGCCCCAGCCGCGTCACTTCGTTGGCGAGCGCCTGGCATAGCCGCCGGACGTTGTGCAGGGTGAAGCCCTCGCCAATAATGGCGCGCCAGCCGCCCGTGCCGAAGGTGACGAGGTTCTCCTCCTCGATGCGGCGCGGGCGGTAGATGCGTTTCTGCAAAATGAGTTCGGCCTGGGCCAGGTCGGCGGGGGTGTTGATGCCGAGGACTTCATCCTGGTCGTAGATTTGGTAACTTTCGACGCGCAGCCCGGAGCGGATTAGCTCGTGGACGCTATCGGTCAGGCGGTATTCGCCGTCGGTGGGCGAGAGTTTGCGCAGCCCGGCGAACACTTTCGGCGCATCGACTACATACGCGCCCATGTTCAACTCGCGGATTTCGCGCATTTCGGGCGAGGCGCTGTCCTCCTCGATGATGTCGATAATCCGCCCGCGCGCATCGCGCAGGATATGCCCGTAAGGCAACGGCTGCTCGACGACCGCCGTCAGCAGGGTCAGGTGGGCTTCGCGCAGGCGGTGACGATTAATCAGCCCGCGAATGGAGGCCGGGCGAAAGAGCGGCGTGTCGCCGTAGAGAATCAGCAGGTCACCCCGATAGTCTTTGAGCAGCGGCTGGAGCTGCAAAACGGCGTGACCTGTCCCCAATTGCTCAGCCTGGGTTACGTAGATGTAGTTTTCGCCCAGATGTGCACGCACTTCATCCTGCTGGTAGCCGACGACGATGTACAAATCTTGCGGCGCGACCACTTGCAGCGCATTCTGCACCATATAGTCGATGACTTTTTTATCGCCCAGCGGCTCAAGCAGGATGGGCTGGGTTTCAGCCGCCGGGTTTTTCCCCCCGGCCAGGATGACGGCTTTCAGTTCTTTGGTCATAGGCTTTCCTTTGGACGCGGATGACACGGAATACGCGGATTTTCACGGAGTTTTTGAAAATTTCCGTGTCATCCGTCAAATCCGTGCAATCCGTGTACCGGTTTGGTTTGTTCTCGACATTTTTACTGCATCGAGGAACTCATCCACCTTGGCCTCCAGCGTGGCCCACGAAGTAACCAACCGCACGGCAGAATGTTCGGCATCAACCCTGGCCCAGGTGTAAAAGCCATAGTGTTTTTGCAGTTCAGCAATCAGTGAATCAGGCAGGATCGGGAAAATCTGGTTGCTGGCGGGCGGGGTCAGGAAGCGGAAGCCCTGGTCAGCCAGGCCAGTCGCCAGTTTGGCGGCCAGCCGGTTGGCGTGGCGGGCCAGGTCAAAGTACAAATCTTCCCTGAACAGCGCCAGGAACTGAATCCCCAGAAAACGCCCTTTGGCGAACAACGCCCCGCGCTGCTTAAAATGGTAGCGAAAGTCGTTTTGGAACAGCGGGTTATTAATGACAATCGCTTCGCCGAACATCGCCCCGTTTTTGGTGCCGCCGATGTAAAAAACATCGGTCAGCCGGGCCAGGTCGGGCAGGGTCAGGTCAGATTGGGAACTGGTCAGCCCGGAACCCAGCCGGGCGCCGTCGAGATAGAGATACAACCCATTTTCCCGGCAGATGGCGGCAATTGCTTCCAATTCGCTGCGCCGGTAAACCGTCCCAACCTCAGTCGAGTGCGAAATGAACACCACGCGCGGCCTAACCATGTGCTCGTCAGTGTGCTCAGCGACCACGCGCTGGATTTTTGCTGGGTCGAGTTTGCCATCCGTCGTTTCGACAGCGTTGATTTTATGCCCGGTCGCCTCGATGGCCCCGGCTTCATGCACAAAAATATGCGCCGTCTGGGCGGCAATCACCGACTCGTAGGGTTTCATCAGCGCGGCCAGCACAATCTGGTTGGCCTGCGTGCCGCCCGAAACAAAATGGACGGCAGATTGCGGGCTATCGAGCTGCGCTTTAATCAAACTGGCTGCTTCCCGGCAAAACCGGTCCTCGCCGTAGCCGATTTCCTGGTCGAGATTGGTGCTGGCGAGCAGTTCCAAAATCGCCGGGTGCGCGCCTTCAGAGTAGTCGTTCAGGAATTGGTACATGCTCATCGTTTAGCCCATCACCACCACAACTTCATTCACCGAACCGGCCAATTGTTGCGGAATTACATTACCAATCATCAAATTACCATTTACTTTTATCGTTTTCACGCCTTTTTCGACATGTGCCGGATTCTGCACTTTGATGTTGTACGTCGCCCCGCGCCACTGGCGGACCGCCTCGAAGCCCTCCCAATCCGCCGGGATGCACGGGTCGATTAACAGGCCATCGAACGTGACCCGCACCCCGAGCATGTACTTCGTGGCGGCGGTGTACATCCAGCCCGCCGTGCCGGTCAGCCAGGGATGGCGTGCCCGTCCATGCGCGGTGTGGTCGCGGCCCATGATGAATTGACAGTACGAATAGGGTTCGGCCTCGCGGATTTCGATGAGGTCGTTCTGGTTGTAGGGCAGAATTGCATCGTAGAACTTCATTGCCCGTTCGCCGCGCCCCAGCAGGCACTCGGCAATAATCGGCCAGGCGTTGGGATGGCTGAAAATGGCGCCGTTTTCCTTGATGCCTTTATAGACGCGGGTTACGTAACCAATGTCATCGTTCGGTTTCCCGTAGGCCGGCCAGAGCAGGTGATTGCCGTATTGGGAATAGAGATATTTGTCCACCGCGTCCATTGCGCTCAAGGCGCGTTCGCGCGGCGCGATGCCACCAATCACGGCCCAGGCCATGTGCTCGAGGAAAATCTTGCCTTCGTCATTGTCTTTCGAGCCGATTTTGAGACCCTTGCGGGTGAAACCGCGCAGATACCACTCGCCGTCCCACAGTTCGCGGTTGCAGGTTTCCTTGACGGTCTCGGCCATCTGGGAATATTTCTCCACATCCGCTGTCCGGCCCAGATGGCGGGCGACTTCAAGGAAGGCGTTAATCGCCCAGACGTGCAGGAACGAAACCAGCGCGCTTTCGCCGCCGCCCAGGTTCAGGCAGTCGTTCCAATCGGCGCGCAGGCCCTTGCAGACGCCGTTCGCGCCGATTTGCGCGGCGGAAAAATCGAGGGCGCGTTTCATGTGCTCGTAAACGCTGGCCGGTTCCCCCTCGGCAAACGGGATGACTTCATCAAGGAAGCCCAACTCGCCGGTTTCTTTGACATATTCGACGATGGTCGGCACCAGCCAGAGATGGTCGTCGGAACAGGTGTCCTCCAGCCCGTGAATCAACTCGCCCATGCTGGGCGTCGGCACCACCGTCGGCAGTTTCACGCCGGGGAGTTTGTTTTCCTCGGGTTCAAAGACTGCCGGGTCGAACAGGTGCAGCCCATAACCGGCCCTCACCTGCCCTCGCAGCAGTTCCACAATCCGCTGGCGGCATTTGACCGGGTTGGTGTGAACCACGCTCATCACATCCTGGGATGTGTCGCGGTAGCCCAGCCCCGTCCGCCCGCCGACTTCGATGAACGAAGCAAAACGCGACCAGACGACGCAGGTCTCAGCCTGGAACAGGGTCCAGGTGTTGAGCATGGTATTCATCCCCGGGTGTGGGGTTTTAACCTGGAAAACGGCTTGCTTCTTTCGCCAGTAGGCGGCCAATTCGGAGAAGGCCGCATCCACCGTCGAAAAATCCGAATATTTTTGCCTGGCCTGATAACCAGCCGCTTCGCGCGAGCCGACGCCAAGCATAAAAACGAAGCGCGTTTCCTCCCCGGCGGCCAACGTGAAGCGTTTGTGGAGCGCGCCGCAGTGATTGCCGCCTAACTCGCTCGAACCGGCGCATTCGCCGCGCTGGACGGCGACCGGGTCGCTTTCAGTGTGGTAGATGCCGATGAACTTGTCGCGCAGGCAGTCGTAACTGTCGGGGGTAAAGTTCGCCGCGAAAAAGTGATACGTCCAGGGTTCGTAGAAAAAATCGTATTCGATGATGCCATCTTTGTAGTTCGAGCCGCTGGCGTACAGGCTCATTTGCAGGTTCTGGTTGTCGATGTCGATGTGGTGGTAGGAAAACTCGCAGTAGCTAAAAATGCTTAGGTTGCGCGGCTTGCCCGCATTATTCTTGATTTTGACATCCCACAGTTCGAGCGGGTCATCGACCGGGATAAACAGGGTTTGTTCCGCTTGAATATCCTGGTAATCGCAGGAAAATATGGAATAAGAAAGCCCATGCCGCGTCTCGTACTTCGCTTTTTCCAATGATTTCCCCACTGGCTGCCAGGAAACCGACCAGAATTCCCCGGTTTCCTCATCGCGGACGTAAACATAATGCCCCGGCCGGTCGAGCGGAACGCCATTGGGGCGGAAGCGGGTGATGCGGTGGTGCTGGGCGCTCTTATAGAACGAGTAGCCGCCCGCGTTGTGCGAGATGACCGTGCAAAAATCCTTGACGCCGAGATAGTTCGTCCACGAAACCGGCACGTCGGGACGTTCGATGACGTATTCCTGCCTGGCATCGTCAAAATAGCCGTAGCGCATGGCTGCCTCCACAAAAGGGGATGAAATCGAGGTGATTCTACTCCAAACATATGTTTTGTGTAACCGGTTACACAAAATGTGGATGCGCAGGCTTGCCACGCCTGTCCGAAAAGCAAAATCCACCCAACCCGCGGTGGATTTTGCTTTTCCGAGATTGTTTTAGAAAGCGCGCAAGTATTGCGGTGGAACTGGCGCTGGCTGTTGGAGCGCCTGCGCAGCGTGCAGCGCCCAATGTGGGTTGCGCAACATTTCCCGTCCCAAGAGCACCAGGTCAGCCTGTTCCTTGCGGATGATTTCATCTGCCTGAGCGGGTGATGTTATCAGTCCAACCGCAGCAGTATGGATGCCAGCCCCGCGCCGAACGGCCTCGGCGATTGGCACCTGGTAACCTGGCCCTGCCGGGACTTTGGCATTCGGCACTGCTCCGCCGGAGGAACAATCAACCAGGTCAACGCCCTCGGCTTTTAAGTGGCGGGCGAGTTCAACTGAGTCATCCACCGTCCAGCCGCCCTCTACCCAATCCGTCCCAGAGATGCGCACCGTAAACGGCAGCCTTTCCGGCCAAACTGGGCGCGCTGCGCGCACCGTTTCGAGCAGGAAGCGGATGCGGTTCTCGAAACTGCCGCCGTATTCATCGTTGCGTTGGTTGGAAAGTGGAGAATAAAAACTATGGATGAGATAGCCATGCGCAGCGTGGATTTCCAGCCACTCAAAACCGGCGGCAAGGGCGCGCTGGGCGCCATCCCGAAAGGCCATTTGAATCGTCTTGATTTCGTTTTTGCTCAACTCGTGAGGAACGCAAGAGCCTGAGTTGAAAGCGATTGGGCTGGGGCCGACGCCCTGCCAGCCTGGCCGCTGTGGTTCGCCTGTATCCCAGGGACGTGTTGAGCCAGCTTTGCGACCGGCGTGCGCAATTTGGATGCCAGCCACTGCGCCATATTCTTTGATGAAGCGTGTCAGCCGCGCCAGCGGCTCAATATGTTCGTCCGACCAAATTCCCACATCATACGGCGTGATGCGTCCGCGCGCCTCCACCGCAGTGGCTTCGGCGATGAGCAGCCCGGCTCCGCCTATGGCGCGGGCGCCCAGGTGGGCCAGTTGCCAGTCGTTGGAAAAGCCATCGGTGTAGCAGTACATGCACATTGGCGAGACGCCGATACGATTGCGAATTGTGACGCCTTTGATGGTGAGTGGTTCGAAAAGATGCGGCATGGTATTCTCCAAGTCGATGTAAGAATGAATTCAGCCAGGTTGAGACGTATCGTCAGGTTCTATTTTAGTCCTAGAAGGCCGGATTTTATGCGAGTTTATCCACCTGCCGCATGAGAAAGAACAATACCCCCAATATCACTTTGGTTGGATGCATCTCCAACTTCCCCGGTGTACGCTCGAACTGGTTCAAAATGAAGGTATCGAAAGCGACGCCTACGAATACCGCGCCATCAAAGTACCCGGATTGTGGACAATTCTTTCCCAAGCGGATATCTCAAGGGGTGATTTTTTGAAAGTCTGCGAAGAATAACCAAACCTGTCCCGCGGACTTGTGACCCGCAGTGTTTTCTTGTTCTTTGGCACAGTTTATCCCGCCACAGCCGCCAACTGATAGATTGCCGGGCGATATTTCGGGCGCGGAATCGGCTTATGCTCCGCCTTCGCCGCCTCCAACCACGCTTTTTTCGCAATCAAGGCTTGAATAAGCGCTTCTTCGGGAGTCTCCCCAAACGCGGAACAATGCGCCAAATCGGGAATATCAGCAATGTAACCGCCATCTTCCTCGCTATAGAAAATATTGATGTGATAATCTTTCATGGTTAATCCTCCAATTGCAGGGCATACCGTTCAACCAGTTCCATAAACTGTTTTACCTGATAAGGCTTGACCTGTCCATTGACGTTTTGCAAATTGACCAATTCCTTCACGCTGTCATGGACAAAAATGTGATGACTGCCGCTTACCCGTGAGAGCCGGAACCCAAAACCTTCGACCAACAGCACAAAATCGCTAAAAGCGATATTTTTCGAGCCTGCCAGCACTTTGGCGAGAATTTTCTTGAGTTTTGCCATCGTGCTTTTATTATACAACGGCTGTGCAAGGCAAAACCATCCAAACCCGCCCCGCGGACTTGCGACCCGCAGGGCGTTTTCTTGCCTGAAAAACAAATTACATCCATCACTACCCTTCCCGGCTCATATCCCCTACACTTAAGGATATGAGCCGTTTTTTATTTTGACAGACCATCCCATGAAATTCGACCCCAAAATCCACCATCGCCGTTCCATCCGCCTGAAAGGCTACGATTACCGCCAGGCGGGTGTATATTTCATCACCCTGGTCACGCAGGGGCGCGAAATGATGTTTGGGGATGCGGCCAATGGCGAAATGATTTTGAACCCCGCCGGGGAAATGATTGTCCGTTGGTGGCTGGAATTGCCCAACAAATTCCCCAACGTCAACGTCGATATTTTTATGCCCATGCCGAACCATTTTCACGGGGTTATTTTTATCGAGGAACCCGTTGGCGGCGACGTTGGGGCAGACCTGCGTGTCTGCCCCGATTGCGCGGAACAACCCCCAGACGCGGAATTATTTCCCGTCAATGGGGGCGGAGACGTAGCTCCGCCCCTACGCCCCGCGCCTGTTGGGGGCGACCTGCCTGTTGGGGGCGACCTGCCTGTTGGGGGCGACC
>Ga0073932_1003582_pt1 | contig 20394 bp, 14 predicted proteins | sample DewCreD2012metaG_FD_76967 | JGI IMG/M metagenome (GOLD analysis project Ga0073932, IMG submission 76967) | Hot spring sediment bacterial and archeal communities from British Columbia, Canada, to study Microbial Dark Matter (Phase II) - Dewar... ...
GAGCCGTTGTAAGTGAACTTCTTGCCACTCCAGTCCTCGAGGAATCGCGGGAAGTTCTCCACCCCGCCACTGTAATGGCCGGATACGGTCTCAACGATCCCGGCCAGGAAAGCGGCGTTCACGGTTGTTGCGCTGGCGACACGACTGCTGATTGACTTGGTGCTGTTGGTGTCATTCCAGCTCCCCGACAGCACGGTGATGGCATCGGCGATCAGCGCAGCGGGTTTGGTATTGCCGGTGTTGTGAGTGCCCAATGAGCTGCCACTGGCATTGAAATGGCCCTTCACGTAAAGCGGGTCTGGCGTGGCAACGGTCAGGCCGAGGGGGGGCAGGACGTCGCCGTTGATGAGCCGGACGCCCGGCATCTGGCCGCTGCCCAGGGTGCGCTGGTCGGCGATGTAAATGGAGTTGATGTCCCGCTTGAGGGCATTCTTGAGAGCGTTGGTGGACTGGGCATTCCATGTGTAGAACTTGGCCAGGTCAAGCTGAGTCGCCTGCACCGTCTTTGTCTCGCGCTTGTCGTAAAAAGACACCCCGGTACGAATCCAATTGCTGACCGACGACCACTGGAGTTTGGTAGCGCTGCCACTGGCCATGCCGCCGCCCCAGACTTCGACTTCTGCATCCTTCACCAGGATCACGATGTCCGCCAGGTTGTAAAACCGCTGTCGGCCCAGATCGCTGTTGGGCGACTCACCGGCCGGGGGGATCTCGACGATTTGACGCACAGCCTGGGGCGTGTTGTTCGTGCCGATGGGCAGGTGGAGCGTCATAACCCCGGCGTCGTGTTCGCCCAAGAATGTTGTCGTGGAGACGGTCCGGTTCACCGGATCGCCCGGCTTTTTGTTCATGATCATCTCGCCGGCGGCCGTTACATCACCCAGAAACGTGAGCGGCGCGGCGGGCTGAGTGTAGATGTTGTAGTTGCAATGAACCCGCCCGCTGATGTCCATGCGCGCCCCCGGGTTGACCTCCAAATCCAGGTTGTAGAAAATGGCAAACTGAAATACCGGCACCAGCGCGATCTGCACGTCCTGTTGCACCCCGGCGATGAGCGGCTGTCGGGCATGGAGGTCTTGCGCCCGGGCCAGGATGCGGTATGTGGCGGCGTAGCCCGACAGACCGCGGTACTGGGAAATCAGGGCCGAAAGCCCCCAGGGCGAAACTTGCTCGATTTGCATTGCGCCCTCTTGCCCTTCGCCATCCATGAATCTGTATTGGCTCCATCGGGGATGTTCATTCATGTCGGGCACGCGGGTCCGGTACGCCGCCAGCTTGGCTGCGACGGCCGAGGCGCCCAATCGGGCGAAATCGGCGCTCAAGTCGGTGAGAGCCTTTTCGGTGGCCGCCTCCGCAGCCAACAGGGCATCGTGATACCGGGTGCTGCGGTCAATCATCAGGGCATTATTACTGGTCCACTGCAACGTGCCGGCCAGCAACACGAGGGTGGCGGCGCTCAAGCCCAGCACCGCCAGCAGGGCCGAGCCGCGCCGTGTTGAAACCTTGGAACCAGGAGCCGGCTGCATCGTATTCTCCTTTGTCGCTCATTCCAGCGCGCGGCGGGTGATGCGCGTGCGCAGTTGGTAAAAGTCGTAGTAGTAGCCCGGGCCAATCGAGACGCTCGGGAACTGCAGTTGGTAAAACTGGAGGGTCAGGCCGATGACCCGGTTGTTGTGATTGTTGGTCAAGACCTGTCCTTGGAAATCTTCCGACGTGAAGACCAACTGGTTGGTAATGGCGTGCGCCACGATGGCCACGGCCGGGTCGCCGTTGACCGTTCGCTTGAGCTGGGTGTCCACCGGGTCCCAGAAATAGCGAATCCATGTGTTGGTGTCAGTTTTGCTCGGATACACCTGAATGGCACTGCCCCGCTGGGGCTCGCCCATGGGGACTTCGGTAAAACTGGATTCGTCACCCGTGCCAATCCGCACCAAGCCGGCCGTGCGCACCTCGGCGACGAGGCGGCCCAGGGCATCGCGCGCCTCATCGCTGGCTCCAAGCTTGGCGCCCACCAGGGCGTCGGCCTTGAGTGCGAACAGTTGCAGGGCCAGGAAGCCGGCTATGGCCATCCCAAAAATGGCTGACGTGACCATCACCTCCGGCAGAGTCATGCCGGCGCAACCAGGGCGCCGCACCTTCCCGGCGCGCGCCCGGGCGAGAGGAGCGGGCAGTTTCATTGATCGGGACCGCGATACGAGATCGCCGTGTTGGTGAAAGTTCGGCCGCCGGTAAAAGGCCAGGTTGTTTCCACCACGATCATCTTGAGCGGCGGGGCAGTGGAAAGCGTTGTGATCGTGACCACGCTGGTGGCATAAGTCACGTTCGAGCCAGAGATCGGGATATCCAAGATGTCCACCGTTACCGGGAAATTGCTGGCGACCAACTGGTCCACCGGGGGACTGGCCTGGGTGTCCCACTTGGCAGCGCGGGCCTGCTCCAGCCGCTGCATCGCCATCGAGTGCCCGGCCAGGTAATAGGCCGACCACTCTGCCCGCCGGGTACCCTGGATGTAAGCCAACAGGGCGCCTCCGAAAACGAGGCTGCCAATCACAATGGAAATGACCACCTCCGGCAGAGTCATGGCCAGTTGTCGCAACCGACTTTGCGACGCCATCTGCGTCATGCCCCCCAAGCGAGCTAGCATTGTGCCACGGGGGCATGGCCGGCCGCCAAAGCTGCGGCCCGGTGGGGGAGTCCCCCGGTGGCCTCCGACCGGGGCTGCCGCAAAAGCGCCTCCTTGTTTCCAATCCGCTGCTCCTACCCGGGCAACAAGCTTCCGGCAAATGTCCGATTCGCGCCGCAAGCCTCTGTTGCACTGGGGCTTCTGCCGTCGCTCAAACGATCGCGCCAACCTCCGCCACCGGCATGTCCTGCCGTCCTGCCAGTGATGACTCGCCCCCGCAGTGGGCCGGCCTGGGCCTGCCACTCTTCCGGCGGTGCGCTGCAGATTCACGCCCTAAAACCAGTCGGCAAAGAGGTCGTGTCACGATGTTGGACATGTCAGCGACAACCCGACGGTGTCGTAGGACATGACGCGGCAGCAATTCGGCGAGGCGTCAGGCTGTCGCCCCTCTCTCTGTGCCTGGCACCCCGTGTCCCCGTTTCCCCCGGCATTGGCGCGCTCACATCCCGGGCCCGTGCCCGCAGCCCTTGCGGATTTCAACACGCCCGCTGCGTCCCGAGGTAAGCTCCGCCTTCTGGCCAACCGGCGGGCGTCTCTCTCGTGCAAGTGCCGACCGCGCCTTCAACCGGCTGCGCAATCGCTTGGAGGGGTGCGGCAGCCACGCTGACCGGCGGGGCCTCAGGCGGCACGCCGTGGCGACAAAAGCCCATTGACCTGCTGGCGCGTCCCTGACTGAATGTCTGCATGTCAAACGTTCCCGCGGATTTGAAATACACCCGGTCGCACGAGTGGGTTCGGGCGGACGGAGACACCGCCACGGTGGGCATCACCGACCACGCCCAACGCGAGCTGACGGATATCGTCTTTGTGGAACTGCCGGCGGTGGGGCGCACCTTGAAAGCCGGCGAGGCCTGCGGCGTCGTCGAATCGGTCAAAACCGCCAGCGACGTGTATGCGCCGGTCAGTGGCACGGTGACCGAGGTCAACACAGCCCTGCCCGACAACCCCGGTCTGGTGAACAGCGCCCCGTACACGGACGGGTGGTTTTACCGATTGAAGCTGGCTGACCCGGCCCAGTTGGATGCCTTGTTGACACCGGCTCAATACGCGGCCCAAATCGGCGACGCCTGACCCTGTGCTGCACGGGCGGCTGCCGGCCGCGCCGTCTCCTCACGCACCCGGGTCCGTCGGTTTGTCCGCCCCAGCCCTCTGCGCTACGATTTGCCCATGCAATCGCAGTCCGTGCGTTTGTTCGTCAAGTCGGGTTGCCCGTGGTGTGAGCTGGCCAGACGCTGGCTGGATGAACGGGGCATTGCTTACACCATGCTGAACGTCACGTCCGATCCGAAGGCTTACGCCGAAATGCGGCGGGTGTCCGGCCAGAGCCGCGCGCCGACGCTGACCGTGGGCGGGCGTGTGCTGGCCGATTTCGGCCCGGAAGAACTGGCCACGTTCTGGGCCTCGCTGCAGACCGCATCCGCCAACACCTGACCTGCGTCATCCCATGACCACTCCCGCCCCCACGAATGCCAGCCCGGCGTCGCAGCCTTCTCAATCCCCGTGCTGCAATCGCCGCCTGCCCGAGTGGCTGCGGCGACCCCTGCCCACCAGCGCATCGTTTGCCCGCACGCGGGCGCTGGTCGGGGAACTGGCGCTGCACACAGTGTGCGAAAGCGCTCAGTGTCCCAATCATTGGGAGTGCTGGAGCCGCGGCACGGCCACGTTCATGATCGGCGGCGACCGCTGCACGCGCGCCTGTCGGTTCTGCGCCGTCACCACGGCCCGGCCCGCTCCGTTGGACGCCGACGAGCCGGCCCGTGTGGCCGAGGCGGCCCGTCGCCTTGACCTGCGGCATGTCGTGATCACCAGCGTAGCCCGGGATGACCTGCCGGACGGCGGCGCGGCGCACTTCAGACGCACCATCGAAGCCGTGCGCCGGCTGAACCCGTCAGTTGTCGTGGAGGTCTTGACCCCTGATTTTGGGGGCGACGAGTCCGCCATTGCCACGGTGTTGTCGGCCGGGCCGGACGTCTTCAACCACAATCTGGAAACGGTCCGGCGTCTGACGCCGTTGGTCCGCTCTCGGGCCACTTACGAACGGTCGTTACTGGTGTTGCGGCAGGCGCACGCGCTGGGCCGGGGGCGGGTCGCCATCAAATCAGGTCTCATGTTGGGTCTGGGCGAGACCGAGGCGGAAGTGGTATCGGCCTTGGGCGACCTGCGTGAGGCGGGTTGCGACGTCTTGACACTGGGGCAATACCTGCAACCCACGCGCAGGCATTTACCGGTGGCCGAGTATCTGCCACCGGAACGGTTCGTGCGACTGGGTGAGCTGGCGCGGCGGATGGGGTTTGTCCACGTGGCCAGCGCGCCGCTGGTTCGCAGCTCGTATCACGCGGACGACTTTGCCCCGGCCCGGCAGCCCGGTTAAACGCCAGGGCGCGGCTCAACGCGCCGCTGGGCCTCAGTCGGCGGGTTTGAACAACAGCGCGCCCAGGGGCGGCAGGGTCAGCTCGAGTCGCCACGGCTGGTTGTGACAGGGGATGGCCTGGGCGTTGACGCCGCCCAGGTTGCCCAAGCCGCTGCCGCCGTAGTCGGCGGCGTCGCTGTTAAACCGTTCCCGCCAGAACCCGCCGCGAGGCACGCCCACACAAAACCGGTAACGAGGCACGGGCGTGAAATTGCAAACCGCCAGCACGACGTCGCCGGCCCGTTCGCCCCAGCGCAGCCAACTGAGCGTGCTTTGCTCGGTGTCGTGGCAGTCCACCCACTGGAAACCGCCCGGGGCGGTGTCCTGCTGGTGCAGGGCCGGTTCGGTGCGATAGAGCCAGTTGAGCGTGCCCACCAGCTTCTGCAGGCCGTGGTGGGGGTTGCCGTCCTGGACCAGGTGCCAATCCAGGCTGGTCTCGTGCCACCACTCATTCCACTGGCCGAACTCGCCGCCCATGAACAGGAGTTTCTTGCCCGGCTGGAAAAAGGTGTAGGCCAGCAGCAACCGCAGGTTGGCAAACTTCTGCCATTCGTCCCCGGCCATCTGCCGCAACAGCGAGCCTTTGCCGTGCACCACCTCGTCGTGGGAGAAGGGCAGCACGAAGTTCTCGCTGAAGGCGTAGAGGCCGCGGAAAGTCAGCTTGTCGTGGTGGTACTTGCGGTAGATGGGGTCCTGGCGGAAGTAGGCCAGGGTGTCGTGCATAAAGCCCATGTCCCACTTGAAGCCGAAGCCCAGCCCGCCCACGTAGGTGGGCCGGGACACCAGCGGCCAGGCGGTGGATTCCTCGGCAAAGGTCTGCGCGTCCGGGAACTCACGATACACAGTGGTGTTGAACTGGCGCAGGAACTCGATGGCCTCAAGGTTCTCGCGGCCGCCGAAGCGGTTGGGAATCCACTCGCCCGGCCGACGCGAGTAATCCAGGTAGAGCATCGAGGCCACGGCGTCCACCCGCAGGCCGTCGGCGTGGTAACGGTCCAGCCAGAAAACCGCGTTGCTGAGCAGGAAACTGCGAACCTCGTGCCGCCCGTAGTTGAAGATGTAACTGTTCCAATCCGGGTGAAAGCCCTGGCGCATGTCGGCATGTTCGTAAAGGTGCGTCCCGTCGAAGTAGGCCAACCCGTGCTCGTCGGTCGGGAAATGGGACGGCACCCAATCCAGAATCACCCCGATGCCGTGCTGGTGCAGCGTGTCAATCAGGAACATCAGGTCCTGCGGCGTGCCGTAGCGGCCGCTGGGCGCGTAGTAGCCGGTGGTTTGGTAGCCCCACGACCCGTAAAACGGATGCGCCATGACCGGCAGCAGCTCGACGTGCGTGAAGTTGTGGCGGGTCACATACTCGGCCAGCAGCGGCGCCAGCTCGCGGTAGGTCAGCCAGCGGTTGCCCTGCTCCGGCACACGCCGCCACGAGCCCAGGTGGACCTCGTAGATCGAGATGGGACTGCCCGGCCGCTGCCGTTGTCCGCGCGTCTGCATCCACGCCCCGTCGCCCCAGGTGTAATCCAGAGACCACACCACCGACGCCGTGCCGGGCGCCGTCTCGCGGCGGAAGCCGTATGGATCGGCCTTGTCCACCGCGTAGTGCCCGTGGCGCGACGCGATGTGGTACTTGTAAGTCGTGCCCGCTCCCAGGCCCGGAATAAAGCCGCTCCAAATGCCGGAGTTGCCCACCGGCCGCAGCAGGTGGCGTGTCTTGTGCCAGTTGTTGAACTCGCCCATGACTCCCACCTGACGCGCGTTGGGCGCCCAGACTGAGAACACCACGCCCGGTTTGCCGTCCTGCGTCGCCAGGTGCGCGCCCAGCCGTTGATAGACGCGGCAGTGCGTTCCTTCGTTGAACCAGTGCAGGTCGTCGGCGGTGAACCAGGCATCCGCGGGTTGAACACGCAAGGTCATGGTCAATTCTGGGGTTGGGTCAGCCTGCCGTGACGCCTCACAACTCGATCCGCTCGCCAAAGGAGGGCAAGACCGGCACGACGTCGAAACGCTGGTGCAGCAGGGCTGCCAGGGGCTGGCGCGCGCGCGCCTCACCGTGGGTCAGGACCACGCGAGGTCGTGCGGGAGCCAGGTGCGCGAACCAGTCCAGCAAGGCGGACTGGCCGGCGTGCGCGCTGAAACCGTTCAGGGTGTGGATGCGGGCCTTGACGGCCACTGTCTCGCCGAAGATGCGCACGGTCTTGGCGCCATCCACCAGTTGTCGGCCCAGCGTTTCCACACCCTGGTAACCCACAATGATCACCACCGTCTCCGGCCGCCACAGCCCGTGGCGCAAGTGGTGGAGGATACGTCCGGCGTTGCACATCCCCGCTCCGGCCATGATCAGGCAAGGGCCGGGCGCATCATTCAACTGCATCGAATCCTGGGGCGTGGGCGTGGGCCGCAGATACTCATGTTGCCGCGCAACGGGGCAGGTCTGTTGCAGACTCCGGGCTGCCTCGTCAAACAGGTCCGGGTGACGCCTGTAAATCTCGGTCGCCTCGATTGCCATCGGGCTGTCCAGATACACTGGAAACGGCGGCAGCGTGCCGGCGCAAAAAAGCTCGTCCAGGTGATAGAGGATTTGCTGCGTCCGGCCGACGGCAAAGGCCGGCACCAAGACGCGCGCCCGGTGTTGAACGGCCTCTTGCAAAATGCCCCGGAACTCCGCCAGCGTCTCCGGCATCGGCTTGTGATCCCGGTCGCCGTAGGTGCACTCCAGGAACACCAGGTCCGCCCCCTCCAACGGCTCGGCGTCGGGCACAAGGGCCAACCGGGTCGGGCCAAGGTCGCCAGAGAAGACCACCGTCTTGGGATGCCCATTCTCCCGAACCCGCAGCTCGATGCAGGCCGAGCCGAGCATGTGGCCCGCCCCGGCGTAACGGGCGGTGACACCCGCCACCGGCTCGAACGGCTCATCCAGAGACACCGTCTGAAACAAGCCCAGCACCTGCTCGACCTCGGCCAACCCGTAGAGCGGCTGGAGCGGCGGCTTGCCGGCGCGCGCCCGCTTGCGATTCGTCCGCTCCAGGTCGTGCGCCTGCACCTTGGCCGAGTCGCGCAGGATCAGGCCGGTCAGCTCGCGGGTGATTTCCGTGGCGTAAATCGGCCCTTGGTAGCGTCCCCGCAATAGCAGCGGCAAACGCCCCGTGTGGTCCAGGTGCGCGTGCGTCACCAGCACCGCGTCCAGACGCCCGGCGGCCAGCCCGGCGGGCAGCGTGTTGCGCGCCTCGGCGCGCGCGCCGCCTTGGAACAGACCAAAATCCACCAGCAACCGTGCCCGATCCGTTTCCACCAGGTAAGCCGAGCCGGTTACTTCTCCCGCGGCACCATAGACAGTGATCTTCATGGTCCTCTGGCGGGCGCGAGCCGCGCGCGGCCCGGACCGCCCGCGGCGCAGGCTTCCATGTTTGCGCGTGGCAGGCAAGCCCCGCCAGGCCGCTCCGGCGCGCCAGGGCCGGCTGGCGCCAGGCCGCACGCTCACCAGGTGGCCACTTGTCCGGGGCGTCGCGGCGACTCACAGGCCGGTTGCGGGCCGGCCGGGGGTTGAAAACCGGCGCGCCGCAGCCCCGCCTACCGTCGCTCCACCACGCGTTTGTAAGCCTGCACCCCCTCCACAATGGCCGCGGCGATCCGGCGGCGGTAGGCCGTGTCCAAGATGCGTTTGCCCTCGTCGGGATGTGACAGGAAGCCGGCCTCGATGAGCGCGGCGGGCATGGTGGCGTCACGCAGGACCGCAAAGCGCGCCCAGCGCACGCCGCGGTCTTCGGCCTGCAACCTGTCGTGCAACGCCTTCTGCAGCTCGAAGGCCAGACGAAAGTTCTTGGCGTCGTGCCGATTGCCGGGCAACACCCCGCTGGTCGGGCCGTCGCTGCCGGCGGCCGTGGAGGCGGCACCGGCGGGCGTCAGACAATACACCTCCGTGCCGCGCACTTCCTGCCGATTGTCCGCAGCGGCGTTGAAGTGGAGACTGAGGAAAAGGTCCGCCCCCACGCGGCGGGCCGCCTGAGGCCGCTCGGCCAGGTCCACGAATTCGTCCCCCGTGCGGGTGAGACTCACCTTGAAGCCGGCCTGGGCAAGCTGGCTTTTCAACTCGTAAGCCAGGGCCAGGGTGTAACGCTGCTCCTCGTGCGCGCCCACGCGGTAGCCGGGGTCTTTGCCGCCGTGGCCGGGGTCCAAGCAGATGTGCCGGACTTTGCGGCCGCCGACATTGCGCGGAGGATAAAGCAGGGGATAAACGACGTGGTCCACGTCCAGTTGGGAGAGGTAGCCGGCCGGGTTGCGGTACTCGAAAGGTTTGAGCAGCCAAACGTGCAGCCCGTTGACCGTGGCCTCGCGGGAATTGGCATTCAGGACCAGGGTCAGGCCGTTGCGGCTGAGTTGCAGGCGCTTGTCCGGCTCAAGCCATTTGACGTGGAAGCCGTGAGCGCGGGCGAAGTCACGCACCCGCACTGTGGCGGGGCGGGTCGGATGGGCGGTGACGGGCCGCGAGGCAGCCCGGGCCGTGGCCGCCTGCAGGGCCACGGCCAACAGCCATACCCCCACCCGGGTGCGACAGCGCGGCAAAGGCCGGCAATACATGGCTGCGACTGTGCCGCAGGGCGCGGCGGCCGTTCAATTCAAAACGCGCAAGCGGCTCGCGCGGCGGAAAGCGACCCGCCTATTTCGGGGTGCGTCGGGTGCCGACGTGCCAGTCGTAATACAAGTAATTCCGCAGGGCGGGTGAGCGCGGGCCGTGGACCGGCTCCTTGGCGACGTAGTTCTGGTAGGTTGCAGCGGTGATGCCCAGCGAGAGCAGCAACTGCAGGTCACAATCTGTGAAAGCCCACGTGTCGGCCGGCTTGCGGATCATCGTGGCGCGCTTGGACTCGGCAGCCGGGGTGTTGGGCCGGCCAAACGGGTAAACAACCAGGTCCTCGCCCACCGGGTAGTCGTTGGTCACCACCGACAGGGAGAAGTAGCTGATGGGGACGTTGAGCGGCGGGCTGGCGGGGATGTTGGGCAGCTTGGCGTAAGAGGCGGCGCAAATGGCGACCTTGGCCGTGCGGGTGACGTTGTCCGGCGCCGGCAACCCCAGATACCGCGTCAGGTGAGCGACCAGCGACCCGTTGTATGCGGGAGGCGGATTGGCGTAGGTGAAGAAAATGCCGGTCCAACACGGCCCCGGCAGCCGGTCGGCGTGGTCGTTGACGTACATCTCGATGGCATAACCCAACTGCTTGAGGTTGCTCACACAGTGGACTTGCTGGGCCTTCTGCTTGGCCTTGGCCAAAGCCGGCAACAACAGTCCCGCCAAAATGGCGATGATGGCGATGACCACCAGCAACTCGATCAACGTAAATGCCGATCTTGCTCGTCTCATACTTCCGTGGCCGGGCAAAAGCCCCGGCACCCATCGTTATGGTAGTGGAGAGTCGGCAATTTGGCACCTCTGAACAACCCACAATTGCAGGTGGCCGACCCGGCCAGCCGCCCCAGCTCGCTAGCAAGCCGGCGTGCCGCTGGCGGCCTTGGGCCGGGCGGGCGTGGCGGCCGCGGGGCGGTCGGGTCTTGCCGGGTCAACCGACCGGGCTGCTCGGGGCCGGCTCGGTCTCGCTGGCCGCGTCTTCCTGCTGTTCGCTGATGACCGGGGCAATGGCCTGGAGGCGGTCGTTCGGCTCAAGGTCAATCAGCTTGACGCCCTGGGTGTTGCGTCCGGCTTCGCGGATGTCTTTGACGAAGGTGCGCACCATTTGACCGGCGGCAGTAATGAGCATGATCTCGTCGGTGTCGCGCACAGGCAATGCGCCCACGACCGCGCCGGTGCGGTCGGTGGTTTTCATGGTGATGATGCCCTTGCCGCCGCGGGACTGGATGCGGTACTCGTCGAAAGGCGTGCGCTTGCCCAGGCCGTTGTCGCCGGCCACAAGCAAGGTGGCGTCAGGCACCACGACGGCCAGCGCCACGACGACATCCCCGGTTTCCAAGGTGATTCCTCGAACCCCGGTGGCCGGCCGGCCCATCGGCCGCACGTCATCCTCGTGGAAACGGATGCTCATGCCGTCACGCGTGATGAGCACCACCTCGTCGCGGCCGGAGGTCCATTTCACGTCAATGAGCGTGTCGCCCGGTTCGATGGAGATGGCGATGATGCCGCCGCGGCGGACATTGGCGAACTCACCCAGGGCGGTTTTCTTGACCGTGCCGCGGGCGGTGGCGAAGAACAGGAAGCCGGGTTGCTGCCAGGTCACGTCCGCCCGGTCGGCGTCGGTGCGGGACGGGATGCGGATCATGGCGGCGATTTTCTCCTCGGGGCGCAGCTCCAGGAGGTTGGCGATGCTGCGGCCTTTGGCAGCGCGGCCCATGTCGGGCACTTCGTGGACGCGCTCGACGTACGCCCGTCCGGAGTTGGTGAAAAACATCAGGTAGTCGTGCGTGCTGGCGGTGAAGAGGTGCTCGATGAAGTCCGGTTGCTCACCTTGGACGGCCGCCGCTTCGCGGGTGGCCATGCCGATGACGCCCTTGCCGCCGCGGCGCTGCGCGCGGTAGGCAGCGATGTTGGTGCGCTTGATCAGGCCGGCGTGGGTCAGCGTGATGATCACACCCTCGTTGGCAATGAGGTCCTCGACGGCAATCTGGCCCTCGTCCGGTACCAGGTCAGTGCGACGGGGGGTGGCGTATTTCTCCTGGATGGCGCGCAGCTCCGTCTTGATGATGGCCAGCACGCGGGCCTCCTTGGCCAGGATGTCCCGCAGATCGCGGATGCGTTCCAGCAAGGCCCGGTACTCCGCGGCGACCTTGTCCACCTCCAACCCGGTCAACTGGTAGAGCCGCAGCTCCAGGATGGCGTCCACCTGCGCCTCGCTCAGGGCGTAGCGGCCGCTGACCAGGCGGTCGTCACGGCGGATGGTCACGCCCCAGTGCTCGACCTGAACGCGTTGCCACTCGAAGGCCAGCAATTTGATGCGCGCCTCCTCGCGGGTGCGCGAGGTGCGAATGATGCGGATGAACTCGTCCAGGTTCGCCAGGGCAATCAGGTAGCCCTCCAGCGTCTCGGCCCGTTCTTCGGCCTTTTTCAACTCGAACCGGGTCCGGCGCAAAACCACCTCGCGGCGGTGCTCGATGTAGCAGGCGATGACGTCCTTGAGGTTGAGCGTCTTGGGCCGGCCGTGGTCAATGGCCAGCATGTTGACGGCGAAACTGCTCTCCAGTTGCGTGAACTGGTAGAGGTTGTTGATGACCACTTTCGGGACGGCGTCGCGCTTCAGCTCGATGACCACGCGGGTGTTTTCGTCCGATTCGTCCCGGATGCCGGTGATGTCGGCCAGGCCGGGTGTTTTCTCGTTGACCAACTCGGCGATGCGCTCGACCAGGGCGGCCCGGTTCACCCCGTAGGGGATTTCGGTGATAATGATCTGCTGCCGACCGCCCTTCAGCTCCTCGACGCCCACCCGGCCGCGCACCTTCAGGCTGCCCCGGCCCGTGGTGAAGTATTCCCGAATGCCCGACAGGCCGCACACCATGCAGCCAGTGGGGAAGTCCGGCCCCCGGACGAGCCGCATCAGCTCGGGGATGCTGATGTCCGGCCGGTCAATCTGAGCGCAGATGGCGTCGATGACCTCGCCCAGGTTGTGCGGGGGGATGTTGGTGGCCATGCCGACGGCGATGCCCGTGCCGCCGTTGACCAGCAGGTTGGGGAAGGCGGCCGGAAAGACCGCCGGCTCGGTGCGGGTCTCATCGTAGTTGGGCACGAAGTCCACCGTGTCCTTGTCCATGTCCTCCATGAGCACCGCGCCCAGCGGGGCCAGCCGGGCTTCGGTGTAACGCATGGAGGCCGGCGGGTCGCCCTCCACCGAGCCAAAGTTGCCCTGGCCGTCCACCAACCGCTCGCGCATGGCCCAGGGCTGCGCCATGTGCACCAGCGTCGGGTAAATGGCTTGGTCGCCATGCGGGTGGTAATTGCCCATGGTCTGGCCGACAATCTTGGCGCACTTGATATGCTTGCGGTTGGGCAGCACGCCCAGGTCGTGCATCGCGTAGAGAATGCGCCGCTGCGACGGCTTCAACCCATCCCGGGCGTCGGGCAGGGCGCGGGAGATGATGACCGACATCGAGTAGTCGAGGAAACAGTTCTTGATTTCCTCGGCCACGTTGACCTTGGCGATCTTTTCGCCGGGCGCGAACAGGGGCGCGGGCGTCTGCGGTTGCGGGCCGGGACTGGCTTCGGGCGGCGTGGTGTCTGGCATACGGGAAGGCGGAACGCGAGGCGGCCGGGTCAGATGTCCAGGTTGCGCACGTTCAGGGCGTTGTCCTCGATGAACTGCCGGCGCGGCTCGACCTCCTCGCCCATGAGGGTGGTGAACATCTGTTCGGCTTCGACCGCGTCGGTCATCTCGATGCGCAGCAGTTTGCGCCTGGCCGGGTCCATGGTGGTTTCAAACAGCTCCCTCGGGTTCATTTCGCCGAGGCCTTTGAACCGCTTGATCTGCAGGCCGCGGCGACCGACCTCCTTGACGCCGGCCAGGATCTCCGGAATCGAGAACAAGGGCCGCGCCACGGCCCGCTCCCCCTCGCCCTCGATCAATTCAAATAACGGCTTGTCCTGAGCGGCGTAGTGCTCGATGCTCAGCCCCTTGCGAGCCAGTTTCTGGAGCAGCTCGGCGATGGCCTTGCTCTCGTGCAACTCGACGTGCCGCGCCCGGCGGCTCTGGCCGTTGCGGGCCTTCTCCAGCGTGGCGGTGTCTCCCTCCTCCTCCCCGAACAGTTTCAGGTCCGGGTTCTCGTCGCTGAACGCTCGCAACTCCTGCTCGGTGTGGAAATAGTGGACGGACTCGTCGTTGCCCTGGCGGACCTTGACCAGGTGGCGCGGCAGCTCGCCCGACCTGGGGTGGCGGTGCTCCACATAATCGGCAAAGTCCCCCCCGTGCCGCCGCAAGGCCCGGGCGTACTTGTCCAGGGCATCCAGCAGTTCCAGGATTTCCAGCAGTTGTTTCTGGGACAACTCGCGGTTGTCCGCCAGGTTGCGCAGGCGCACGTCCTCGGTGCCCAGTTGGATCAGAATCTTGTTCAGTTGGGCATCGTCCTCCACGTACTCGACCCGTTTCTTGCGGGCGATCTGGTACAGGGGCGGTTGGGCGATGTAAACGAAGCCCCGCTTGATCAATTCCGGCATCTGCCGGTAGAAGAAGGTCAGCAGCAAGGTGCGGATGTGCGAGCCGTCCACGTCCGCGTCAGTCATGATGACGATCTTGTGGTAGCGGAGCTTCTCCAGGTTGAACGCCCCCTCGCCCTCGCCGTCGCCGATGCCCGTGCCGATGGCGGTGATCATCGTGCGGATTTCGGCGTTGTCCAGGACCTTGTTGAGCCGGGCTTTCTCCACGTTGATGAGCTTGCCGCGGATGGGCAGGATGGCTTGGAAGCGGCGGTCCCGGCCCTGCTTGGCCGAGCCGCCGGCCGAATCTCCCTCCACAATAAACAGCTCGGTGCTGGCAGGATCGCGATCCGAGCAATCGGCCAACTTGCCCGGCAGGCCGCCGCCGGTCAGCGCGCCTTTGCGGACAGTCTCGCGGGCCTTGCGGGCGGCCTCGCGCGCCCGGGCCGCCAGCAGGCCTTTCTCCACGATTTTACGCGCCACCGACGGGTTGGCGTCAAAATAGGTCATCAGACCGTCGTACACCACCGAGGCCACCAGGCCCTCGATCTCGGTGTTGACCAGTTTGACCTTGGTTTGCGACTCGAACCGCGGATTGGGCAGCTTGACGCTCAGCACGCAAACCAGCCCCTCGCGCACGTCGTCGCCGGAAATCGCCGGGTCCTTGTCCTTGAACAGCTCGTTCTGCTTGGCGTACTGGTTGATGGCGCGGGTGAGCGCCGAGCGGAAACCGGTCAGGTGCGTGCCGCCGTCGGTGTTGGAAATCGAGTTGGCAAAGCACAGGATTTGATCCGAGTAACTGTCGTTGTACTGCAGCACGCAGTCCACGAACACCTCGTCGGCGCGGCCTTCGATTTCGACCTGCCGTTTGCCGCTCAGGACAATGGGCTTGGGATGCAGCACCTGCTTGTTGCGGCCCAGTTGGCGCACGAATTCCTCGATGCCGTGCCTGTAAAAGAACCGCTCGGTGCGGTTTTCCTCCCGCTCGTCGGTCAGCACGATTTCCAGGCCCGGATTCAGGAACGCCAGCTCGCGCAGCCGGTTGGCCAGCAGGTCAAACTTGAACTCGGTGGTCAGCGTGAAAATCTCCGGGTCGGGTTTGAACGTGATGAGCGTGCCGGTGTGCCGGGACTTGCCGATGACCTCCAGCGGGCGCACCGTCTTGCCCTGCGCAAACTCCATGAAATACACCTTGCCGTCGCGCGACACCTCCACCTTGAACCACTCGGACAGCGCGTTCACGCACTTGGCGCCCACCCCGTGCAGCCCGCCGGAATACTTGTAGGCGCCCTGGCCGAACTTGCCCCCCGCATGCAGATTCGTCAGCACCAGCTCCACGGCCGGCATCTTCCACTTCGGGTGCATGTCCACCGGGATGCCCCGCCCGTCGTCGCGCACCGACACCGCCCCGTCCACGTGCAGGGTCACCTCGATTTTCGTGCAGAATCCTGCCAGGTGCTCGTCAATCGAGTTGTCCAACACCTCGAAAACACAGTGGTGCAACCCCCGCTCGTCCGGGTCGCCAATGTACATGCCCGGCCGCTTCCGCACCGCTTCCAAGCCCTCCAGCTTGTCAATCTTCGAAGCGTCGTACTTCTCGACGGCAGCGGGCTTGGCGGCCGGTGTTTCCTGCTCGGTCTGGGCGGTTTCGTCGGGCATAAACGGTCTTCACGGCGCCCTCGTCCGGGGCGCACTTCCGGTGCTTCAAGGGTAAGAAACCGGGCCTCGCCACACAACTCCAATGTGGGACCGATTCCGGCCCGAACCGCTACGGGTTGGGCCGTCCGGACGCCTCGGGCCAAACAGGTTGGGGTAACCCTTGGCAGCCCCCTGCCCATGCCTGCTGCGGCTCAGGATTTGATGTCGCGGACCTGGAAGACGGCTGCGCCCACGATGAAGGCCGTGCAGTTGGCCGCCAGCAGAACGCATTGAGACTGCAGGAGGTCCGCCCACGGCACCGGCGCGCTAAACACCTGCAGCCAGCACCGGAAGTGGTGGGGCAACAGCCATACCTCGAACCGGTCGAAAAATGGAATGGCCTCCAGCACAAGGTTCACAAACAGATACGACAGGGCCAGGATGGTCGCGGCGGCGGGCTTGACGTTGAAGCAGGAGAACATGAACGCCAGACTCAGCATCGTGGCGGCGTTGACTGCCAGAAACAGATGCGCCAGCAGGTAGCGCTGGAATCCTTCCGCGGCGCCCAGCACGGCGAAGGCCTGCCCGGGCGCAAACACAAACATCCCTTTCCACGGAAACCAGACCCGTGCGCACAGCAGGGCCGTTGCGCCAAGGGCCAGCACCAGCACCACCGCAAAAACCCCGCCCGCCAGCCACTTGACCAACAGCAGACGGAACCGCGACACCGGCCTGGCCAAAATCATCCGCAATGTGCCGTCCTCGGCTTCCTTGGCCACCAGGTCGCCGCCCACCAAGGTGGCATACAGCGGCATGAGCAGAATCACCTGCGGGATGAGCATGATCACCGCCACCGTCAGGGCGGAAATGAACTCCTGGGCCAAGTAACCGTTGCCCTCCAGCAGCCGCTCCATGTCGGTGCGCCACCGGGTGAATCGGAACGTCAGCAGCATCGCGTTCTGCGCCAGCAGGAACATGGCAAATCCGATGTAGGTGCGCTTCTTGCCGAAGAGCTTCCACAGTTCGTTGCGCAGATGCAGCAGCAGCATGAGTCACCCTCGGGGGATGGGCCGTTCAACAAAGGGGGACCGGGGCGCTCGCGCTTTCATGAATTCGCGCTCATCAATGCCAGGTAAAAGGTCTCCAGCGTTTCAGGCTCGGGGGCGATTTCAGACACAGCAATCCCGTGTCGCACCAGATGGCAAACCACCTGCGGCGCGTCCACACCGTTGGCCAGCGCGATGTGTCGGCCGTCCCGCTGGCCGCTGATCAGGCCCGCGGCCTCCAGCAGCGCGGTCGCCCGCGCAAAATCGTCCACCCGCAGCCGCAGCCACCGACCGTGCCGCCGTGTTTCCTCCAGCGGGCCCTCGAAAACCTTCCGGCCGTCGCGCAGCACGATGATGCGCGTGCAAAGCTGTTCCACCTCGGCCAGCAGATGCGAGGAGAGCAGGATCGTCAGTCCCAGTTCCCGGTGCAAGCGCAGCACCGTCTGGCGCACTTCGTGCAGGCCCTCCGGGTCCAGACCGCTGCCCGGCTCGTCAAGAATCAGCAACTCCGGCCCGGGCAACAGAGCTTGCGCCAGCGCCAGCCGCGCTCGCATCCCGTGCGAATACGTGCGCACGGGCGACCGCTCCCGCCCGCGCAACCCCACCCAGTCCAGCACCTCGTCCAAACGCTGGCGTGGGGTTGGCGCCGTGTAGGAACTGAGCAGTTCCAGATTCCGCCAGCCGCTCAGATAGTCGTAGAAGGCCGGCGACTCAAAGATGGCTCCCACCTTCTCCAGCGCCCGTCGCCGGTGTCGAGTCACGTCCCAACCGCACACTCGCACCTCGCCCCGCGTGGGCCAGACCTGTCCCAGCATCATGCCAATGGCCGTGCTCTTGCCCGCGCCGTTGTGCCCGAGCAACCCGACCACCTCGCCCCGTGGCACGTGGAAGGTCAGACCGTCCACCGCCAGCCGCGCGCCAAAGCGCTTCTGCACGTCCTGAAGCCGGATCACAAGGTCACAGCGCCGGCGTCTGACGCCCGGTCAGCGAGCCGCCGATGCGGTCTGCACGTTACCAGCCGGACCGCCTTGCCTCCAGCTTTTTGGGTTCGTCCGGGCTTGCGCCACCGGGCCTGAGCCTGGGCCGGGGTGGGGCCGACGGCAGTCGCTGTGCGCTCAGGGCTTGAGGCTACAAATTCATTTCCACTTACCGCCGCTTTTCGGTATTGGTGGGGTGTGCCGACACAGCTCCATCAGGGCGAAAAGATCCTCCGGGGCATCCCGGTCTCACCCGGGGTCTGCCGGGGCAAGTTGCTGGTTCTGCGGCCCAGCGATCTGAGCGTGCCCCGTTGGACGCTGACGGACGCCGACGTGCCCGGGGAAATCGAACGGCTGGAACGCGCGTTGGTGGACACGCGGCACCAGGTGCTGGAGGTCCAGCGCAAGGTTCGCGAGGTCATGGGCGCCGAGGAGGGGAGCATTTTTGACGCGCACTTGCTGGTGCTGGAAGACCGCGTGTTGGTGGATGAAGTCATCCGCCTGATCAAACAGGACAAGGTCAACGCCGAGCACGCCTACCACACCGTGGCCGAACGCTACGCGGCAGCCCTGGCAGCCGTGGACGACGAATACCTCCGGGAGCGCGTGGCCGACATGCGGGATGTCACCACCCGGGTGCTCAACAATCTGCTGGGCCGCGAGCACGGAACGAGCCTGCGCCACTTGGCCGAGCCGTGCATCGTGATCAGCCGCGACCTGACCCCCAGCGACACGGCGCAGATGGACCGTCAGAAGGTCCTGGGCTTCGGCACGGACATCGGCAGCAAGACATCCCACACGGCCATCATGGCCCGCTCGCTGCGCCTGCCGGCCGTGGTGGGGTTGGGCTCCGCCTCCCGCGAGCTGCAAAGCGGCGAGCCGGCGTTGTTGGACGGCTTCAACGGCCTGTTGATCGTGCGGCCGTCGGACCAGACGCTCTTCGAATACGGCCAACTGATTCGCAGGCAACTGACCTTGGAGGAACGACTCCGCGCCGTGCTGGACCAACCGGCCGTGACGCTCGACGGCGCGCGCGTGCTCGTGCTGGCCAACATCGAGCAAGCCGACGACGCCGCATCGGTGCGCGCCGCCGGGGCCGAGGGCGTGGGCCTGTTCCGCACCGAATACCTGTTCATCAACCGCGACACCCTGCCCGACGAGGAGGAGCAATACGCCGCCTACCGCAAGGTCGCCGCCACCCTCAAGCCCCAGCCGGTCACCATCCGCACCCTGGACCTGGGCGGGGACAAGTTCCTGTCCCATCTGGCCGTGCCCACCGAGTTGAACCCCTTCCTGGGCTGGCGGGCCATTCGCTTTTGCCTGCAACAGCCGGACATCTTCCAGGCCCAGTTGCGCGCCATCCTCCGCGCCAGCGCCGAGGGCAACGTGAAGATGATGTACCCCATGATCTCGGGGCTGGACGAGCTGGCGCAGGCCAACGCCCTGGTCGAGCAATGCAAGGCCGAGCTGCGGGCGCGCCAGCAGCCATTCGACGAGCAGATGGAAATCGGGGCCATGATCGAAATCCCTTCGGCGGCCCTGGTGGCCGATGCCCTGGCGCGGCGCGCCAAGTTCTTCAGCATCGGCACCAACGACCTCATTCAATACTCCCTGGCGGTGGATCGGATGAACGAGCGCATCGCTCATCTTTACGACCCCACCCATCCAGCCATCCTGAGGCTCATTCACACCACCGTCACCGCCGCCCACGCCCACGGCCTGACCGTGAGCGTCTGCGGCGAGATGGCCGGCGAGCCGGTCCTGGTCCCGTTGCTGGTGGGGTTGGGTGTGGACCAGTTGAGCGCCGCGCCCCAGGTTGTCCCGGCCCTCAAATACGTGATCCGACAACTAAAGCTGGCCGAGGCCCGCGAGCTGGCCAACTGGGCGCTGACGTGTGAGTCCAGCCCCGAGATTCTGGCCCGGTGCGAGGCCATGACCCGCCAGGTCGCGCCGGCCTTGTTCGAGACCCGTCCGCCCGCGCCGTGAGCCGGCGCTTCACGGCGGGGGCTGATGCCCGTCGCCGCGCGCTACGCTCGCCGGTCGGGCGGCCTGCAAACCGACTTGACCCCTCTTGCAGGCCAACAGTAACTCTGGGCGCGCATGATCATTTCCGACCTGAGTCAGATCGAAGGCCGCCGTTACCCGGCCCGGCGGCGCACGCAAAACCTCGTCGGCGGCGCCGCCCCCATCCAGTGCCACCACTTCTGCATGGGCCACGTCACCCTCGATCCCCGCGGCGGCCAGGTCCCCTGGCACAATCAGCAGCAGGAGGAGGTCTATTTTATCATCGAAGGCACCGGCGAGATGTGCCTGGGCCAGGAACGGCAAACCGTCACCACCGGCCAGTGCGTTTACATCCCGCCCGGCGTCTTTCACCAGCTCACCAACGTCGGCGACACGCCGCTGCGGATGCTCTATTGCTACGGGCCGGCGGGCGACGTGGCCCACTGGCGGCAAGAGCTGAGCGGCACGCTGCCCAAAGCGGGCGTGGACGCGCCGCCCCTGCCCCCCGGCGC
>Ga0073932_1003588_pt1 | contig 20376 bp, 13 predicted proteins | sample DewCreD2012metaG_FD_76967 | JGI IMG/M metagenome (GOLD analysis project Ga0073932, IMG submission 76967) | Hot spring sediment bacterial and archeal communities from British Columbia, Canada, to study Microbial Dark Matter (Phase II) - Dewar... ...
ATAAAAGGCCCGAGCGTTGCGCAAGCGCTACCACGGGCCGCGAATGGGATAGACGCCTAGTTGATCCGTACTGCTGGGCCACTGGGGGACGGGCAGGAATTGGCCGCGATGGTAGTAGCCGGGCACGGCAAAGCCCGGCTGGTATTGATGCCCGATCGGCGTCGTGCGGGTTGCCCCCACGCCCCAACCGTAGTGAACCTGCTTTTCGGCGGTCGGCGGCACGACCAGCGCCAAGGGCATGCCCCAGCCGGCCTCGTAATAGTCGCCGTGCCAGGAAGGCGACGCGATCTTGGGACTTGCACGGCCTCGGGCCCAAGCCGCGTCGTCGAACCCGACCGCGGTCAACGTCAACACGCTAACCAAGACGAACGTTCTCATGGATGAGCCATCCTCATAGGAACGAGCCGCAAGGCGGGCGGGGCGACGCCGCGCCCGCCGCGACATCTCGATTCAGGTCTTTCTTGCACTCCGGCGGGCAGGTCGCTTCGCTCGACGCACGGCGACTGCGCCGCGCATGCGGCCTCAACGCCAACTTGCCCGCGTGCGGGTCCAACCGCTTCCCGGATTGTACGTCTTGTAGGTTCGATGGTGCCGATACAGGAATTCGTGGGGCATCAGGGGCGGATAGGTCACATAGGTATGGCCGACCACCTGCGGCGTCGGGCGCGGGGACAGGTAGAGTTGAGCCCCCAACCAACCGCCTTCGCCAGGATGGACGTAGTAGTTGAACGCCCCCGGCCCCAGGTTGGCTTCGCCGTTCTTGGCCGGGGTGGTCGCGGGCTTGGCGGGCTGGGTGGGCGTTTCGGCCGCGGGCGCGGCCTCGTCGGCTTCGGCCCAACACGTCGCCGTGGAAACCCACCCCAAATTCCAGGCCGCCAGGGCGACGGCCACCAAGGTGGTCCACCGCAGCAATCGTGTACTCATCAAGTCGCTCCTTGCATCTCGGATCGCGCGAAGTGGGCGAGGTCCTCAACCATCGTCGGCAGGTCCGGGCCTAGGGGTGAGACTTTATGAAGCGGACGTTCCAGGCGCAACAATCGTAAGCGTCGCTCCGGAAGGACTGGCAAATCCGCCTTCGACACGCCCCGCCCATTTGATATAATCCAAAAAGTTTTCCCAGAAAACACGACGTTCCGTGGAGCCTCTCGGCGGCTTGTTCAGCCCCCGAGCAACGGGTTCCACCGGCGAGATCACGGAGTCGGACGATTGGAAAAGACAGCGAGGGAGCGGATCGACCCGGCCACGGAAGACCAGCCGACGGAGGGCGCCCCAACCGGACATTCGGCCGAAGGCAATGGCGAGGCGGCGGGCAATGGCCAAGACAGGGGGTCTATGCCCCCTCGCCGCCGGGCCACCGCCCATTCCATGGCGGCCAGCCAACGCGACATCTCGGTCAGCGAGTTCTTCGCGAAAAACCGGCATCTGCTCGGATTTGACAACCCCCGCAAGGCATTGCTCACCACCGTCAAGGAGGCGGTCGACAACGCCTTGGACGCTTGCGAGGAGGCCGGCATCTTGCCGGAGTTGTGGATTCGCATCACTCCGACCGGCGAGAACCGCTTCCGCGTGGACGTTCAAGACAACGGGCCGGGCATCCTCAAGAAGCAGATCCCGCTCATTTTCGGCAAACTCCTTTACGGATCGAAGTTCCATCGCCTGCGCATGAGCCGGGGGCAGCAGGGCATTGGCATCAGCGCCGCCGGCATGTACGGCCTGTTGACCACCGGCAAGCCGGTCCGGATCTTGTCGAAGATTTCTCGGACCAAGCCGGGGCATTATTACGCGATTCAAATCGACACGAAGCGCAACGAGCCGGAGATCCTCAACGGGCGCGGGGAGGGCGACGAGATTCCCGCCGGCGAGCGGGGCCGCCAGACGATCGAAAAGCTGGGCGTCGAGTGGGTCGACGTGGATCACGGCACGCTGGTGACGATCGAGCTGGAGGCCCGCTACCAGCGAGGGCGAGGCAGCGTGGACGAATACCTGGAGCAGACCGCGCTGGCCAACCCGCACGTCACCGTCCATTACGTCGATCCGGAAGGCAAATCGACCACCTACGCCCGGGTGTGCGACACCTTGCCGCCGGAGCCCAAGGAAATCAAGCCGCACCCGTACGGGGTGGAGCTGGGCCGTTTGGTCGCCATGCTCAAGGAGACCAAGGCGACGACGATGATGCAGTTCCTCACCAGCTCCTTCTCCCGCGTCAGCGCCAACGTCGCCCGCCGGATTTGCGAGGCCGCCAAGGTCAGTCCCCGATCCAGTCCACGAAAGATCGGGCGGCACGAGGCCGACGAGCTTTACAAGGCCATCCAGACGACGAAGATCCCCGCCCCGGCCACCGACTGCATTTCACCGATCGGCGAGGAGTTGCTGCTTCGCGGCCTGCACAAGCTGGTTCCCGGGGAGTTCTACGCCGCCGCTACGCGCCCGCCGGCGGTCTACCGCGGCAACCCGTTCTTGATCGAGGTCGGCCTGGCCTACGGCGGCGGGCCCGCCACGCACCGCGTCACCCGGGAATCCCTCGTCGAACTCCTCGGCCAAACCGACGCCCGCACCCTGCGCCAATTCCTCACCAGCACGTTCGACGGGGTGGGCGTGCAAGCGGCCGACAAGATCCTTCACGAGGCCGGCCTGCGCCGCCGCACGGCCCCGGCGAAGCTCAAGGACGCCGAGATCACCCGGCTCCACGAGGCCATGCAGAGCGTCAACCTGAACGACGGCCAGACCATGACCGTGTTGCGCTACGCCAACCGGGTGCCGCTGCTGTTCCAGGCCGGGGCCTGCGCGATCACGCAGACCGTGATGGCGACCAATTGGCGGTCCTACGGTCTGGCCCAGTCCCGCGGCAGCCTCCCCACCGGCCCGGTGACGATCATGGTCCACATGGCGAGCGTTTGGGTCCCGTTCACCAGCGAGTCCAAGGAGGCGATCGCCAGCTATCCGGAAATCCAGAAGGAGCTTCGCCTGGCCTTGCAAGCCGTGGGGCGCAAGCTGGGCATGTATTTGCGTCGCCGCATCCGCGTGAAGCACGAAGGCGAACGGCGAAGTCTGTTCCTGCGCTACCTCGGCGAAGTGGCTACCGCGGTGAGCGAGATCAACCAGACCGACCGCGAGGTCCTTTACGAGCGTTTGCTGAAAGTGGCCAAGCGCAAGACGAGCCAGGCCGATTTGCAGTTCGACGACCGCGGCCGGCCGATCGAGCAGGACGCGGACGAGTTCGGCGGCGGCGTGCTGATCGTCGGCGACGACCAGCCCAGTCCCGCCGGCGGCGCCGAGGCGGCGGCCGAAAACTCCGCCTGAACCCTTTCACGACCAGCGTCCCGGCCGCTCGACGGAGCGGCGGGGCGGTCCATCGCAACTTTGCAATATGGCGAAAAAGACAAAAACCCAGGATGAAGCGGTCGCCGCGCCCGCCCTCAACCCGCGCGACAAACACACTCTGGATCAACTCGTCGGCCTGGCCGACGCCGTGGTGCGATCCGCCCAGTCGGGCGCCGACCCCACCTTGAAGATCCCCACGCGAACCCTCTCCAACGTCCGCTACAACCGTTCGAAGCGGATCATCGAGATGGGCAGCGCCCGAAGCGACCGGCAGCTCTTCAATTTGAATCAGGCCAAAAGCTACATGCAGACCCTGCTGGTCGCCAGCGGCGCAAAGAAGCTGATCGCCCAGGGCAAGACGACGAGCCTGCGTGGAATGTACTACCTTTCCAAGCACACCATCGACGGGACGCGCGAAGAGACCTTCGACGACCAGAGCGAATCGGACGGAATCATCGAGGACCTCGAAGTCGCCATCAACGTGCTCCGCGAGGAACTCCACCTTTACGCCAAGAACGCCGGGGCGATGGTCGGCCAGATCACCCTGATCGACAGCGGCGACACGATCGATTGCACGCGGATGGGATCGGGCGGGTACAGCATCCCCTCGATCGTCGAGCCCGAGGTCGTCCAGTTCGCCGAGTGCAACGCCAGGTTCGTGCTCCACGTCGAAAAGGACACGGTCTGGCGCCGCTTCAACGAAGACAAGTTCTGGAAGACGCACCAGTGCATCCTGACCCACGGCGGCGGCCAGCCCCCGCGCGGCGTCCGGCGCCTGCTGTACCGCCTCCACCATGAGTTGAACCTGCCGGTCTACTGCCTCTTGGACAACGACCCGTGGGGATACTACATCTACAGCGTCATCAAGCAGGGATCGATCAACCTCGCCTATGAATCGAAGCGCATGGCCATCCCCGAAGCCCGCTTCCTGGGCCTGCGGTCCAAGGATTTCGTCCAGTGCGGCCTGTCCAACAGCGTCAAGATCCAACTCAACGAGACCGACCGCAAGCGGGCCAAACAGATCGCCAAGTATCCCTGGTTCGCCCACAAGAAGGCCTGGCAAAAGGAAATCGAACAGCTCTTGGACAACGGGTTCAAGCTCGAGGTCGAGGCCCTCATCAGCAAGGACATCAGCTACGTGACGGAGGAGTACACTCCCACGCGGCTGGCAAACGAGGACTGGCTCGACTGACGGCCGCTTGGGCCTGAAGTCAGGAGGACGCCCAGGGGGTCGGGAGTCGTTTTCCATGTCGGCGGAGAAGACGTGGGATTGCCGTAAACCACTGCCGCCGACATGGAAAAGGACTCCCGACCCCTTTGGCCGCACAAACGACCTCAATCGGTTCGTGTCCGGGGAAACAGGCGACTTCTCGCGACCCGGGAAGCAGCGGAACGAGGCGATCGAGGGCTTCAGCGGGCGACCACTTCAAAGGGCACGGCCGGGAGCGTGGTCAGCGCCGCGGCCCGGCGCAGGTTCACCTGGGGCTTCTTCTTCGCCGCGGGCGCCTTGGCGTAGACCGTAACGATCAGGTTGCCTTTCAGGCCGGGCTTGACCTTGGCCGGGTCGCTCTGAAGAACGATCTCCGTGCCTTGGAAGGACGCCGCGACGTCCTTGATGCTGATTCCCTCCGGTGGATCGCTCAAATCGATCTGGATCCGGTCCAAGGCGCCCGCCGGAAGACCGATCCGGAGCCGCGCCGTGCCGCCGGCGGGGATCTTGATCGGCGTCTGGCTGAGAATCGGCACGGGACTCTTGAGGAAGGATCGCCCGCCCACGAGCACCTCCAGGTCGCCGGCCGGCACCAGATGGCGGTACGCAAAGGCCTGCATCAGGTCGTCGGCCGGGACCGCGGTCCGGGAAACGGCGCGGCCGCCGATCGTCGCGCGGCCTTCGACGCGAAGCGCCAGGGGCTCCTTGAGACCGCCGGCCGGGACGGTGAGCGTCAGCCGCAACTCGTCCTGGCCCGCGGGAATCCGGTTGCCGCTCAGCGCAAATCCGCGCGGCGCGTCCTTCAGCTCCAAGGCGATTTCGCCGGAGAATCCGTCGCGGCGCACGGCGTACACGGTGATGGGCAAGGTGGCGCCGGAGCGGGCATTGACGGTCGAGGGCACGATGCGCAATTCGAAATCGGGCCGCGGCGAGCTGATCCGCAACCGATAGGCGTATTCCGGCCCGCCGTGGTCCTGCGTGTCGCCGAGATGGAGATAGTACGTTCCCTCGGCGGGCAGTTTCGCCCGGAGCCACGAATCGGCGTGGTGCGTCAACAAGCCGGTCCCCTTGTCCTCGTGGTCGTCGTTGAGCGCCAGTTGCTTGCCCGTCGCGTCGGTAAGGCGGAGGAGGGAGTCGACGGGGGAGCCGAGGCGGCGGGCGTACACCTCGGCGACGACCTCCTGCCCGGCCCGCCCCTCGAAGCGGAACAGGTCCCAGTCGCCCGGCGCGTCGATGCGTCCGTTGACGATCACCGGAAGCGTCACCTCCTGGGCCTCGGAGCGTTGGCTGTTCGGTTCCCGTTCCAAGCACTCCGGCAAGGCGTCGACCTTGAAGGGGACGACGTTGGAAATCAGCCCCTCTTTACGGACCGCGATCGGATAGATCCCCGGCTGCCTCGCCCGGGCGTCGAAGACGAGGGACGTCTCCGGCAAGTTCCAGCCGGCGAGTTCGACGGTGGTCTTGGCCCCCGCCTTGCCGCCCAGCGGAAACACGCTCGTCACGAAGGGCAATTCCCCCACGGCGATGCGATAGACGAAGTCCTCGCGTCCTCGATAGATCGCATCGCGGATTTCGAGGACATACGCGCCGTCCTCGGGTATTTCGCAGAACAGGACCGGATCCGGATGGAAGCGGTAATCGTCCACGTAGGCCAGTTCGTTGCCCTGGGCGTCGTAGAGGGCCATGGCCGCCTGAAACCAACCGGGCACGGCGTCGGCCAGATAGGGGATCAACTCCCGGGCGCTGGCCACCGCGACCAATCGCTGACCCTTGCGCGCCTGGAAGCGGTAGCGGTCCACGCCCCCGGGGAGGATCTGGCCGTTGACCACGACCGGAAGCGTGATCTCGACGGGGCCGGCGGGCCCGCTGGACGGCAGGAACTTGCGGTATTTGGCCCCCTTGCCTTCGCCCGGCGGCGGCAGCCCCTTGGCCGCCTTTTCCGAGACCTCGGGCAACTGGCCGACGCAAAACACCAACGGGTTGGTCAAGCCGCCGTTGGTCCTCAACCGGAGTTCGCGTTGGCCGGGCTCGGCGTTCGAGGCGATCTGGATGCGGAGGGTCACGGTTTCGGCAATCGCCGGGTTGGGCGGCCGCCGCACGAACGTCGCCAGTTTCCTTCGGATTTCGGCGATCTCCTTGATCACCTCGGCCGTGCGTTCCTTCTTCTGAAGCTCGGCGAGCCGCTCCTTCAGCTTGTTGGCCTGGTTCGGCGTGATGGGCTTGACGTGCTCCACCACGCTGGCCTCCACGCCGGGGCCGGAAACGAACGCCTGGGCGGCGCCGTCCAAAAACTGCCCACCGATCGTGACCTCCAGGCTCGCCCCCTGTCGTCCGCCGGCCGGAAAGACGTAACCGATGTGCGGGGTCGGCTGCTGGGCCGATGCGCGCGGCGTGATTGCCAGAAGAGCCACAAGACCCAAAATCGCAGATTGCCGGGACGAAATCATAAGCGGCTCCTCGATATATCGAAAAGGACACAGCCCCCTGCACGGCCACGAGCGCCCTTCGGCCACCGATCATCGCCCGGCCGCGGTCGACCTGGCGGTGGTGTCCATGGATCGCCGATTCTACATGATTTCCTTCAGCCGTCCGCCCATGGTTACGCCGTCGGCGGCGCGGGGCGTGGCGAGGGCGGTTTCTCCGAGGGGGTGCGGCAGGCGGGCCTCGGGGTCGATGCCCAACAGTTCGTACATGCTGCTGATGAGATCGACGGGGTAGACGGGCCGGTCCTTGACCTCCTCGCCCTTGTCGGTGGAGGCGCCGACGACGCGGCCCCCCTTGAAGCCGCCCCCGGCCACCACGGCCGAAAACACCCGCCCCCAATGCCCCCGCCCGCCATTCCACGGCGCTTCCCATTGGACGCGGGGGGTGCGTCCGAACTCGCCGCTCCACCAGAGGATCGTCGTGTCGAGCAGCCCGCGGCTGGCCAGATCTTCCAGCAACGTGGCCATGCCCTTGTCCATTTCCGGCAGCTTGCGGCGCAGCGTCTGGAAATTCTGTTTGTGCGTGTCCCAGCCCTTGTAGTTGATGGTCACATAGGGCACGCCGCGCTCCACGAGGCGTCGGGCGACCAGGCACGACTGGCCGAATGTGGTGCGGCCGTACCGCTCGCGCAGTTCGGGCTTCTCCTGGGAGAGGTCGAACACTTTGCCCGCGTCGCCAAGGATGAGGTCGTAGGCCTGGTCCTCGCTCTCGGCTAGGGCGGCCAACTGGGCGTCGCCCTTCATCGCATGGTCCAGCCGATTGAGCTTATGAAGCAACTCGCGGCGGGCCTGCTGGCGCGCGTCGGAGATGCCCGGCGCCACCACGCCCTCGACGGCGAACCGGCTCTGCGCCGGATCCCCGCCCGTGGCAAACGGCTTGTATCGCGAGCCGAGAAAGCCGGCTTCAGAAAACCGGCCTTGCGGCTCGGTGAGGACGATGTAGGGGGGGATCAGGCCCTTGTAGCCCGCCCCATAGCCCTTGAACAGCGAGACCACCGCGCCGACGCTAGGATAGACGTCTCGGCCGCCTTGAGGCCGGGCGGTCTGAACCATGTAGGCCGCCGTTTCGTGCGAATTGATGCCGTGGGTCATGCTGCGGATGATCGAAAACTTGTCGGCCTGCTTGGCCAACAACGGCATCAGTTCGCAAATCCGCACGCCATCCACGTTCGTGGGGATGGCCTTGAGCGGACCGGCGTAGTCGTTGCCCGCCTCCGGCTTCGGGTCGAACGTGTCGAGGTGCGAGGGACCGCCCCAGGCCCAAATCTGGATGACCGACTTCGCCTTGGCCGGCGTGGGGGTGGACGCCCGCCCTGGTCCGGCCAGGCGATCGGCCAGCCACAGACCGGCCGCCCCGGCCAGGCCCCAGCGCAAGGCGTCGCGTCGAGAAATCGCTTGTTCGCTCACTTGATGCCTCCTATTGCTTGCGATCCTGGCGTCGCGGCGGCCCGGGGGGCCGTCCGCCTTTCCCGGCCGACAGGGCCTCCGCTCAGTGCCGATAAAGAAACTCCGCGCTGTTGATCAAGGCCCAGGCAAGATCGACAAAGACCGCGCGAGGGTCCCGGGTCGAGTCGGCGTATTCGGCAAGGGTCATAAGTTCGTCGGGCGTGGGCCGCCGTGAGAGGATCGTCAGATACAACTCGACCAGGATCTCCCGCGGGTTGCCCCGCCGGGACTGGGCCAGCCTCTGCAAATGCGGGCCTTGTTCGATCTTGCGCTGGATATGGCTCGAATTGAGCAGGTGGAGCCGCTGGGCCGCGGTGATGCGGTTGTTGCGTTCCGATTCCATGCCCGTGTCCCGAGGCGGACGCCCGAACAACTCGAGAAACGAACTGCTGATGCTCCCGTCCTCCAACGCGATCGACCGTTGCCCCTCGGGGATGAAGGTGAAGGGCTCCGGAATGGCGCTCGAGTACTTTTCCGAGGTCCCGGTGACCTGGCAGATCGCGTCGATGAGCACTTCGGCCTCGAGGCGGCGGACGGGATAGTGGGCGAAGTTCGCCGCCGCCTCGGGCCGTTTGTCCCGCGGAATCGACGAAAGCTGATACGTGCTCGAATTGAGGATAAGCCGGAACAGGTGCTTCAGATCGTATCGCGAGGCGACGAGTTCCTGCTCCAGGTAGGCGAGCAGTTCGGGATTCACCGGGGGGTTGTCGGGCCGGATGTCGTCGGGCTCGTGGATCACGCCGCGGCCCAGCAGCCAACTCCAGACCCGGTTCACGATGTTCTTGGCGAACCAAGGGTTTTTGGCGTCGAGGAGCCAATCGGCGAACACCGCGCGCGGGTCCTTTCCGGCGGGGACGTTCGCCTTGACGCCGTCCGGAAAAACCATGACCGGAGGCCCCGCGGCCCATTGCGCGGCGGCTTTCTCGCGATCAAAGTAGATGATCTCCTCCTTCCACTCGGCGGTGGGCTTGTAGCCGATCTGGCTGAAGAACGCCGCCATGCCCGCAAGCCGCTCCCTCGGCCACTTTTCCGCCCGAACTCCCATGAAGGTCAAGGCCACGGTCCGGGCAATGCCCGACGGTTCCCGGCTCTGCATTGCCCGATAGAAGTTCACCGCCGGCACGCGGAAATTGCTGCCGCTGGAAGTGAGCATTTCTCGGACGAAGCGATCGTAGGGTTTGTTTTGCTGGATCGACGCGCGGATCCAATGGTGGTAGGCCTGCGCCGCGTTCGGCCACAGGTTGATCGGGAACTCCGCCTTCACCCGGAGAAGGTCGCTCCACTTCATCGCCCAGTAATCGGCGAACTCCTTGCGTTCCAACAGGCGGTCGATCAAGGCGCGGCGTTTGTTCGGGTCGCGGTCCTGGAGGAATTGCAGGGCCTCTTGGGCAGTGGGCAGCGTGCCAATCACATCCAGATACGCGCGGCGCACAAAGACCTCGTCGGAACACAGATGGGCCGGCTGGATGCCCAACTGCTTGAGGCGGGCGAAGACCAATTCGTCGATCTTCCCCTGGGGCCTGAATTCAGCGGCGCTCTCAAAAGTACTCGCCGCCGATGTCTCGGCGCCGGCGAGGATCGCGGTGAGCAGCAGGGCGGAGGCCAAGGAGGTTGCCATGATGGATTGCGCACTTCGTAAGAAACAAGGTGAATTCTCGGGGCCTGCCCTAAAACGGGGGAAGCCGCCACCTTTTTTACGGCATCCCAATTCATGCCCCTTGTTCGCGGCGTTGCCTTCAGCCGGCCACCGTCTCCCTTGCGGACCGAACGCCCCGCTCTCAAGCATCTAACCCCAAAAAGAAACCGAAGTTCTGTTCGATTGCAATTCCTGCGCGAGTGGGGGTTGCGTCTCCTCCATCGTGATGCCGCATTGGGCCTGGCGTTTGTCCTTCACGGGCCTTGAGAATCCTTCGACTTGCGTCAGACGTCAAGCCGTAAGTATCTGATGGCAAAAAAGATCCATGCGTAGCCGCTCCCGGGGACCGTCCCGATTTTCGTTGCAACGCCCGCGATAATGGGACTATCCCCCCCGGCCAGCAAGAGGAGAGGTCCATTTTCCGGCGCGAAACGGTCCGAAAAACGAGCCGATCCCCGGCTCGTGAACGGTTGCCTTTCCTGAACCATGTTCGGGGTGGCAGTCGATGTTGACGATTGCTTTGCCCTCGCCGCCATAATCTCGTCGTTGAATCCCTGATGGTTTCCTGTCGTGCCGGCTGGCGTCGTGGGATTTCCCGTGGGTGGAAGGTCGCTGGCTGGCAACATCCATCACTCCCGACCGGCCATTGCATCGCGATCTTGAGGGCAACGATAGACACGGCGCTTCCTTGATTTTTGTGTGTCCCTTCCATTGAATTCGCCCGGCGGGTCCGCCAAACTATGGTGGAAGCCAGATACCGATGATTCGCAGTGGAGGAGAGCGCCCCATGATTTCCCCTCGTTCGATTACGCGTCGCCAATTCATCAAGCGATCGGCGGTCGTCGGGGCGGCGTTTGCCGTTCCGACGCACGTTCCCGCCTCGGTCCTTGGCGCCGAGGGCCGGCCGGCGCCCAGCAACCGGATCACGATCGGCTGCATCGGGGTGGGCGGGCAAGGGAACGGCAACTTGGGCGGATTCCTGGGCGATCCCCGCTGCCAGGTCCTGGCCGTCAACGACGTCGATCAGCGGAACCTGGAGAACACGCAACGCCGCGTCAACGAAGCGTACGGAAACAGGGACTGCGCGGCCTACCGCGACTTCCGCGAACTCGTGGACCGCGACGATATCGACGCCATTTCCCTCGCCACGCCCGACCACTGGCACGCCATCCCCGCCATCCTGGCCGCGCGATCCGGCAAGGATATTTACGGCGAGAAGCCGTTCAGCCACGACCTGCGCGAGGGCCGGGCCATGGTCGACGCCGTGAATCAATATGGGCGGATCTGGCAGACCGGCTCATGGCAGCGCTCGACCGGCGATTTCCGCTTCGCCTGCGAGCTGGTCCGCAACGGGCGGATCGGCAAGGTCCACACGGTCGAGGTGGGCCTGCCCACCGGCAGCCCCGGCGGCACCGCCCCGTTCACCGATCCGCCGCCGCAGTTGGATTACGACTTTTGGTGCGGGCCCTCGCCTTGGGCCCCTTACTCCGCCGACCGAACGCACTGGCACTGGCGCTGGCAGATGGACTACGGCGGCGGGCAGCTTATGGACTGGATCGGCCACCACGGCGACATCGCCCAATGGGGCCTGGGCACCGACACCACCGGGCCGGTCGAATTCCAACCGATCCACGCCGATTTCCCCAAGATCGGCATCTGGGACGCGGCCACGCGCTATCGCATCGAATGCAAGTACGCCAACGGCGTGAAACTGATCGTGCAGAACGCCGAGGGCCCGCTCCGCATGGGCGCGAAGTGGATCGGGACGGACGGCTGGGTGTGGGTCGACCGGGGCGGTTTCGAAACCGAGCCGAAGAGCCTGATGAAAGACCGAATCCGGCCTGACGAGATCCATCTCTACCACTCGACCAACCACATCGGCAATTTCATTGACTGCGTCATTTCCCGGCGGCAGACCATCACGCCTGCCGAAGTCGCCCACCGCTCGGCGAGCATCGGCCACCTTTGCGTCATTGCGATCACCCTGGGCCGCACGATCCGCTGGAACCCGGACACCGAGGAGATCCTCAACGATCCCGGGGCAACGGCCCTGCTGGGTCGCGCGAAACGCGAGCCCTGGCATATCCTCTAGAAAGCCGTCGTCGGCGACGCGATTGCATCGCTTGGGCCAAGGGGGCGTCGGACCCGCCGCCGCCGAGCGCCCCTCCCGACGCCGCCACGCTCAGATGAAGAGCTTTTCATACTGCTTGGGCGAGTAGAAGTTGAACTCCACCTCGCGGATGTATTCCTGCGGGCCGGCGTTGCGCTGGACTTCGATCAACACGTCGATTTGTTCCTGGCTGGCGTAGGCCCGGATCGCTTCGAGCTTGGTTTCGAGCATCGACGGCGGGGTGGTGATGCGCAACTGCGGGGGCGCGGGGAAGTCGCAGTAGGTGGCGTATTCATAGACGGCCGGCACGGCCTCGATCGGCGGGCCCAATTCCGGCCAGATGTTGCCCTGGGCGTGGAACAAGCTGATGAGCATCTCCTCGTTGACGATCCGGTGATCGGGATGCAGGTCGCTGATCGTGGGCAGGAAGACGCGCGTGGGACGGATCAGGCGGAGGATGTGCGGAAAGGCGTTTTGCAGGCCGCTGGCCCCCTCCACCTCGGTCGGATCGCCGATCGTGGCGAAGTGCCGCCCGCGGTAAGGATTCAGATTGCAGTCGGGAAAGTGGAGGAAGTGCAGGTGTTCCATGGGGAGGCCGAGGATCTGGAACGAATGCTCGGCCTCGCTGCGGCGGATGTCGGAGATCGAGCGCCGCTGGGTGAACTTGCAGTACCCCATGCGCCCGTCGGTCGTCACTACGGCGTGCACCTGAACGCCTTCGGCCAAAGCCGCCTGGAACGTCAATCCGGCCCCGGTCACGATGTCGTCGTCGTGCGCGGAGACGAACATCCAGCATTCGCGAGGTCCTTGCCAGTTGGTCATGATTTCGGCGATGTCGCCGCTGACCTGCGTGGTTCCCGCCCCACGGCGATAATACGTGATTCCGTGCGCCATCTTGCCCTCTTCCTTGCGGCCTACGGGGAGGCCACGAATTCGTTGCCGATCTTTCGCGCCCGTTCGGCCTTGTCCAGGTTGATTCCCAGGGCCACGCCCACGTGGACGAGGATGTTCCATCCGGCCAATAACTGAAGCACCGTGTCGTAGCCCGGCGCCTCGGGGATGCGGATCGTCGGGAAAATCGTCTCCCGGCTCGACACCGCGATGACCTTCAGCCCGACGCCGTTGACCAGAACGTCCCGGAATTTCTCCATTTCTTCCGCGAACGGGTCGATGACGACGACCACTTCATCCTCTTGCATCACCTCCTCGATGCCGTGGACGGCGTAGGTGCCCTCCAGATAATCGCTCTTCTTGTGGGTGATTTCGTTGGTCTTCAGGGCCAGCTCCTCGGCCACGCCGTTGTTGCGGCCGGCGAAATAGATCGTCGGCGCCGCGGCGATCCACTGGACCATGTTGGGCTCCAGTTCGGCCTCCAGCACCTCGCGCGCCTTGGCCGCCGCCTCGGCCTGGTTCCGGACCATCGGCCCGTCGGCCTCCAGGGGATTGAGAAGCGAACGGTAAAACAAGGCCTGCTCCACCACGCTCTTGGTGGCGGCCACGGCCTCCTCCTTGCCGCAGATCAAGGTGAAGCACCGCTTGCAGAGGGCCTCCAGCGGCGTGCCTTGGTGGGCCGTCAGTCCGAAGCGGAGCCGATGCCCTTGTTCCGCGAGCCGCGTGAACAGCGAAATCACTTCCTTGGTCTTCCCGCTGTTGCTCGCCCCGAAGACCGCAAAGTCGGCCAGGGGATATTCGTGGGCCTGCCGGGCCCCGTCGGTAAACACCGCCAACGGCGCGCCGAGCCGAAGGCACTCGTAAATCAGGTTCTTGGCCGGAAAGATGCGGCTGGAGCCCTCGCCGGTGAGAAAAAGCTTGCCGCACTGCTGGACCGCCTGGGCGACGAGCACCGCCTGGTCGAAATCAAACCGCTGGATGATGCCCGGCGTCTCTAGCATTTCGCGCACCAGGGCGAAATCTCGATACTTCGCGTCTTTGAGATTCATCGCTGTTCCTCGCTGTCTTTCCGTTCGCAAAGACGACTGCGCCGCTTGAACGCCCGAAGGCTGGGAACACCGCGGCCCAGAACGAGGCAGTATAGCACCCCTACGCCCCTTGCCGCAATGGCCAACGGCCCAACTCGCGGCGCGACAGCCCGTTCAAGCCGAACAGAACGCCCTGGGTCCGAACACCAACCGCAGGCCGCTTCGATGGGGTCGCGGAGCCGAAGCGGGCCGGCTGCGCCTCGCCGTCCGCAATGGCCGTTCACAGGGACTTTCTCCTCTTGCCGGCACGGGTCCCCGAGCAAGCCGCCGCCTCCACGGCGCCGGCACGCGCCCGCCCGCGTTCCACGTCGCCCTTGTCGCGCGGTATGCTGGACGTCCGGGAACGGTTCCCGGTATGCTGGCGCAGCGCGCCTTGCCCAAAAAAACCGTCGTCGTATTTTCAGGAGCCATGACATGACCCACAGGATGAGCCGCCGAAAATTCGTCGCCACCGCCGGCGCTTGCGCGGGCGGGATGGCCTTGCACGGTCCCCTTGCCGGACTTCGCGCCGCGGAGGTCGGCCGGGGCGCGCCGCACGCGGAGAAACTGGGGTGGCGGATCGCGTGCTGCGCGTACACGTTTCGAAAACACCCCTTTGCCAAGGCGGTCCAGAAGACCGCGGCCTTGGGCCTGAAATGCCTCGAAGGCTTCACCTGGCAGCCGCTCAGCGAGGCCGAGCCGAAAGTCCAGACCAACGAGGCGATGTCCGCCGCGGCCCGACGGCAAATGAAGTCCATCTTGGCCGACCACGGCGTCAAGCTGGTGAGCTGCTATCTCAGCGAATTACCCAACAAGGAAGACGTGTGCCGCAAGAAGTTCGAGTGGGGCAAGGAGCTGGGGGTCGAGTACTTCGTGGCCGAGCCGCCCAAGGACGCCTTCGACCTGCTGGCCCGCCTCTGCGATGAGTACCAAATCGGCCTGGCCGTTCACAACCATCCCAAGCCGCACTCGGTCTACTGGAATCCCGAGACGGTGGCCGAGGTTTGCCAGGGGCGGACCAGGCGAATCGGGGCGTGCGCCGACTCGGGCCACTGGGTGCGTTCCGGGCTCGACCCGGTGGAGTGCGTCAAGAAGCTCGAGGGACGCCTGATCGGATTCCATCTGAAGGACCTCGCCGAGTTCGGCAAGCCGGAGTCGCACGACGTGCCATGGGGCACGGGCAAGGCCAACATCGCGGGGATCCTCGCGGAAGTGAAACGCCAGGGGGCCAGGCCCGTCTTCGGGATCGAATACGAGCGCGAGCTGCCCGACGCCCAACTCGAGCGCGAGGTGGCCCAGTGCATCGCCAACTTCGACGACATGGCGCGCAAGCTGAGCGGTTGAGCCGCGCCAGCGAGGCGCGGTCACCAGCGCGTCGGGCCGCGGCCAGGTGTTGCACGCGCGGCCCGCCGCGCGGTATCGTGGATTGTCGCGGTGGTTGGTCCGATCTGCCGACGCCGACTCCTGGATCGCTTGAAGGGGGCCATGTCATGAACCATGCGGACTTCGGGCGCGAGGGCGGCGAACAGCCCACGCGCAGGCAATTCTTGTCGCGCGTTGGCCGGGAGGCCGCCGGCGGATTGGCGCTTGCGTTGGCCGCCAACGGGCTGCCGCAAACCGCGCCCGCCGCCGCTTTGCCGCCGGTCGCCGGAGTCGTGCGAAAACGGACCCTCGGAAAGACCGGCCTTCAGGTCTCGGAGATCGGGTTTGGCGGGCATAGCTGGGCTTACGCTCGGGTTCCGGACGGCCGCGGCGGCTTGCGCAAAGTGACCCTCGACGAGGCCTTGCGCATGATTTCGCTCGGGCTGGAGTTCGGGGTCAATTTCTTCGACTCGTGCACCCCCGAGGAAGAGCACACCGTGCCGGGCGAAGTCATCAAGCGCCTCGGCAAGCGCGATCAAATCGTCGTCAGCGCCCGCATGTGCCACAAGATGAAAGGGGTGCCGAACGACCGGGCGATCATCGGGAAGTGGGTCGAGGAGCGACTCAAGCTCTGGCAGACCGACTACTTCGACCTCCTCATGCTCACCAACGAGGCCCGCGTGACCCCGCAGTCGGGCTATTGGGACATGTCCTATTGCCTCGAAGCGGTCGCCGAGTTGAAGAAGCAGGGCAAGATCCGGTTCGCCGGATTCGGTTGCCACTTCACCGCCGAGGGATTTCGCGACGCCTTCCAGAAGTACGGCCATGTTTGGGACGTCTGTTCGATCCCCTACAATGTCCGCCACCGCATGGCCGAGTCCCTGCTTCCCGAAGCCGAGAAGGTCGGCCTGGGGATCGTCACCATCAAGCCGCTGGCCCGGGGTGAATTGCTTGCCCAACGCGACCTTGCCGGCGCGGAGGCCGGCCTCGCCCGCGACATGATCGCCTGGGTGCTGGAAAACCAACTCGTGGATTGCTGCCTTTGCGGCGTCCACACCGAGGCGCAGGCGCGGGAGAATTTCAGCGCCTCGTGGACGCGGCTTGGGCCCGCCGCGCGCCGTCGCCTCGAACAATGGGCCGCCCGGACGCCCTGCCGCCGCCTCGCCTGGTTGGAACAGGGCTGGCTCTGTTGACCGCCCGATGCTGTCCGCGGATCCCGGCGTGTCTTCGTAATCGCGGCGAGGGAGGGCTGGCGCGCCGGCGGCAAGCGAAACGAGCCAGGAGATTTCGGCCATGAGATCGCGACAAGGACGCGTGCCGGCCTGGACGTGGACGGCGCCGCTGTTGGTCGTGCCGGCAATCGCCGGGTTGGGGCTTGCCTCGGCCTCTGATCTCGGTCGGCAAGCGATCGAGGCCTGCCGCGTCCAAGGCGGCGTGATCGTGCACCTTGGTTGCGGCGACGGCCGGGCGACGGCGGCCTTGCGGCCCGACGAACGCTACACGGTCCACGGATTGGACAGGGACGCCGGGAACATCGAGGTTGCCCGGCGGCATCTGCGGCAACTTGGCGTGTACGGGCCGGTGTCGGTGGAGCACTGGCCGCACGCCCGCTTGCCGTATGCCGACAACCTGGTGAACCTGGTCGTGTCGGAAGACCCCGGCCCGGTTTCCGACGCGGAGGTCCTCCGCGTCCTGGCCCCCGGCGGCGCGGCTTATCTGAAGCGGGACGGCACGTGGACGAAGACGGTCAAGCCGCGCCCTGGCGACACGGACGAGTGGACGCATTTTCTGCACGATGCGGGCAACAACGCGGTGGCCGCGGACGCGCGGGTCGGCCCGCCGCGGTCGCTCCAGTGGATGGCCGGGCCCCTGTGGCTCCGCAGCCACGAAACGCCCTCCGGATTCCAGGCCATGGTTTGCGGGAGCGGCCGGATCTTCTACATCCTCGACGAAGGACTGATTGGCATCACCGACCAGCGCTTGCCGGAACGTTGGGCCATCCTCTGCCGCGACGCTTTCAACGGCAAGCTGCTTTGGCGGCGGCCGATCGGCTCGTGGGGATGGCCGGCCTGGGCGGCCGACCGCTTCAAGAACGCGGATTGGACCACGATCATCGGCGGACGCACCGTGGTGCCCAACGAGAACCAACGCCGCCTGGTGGTTGACGGCGACCGGCTCTACGCCACGCTGGATTACCGCGCCGGCCTGTCGATCCTGGACGCCGCCACTGGCAAGGTCCTCGCTAGCCTGGAGGAAACCGCGCCGGCCAGGCAGATCGTCGCGGCCGATGGCGTCGCCGTCGTCTATTCGCATACCGGCGCCGCGGCCGTTGGGTTGGAGCGGGGCGACAAAGGCAAGGCCAAGGCGAAGAGCAAGCCATCGGCCGATGCGGGCGAGAGCGCCCTGATCGCCGTCCGGGGCGAAACCCGCGCCGTGCTTTGGCGGCATCCCATCCCGCCGGTCCAAGATCTCTGCCTGGCCATCGATCAAGGGCGAGTCCTCTACAAGACGCCTCGGGTGCTGGCCGCGCGGGACCTGGCGACGGGGAAGGAGCTGTGGAGCGTCGAATGCCGGGAGAATTTCCGCACGCTCGTCGCCCGCGATGGGATCGTGTTGCTCAGGGCCCCAAGACTGCTGGAGGCCCGCGACGGGGCGGCGGGCAAGCGGCTTTGGCAAAGGGACATTCCGGCCACCATGGGCCTGGGCGACCAAGACCTGTTCGTCATCGACGGCGTGATCTGGCCGGGGGTCTCCGCGACCGACTCGCCGGATCATGTTCCCGACGCCTTCACCATCGGCAAGGGCGTCCATGCCTTGGCCGTGGGATACGATCTGAAGACGGGCGAGGAGCGCAAGCGAGTCTTCGCGGCCAACGTCCTGAGTCCCGAACACCACCACCGCTGTTACCGCAACAAGGCCACGTCGCGCTATGTGCTGGTCAGCATGGAAGGCGCCGAGTTCGTCGACCTTCAGGGCGACGGCCACTCGCAGAACAACTTCTTGCGGGGCGCATGCCGACTGGGCTTCATGCCGGCCAACGGGATGCTCTACGTTCCGCCCGACCAATGCTTCTGCCAGCCGGGCGCGAAGGTCCTCGGACTGAAGGCGGTCGGGCCCGCGCCCGCCGCGCCCCCGCGACCGGAGCCCGACGCATCCCGGCTGGTTCGCGGGCCGGCCTACGAGGCCTCGCTGGGCCAGAGGCCCGCCTTGCCCTCCGCTTCGCCGCCCGCCGACGATTGGCCGACCTTCCGCCACGACCCTGCCCGCCACGGGTCGACGCCCTCGGCCGTCGGCGTCCCCATTGCGCAAGGCTGGAAAGCGAAGATCGGAGGCCCGTTGACCGCCCCGGTCGCGGCCCAAGGAAAGGTCTATGTCGCCGCGCGCGACGCCCACACGCTGCACGCTTTGGAGCTAGCGACGGGCCGGACGCTCTGGACCTTCGTGGCCGGCGGCCGCATCGATTCGCCGCCCACCGTGCACGACGCCCGGGTGCTCTTCGGCAGCGCCGACGGCTGGGTCTACTGCCTGCGGTCGGACGACGGCTCGCTCATCTGGCGCTTCCTGGCCGCGCCGTGCGACCGCCGCATCGCCTGCTTCGATCAAATCGAGTCGGTCTGGCCGGCGCATGGGAGCGTGTTGGTGCGCGACGGGATCGCCTACGCCAGCGCGGGCCGCTCGACCTACCTCGACGGTGGGATCGCCCTTTGGGCGCTCGATCCGGCCTCGGGACGCATCCTGCACAAGACCACGCTTTCCGGCCCCTTCCCCGACGGCGGAAAGACCGTCCCTCGCGACGTGTCGTTTTTCATCCGCGGCGCGAATTCCGATGTCCTGGTGAGCGAGGGCGACGCGATCTACATGCGGCAAAAACGCCTCACCCCGGACTTGCGGGAAGAGTGGCCCGAGCTGCTCTCCTCCAAGGGGGAATGCGACGTGGGCCTGCACGTTTTCTCGACCGCGGGGATTTTGGACGGCTCCTGGTACAACCGGACGTTCTGGATGTACGCCAGGCGGTGGCCGGGCTTTCAACTGGCCAATCAAGCGCCCAAGAGCGGCCAGATCCTCGTGGTCGACGCCGAGAACACCTACGCCGTCCATCCTTTCTACCGCCGCAATGTCCACAGCCCCATGTTCTTCCCCGCCAAAGAAGGTTACCTGATGTTCGCCGACCGCAACGACAACGAGCCGCAGATCGTGGGCGAGAAGGGATCGCGCCAACCCGTGGCGTGGCTGCCGCAATCCGATTACCAAACATCCAGGGGCCTGCGCACGCTGGACAGCGAGGCCTTCGGCCTGGACAAGATGATCGGCTACACGCGGGCCGAACCGCCGCTGTGGAGCGTGTATTTGCCGATCCGGGTGCGGGCGATGGTCAAGGCGGGCGCGACGCTGTTCGCGGCGGGCCCGCCCGACGTCCTCGACCCCGCCGACCCCTACGCCGCCTTCGAGGGCCGGCGCGGGGCGCGGCTGGTGGCCGTTTCGGCCAAGACCGGCAAGCAACTCGCCGAGCGGGGCCTGGACTCCCCGCCGGTGTTCGACGGCATGATCGCCGCGGCAGGACGATTGCTCGTCGCCCAGGAAGATGGCAGCCTCGTGTGTTTGGAGCCGGCGCCTGCCGGCGCATCCGGCAGGTGAAGGAGATTCAACGTCGAATGGAGCAAAAGCGTCGTGGAAGCCGCTCCCTGCCGCTTGAGGCGGCAGGGCGGATACGTAACCGTTCACAGGCCGGGGACTGGCGCGTTTTTCGGGCCGTTTCGCGCCGAAAAATGCGTCTGCCCCCTGACCGGCCAAGGGCGACAGTCCCATTTTCGCGGACTTCGCCGCGAAAATCGGGACAGTCCCCGTGAACG
>Ga0073932_1003607_pt1 | contig 20273 bp, 14 predicted proteins | sample DewCreD2012metaG_FD_76967 | JGI IMG/M metagenome (GOLD analysis project Ga0073932, IMG submission 76967) | Hot spring sediment bacterial and archeal communities from British Columbia, Canada, to study Microbial Dark Matter (Phase II) - Dewar... ...
AGACGACTGATAACTGCCCACTGATGACTGATGATTGCTCGCTGCCCGCCCCCGCCGCCGCGCCGCAATCCTCATTCATCCTTTCCCCCACCCGCGCCGCGGTTGTCTCCGCCTTCCAATCGCCCACCCGCCAATCACCCAATCTACAATCTAACAATCTACAATCTAACAATCTACAATCCAACAATCGCCAATCTCCCGCTCCCCTCTTTGACGCCGCCGCCCTCGCTGCCATCGCCGCCGCAACAGCCTATGCTCTTGAACAGCGCCGCAAGCGCAAGGACGAAGAAGCGCGTCAACGGGCGGAAGCACAAGCAGAAGCCGCTCGAAAGAACGCCGCCGAAGAAGCCCGCAAAGCACAGGCATACCTGCTGGCGCAGCAAATCAAAGCAGCGCAAGAACTGGCTGAGGCACAGGCGCGCGGACAATGGATCGAACAGCAGGAAGCCGCCGACGCCGCCTTCGTCCAGCAAATGCTGGCGGCACAGCAGGCAGAAGCTCATCGCAGTCAAGATAGGAAAATCGAGCGCATGGAAACAAAGACATCTCTCGCCAGACTGGAAAGGAACCTCAAAGCCCACTTCCGCAGACCTGCCGATAAGCGACCGCCGTCAGACGCTGTGACCATCCCGCCTTTGACAGCAGAGCAATATACGGCGGTGAAAAACTGGAATACTGCTGTGCAAGTGGCGACATATGGACTAACTGCTGGGATCGGAGCCATCATTGGAGCAATTATAGGAATTGCAGTGGGAGGAGTTGCTGGCGGTATTGTTGGTGGTGTAGTCGGTGCTATGTTGGGTGCAGGGTGGGGCGCTTATGAAGCCATCTGCATCTCCTCTGTGCAAGACGAATTCGATGAAGCCTACAAACAAAGCAGCGTTGTGACCGTTTGGCGGGATGGCTGGAAATTCAACGTGGATGCAACCAGCAGGGATGGGATGTACACCCAAGCCAATGCTCCACTGTCAGCACTGTATGTGGCTGCTACCACGTTTCTTCTAACAGGTAAAATACCGTAACGATGAATTCATTAGCCGAAGGCGCTGTCCTTGCCGCGGCGCGAACCGCGCGCTCCCAACGGGATGAGCAGGCATACCAAGACTACCGCGCCGGGGAACGGGACGCCGAAACTATCGTTGCGGATTACCAAACGCGCAAAGCCGTGCAGGAGTACCGTCAAGGGGAGAGGGAGGAATACGTCACGCCCGTTGCAACACTTGGACCGAAGAAACCCTGGTGGCAGCGGGCCAATGATTGGATTCAAGACAAGGTGGATAGATTTGTTCAACATCCCTTTTCGTGGATGAGTGTTTCCTATCAAGGTCCCTTTGACTCGAAAAACCTGTTTGTGGACGAGATAATTTATCCCCAATTTTCTGTCAGAAACGGATTTGAAACTTGGGTGTATCAAAGCGTTTCTGTTAGCGTTGAAACGACCACCAAATTTACATCCAATCCATCGGGATGGCTGGATTTCAATTTTTCCAACGGGCGTCTCACTTTCAAAGGCAACGAAAAATCAAATGGCTCCCGCATAGATTATTTTATCCAACCGTTTGCCTTGAGCGTCGGGCAAATAGCGTCAACCCCCACAAAGGACGACCCTCGAGTGAAAATAGTAAATGTAAGCACAATTGATGTAGATATTCTAGGAAAGGATTGGGCGAGCCTAAAGGTATCGCAAGCCTCCGGGCTTTCGACCGCTAAAACCAATACCCTTCCTACAGGAGAAACGATTGCCATCTCTGAGAATTTCCAGTTGAAGGGGACGGTGAGCATTCATCGCTGGCCTCGGATTGTAGCGATTGCTGGGGCTTTTGTTTATGTTTGGGAAGCGGCGGGAGGCGGAGCGGCCCTTGAAACCCTTGCTTCTACGCCGCTCGTTCAGCAAGCCATCCAAGCGATACCTTGAGCAAAAGTGTGAGATTTTATATGAAGATGAAACAATTATGGTTGTTTTTGGCGTTCGTTTTTCTGGCGGCCTGCGCCGCGCCTGCGAAAAATGTTGTGTTACAGCCTGCAGCACGCGATATTTTCTCGCCTGAGGAACTTCCCCAGTCGTTAATAAACGAGCAAATCTATTGGCAGGATCGTCTGATTTACCTGAACGGGAAGCCCGTTATGGAGAATGACCCAGTGAGGCAGTTGTGGGATGAGATGAACGTTGTGTCTGCTCCTATTCCAAAATTTTCTCATAACAAGCGCTACATACTCGATAGACCAGCTCTCGGTGCGAAGATTTTACTATGGGATTTGGAAACGGGTGAGAGGAAATGGCTGGCAAAAGCAGGAGAAGATTTACCTGCTGGCGCAAAGATAGGCGGCATGGCGTTTATGCCGAATGACGACAAAGTCATTTTTTCCTATTACACCCAGGGTGGCGATAATCAAATCGCATATTCGGACTTGGCGCTTGTGGATATCAAAAGCGGGAAGGTTGAGTCTTTGAAAATTACCGGCTTCCTGTCCGATTTTTTTGAACTCGCCGTGTCTCCTGATGGTAAATGGGCGGCAACCGGCATGGTGACGCTGGATGACCGCGTATGCCTATTAGTGAATTTAGAAACGCGCAGTGTTGAATGTTTGAACGGTGAAAAAGGTTGGTATACCTCTGCTATGTTTCTTCCAGATATGAAACACATTGTGTATGGCCACAATAAAAAAATTGATTCCCCTTCTAATATCATACTTTCAAGTATTGATGGTTCAGAAAATCGAGTTTTAGTTTCTGGCTTGACAGGCGGCGGAATACTTCTTGTTTCTGGTGGCGAAATTGTATTTGTTGGTGGAACCTATGATAATCCAGCGTATGATTATGTATATATCATCAATCAAGACGGCAGCGATTTGCGCAGATTGGTTTATTTGGGAGGGCGGCGCATAACGAATGATGGTCCTGTCGTCCCATAATATGCAAATGACCAAGCCAAATTTTCTGACAGACGTAAGCGCATGGAAGTGCGATGGACAAGCACGCGACGTTACAAGCTGCGAAAGAAGCCTCCCGAAGGAACGCCGCCGAAGAAGCCCGCAAAGCACAGGCATACCTGCTGGCGCAAATTGCGGCGCAGCAAGCCGCACAGGAACAAAGTTCATCCCATCGTGGAGAGGAAGCGAAGATAGAGCGCATGGAAGAAGCCGAAGGCGCCGCCCTTGCCGCCGCGAAGGCAGCAAAGCCCCAGCGCGATGAGCAGGCGTATCAAGACTACCGCGCTGGGGAGCGGGACGCCGAAGTCATCGCCGCCGAATATCAGGCGCGGAAAGCAACGCAGTATAAAGAAAAGACCCCAAAGGAACCTTGCCTTTGGGGTCAATTGGATCAGGAGGCGATTAGAACAGCCCAACCACCTTACCGGTTTCGAGGTCGAGGTCCACGTCATAGAAGACGGGACGTGTCGGCAGGCCGGGCATGGTGCGCATGGTACCGAGCAGCGGGTAGAGGAAGCCCGCTCCCACGCTGGCGCGAATGTCGCTGATGGTAACGCGGAAACCGCGCGGCGCGCCTTTCACGTCCGCTTTGTCGGTGAAGGAGAGGTGGGTCTTCGCCATGCACAAGGGCAGGTTCGCAAAGCCGAGTTTGGTGAACTGCTCGATCTTGGCTTCGGCTTCGGGGGTGTAGTCCACGCCGTCGGCGCGGTAGATTTCGCGGGCGATGGTTTCGATCTTGTCCTTGATGGGCAGGTCGAGGTCATACAGGAAGCGGAAGTTGCTGGGCATGTCGCAGGCTTTGACCACCGCTTCGGCGAGTTTGACCGCGCCCTTGCCGCCGTCCATCCAGTGCGTCGAAACGACCGCGTCCACCGCGCCCGCTTCCAGCGCCGCCTGGCGGACGAGTTCCACTTCGGCGGGCGTGTCGGTTGCAAACGAGTTGACCGCCACCACCACATTGACGCCAAACTTGCGCGCGTTCTCGATGTGCTGAATCATGTTGGGCAAGCCCTTGCGGAGCAGGTCGAGGTTCTCTTCGGTGTACTCGTGGGCGAGGGGTTTGCCAGCCACCACCTTCGGACCGCCGCCGTGCATCTTGAGCGCGCGGACGGTTGCCACCAACACCACCACATGCGGGATGAGACCCGAATAGCGGCACTTGATGTCCATGAATTTTTCCATGCCGATGTCGGCGCCAAAGCCCGATTCGGTGATGACGTAATCGGCGAGTTTGAGCGCGATCTTGTCGGCGATGATGGAACTGTTGCCGTGTGCGATGTTGGCGAACGGTCCCGCATGGACGATGGCGGGCGTGCCTTCGAGCGTCTGCATCAGGTTGGGTTTGATGGCGTCCTTCATCAGGACGGTCATCGCGCCTGCCACACCCAGGTCTTCGGCGGTGATGGGTTCGCCCTGACGGTTCACCGCCACCACCATGCGCCCGATGCGCTCGCGCATATCTTCGAGACTGGTGGTGAGGGCGAGAATCGCCATGAGTTCGGATGCGACGGTGATGTCATAACCCGATTTATGCTCGAAGCCCTGCTCTTCCTTGCCCTGCCCGACAGTGATCTCGCGCAGCATACGGTCGTTGATGTCAATCACACGGCGCCACTGCACGCCGCTGTAGTCAATATCGAGGCGGGCGAAGCGGCGGCGTTCTTCGGGGGTCAGATCGTTGGGATTGGTTTTGTCAATGCCCAGTTTCTTCAGGCGGCGCAGCATCGTCGGCGAGAATTTGCGTTCGCCGTTTTTGTTGGGCGGGCAGAGGGCGTCGAAGAGTTTGTTGTCGTCGGGGGTTAATGCTTCGTGCATGATGCGCGCATCCAGCGCGGCGGCGCACAGGTTATGCGCGGCGGTGATGGCGTGGATGTCGCCCGTCAGGTGCAGGTTGAAATCCTCCATCGGGACGATTTGCGAGTAACCGCCGCCGGCTGCGCCGCCCTTGATGCCGAAGGTTGGTCCTTGCGAGGGCTGGCGGATAACGGTCATCACTTTCTTGCCGAGGTGCGCGCCCAGCGCCTGGCTGAGACCCACTGTCGTGGTGGTCTTGCCTTCGCCCAACGGGGTGGGAGTGATGGCGGTCACGTCAATGTACTTGCCGTCCTTGCGTTTGCCGATGCGCTCGAGGATTTCCAATTTGATTTTTGCCTTGTAAGGTCCGAACAGTTCGAGTTCGCTCTCTTTAATCCCCAGTTCCTCTGCAATTTGCAGGATGGGTTTGAGTTTGGCGGCTTGCGCGATTTCGATATCCGAAGGGACGGGGCGCAGGAGTTTCAGTTTGGTGGGTTGGAACGGAAATTTGGGAGCCGCCTTGCGAACGACGGGCTTTTTCCCCTTGGGCGCTGGCTTCACAGCCTTCTTTGCCGCTTTGACGGTCTTTTTGGCGGGTGCTTTGCGGGTTGCCATATCTTCTCCTTTGTGGAATGTGTGAAGTGGGATTTGCTAAGATGTGCTTGCTTATTATCGAAAATTTTCACCGAAAAGGCAATGGATTTCCGTCACGTTTTTGTCACCTCGACGATTTGCTCCGCCTCCGACTCCGCCGGAGCCTGCTTCACCTCCATTTGCCGAATCTCCCCTCAGGCTGTGATGAGCGTCCCGACCGTTTCGCCGCTCAATGCCCGTGTCACGCTGCCAGCCTCTGCCCCCGAAAAGATTTGCACCGTCAGCCCCGGCGCTGTTTGCACCAGTTCCAACATCTGTTTGACTTTGGATTCCATGCCGCCGGTTACATCGGCGCCTGCGGCTTTGCCCACCCCCGCGCTGACCTCCTCGAAGGAGGCGGGCGTGATGCGCTCGATTTTCCTCGTCCGCGCGGGGAAGTCTGCCCACACGCCCTCTTCCAGCCCGGCGAGCAGGATGCGGTCCGGGCGGAGGGCGCGCGTCAGATGGCTGAACAGGTCTTCGGTCGAAAGAATCGTGCCGCCGCGAATCTCATCGAAGACCACATCCCCGTGAATGACCGGCACAATGCCCGCCGAAAGCGCCATCTGCAAGGGCGTCATCTCCCACACCAGCACCTGCCCCTCGCTGGCGATGACGCTGGACGCCGGCGAAAGCGACAGGACGCGTATCCCTGCTTTGTGAAGCGCCTGTGTCACCAGCCAGTTCAACGCCGATGCCTGATACCAGACCTCGGCAAACCCTTTCCAGTAATTGTCCTCGGTTTCGTCGCGCCCGCGGTGGGTGAGGGGAGTGGGGCGGGGCGGAAGCCCGTCGCGCGTGCGGTATTCGCTGGCTGGCACGTGACCAAACGACCCAGCCCCATGCCCGATAATCAGGCGCAGGTCGGAGCGGCTGTGTAAGGCGGTTCTCACCTGAAGCGCAAGGTCGTCCAGCACATCCAGGCGGGGCGTGTAAGGCTGGGTCTTATCGGTGATAAGAGACCCTCCCAGTTTCAGCAAGACCAGTTCCGGCATGGGTCTATTTTACCCATAAAACCGGTGTTTCTTGTTTCCCGCTTTCTCCCTTATAATTGCCACCGTTACCCCCAGACCATCAGACCAGCGGACTATAAGACCAATGACTACGCTCATCGAATGCATTCCTAACTTTTCCGAAGCGCGGCGTCCCGAAGTGATAGACCAAATCGTTGCCGCCATCCAGTCCGTCCCGGAAGTGAAATTCCTCGACCGCTCCTCCGACCTCGACCACAACCGCACCGTGCTGACCTTTGCCGGTCCGCCGCTGGCGGTGGAAGAAGCCGCCTTCCGCGCCATCCAGACCGCCGCCGAACTGATTGACCTCGACCAGCACACCGGCGAACATCCGCGCATCGGCGCAACGGATGTGGTGCCGTTCGTGCCGTTGAAAGACGCCACCATGCAGGAATGCGTGGAAATCGCCCGCAGAGTAGGTCAACGTGTGGGCGAGGAACTCGGCATCCCCGTCTATTTGTACGAGGCGGCGGCGACACGCCCCGACCGCGTGAACCTCGAAAACATCCGCCGCGGTCAATACGAAGCGCTCAAAACCGAAATCGAAACCGACCCCGAGCGCAAGCCCGACTTCGGTCCCAGCAAACTGCCCAAAGCCGGCGCGACCGTCATCGGCGCGCGCAACCCGCTCATCGCCTACAACATCTACCTCACCACCAGCGACGTGGAAATCGCCAAAAAAATCGCCAAGGCGGTGCGTCACTCTTCGGGCGGGCTGCGCTACGTCAAGGCGCTGGGGCTGCTCGTGGAAGGACGCGCCCAAGTCTCCATGAACCTCACCAACTTTCACGAAACGCCCGTTGCCCGCGTCGTCGAATTTGTGCGCCGCGAAGCCGAACGGTACGGCGTTGGCATCCACCACAGCGAACTGGTCGGGCTGATTCCGCAGGATGCGCTGGTGGATGCGGCGGTCTGGTACACCCAACTGGACGGATTCCACAAAGAGCAGATTCTCGAATCCAGGCTGTATTCTGCGGAAAACACTGCCTCCCGCCCCGCCGGTAACTGTCCCTCGTTCATCGAGGAATTAGCCTCCCCGACGCCGACGCCCGGCGGCGGCTCCGCCGCCGCGTATGCCGGCGCGATGGGCGCGGCGCTGGTTTCCATGGTGGCTGGGCTGACCATCGGCAAGAAGAAATACGCCGAGGTCGAAGCGGAAATGCAGGCGATTCGCGTGATGGCAGAGAAACTCCGCAAGGAACTTACCCACGCGGTGGACGACGACGCCTCCGCCTTCGAGGCGCTGATGGGCACTTTCAAACTGCCCAAAGAGACCGAGGAACAAAAGACCGCGCGGAACGCCGCCATCATCAACGCCACACTGAACGCCGCGCGCGTTCCGCTGCATGTGGCGGGCGACTCAGTCAAGGTAATGGAATTGGCAGTCAAGTGCGCCCGCCGCGGCAACGTCAACGCCGTCAGCGATGCCATGTCGGGGTTTGCCATGGCGCGCGCCGCGCTGACCGCCGCCGGCTACAACGTGCGCATCAACCTCAACTCGCTCGAAGACAAATCAGCAGGGGAGAAGATGCTGGCAGAACTGGCTGAACTGGAATCCACAGCCGGCAAACTCGAACGGGAGATACAGGCTGTCATGAAGGAACGGGGAGGAATATAAAGATACTTTGTGGAGAAAAAAATATTTTCTCTGTTGTTTGATTTTCCTCGCCGCCTGCTCGCCTCTCACGGGACCTGCTGCCGCTGAGGCGCTGCCAACCCTCACGTTCACGCCAGCGCCGCCGCTGACTGCGCCTCCCTCCCTCACGCCGCCGCCCCACACACCGACGGCGCTTCTCCCCTCGCCAACCGCAACGTCCCTTCCATGCGACCCTCATGTCGAGGCGTTTTGCATCACGGAGGGACATTTCATCTTTCAAAGTCCCATTTTGCCGCCCGGCAATCCTTTTCTGGACATCTCCTATCGCTACGGCACCACTCAAAACGGCTTGCGTGAGCCGCATCACGGTGTGGAACTCTTGGGCGGGTTCGGGACGCCGGTCCATGCCGCAGGGGATGGGGTGGTGCAGTTCGCAGGTCCAGATAAAGAAGCGGTGTACAGTCCGTGGAAGGATTTCTACGGCAACTTCGTCGTCATCCGTCATGCAAACGAAATGTACACGCTGTATGCTCATCTTTCGAGGTTGATGGTCGAGGCGGGGCAGGAGGTCAGGGTGGGGGAGGTGATTGGAGAGGTCGGGCAGAGCGGCGCGGCAACGGGACCTCACTTGCATTTCGAGGTCCGCAAAGGAAGCGATGGGACGGATTATTTTTCGACCCAAAATCCCGAATTGTGGCTGATGCCGGGAAGCGGCAATGGCGCATTGTCCATTGCGGTGGTGAATGAACGCGGCAGGTTTGAGCGGGTGGAGGTGACGATTCGTTCGGATGCCCAAACGATTTTCCTCGAGACGTATGAAGAGACGTTTCTCGCGATGGAGGAAAACGCGGGTCTGGCTTTGAGCGCAGGACGTTATCGCATTTCGCTGCTGTATGGCGGAAAAATCCATGAACGCTGGGTTGAAGTACAATCGGGCAAACTGACGAAGGTTGTGCTGGTTGTGGAATGAATTTTCACCCGCGCAATATGCAGAAACAGTTTGGATGGCAAAGTAATTCACTCACCTTACATGGTGGCGCGAGATTCATCTCGCGATTTTTGGTGACATGAATGTGGCGCTACGAGAAAACTATGTAACATCAGTAACTCACTTTACGCGAAACGTCCCGAAGGTTCTCGCAAATTGTGCCTATTTTCCAGCCAAACCTTCGGGACGGTGTGTAACATCAGTCAGTAATTCAAAAACTTCAGGAGAGAGAGTTATGGGATTGAAACCCGACCATTGGATTCGCAAGATGGCGTTGGAACACAAAATGATCGAACCGTTTGTAGAAAGTCAGGTGCGCAACGGCGTGATTTCCTACGGCGTTTCGTCGTATGGTTATGATATTCGCGTGGCGGACGAGTTCAAGATTTTCACCAACGTTTATTCCGCCGTTGTGGACCCAAAGAACTTCGACCCCAAATCCATGGTGGATTTCAAAGGCGAGGTGTGCGTCATCCCGCCCAACTCGTTCGCGCTGGCGCGGACGATCGAATACTTCCGCATTCCGCGCAAGGTGCTGACGGTGTGTTTGGGCAAGTCCACGTATGCGCGCTGCGGCATCATCGTCAACGTCACGCCGTTCGAGCCGGAATGGGAGGGCTTTGTCACGCTCGAAATTTCCAACACCACGCCGCTTCCCGCCAGGATTTACGCCAATGAAGGCATCGCGCAGGTGCTCTTCTTCGAAGCCGACGAGGAATGCGAGATTTCCTATGCCGATAAGAAGGGCAAGTATCAGAAACAGCAATCCATTGTGTTGCCGAGGTTGTAGCCTATGAAGTTCTCCAGCCGGGTTTCCCATCTCGAAGCCGAAGGCGCGTATGCCGTGCTTGCGCGCGCTCAGGAATTGGAACGTCAGGGGCGCGAGATTCTGCATCTCGAACTGGGTCAGCCAGATTTCTTTACGCCGGAGCATATCAAGGAAAAGGGCATCCAGGCGATTCGCGAGAACCGCACGCGCTATACGCCGCCTGCCGGGTTGTATCGTTTCCGTGAGTTGATTGCGGAGTTCGCGGGCAGACAACGTGGCGTCTCCATCACGCCGGAGATGGTGGTCGTTGGTCCGGGCTCGAAAGTTGGCTTGTTCTTTCCCACGCTGGCGCTGGTCGAGCCGGGCGATGAGGTCATCTATCCCGACCCGGGCTTTCCTACCTATTCCGCGATGATCGGCGTCGCGGGCGGTGTGGGCGTCCCGATTCCGCTGGAGGAGGAAAATCAGTTCTCCTTCGATTTGGACGTGTTCGACCGCAGGATTTCCGACAAGACCAAACTCATCATCCTGAACTCGCCTGCCAACCCAACCGGCGGCGTGATTCCGCTCGATGATTTGAAGCATATTGCCGAAAAAGCCGAAAAGCACAATGCCTGGATTTTGGCGGACGAAATCTACACGCGCCTCGTGTACGACGGGATGGACGCCGCTCCCAGCATCGCTTCACTCTCAGGGATGCTCGACCGCACCGTCATCGCCGACGGTTTCTCGAAGACCTTTTCCATGACCGGGTGGCGGCTGGGCTATGTTATCGCGCCTCCCAAACTGGCGGAGCGGCTCGAACTGCTGGTCACACATTCCACCGGCTCCACAGCGGAGTTTACGCAATACGCCGGCATGGAGGCATTGACCGGTCCACAGGATTTTGTGCAGGAGATGGTGACCGAATATCAAAAACGCCGTGACCGCATGGTGGAGCTGCTCAATGCGATTCCCGGCATCCACGCCCAGAAGCCGCAGGGTGCGTTTTATGTGTTTCCAAACATCAAGTCGTTCGGCATCTCGGAGCGCGAAATTCAGTTGCGGCTGCTCGAAGAGGAGGGGGTGGCTGTTTTGGCGGGGACGGACTTCGGTCCCGGCGGAAGCGGCTATCTTCGTCTGTGCTACGCTACGTCCATGCAGGTCATCGAACGGGCGTTGGAGAAGATGACCAGGTTTTTTGCAAGGCTGTAATAAAGAAGACCGGGGCGTGTCTGCCCCGGTCTTTACTTTTTAGCCGTTGTTGTTTTCGCCGTATGCCTTGGCGTCTGCCATGGCTTTGGGGACGTTGACAAAAGGCAGGACAATCAAGCCCGCAATGAAGTAGAAGATGAGGGCGAGGATGCCGTAGCGCAGACTTCCAAAAATCTGGTTGGCAAGCCCAAAGATAAGCGGACCCGTCCAGGATGTGCCGCGTTCGCTGACTTCATAGAAGGAATAGAATTCTGCCTCTTTCCCTTTGGGAATCATCTGTGCGAACAAACTGCGGCTGATGGCTTGCGAACCTCCCATCACCATGGCGATAAAGACGCCGAGAATGAAGAACTCGATGATGCGCGATTCGCCCCGAAGCCCGCCATAGGCGTAAATCACTACGCCAGACCAAATGACAAGACTGACGACGATGGATTGTTTCGCTCCAATCCAACTTGCCAGTTTACCCCACAATAACGCGCCAAAGAATGCCACGAATTGGATCATAAGGATGACGGCGATCAGCGTATCTTGCGGTAACTCAACGCCGCCTCGGGCAATGGGCGCGGCGGCAAAGGTTGATGACACTGCAATCACGGTTTGAATGCCGTCATTGTAGAGGAAATAGGCAACCAGATATTTGATCGTTTCGGGAAAGTGCTTGACTTCGCGGAAGGTCTTGCCCAATTGCTTGAACCCAATGCTGACGTAAGTTTCGCCGGGCGGCAGGGCGCGCGCCGCGTGGCGTGGTCTCAAGCGCGCCCAGGTAATCAGGGCAAAAGCCATCCACCACACACCCGCCGATGCCAGGTTGATGCGTACTGCCAGGTCGCCGGGCACTCCCAAGTCATCGCTGAAAATGAAGAATGCCAGGTTGAGAGCAAGCAGGATGCCGCCTCCCAAATAGCCCATTGCCCAGCCATAGGAGGAAACACGGTCACGTTCTTCTTCGCTGGCAATATCGGGCAGATAAGCATTGTAAAAAACGATTGCCGCGCCGAAGGCAAGGTTGGCGATGATGAATAGCACGCCGCCCAGCCACCACAGGCTTCCCGTCACGAAGAACATCAGTATAGTCGAGATTGCGCCGATGAAAGCAAAAATTTGCATCATGCGCTTGCGCAGGTGAGAATAGTCTGCGATGGCGCCGAGGATGGGCAGGAAGAGCACCTGCAAACCAACGGAAAACGAAACACAGTAGGGGAGAAAGGAATCTGGCGCAACGGGGATGCCAAAGAAGCGCGCCATTCCATCGGGGTAGGCTTCCGCGGCTTTTGCCGCAAGAGAGGCGATGTATGGACCCAGAAACACCGTCCCCACAGTGGTGCTGAAGGCAGAGTTTGCCCAGTCATACATTGCCCAGCCGAAGATTTCGCGCCTGTCGTTGACCATGGTCTGCGATGCTGTCATGTGTTCCTCCGTGAAAGAGTTTTTGCGATTTTATCAGGCAAAACCCCGTTTGTCGCCTTTTGTTGCGTTAACGCTTGATTACCGCCACAGTTTTCCTCATTATGGTAAAATTTCAATGTGCAAGGTGTTAGGGAAAGGAGCAAACTTTCAGGCAAAATCCCTTGCGTATATCTAGTCCTTCATATATAATTACCCTTCGCTATCCCGCCGAACCAGCGGGATGGCTTCGTGTGTTTACCATTCCTGCAAGATCACCGAAACTTGAATTGCAAACTGTTACCTGGCAAGCACTAAGTCTCGGGATGGGAAGAGGTAATTCGTAACGGCGCACATACCCAAGGTCAGGAGTGAACCGAATGTCTTCTACTTTGCCGAAAAAGAGTTATGCGCGTATTCCCGTCAACATCAATCTCCCCAATCTGATCGAAGTCCAACTGGATTCTTTCGAACGTCTCAAAAAAGAAGGGCTGGGTGACCTGTTCCACGAGGTCTCGCCTATCGAGTCTTACAACAAGGGCATGAAGTTGTACTTTCCCAGCCGCAGCCCCGAAGCCAAGCAGTGGGGGCTGAAATACTGGTTTGGCGAACCCAAGCACACCATCGAAGAGTGTGTGGAACGCGACCTCACTTACGCCAGTCCGTTGTACGTGTCGGTGTTGCTGGCGGGTCCTGATGTGCCTGAACCGATCAAGCAGGACATCTTCCTCGGCGACTTCCCGGAAATGACCGACAAGGGGACGTTCATTATCAACGGGACGGAGCGCGTCGTCGTCTCGCAGTTGATCCGCTCACCGGGTGTGTACTTCGAAGCGCCGACGGATCGGGCTACGGGACGCCTGCTCGCCATGTCCAAACTGATTCCTGACCGAGGGGCTTGGATGGAGTTCGAGACGCGCAAGTCGGACTACATCATCCTCAAGTTCAACCGCAAACGCACTGTGCCGATTACGGTCTTCCTGCGCGCGCTGGCGGCGGTGGATGACGGCATGAAGGATTCTCCGCTGGTGACCGGCTCGGACGAGGAGCTGCTGTCGCTGTTCAAGGATGTGGACAACAATCCTGAGCGCATGTTCATCGCTTCGACCTTCAAACAGGAGCCGGAGTGGGATTTGAGCGGCGGTCAGAGCATTGCCGAAGCCGCCCTGATCGAATTCTTCAAGAAGATGCGCCCCGGTGATCCTGCCACCATTGAAAACGCGCGCCAATTCCTCGAGGAGCAGTTGTTCGATCAGCGGCATTACGACCTTGAGCGTGTGGGACGCTACAAACTCAATCAAAAACTCGACCTGAACATCCCCATCCCTCACCGCACGGTGACCAAGAGCGACATCATCCGCCTCATCCGCCGCATGATTCAAATTAACAACGGCGTCGAGAAGCCGGATGATATTGATCACTTGGGCAACCGCCGCGTCAAGACGGTGGGGGAGTTGATTCAAAATAAATTGCGGATTGGTCTGCGCCGCATGGAGCGGGTGATCAAGGAGCGCATGTCCATCCGCGACCAGGAACAGTTGTCGCCGATGACCCTGGTCAACATCCGTCCGGTGGTGGCGGCGCTGCGCGAGTTTTTCGGTTCGAGCCAGTTGAGTCAGTTCATGGATCAGACCAACCCGCTGGCGGAGTTGCGCCATAAACGCACGTTGTCGGCGCTCGGTCCGGGCGGTTTGCGCCGCGAACGCGCCGGCTTCGATGTGCGTGACGTGCATCACTCACACTATGGACGCATTTGTCCCATCGAAACACCAGAAGGTCCGAACATTGGCTTGATTGGTCGTCTGGCATCCTTTGCCCGCGTCAACGAGTATGGGTTTATCGAAACGCCATACCGCAAAGTCTTCCGCGTGATGGAGGCGGACGATCCCCGTCTTGAAGGACGCACCCTGCGTGAAAACGTCGTGGATCCCAAAACGGAAGAAGTGCTGTTCAAGGCGGGCGAGAAAATAGACGCCAAGATGGCAAAGCGGCTTGCCAAGATCGGCAAACCCGTCGCCATTGTGCCTTATGTTTCGGATCAGTTTGACTACCTCTCTGCCGATGCTGAAGACAAGTATGTGATTGCACAGGCAAACGCGCCTCTCACTGAAGACAGGGAATTCGTGCGTGAGCGTGTTTCCTCTCGTTATCACTCCGGCTTTATCTTTTCCACGCCGGAGCAAATAGATTATATGGATGTCGCTCCGCATCAGGTGGTGGGCATCAGTGCGGCGTTGATCCCCTTCCTGGAACACGACGACGCCAACCGCGCCTTGATGGGTTCGAACATGATGGCGCAGGCGGTGCCGCTGGTGCGCCCGGAGATTCCGTTGGTTTCCACCGGCATGGAATATCACGCCGCTCTGGATTCCGGTCAGGTGGTGGTGGCAGATGCCAACGGAGAGGTCATTTCGGTGACCGGCAACTCAATTACGGTCAAGGAACGAGGCGGAATCCGCACGTATCAGTTGCGCAAATATCAACGTTCCAATCAAAGCACCTGTATTGATCAACGCCCGGCAGTGGTCAAGGGGCAGGTGATCAAGAAGGGCGACATCATCGCGGATTCGTCCTCCACCGATAATGGTCAACTGGCGCTTGGTCAGAATGTGGTAGTAGCCTTTGTTTCATGGGAAGGCGGCAACTTCGAAGACGCCATCCTGATTTCGGAAAGGCTGGTGCAGGAGGATCGCTTCACCTCCGTGCATATCGAGAAGTATGAAGTAGAAGCCCGCGATACGAAACTGGGACCCGAAGAAATCACGCGCGACATTCCGAACGTCGGCGATGATGCCATCAAAGACCTCGACGAAAACGGCATCATTCGCATTGGCGCCGAGGTGGGTCCGAACGACATCCTAGTCGGCAAGATTACACCCAAGGGTGAAAAAGAGTTGACGCCTGAGGAACGCTTGCTGCGCGCCATCTTCGGTGAGAAATCGCGTGATGTGAAAGACACGTCCCTGCGGATGCCGCACGGCGAACGCGGCAAGGTGGTGGATGTCAAGGTATTCACGCGCGAGGAAAATTCAGACCTCTCCGCCGGTGTGGATATGATGGTGCGCGTCTCTGTTGCCCAGCGCCGCAAGTTGACTGCCGGTGACAAGATGGCAGGACGTCACGGTAACAAAGGCGTGGTTTCGAAGGTCGTACCAGTGGAAGATATGCCGTTCCTCGAAGACGGTACGCCGGTGGACATCATCCTGAATCCTCTCGGCGTGCCGGGACGTATGAATATCGGTCAGGTTCTGGAGGTGCATCTTGGTTGGGCGGCGAAGCGGCTCGGTTATCGCGCCGTTACACCCGTCTTCGATGGCGCTTCCGAGTACGAGATTGAGGCGGAACTGGCACGCGCTTGGATTGTGGATCAGGCATGGCGGGAGGCTGCCGCCACCGCTTGGAACTGGATCAAGGAACAGGAATACGAGCCCGAATCAATCCAGGATGACGATGAGGTTCGCAACCTGTATCTGGCAGAATGGTTAGGTGAACGCGACTATGATCCTTACGATTTGAAGGATGTGGATTATGCCCGTAAGGCTGCCGCTACAGAATGGCTGCGCGATCACGGCTATGACCCTGATACGATTTTCTATGCGGATGATGTCAGCCCCCGCGATCGTGAATCGTATGACAAAGCCGCCATCAATGCCTGCCTGCGTTTGTGGATGGAAAGCGAAGGATATAGCGGGCGGGTGGCAGAGGCGCGTCTGCAGGAAGAAGCGCAAAAAGTCATGCATGAAACGGGTCATCCCATTCCGACGCTTGGCAAGCAAATTTTGCGGGATGGCAAGACCGGTCTTCCGTACGATCAGCCTGTCACCGTTGGCGTAATGACGGTTTTGAAACTGCATCACCTGGTGGAAGATAAAGTGCATGCCCGCTCCACCGGTCCTTACAGCCTGGTTACTCAACAGCCTTTGGGCGGCAAGGCGCAATTTGGCGGACAGCGCTTTGGCGAAATGGAAGTTTGGGCGCTCGAAGCCTATGGCGCCGCCTATACGTTGCAGGAGATGCTGACCGTCAAATCCGATGATGTGCAGGGGCGCGTCAACACCTATGAGGCAATCGTCAAGGGCGAGCCAATCGAAGAGCCGAGCATTCCTGCTTCGTTCCGCGTTCTGGTCAAAGAACTACAATCCCTTGGCTTGGCGGTGGAGGCGATCAATGAAAACGGCGAAGTCATCCGCTTTGGCAAGGATGAGGAAAAACAGCACCCGCCGCGTCTGGATACTGGCTTGCTGGGTATCGGAGAGAAGTTTGTAGGCAAGCAGTAATCTTGACGCTTGTTGGTCAGCATGATAAAATCCTAACCCGTTGCCAATAAAACAAGCGGCTGTTTCTCCCGCAAAACGCATGGCACTACTAATGAGGCCATCAGTGTGTTTATGGATGGCCTCATTTCTTGTGAAAACACATTAAATAATCGTGAAATAGGAAATCGGAGGCTGAACGTGCCGACAATCAATCAAATGGTCCGCAAGGGCCGCAAAAACAAGAAAGTCAAAAGCAAGGCTCCTGCATTGCAATACACGCTGAACTCCTTCAAGCAGCGCCGCGTGCATCAGGCGAAAGGTGCCCCGCAAAAGCGCGGAGTTTGCACCGTTGTGCGCACCATGACGCCCAAGAAGCCTAATTCCGCGTTGCGGAAAATTGCCCGTGTGCGCCTGACGAACGGTATTGAAGTGACGGCGTACATTCCCGGAGAGGGGCATCAGTTGCAGGAACACTCTGTCGTCCTTGTGCGCGGCGGGCGTGTGAAGGATCTGCCTGGCGTCCGCTATCACATTGTGCGCGGTTCTTTGGATACCACTGGTGTGGCAAATCGCAAGCAGGGCCGCTCGAAGTACGGCGCGAAGCGTCCCAAGTAATTCGATGGAGAAGGCATAAATGCGTAGAGCAAAACCCGAAAAACGGGAAATTCATCCCGACGTTCGATACAACAGCGTCCACCTTCAGACCTTGATGCAGCATGTTCTCAAAAAGGGAAAGCGCAGCTTGGCTGAAAGACTCGTGTATGACGCCCTGGATTTGGTCAAAGAGCGCACGGGAAAAAATCCCATCGAGGTGTTCGATGTTGCGCTTAAAAACGTCTCGCCGGTGATGGAAGTTCGTCCCCGCCGCGTAGGAGGCGCCACCTACCAGGTTCCCATGGAAGTTTCGGCAGATCGTCGTCTGACGCTGGCGATCCGTTGGATTCTTTCTGCGGCTCGTGAGCGTTCCGGAAAATCCTTTTCGGACAAATTGGCATCCGAGTTGATTGATGCATCCAATGAAACCGGCGCCGCGATTCGCAAGCGAGACGAAACCCACAAGATGGCAGAAGCCAACCGCGCCTTTTCGCATTACCGCGTTTAATAAATTTCATTGTGAGTATTTAGGATCCGAATGGCACGCGTATATCCGCTTGAGAAGTATCGAAATATTGGCATTATTGCCCACATTGACGCCGGTAAAACCACGACGACCGAGCGTATCATGTTCTATACCGGTAAGACCCACCGCATCGGCTCTGTAGACGACGGCACGACAGTCACCGACTGGATGGTGCAGGAGCGCGAGCGCGGTATCACCATTGTGTCTGCCGCTGTGTCTGCAGAGTGGAAGGGCTATCAAATCAATATCATTGATACCCCCGGCCACATTGACTTTACCGCCGAGGTACAGCGCTCCTTGCGCGTCCTCGACGGCGGTGTGGTTGTTTTTGATGCTGTGCAAGGCGTCGAACCGCAGTCGGAAACCGTTTGGCGTCAGGCGGATCGTTACGGCGTTCCCCGCATTTGTTTCGTCAATAAGATGGATCGCGTCGGCGCTTCTTATGAGCGGACGATTGAGACAATTGTTGACCGCTTGGGCGCCAACCCGATACCAATGCAGATTCCGATTGGGTTTGAGGCAACGTTCAAAGGCGTTGTTGATCTTCTCACCATGCAGGCATGGGTTTGGGAAGACGATCTCGGCAAGGAGCCCAAAGCCATTGAAATTCCTGCCGACTTGAAAGAAAAGGCGCAAGAGATGCGCGCCAAAATGGTCGAAAAGATCGCTGAGCTCGACGACGATCTCACGATGAAATTCCTGGAGGGGGATGAGATTGGCGTCGAAGAGTTGAAGGCTGCTTTACGAAAGGGAGTTATTGCCAATAAGGCAACGCCTGTGTTCTGCGGTTCTTCCCTCAAGAATAAAGGCGTCCAACTCATGCTCGACGCCGTTATTGACTATCTGCCATCGCCTGCGGATATTCCATCTGTCAAAGCAACCGAGCCGGGCAATCCTGAAAATACCTTTGAGTTGCCGGCGCAGGATGACGCTCCGTTGAGCGCGCTTGTTTTCAAAATCGTGACCGATCCCTACGTTGGACGTTTGGCATATGTACGCGTTTATTCCGGCGTGTTGAGCCAGGGACAGTCGGTGCAGAACAGCACGAAGGGCAGAAAAGAACGCATCGGGCGTTTGATCCGCATGCACGCTGACCGCCGTGAGGACATCACCGAAATCCGCGCCGGCGACATTGGCGCCATCCTGGGTCTCAAGGAAAGCTTTACCGGCGATACCCTTTGCGACAGCAAAGCGCTGGTTCTTGAAAGTATCACCTTCCCTGAACCTGTCATCTCCATTGCAATCGAACCCAAAAGCACAAGCGACCAGGAAAAAATGGGCGAAGCGCTCCGCAAACTGGCGGAGGAAGACCCGACTTTCCGTGTCCGCTCGGACGAAAACACCGGACAAACTATTATTGCCGGTATGGGCGAACTTCATCTGGATATCATCGTGGACCGCCTTTTGCGCGAGTTCAAAGTTCAGGCAAATGTCGGTGCACCCCGCGTGTCTTACCGCGAGTCCATCACCAAGCCTGTTCCTGAGGTGAATTACAAGTACGCGAAGCAATCGGGCGGCAAGGGACAATACGGGCATGTCGTCTTCTCTCTCGAACCTGGAGAGCGGGGAAGCGGCATCATTTTCGAAAACAAGATCGTCGGCGGCGCGATTCCCAAAGAATATATCCCCGCCATCGAAAAAGGTTTCCGCGAAGCGTGCGAAACCGGCGTTCTGGCTGGCTATCCGGTTGTGGATATGAAAATCACCCTGTTCGACGGCTCCTATCACGAAGTGGACTCGAGTGAAATGGCGTTCAAACTTGCGGCTTCCATCGGCTTGAAGGAAGGCGTTCAAAAAGGCAATCCCATTCTGCTCGAACCCATGATGAAGGTTGAAGTCGTTGTGCCGGAAGAATACCTCGGCGATGTGATGGGACAACTCAACAGCCGCCGTGGTTTGATCCAAGGGATGGAAGTGCGCCCGGGCAATGCTCAAGCCATCCGCGCCATGGTCCCGCTGGGCGAGATGTTTGGATATGCCACCCAACTTCGCTCCGCCACACAGGGACGCGGCGTATTCAGCATGGAGTTCGACCATTATGCGCCTGTCTCACCAACTGTGGCGCAGGAAATATTGAAATAAACTTTTCTTTTTGGATATAAAAGGAGATCATCAATGGCGAAGGAAAAATTTGATCGAAGCAAGCCGCATCTGAACGTGGGGACGATGGGTCACATTGACCACGGGAAGACGACGCTGACGGCGGCGATCACGAAAGTGGCGGCGATGATGGGGCAGGCGGAATTCAAAGCCTACGACCAGATCGACAATGCGCCGGAAGAGAAAGCGCGCGGCATCACGATCAACATTGCACACGTGGAATACCAGACGGCGAAGCGGCACTACGCGCACGTGGACATGCCCGGTCACCGCGACTACATCAAGAACATGATTACGGGCGCGGCGCAGGTGGACGGAGCGATCCTGGTGGTGGCGGCGCCGGATGGCCCGATGCCGCAGACGCGAGAGCACGTGCTGCTGGCGCGGCAGGTGGAAGTGCCGAGCATCGTGGTGTTTCTGAACAAAGTGGATCAGATGAACGATCCGGAGCTGCTGGAGCTGGTGGAGTTGGAGTTGCGCGAGCTGTTGAAC
>Ga0073932_1003628_pt1 | contig 20152 bp, 23 predicted proteins | sample DewCreD2012metaG_FD_76967 | JGI IMG/M metagenome (GOLD analysis project Ga0073932, IMG submission 76967) | Hot spring sediment bacterial and archeal communities from British Columbia, Canada, to study Microbial Dark Matter (Phase II) - Dewar... ...
CGGTGGTCGCCTTTTCAGCGAAAGACGGCAGCGGCATTCGGCGGACGGGCGGCAGCGGCTTTCCGACAAGGGCCGAGGCTTTCCGAAGACGGCGGCGACGGTGCGGGCAATGGTGTGGGCGTATCGATTCCGAATCGCGGTGCGGGCTTCCGCCGGGGCGGGAAAAGCGGTATCATTCGGGGGTGGACGCTGCCCGGGGAATGGCGTTCGGGGCAGTTGATCGTCTGGATTCGCCGCAAGAAGTCGGCGATCAGGCCGATTGGGCAGGGGCCGCTGGGTTACGGCGATGCCGGGGTTCGGTCGGGTCTCAATAAGACCGCGAAAGACGGAAGGCGGTTCAAACGGGGATTGGACGCAAGATAGCCGCGTCGTCGCGACTGCGGCCGCTTTCGCAATTGTGTGGACCTATTTAGTTCGGCGGAGCCGATCGCAGGAGAAAGCACGATGTATCAGACAATGTCGCGCAATCGATGGTGGTGGCTGTTGGCGGGCGCGGCCGTCGGCGCCTTGGCGGGCGGGTTCTGGCCGCACAGCGCGTTGCATGCGGTGGCAACCGATCGGAGCGACACCTTCGCCATCGCCACCGGACATGTGGACGAAGAGGTCGAGGCGGTGTACTTCCTCGATTTCCTTACGGGAGATCTTCGCGCCGTGGTGATGGGCCGGAACAACAAGTTCCAAGGGGCTTTCCAGTACAACGTGCTGCCCGACTTCAAGATCGACCCGGCGAAAAACCCCAAGTTCATGATGGTTACTGGAATCAACCAAACGCGTCGCGGGGCGGGCGCGGCGCAGATCAGCAGCTCGATTCTCTACGTGGCCGAGATCACCACCGGTCAATGCGCGGCTTATGGTTTGCCGTGGCTACCCGGAGTACGGGCCACCGGCGCCCCGGTGAAGAACACGCTGGTGCCGCTGGACATGGTGCGATTCCGCGCCGTAGTGGCGCCGCCGAGCGGGTGACGGCCGTGGCAGACGAATCGTTTTCCATCGAATTGAACGGCGAACCGCACCTGCTGCCCCGCAGGATCACGGTCGCCGAGCTGCTGGCCGAGGTCGGCATCGCCGAACGTCCGGTTGCTGTTGAGCTTAACGGGCAAGTCGTTCCCAAGGCCGAGCACGAACAGCGGCGGCTTGCGCCGGGCGACCGAGTCGAGATTGTCACCTTCGTGGGCGGCGGATGACTTGCAGCCTTGCTCCAAAAGCTCGTCGCCGCCGGGACGCGCTCGATTTGTTTATACGGCGGCACCGCTTTGAAATGATTGGAGTTCGCGGCGCACCGATCTTTTTGACGGACGTTCGATCGGATCGCCCCGTTTCACCAAAGAGTATCTCTGATGAACGACCAACCACTGAGAATCGGCAGCCATCAGTTTCAAAGCCGGTTGATTGTCGGCACGGGCAAATATGCCACCTACGAGTTGATGCGCGAATGCCTGGCCGAAGCTGGGGCCGAGTGCATCACCGTGGCGGTGCGCCGCGAGCGGCTCTTCGATTCGCAAGGGCGCAGCCTTCTCGACTATATTGATACGAAACGATACACCATTTTGCCGAATACGGCCGGATGCTTTTCGGCGGCCGATGCGGTGCGCGTCGCCCGCTTGGGCCGCGAGTTGCTTTCTCAGATGGGCAACCCCGGCGCCAATTGGGTCAAGCTGGAGTGTTTGGGCGACGCAAAGACGCTTTTGCCCAACCCGATCGACACCCTTCGCGCGACCGAAGAACTGGTGGCCGACGGCTTCGAAGTGCTTGTCTATACCAGCGACGACCCGATCGTTGCGTTGAAGCTCAAGCAGGCCGGCGCCGCCAGCGTGATGCCCGCCGGCAGCCCGATCGGTTCGGGCCAAGGGGTGCTGAACCCCAATAGCATTCGTATTTGCCTCGAATACCTCAAGGACGGCGATCCGGACTATCCGGTGATCGTCGATGCCGGGGTGGGAACGGCCAGCGATGTTACAGTGGCGATGGAGCTGGGGGTGGACGGCGTGCTGTTGAACACGGGCATCGCCCACGCGAAAGACCCCTTGCGGATGGCTCGCGCCATGCGTTTGGGCGCCGAGGCGGGCCGCCAAGCCTTCCTCGCCGGCCGCATCCCGAAGAAACTCTACGCTACGGCCAGCAGCCCTTGGGAAGGCACGATCACGGCCCAGCCGGGTCGGTGAAGCCGCCGACCGCTGCGTTCGGCCTGCGTCCTTCAATCGTCTTCCAGTTCGATGCTCTCCAGCAGCAGTTCGCGCCCGCCTTCGATCGTAATCTGATCGGAGCCGCACTTCGGGCAGCCAAGGGGCCATTGATCGATTTCGCTGCGTCCACCGCACTGGCCGCACGCACAGACCGCCCGCGGCCGGCGAATCAATACCTCCGCCTTTTCCACCAATGTGCCGGGAGCCAAGAGATCGAGTGCGAATTTGAGCGATTCGTGATGCACTCCGCTGAGCTGTCCGATGCTCAATTCAAGCTTCAGCACGCGGCCCTTTCGCCCGGTGCGTTGGACCTCGCGTTCGACTTGTTCGATCAGGGCTTCGGCAATCGAAAGCTCGTGCATCGGCAAACTGTTGGTGGCAAAGGAAAACAGAGATTCACGCCTTTTGGCGGCCGAAACGAATCGTTCCCGTTCCGAAGACCGCCATTATCGAGCGCGCAGACCACGCTGCCCGCCGGTTGCCGCCACGGCCGACCGCCGTTGCTCGACGGACCGCAATAAAACGAAACGCGGGGGCGCCGTTCATTCGCCTGCGGCAATTCGCCCGCACCGTGACGTCCGCACCGTGACGAAGCGGATCGAATCGATCAATCGACCGCGGCCAACTGGACTCGGGCGCCTTCGAGCCGATGAGCGAGCAATTTGGCCACTTGCGTCATCAGCCGATAACCGAGCAACGGATCGCGTTCGCACAGCTCGCGCAGTCTGGCGGCATCGATGCAGGCCAGCTCCAAGTTTTGGACGGCCGTGGCGATGGCCGTATAGCGATACGGCTCGACGAGGGCCGACCAGCCGAGCAGGTCGCCGGCAACCAGGCTGTCAACCGTGCGGAGTTCGCCGTTTCCCAACTCGTACTGGATGCTCACTTCGCCCTTGAGGATGATCGACAAATGGGCGGCCGGATCGCCGCCGCGGAACATGATTGTTCCGGCGGGCACGCGTTTTTCCTCGGCCAGCATTGCGAGCTGCTTGATGCTTTCGTCGCTGATTTGGGCGAAGTAGGGATACCGTCGCAAGACCTCGGGCGAAATCATGATGAAGCTCCCCAAAAACGTTGTTCTCGCCGACCGTTCCCCCTGGTCGCACCGGTCGGCATGCTGTTCGGCATCACACGTCGAACCCGTCGAGCAAATCGATCACCGTTTCCACGGCCCGCGGCAAAGCGGCGGCCACGGCCTCAGTGCAATCGTCGCCGAATGTGAGTATATCGACCACCTCGATCCCGACAAGGCGAATCCGATCGTCTTCCGGCAGTTTTAGGCCGGCCTGTCGTCCAAACGCCAATGCGGTGGGCAAGTTGACGTCGTGGGCCGAGGCGCTTCGCTGCGTTGGGATGGCCGAGGGCGTCAACACGTGGATCGTGCCCGGCTCGGCGCCGGTTTGAATGGCGTCGATCACCACGGCCCGATCGAACCCGACGAGCCGCTCCATCAACCGGAGGCCCCCCCAGTAGTCTTCGTCCACCTCGACGCCCGGGCGGTCGGCGAGTCGGTCGCGCAACTCCGCTGCCACCCGCAAACCGATGCTGTCGTCGCGGACGATCGGATTTCCCAGGCCCAAAACCAGTGTCTTCATTGGCAACGGTCGAATTGCTGTGGTCGGAAGCCCGTGGAGAAACAACTCCCCATCTCGCCTGATCCGATCGATGAACGAGGCCGGTTGATCAGCTTCGATGACTTCCGCCCTGCGCGCACGCGACTTGCCGCCTCCCCATTCTCTGACTATTATGGCGGCAGAGTCGGCGGCATTCGAGCCCGGGCCTGTGCGAAATGCGATTCGCGCCAGGCGATTCCGACTCGACGAATCAGCACTCCGATCATTGACCTCCCGACTGGCCCCGACGAAATGACTGCGGCGAATCTCGCTTACGCCGTCCGCCCGCCGATCGCGGCGATGCATGATGCCCTGAACGATGCAAGAGTTGTCGAGTTGCCGCAGTGATTGAACGGCTGAAGTTGTTGCGTTGATGAACTCTTTGACTTGCTGAGGAGCTGCCCGTCCATGTCCCGCCGATTGAAGCCGTTGGTCATCGCGTTGATCTGCATTGTTGTTTCGCCTGTTGCGGCGGTCGAGGTCGCCATCGAGCGGTCCGATGCGAAGGCGACGGTGCGATTGGACGGCGAACTGTTTACCGAGTATCTGATCGCCTCCGGCAGCAAGCCGATCTGTTGGCCGATTCTCGCCCCCGGCGGAGTTTTGGCCACTCGAAGCTACCCGATGGGCCAAAAGCCGAATGAAAAACAAGACCACATCCATCATCGCTCGTTGTGGTTCACCCACGGCGCGGTCAATGGAATCGACTTTTGGGCCGAAGGAAAAGCAACGTGCGGCAAGACGGTTCATCAACGGTTTCTCGAAGGCGGGGCAGACCAAATCATCACCGAGAACCTTTGGCAGGGTCCCGACGGCGCCAAGGTATGCAAAGACCGCCGCACGTTGCGGTTCGGCGGCACCAAAGACGCGCGTTGGATCGATTTCGACATCACGATTACGGCCGCCTACGGCCCGGTAACGTTCGGCGATACCAAAGAGGGAACGTTCGGAGTGCGCGTGGCCGAAACGATGAAGGTCGATGCCAAGCAGGGAGGGCGAATTGTCAACAGCGACGGAAAAATAGATGGCGAGGCCTGGGGGAAACGGGCATCTTGGGTCGATTATCACGGTCCTGCCGACGGCCGCATCATCGGCATCGCGATCTTCAACCACCCGTCCAGTTTCCGTTATCCGACTTATTGGCATGTCCGGACCTACGGGCTGTTTGCGGCCAATCCGTTCGGCGTGCGCGATTTTACCGGCAATAAACAGGCCGACGGCTCTTATACGGTCCCTCAGGGTGAATCCATCACGCTGCGCTATCGGGTGTATTTGCACCAGGGAGACGAGCGAGAGGGAAAGGTGGCCGAGGCATTCAAGGACTACTGCACTGCCGTCAAATAGCCTCCGTCTGGGGCCGTTGTCGCATGTGTCGGCGGCGCTCCGGCTATTCTTGTCAACGGCCTGCTGGGCGGACGTCAATCGCCGTTTGGCACGGTCGCGACGGGGGATTTCTGCACAAGCCCGGCAGAAGATTAGATTTTTATCCAATTACTGCCGCTTCGCTATTTTGCCGATAGCATAGTCTGTCGGCACTCACCCTATATTCTCTCACCCTCGTACAGTGTGCATTCTGTGCATGCTGTTTCATTGGTTTAGGAGCATCAAGGCGGATGTTGACCGAGCATCAACAATTCGAGGATGAAAACCAAGTTCAGGACTACGTTTACAAGAAGTTGTGCGATCACTGCCAGTTGCAAGAGGGGGCGTTTCCCATGACCCGCCGCGTGCTGCGTCGCGGCGGTCGGCCGTGTGCGGTGTATTTTTGCATTCACGGCCCGCGTGCGACCCGATTCACCGCAATTTGGGAGATGGAGCAGAATCGGATTTTCTTCTACGACTCGGACGGAATGCGGTTTGGACAGGTCGAGGTTTGCACCGCCCGGCGTCTCGAGTTGGCCGCGGCCTAGGGGATAGTGTGGGGACGACCGGCCGTTCGCGTCGGCTGTTCGTGCGAAGATGAACGGAAGACGGATGAAGAACGGGCCAAGAATGGAGAGCCTTTTCCGCTTCCGCGGCGTCGTCCCGCAATGCCGCATCGACCCGCAAGGCCGTTCGTGTGCGTGGCAGAATGTGACTGAGGAATTGGATTGGTAACGAACAGGGAGGTTATCGATATGCTGGTGCTTTCACGGCGCGAAAGCGAGAGAATTCGGCTGGGAGAGGGGATCGTGGTGACGGTCGTTCGGATTTCCGGAGACCGGGTGCGGATCGGCATCGAGGCGCCCGAGAACGTCCCCGTCGTCCGCGATGAACTGGCGCCGAAGCATGTGGAGCCGCGCCCGGCCGATCGTCACGCGGCGTAGAACGCGACGTAACAGAGGCGCATCGGCTCGCTGGCTGAACCGATGCCCCAAGACCATTGGCGGCTTGCGCGCCGACATGCAAGCCCATTCGCCTCTTGCAGGCAAGAATGCGAAAGCGATTCGTGGCTTTCAAGAATACTGAAGGGGCGGCCGCCGATTGCCGGCAGCCGCCCCCTTGTGTTTTTTCGGAACTCTATGATAATGTCGAGCGGCTGCGGCAAATGGAGCTGTGCAGCCGCCTCGGGCAATCCAGAGATGTTAGGTTCGCGGCCGGACCGCGCCGGTCAGTCCGCTGTAGTCGTTGCGGTCCAATGGATGCCAAAGCGGCAAACCGCGCATAATGCGCTCAGCTAGCACGTCGATCTTTTCGCGCGAGCCGGCTGGCGCATCGGTTGGGACGAAGTCTTCACCCTCGGAGGGCACGAACTCTTCATCGTGCCCGCATTCTTGAATCGCATCAAACACGTTCCGCATGACAACACACTCCTCGCTGAAGGAATAAAAAATAAGTCGCATGGCGTTGGGCCGAATGGACGACGCCGCTACGCCAGACGTGCGGCAGCCCAATCGCGGTGCGGCTATGACAAATATCAAGGGACTTCATCGGCGAAAACGCCGATGAAATTGGCCGCAGAGCATTCAAAGCCCTCTATTTTCGCAAAAATTCCCGTTCTGTCAACAGCTAATTCATCGAATTGTCACATTTCCGTAATCTGTCGCCTTGCCACGGCCGCGAAATATCGCGGAGAGCCCCCGTCGAACGGGGCTGCCGGAATTCGGTAGTTGCCACGTATCCTTCGCCGGGTTCGCTTTGCGGATGCGGTTGCGCAAAACATTGCAGGAAATGAACTTAAGTTCTTCAAGGTGCTCTCTCGATTTTCGCTGTTGCGACGATGGCCTGCTGGCGACCGCCCCGGTCGGGGGTGGCTGAGCTGCTTTTCGGTCTCGGATCAGTGGGGTAACATGGAGGCCATCGACTCGAACGAGGCCGAGACAAGGCCGAAACAACCGTACCGCTTGTGAAGGGATACGGGGCGCGGCCGGGCATTGTTCGCCCGATCGGCAGGGATTTATACTTCTCGCGCCGTGAAATGATCGCGTTTCTCCTGGAAGATAAGGACTCGTTTCCCGTCGTGCGAGGTTTATTCCGGTTGTCGCGGTAACGACACGGTGACGATTTATGTGGCTCAGTCGCGAAGTTCAATTGCCGGCGCTGCCGCGGGGCATTCATCCGATTACTAGCCAAATCGTTGCCGCGCTGCCGGAGCTCTCGGACGTGGCCAGCGGGACGCTGCATATCTTCCTGCTGCACACCTCGGCGTCGCTGACGATCAACGAGAACGCCGATCCCGACGTGTTGCGCGATCTCGATCAATCGCTCGACGCCTTGGCGCCCGAGTCGGCCCGCTACCGGCACGAAGACGAGGGGCCGGACGACATGCCGGGCCATATCAAGAGTTCGCTTCTCGGTTGTTCGTTGACGGTGCCGGTGTATCAAGGCCGATTGCATTTGGGTACCTGGCAGGGGATCTGCTTGTGCGAACATCGAAGGCGGGCGGGACGGCGCCGCATCATGCTGACCCTTTGCGGCCAAGCCCGCTCGTAGCGACAGCTGTTCGAGACGATCGGTTGTCAAGACGAATTGCGTCCGTTTCTTTCCGACGGGTTCCTCCGACTCTGTAACTTTGGCGATCAATGTGGCAAGGGGTGCTCGGACACGACCGAGTTGTCAATCAATTCCGGCGGGCGTTGCAGCGCGGGCGGCTAGGCTCGGGTTTCCTTTTTGTCGGCCCGTCGGGGATCGGCAAAAGGCTCTTCGCGCGGCGTCTCGCTCAGGCGCTGCTTTGCAGCACGGCGGGCGAGGCCGCACTTGCTCCGTGCGGCGTTTGCGAAAGCTGCATTCAGGCGGCCTCCGGCAGTCATCCCGACATCATCGAGGTGGCCAAGCCGGCCGATCGCTCGTTCATTCCGCTCGAGCTGCTCATTGGCGACAAAGAGCATCGCGGCCGGCAAGGTTTGTGTTACGAGTTGTCGTTGCGTCCTTTTTTCGGGCGGCGGAAGGTGGCGGTGATCGACGATGCCGACGCCCTCAACGCCGAAGGCGCCAATAGCCTGCTGAAAACCTTGGAGGAGCCGCCGCCGGGCGCCGTTCTCATTCTCATCAGCGCCAGCCCGGCACGGCAGTTGCCAACGATTCGCTCGCGGTGCCAGATGGTGCATTTCTTTCCGTTGTCGCCGCAAGAGGTGCAATCGATCTTGCTTGATCGAGGACTCGTCGACGACAAGCCGACGGCCGAACGAATCGCGGCCCTCTGCGAAGGCAGCGTAGAGCGGGCGCTGGAGCTGAACGACCCGCGAGTCTGGGAGTTCCGTCGTTCTTGGGCGGAGGGCTTGTCCGCGGCCCGAATCGACAGTGTGGAATGGGCGGGACGGATCGGCCAGTTCGTGGACGCCGCCGGCAAAGAGGCGGCCGCCCGGCGCGGTTGTCTGCGTCAGGTGATCGGCTTTGCCTCCGACTACTATCGCGGATTGCTGCGGGCAGCCCACGAAACGACCGCGCTGCCGGCCGCGGTCGGCGTCGATCGGCACTGGCAGGACGCCGTGGCGAAGGGCGTTGCCGAGGCCCGCGCTGCGTTCGGCGACGTGTGGATCGACAAGACCGCGCGGCGGCTCGACCTCTGCCTGGCCGCGCGCGAGGCCCTCGAACGGAACGCGAACCAAACGACGTTGATCGAGGCCTGGCTTGACGGGTTGGCCGACTGTTGATGATTTGCGCCGTGTCGCCGCCAGGTTTTCATCGATTCGCAGGACCGCCGCTTCGGCCGCTCGATCGGCCTGCTTCATAGCGCAGAGGGGGACCCTGCGGCCGATCGGCTTGCTCGGCAAGGGGGCAGCGGTTTTATACTTCGAACGGCGCGAAATGACTTCGTTGTGCAACAAAAGCGGTCATCTTAACTCGCGAAGAGCATTGCAAGCGTTCAGCCGATCGGTTCCAGCAGATCATCGTCAATCTCGACCGACGCGCCCTGTTGAAGGAAATCGACGATGATCAACAGCCGCGTTCCGCTCCGACGGTGAATAACAACACCCTCGAGCCCGGCCAACACCCCCGACCGAACACGGACGCGATCGCCGGGCTGGAGCCGGCTTTCGACCGTCAATGGGGCGTTCGAGGCGATCAGGTGCGACAACTGCCGAAGGTCGAAAATCAGTCGATCGGCATCGTGGACGGGCAACACCCGCGACACCCGATTCGTTTTGAGCGATTGGAGCCGTTCGCTTTCGTCGCCCAACAGGAAGACGTAGCCGGAAAACAACGGAAGGAACGACTCGATGCGCCGCCCGCGAACGCGGCGCGCCTTTCGAATCTGCGGCAAGTAGAACGGCACCTGCCACTCAAACAACTCGCGCGCGAGCGATTTTTCCTGCCGCGCCTTTGTGTAGAGAACCCACCAGCTTCGGTTTCCCGGCGCGGCGGCCAATTCGTCGAGCAATTGTTCGGGAAAACGTTGCGGTTCTTTGTCGAGGATGGGCATTTTTCCTATCGCACTGTTGGTGGAACTCGTAGGCCGGACCGCCGCAGCACGCCTTGCCGACGGGGCACAATCGCCCTGCCTCGGCGGCCGTTCGCAAGTGCCGCGTCTTGCCGGCCATGGGGAATAAAAACCGTTGGGCAGCGGAGTGCAATCGCCGTGCCCGGCCGCAAATGTCCGACAAAAAAGCGATGCCGGCATGAGGCCGCCGGAAAGAGGGTTCACCCGGCGGAATGACGGCTCGGCGTCGGCCGGCCTTGCCCTCTTTTCTTTCTCATAGTGACGAATCGCCAGCGAGTCTCCGGCAAGGTGTGTCCAGCAATTGCTCCTACGGTAAATTGTAGCCGTCGGTGCCGGTGTTCGGCTACGCCGGTCGTCTGTTATCGGGCGGTTAGAACCGTTGGGGCAGGAAAAGAGTGCGAGCTGCGAGGTTGCGACAGTGGGATTGTAACGATCGGTGCAGTTGTGTCGATTGATATTCTGCCTCGGCGATTGGGTGTGCTATACTTTGGCGTATGTGCGGAATCGTCGGATATATTGGTTCGCGCGAATCGGTCGAGTTCATCGTCTCGGGCCTTCGCCGGTTGGAATACCGCGGGTACGACAGCGCCGGCGTGGCGGTGATCGACTCGGCCGGGCGGCTCGGCGTTTGCAAGACGGCCGGGCGCATCGATCGGCTGGAAGATCGGCTGTCGCAGCAACCGTTGCGGGGCCGCATTGGCATCGGGCACACCCGTTGGGCGACGCACGGCCCGGCCACCGACGTCAACGCGCACCCGCACCTCGGCGGCAACGGGTCGCTGGCGGTGGTGCATAACGGCGTGATCGAGAACTTCCGCGTGCTCAAGCAACGGTTGGAAGGCGAGGGATACCAATTCCGTTCGGCGACCGATACCGAGGTCATCGCGCATCTGATCGATCATTGCCTGCGGCATACGGCGTGCGGCGCCGACGGAGATGCCCGCGACAGCGGAGTATTGCTGGCCGCCGTGCAGGCGGCGTTGGCGCAGCTTCAGGGGACCTACGGGTTGGTCGTGCTGTTCCGCGACCGTCCGGACCTGCTCATTGCCGCCCGGCAAGGTAGCCCGTTGATTCTCGGCGTTGGCGACGGCGAGCATTTTATCGCCAGCGACGGTTCGCCGCTGGCCGGTTATACCGATAAGATCGTCTATCTGGCTGATCACGAACTCGCCCTCGTTCAAGCCGACGATTTGCGCGTGATACACCGCGACCGCGGGCATGTGTCGCACAGCGTGCAAGTGCTCGATATCGAGGCCGGCGCGATCGAGCTGGGCCAGTACGAGCACTACATGCTCAAAGAAATCTTTGAGCAGCCGGAGTCGATTCGCAACGCGATGCGCGGCCGGCTCGATTTCGACGCCGCCACGGCGAAGTTCGGCGGATTGAACATCAGTCCGAAAGACTTGCGGTCGGTCGGCCGCATCTTGCTGACCGGTTGCGGCACCAGTTGGCATGCCGCGTTGGTGGGCGAATACCAAATCGAGGCCCTGGCCCGGCTGCCCGTCGAAGTGGAATACGCCAGCGAGCTTCGCTATCGCAATCCGCCGCTCGACAGCAATACACTGGCCTTCGCCATCACGCAAAGCGGCGAAACGCTCGACACGTTGGCCGCCATGCGCGAGTTGCAGCGCAAGGGGTTCCCGGTGCTCGGCATCTGCAATGTCGTCGGCAGCACGATTGCCCAGGAGTCCGACGGCGGCATCTATCTACGGGCCGGACCGGAAATCGGGGTGGCCTCGACCAAGGCGTTCACCTCGCAATGCACCGTGCTGGCGATGCTTGCGCTGTATTTCGGGCGGCTGCGGCATCTGAGCTTCGACGCCGGTCTGCGGATCATCGAAGAGCTGCAATCGCTGCCCGACAAAGTGCGCGACGCGCTGCAATGCAACGACGAAACCAAGCGAATCGCGCTGCGCTACGCCGATTGCCAGAACTTTCTGTATCTTGGGAGGCAGTTCAACTTTCCTACGGCGTTGGAAGGCGCGCTGAAGCTCAAGGAAATCAGCTACATTCATGCCGAGGGTTACCCGGCTGCGGAAATGAAGCACGGCCCGATCGCGCTGGTCGACGAACGTACGCCCAGCGTCTTTTTGATGCCTCGCGGGTCGGTGTACGACAAGGTGCTGTCGAACTTGCAAGAGATCAAGGCCCGCGGCGGACCGGTGATCGCCGTTATTTGCCGCGGCGACGAAGAAGTCGCCCGCCTGGCCGACGAAGTGATCGAGGTGCCCGAGGTCAGCGACTTCCTGCAGCCGATCGTCGCGGCGATTCCCTTGCAACTGCTGGCCTATCACATCGCCGTGGCGCGCGGCTGCGATGTCGATAAGCCGCGCAATCTGGCCAAGAGCGTCACGGTCGAGTAGCGCGGCCTTGCAGCCGCCTTTCGGCCGGCTTTTCCTCGTTTTCCGCCGATCTTTTTGGGGCGATGCATCGGCCCTGCGGCCGCCTACGCGCCGTCCACGTAGGCGTCGAAAACACGTACTTGCCGCCAATTGCACGAATGCTCGGCGATGAACCGCGCATGCCGCGGATGAGCTTGGTAGGCGTCGTGTGCCGCCTTGTCCGTGAACACCACGCACAGGGCCACGTGGAACTGGTCGTCGTTGACCGCGCGGGCGAACTCCACCGCGCGGGCGCCCGCCGCGAAAAACACCTCGCCGTCGTGCCCCGACAACTCGCGCCGGCAAGCGGCGATCAGGTGTTCCACGGCCGCGGGAGAGTCGTCCTTCAACGTGAAGTAAACCATGTGCGCCAGCATGACAACCTTTCTTTCATTGCAGGAGCAGGCAAATCTTCTGTTACAGAAGCAAGCAAGCAGATGACAAACAGATAAACAGGGAAGAGCAGCACGATTTCCATTCGGCCCGTTGTTGCCCGGTTCGTTGTTGCGTTGGTTATGCGGCCCTTGGAATGCGCCCGCCGCGGCCCAACGCACGGCGAGCGGCCGAAAACCGCGGCGCGCAGTTCAATGGGCGGGTTTGCGCGGTTGGTCCGCCTCGTTGAGCGTCTGAACGCGGATGTTTCGGAACTCGATTGGGCTGCCCTCGGCCGTGAGCACGATCGGTCCGGCCGCTGCCGCACCGCGGTTCGCCCGATTGACTTCGCGGTCGTTGATCCGCAGAACGACCCATTCTTTTTCGGCGCGAATCTCGTAGTCGTTCCATTGCCCGGCAGGGCGTTCGGCGTCGGCGGTGCGCGGCAGGTGCGTCAGCCGTCCGAACTGGGCGTGTTCGATCGTCTTCAGCCGTTCGGCCGGGCCGGTGAACTCGAACCCTGCCAGCCCCCAGAAGTCTCCGGCTTGGCCGGCATTGATCTGCGCCTCGAGGCTTTTCGGCCAAATCCGATCCTCTCCGCTCAAATTGATGAGCACGCCGCCCTTGCCCTCTTTGCCCTGCGGCCAGCGCCACTGAAGACGCAAGATGAAATCGCCATATGATTCCTTTGTGGCCAAGTAGCCCAGCGGGGAGCCGCGGCAGAACAAAATGTCGTCGTCGCCCAATTGCCACGGGCTGCCCTCGGCGCCGGCCTTTTCGCTGAAAACGCGCCATCCGCTGGGCGCGCCGGCGGTCGAATCCCACGTAGTGAGCAGCGAAACCTCGCGGCCGCTCCCGTCGGATTGCGGCTTCGTGGGGGCGGCGACGAATGTTCCCGGCGGTGCAACGGCCGATTGCCGCGTCGAAGCGGCGTTGCCTGGACGATTGCCTGGCGCTGGGCCGGCATCGCGTCGGCCAACCGCCGACGCAGCCGTAACGGCGGTTTCGGGCCTGCCGGCGACGAAAATCTCCGGCGTTGTCGCCCAAGCGGCCGCGCTCATCAAAATGCAACAGACGGTTGACATAATTGTTTTCTCCACGATGCCGGCTTGCTGCCTGCCGAAGAAGCTTCTGGAAAATGCCGGAAGCAGGTATCCGCGGCCGTCATTATGGTTCGTCGGCCGCGCGGCGACAAGCGCGGCCTGCGCGGGGCGTCCGGCGGATGTCGGCGGCTGCCCGGGTTGTTCCAAAAGGTGTCTTTGCGGGTATCGGGTGGCGACGGCGGCAAAATGCCGCGGCCCAACACCGTTATATTTACGGCGTGTGGGCCGATCGGTCTCCCGTCCCCCGTCTGGTACAGCGACCGAGGGCGTTTTATGATGGGTGAAGTTTTCTTGGGTCTATAGCGTGACGTTGCGGACGACCATGCGGTCGTTCCGCGCTGCCGAAACCTGCGGAGAGCAACACATGTCCGACCCGGCCCAACTCTACGATGCCATTCTTACGGGCAATGCCAAGCTTGCTGAAACGGTTACGCGCGAGGCTTTGGAGGCTAAGATCGATCCGAACGAGCTGATCCGCCAGTACATGGTTCCGGCGATGGACGAGGTCGGTCGCCGTTTCGAATGCAACGACTACTTCGTCCCCGAGCTGCTGATTGCCGCCCGGGCCATGAAGACCGCCCTGGAACTGATCACCCCGCACTTGGCCGGAAACGCCTCGCAGCGAGCGGGCCGAGTGGTCATCGGCACCGTGCAGGGCGATTTGCACGATATCGGCAAGAATTTGGTTGCGTCGATGCTCGAGGGCGGGGGATTCGAGGTGATCGATCTGGGGGTCGATGTGCCTGCCGAAAAATTTGTCGAGGCCGCCCGCGAAAAGGAAGGAACGATCGTCGCGCTTTCGGCCCTGCTGACAACGACGATGAACATGATGAAGCGCGTCATCGAGGCACTGGAGGCGGCCGGCTTGCGGCCTTCGACGAAAGTCATGGTGGGCGGCGCGCCGGTAACACAGCAGTTTGCCGACGAGATCGGCGCCGACGGCTACTCCGACAACGCCAGTGCCGCCGTCGCCCTGGCGCGGAAGCTGGCGGGCCAATAGCGCCGCACCCGAATTGCCGCTTCCCGCTCAATCCCGGGCGATGACCTGATCGACGAGTTCCTTGCCGTGATCGCCGTCGATCAGATTGCCGTTGCTGGCGGCCAACGTGTCGCGCATGATCAACTGATCGAACGATCTCTGACGAGCACCGTGCGGCGACCAGAGGAACGGATGCCTTCTTGATCCGCAAGATCGCGGTGCGACTGAGGGGCCTCACCAACGGCCGAGGTCGGCGATTCGGCCCTGTTGCAGTTGCCAGCGACGGCTGGTAACGGCCGCGAGGAAGGCTCGGTCGTGGGCGGCGACGATCAGGGTTTGCGGCAGGCGGGCGAGCAGTTCGGCCAATCGGGCGACGGCCGCCTCGTCGAGCCCGGCCGCCGGTTCGTCGAGCAGCAGCACGTCGGGCTGCATGGCCAGCACTCCGGCCAAGGCCACCAGCCGCTTTTCGCCGCCGGAGAGCTTGTGCGTTACTCGTTCTTCGTAGCCCGACAGGCCCAGGTTGCTCAGTGTTTCGGCGACGGTGCGTTCGACCTCGTCGCGCGACTTGCCCAGGTTGAACGGTCCGAAGGCGACGTCTTCGGCCACGGTGGGGCAGAAGAGCTGGTCGTCGGCGTCTTGAAAGAGCAATCCGGCGCGGCAGCGGACTTCGTAGAAGTCGGCCTCGCGGGTTCGCGGGCGGCCGAACGCCCAAATCGTTCCCTGCGCCGGGCGGAGCAGCCCGACGGCCAGCTTGAGCAGCGTGCTTTTTCCGCTTCCGTTGTCGCCGCAAAGGGCGATGCGGTCGCCCCGAACCAAAACGCAACTGCAACCGTCGAGCACCGGGCGGTGCGGGTCGTAGGCGAAGTGCACGTTCTCGAATCGGAGCAGTTCGTCGGTCATGGTTGTCGAGGGGCGGCGGTTCGCCAGCGGGCGAGCGGCCGGGCCGCCGAAATGGATTCGCCTTGCGGGGAAAGCGGTCGGCGGAGCGGCGAAGCGGCCGCCGGCGCGCTGTGCCCGAATCGAATCGCTTCTGTCTCTTGCGGTTTCATCAGAGCAGTTGATTCAGCGCCGTTGAATTAGAGCCATTGATACTCCAGGGCGATCATCAGGGCCAGGCAGGCGGCCGTGCCGAGGGCCAGGGGAATGTCGCGCCGAGAGAGGGCGAAGTGGTCGAGCAAATAGAATCGCCCGCGAAAGCCGCGGCACTTCATGGCGTTTTCGATTCGTTCGGATCGTTCGAGGGCGCGGATGAGCATCATGCCGGCCAAGTAGCCGAGGCTGCGGTAGGTGTGGCGATTCAGGCCGGCGCGGAAGCCGCGGACCTTCATGGCCGCGCGAAGCCGGCGATATTCGTCGGAGATTACCTCGACATAACGCACGGTGAAGAGGAACAGATGCGACATCTTGGCCGGTACGCGTAGATGATCGAGCGCGTGGCCGAGCGTTACCGGCGGCATCGATCCGATGAGCGCCATGGCCGCCAGCACCACGGTATTCCCCTTGATCGCCGTGGCGGCGCCGATCTTCAGGCCGTCGAGCGAAAGCGAGATCGCGCCGGCGGCGCGCCAATAGGGCGGATCGCCCAAGAGGGCGAGTACGAGCGTCATGGCGACGAAGACGGCATTCAGCGCGGCCAGCCTTCGGGCGGCGGCTGCCGCGGAGATGTTGCTCAACAGCAGGCAGACGACGGCCGCCGATAGCCCGACGGCGAGCGACTGCCAGCGATTGGCCCAAACCGCGGCCGCGGCCAACGTGATTGCCGCAAGGAGCCGAACCCGCGGGTCAACACCGTCGAGCATGCTCTCGCGCGACCATGCGACAGTTGTGCTTTTGCGGGCGGGGCGGTTCATCGGGCGGGTCTCTGAGGCGCGCGTCGAGCCATCAGGTAGAAGGCGATTCCCGCCGTGCCGAGGATGTATCCGATTCCGCCAAGCAGGTCGCGCCAGCGGACGGCGGTTTCCATTCGTTCGAGCCGCTCGCGGATGTCGTCGAGCTGGGCCGCGATCGACTCTGCCGACTTGCCGCCGGAAGATGGCTCGTTGGGGGAAGTCAACCTGCCGGCGGAAGGCTGCCCGGTGGAAGATGTTGACTCGGTTGAAGACGCGGGCACGGCGGAAGACGTTGGCGGCGCGGTTTGGTCGGGCTTTCCCGGGGCTTGCAGCAGCCCCGGCAAGTTGGCGGGAAGCTGCTCTTGGCGGACGACGCCGGGCCGGCGCGTCGCGTGTCCGTCTTCCAACTCGGCCGAAAAGAGATGATCGCATCGCGTTTTGGCGACGAAGGTGAACTGGCCGTCGGCGTCGGTCGTCGTTTCGCCCAACCGATTGCCCTGAGAATCGGTCACACGGACCGCCACGCCCTGAGCGGCCGCCCCGCCTTTGAAATAGACGCGGCCGTGGATGGTTGCGCCCTCGACCCGCTGGACGAAGATGTTCATTTCGTGCGCCGCAGCCGTCGAGGCGCACGCAGCCAAACTCAACGCAGCGATCACCGCCGCGCAACGAGTCGCTCGTTGGAAGCCGACCGGGCCCGCCCAATCGTTGCGTCGGGCGGCGCGGCGGCCGGTGGCGAGGACGGCCGAGTTGATATCCATGACGGCAACATCAGCCATCGCTTAGCTCCACGCGGCCGGCCGGCCCGAGGGCGCCGAGCAGATCGGGCCGAACTTGTCGAACGAGCACCATCACCGAGGCCGTAACCAATCCTTCGGCAACGGCCAGCGGCAGATGGAGCGCGGCCATGATCGCCCCGAACAATTCGAATTGCTTGCCGGCCAAGAAAAGGCATAGCCCGTTGCCCGCACCAGCCAACGCGACGGCCGCGGCGCCGGCGGCAAACCCCCAAAAAGCGACGGCCGTGCGCGTCGCAGCGCCGAGCGGGCTGCGAAACAGGATGCCGCAGACAACGGCCGGTCCTGCCATAATGAGGGTGTTCACCCCAAGGACGATCGGGCCGCCCAAGCCGAAGATCGCGGCTTGCAGCAACAGCCCCGCCAACACCGCGGGAAAAGCGGCCCAGCCGAGGATCACGCCCATCAGCCCGGTAAGCGTCAGGTGCTCGGCCGTGACGCCCAACGGAATGTGGATCGAAGAAACGACGAAGAACGCGGCCGAAAGCACGGCAACTCGGGGAATTTGCTCGATGTCGATCCGGCGCAGGCCGATGGCAGTGCCCACGGCGGTCGCGCCCCAGCCCACGGCCAAGATCTCTCGGCCGTAGGGAGCCGCAGAGAGTACGCCCTCGTAAATGTGCATGGTTCGATCGCCTTTCGCAGCGAACAACAGCGAACATCTCGCCGCACGGTGCCGATCCGGGTGGATGCGCGGGGCCAGAGGCTGCTTACGGCTTTCCGCTTGGCATATCGACGGCTTGAACCCAGATCAGGCCGCCCAGTTCGACCGCAGCGGGCCGTCCCTGCGGGTCGGGCAGCGGCTTTTCACCATCGACCAATGCGGCGAATCCCCACCAGCCCGCCCGGGGCATCGTGTAGCAAAATACGCCGTTGGCGTCGGCCTTGATCACTTGCGTGCTGAACGAATCGTTAGGCAGGGCGACCTTTCGGCCGGCATTGTAGTATTCCACTTCGACCGCGGCGAAGGGCACGGGTTTGCCGTTGTGCCGCACGATGCCGCGAAACGTGTTGCCGGTCCACAGGCCATAGGGGCGAACCAGCGGCTCGATCTCCACCGGCAGCCCGACCAGGGCATCCCAGCCTTCTTCCGCGCCGAACGCGCTGACAACGACTTTGGTGTAGTGGATGATGTGTTTCTTTTCCGCCGGTTCCCAGTAGGGGGCCGGTTCGATGTAGAAGATGTGATCGCCCGGGGCGTCGAGCTTCAGCGCGGCGGTGTAGGCGGTCTTTCCGTCGCGCTTCACCTCTTTGAGCGTTTCTTTCAAATCCCGGTGCTTTCCATCGACCAACACGCCGAAGCGCTGCGGCCGGCCCATTTCCATTACAGGACCGTCGGCCATCGGGTGGGTGAAGCGAATGTCGATGGAGATGGCGGCCTCGTCGGCGTCCGAGACGACATCGCGCGACGGAAGCACCACTTGAAAATGCGCGAACAGGCTCGACGCGGCCGACAACGCGGCCAGACACGCCAAAAGGAACACGCACCAAAACAGTCGTCGCTCCATCGCTCTCAATAAACCCTCGAAAAGCGGAACGCGGTTTGAACGGGGACGACATGCAAGAAAGCCACTGCGGCCCGCAGCGGTATTACCGCAGTGCGTATTGTAACACCGCAGGGAAGGAGTGTCGAGTTCCGCGCCGTGGCGGTGCGGGGGGGTGAGCGGGAAGTCAGCGGGGCAAGCACGGCGTTGGGCCGCGGGGTCGTGCCGTTCCTCGCGGGAGGGTCGGCTCTCAGCGAGGAGGGTCGGCTTCCTCATCGACCGTCATTCCCAGGTGCCGCATCTTGCGATAGAGGTTCGAGCGGTGCAGGCCCAACTGTGCGGCGGCTTGGCTCATGTTGCCGCCGCATTTTTCGATGGTGCGGCGGATGTACTCGCATTGAAAGTTGGCCGTGGCGTTGGCCAAGGTTTGACCGAATTCGGTCGCCAGCGGCTCGGTTCCGCGCGGCGAGAGGATGAAGGCCAAGTCGGGGGCATCGATGCGGTCGTCGGTGCTGAGGTAGGCCAGTCGCTCCATCAAGTTTCGCAGTTCGCGGACGTTGCCCGGCCAAGGATGCTCGGCCAGCCGTTTTCGGGCGGCAGGCGTCAGTTCGGGAACGGGACGCCGCGCGCGGCGGCAGAAGTCGTTGAGAAAGTGCTCGGCCAGCAGAAGCACGTCGCCGGGCCGTTCGCGCAGCGGCGGCAACTCGAGCGTGACGACGTTCAGCCGGAAGTACAGGTCTTCACGGAAACGCTTTTTGCGGACCATTTCGGCCAAGTTCTGATTCGTGGCGGCGACGACGCGGGCATCGGTGGCAATCGGCCGCGAGCCGCCGACGCGCACGAACACATGCTCTTCGAGCACGCGGAGCAGTTTCGCCTGGCCGGCCAGGCTCAGTTCACCGATTTCATCGAGAAAGAGGGTGCCGCCGTCGGCCAGTTCGAACTTGCCGGGCCGCGTTTCATGGGCGTCGGTGAAGGCCCCCTTCTCATGTCCGAACAACTCGCTCTCGGCCAGGCTTTCGGGAATAGCGGCACAATTGACGGCAATGAACGGTTGGTCGCGTCGGCGGCTGAGGTAGTGGATCGATTGGGCGACGATCTCCTTGCCGGTGCCGTTTTCCCCGAGAATGAGCACGGCCAAATCGGTGTCGGCCACGCGGCGCGTGATCGACCGCAGGGCCTCGATGGCCGGGCTTTTGCCGATCAACTGTACGCCGGCGGCCGCCGAATCGACGATTTGCCGCCGGCTGGAGAGCAATTGCTGGCGGTCTTGGGCGTTTTCCAACGCCACGGCCGCGTGCGACGCCAGTTCGATCAGGGCGGCCTCGTCTTCGGCGGTGAATCGGCCCGACTGCTTGTTAATAACCTCGAACACCCCGAACAAGTCGCCCGACCGACCGCGCAACGGCACGCACAGCAGCGACCGCGTGCGGTAGTTCAGCCGTCGATCAACCTGGCGGTCGATTTCGGCTTCGGCTTCAGCCGCATCGACCCGCCGAGGCTGCCCGGTGCGCAACACTTGGCCGACCACGCCGCGATCGTCGGCAACGC
>Ga0073932_1003630_pt1 | contig 20135 bp, 16 predicted proteins | sample DewCreD2012metaG_FD_76967 | JGI IMG/M metagenome (GOLD analysis project Ga0073932, IMG submission 76967) | Hot spring sediment bacterial and archeal communities from British Columbia, Canada, to study Microbial Dark Matter (Phase II) - Dewar... ...
CCGGGGAGTGTTCGAATGTACAATTAGTGGGATCAGGGGGAAACCGGTTGTGGCCTGTACCAAGCCCCAACCGAAATCTGTCGTCTCTTACCAGACGTAGTCAAAGAACTGCCACTCGGGCGGTTGGTGTCGGCCCTCAAAAAAGCAAGAGCTGCCGTGTGGGTCAAGACAATTTCAAAAAATATAAGCGGCCGTGCCGGCGGGGATGAAGGCCGGGCGCTTGCCACGGGGCCAGTGGGCCACTGCGGCCTGGCACGCGGCTGAAGGAGGCGGCAGGAGTAACCCTCGTCAAATCCACGCCGCCAGCGGCGGTCTCGGAGATTGCGCGGTTGCGACAGAGCTGTTTGCCGGTCACACCGATGAGAGCATGTGGGGGATGGCCGAGAGCGACAGGCCCGGCTTGAGCGATTGTTCTTGTGTTGCTTTCCGGGAGTTTGGATTCGCGTTTACAGCATGCCGCCAGCGGGCTACCCTGCATGCGTCAGAACAACTGGTGTATGAAAAAAATCGAGGCCATCATCAAACCCTTCAAACTGGAGGACGTCAAAGACGCCCTGTCGGCGTTGGGTGTGCAGGGCATGACGGTGTCCGAAGTGAAAGGGTTCGGCCGACAAAAGGGACACACGGAGATATACCGGGGCAGCGAGTACACGGTGGACTTTTTGCCGAAAATCAAGATCGAGGTGGTCCTGCCTGACAGTCTGGCCAGCAGGGCCGCGGAGGCGATTGTCAAAGCCGCCAAGACCGGCAAGATCGGGGACGGCAAAGTGTTCATCAGCGCCGTGGAAGGTGCCATTCGCATTCGCACAGAGGAAACAGGTGACTCGGCAGTGTGAGTCGGTCGTGTCTGTGTTTTCACCACCGGCTGGTCGCCGGCTGATCGTGCGCGAGCACTTGGTCCACGCGGGGAACTTGGGGAACGAAGCCTGTGCTATCGGTGAGCGATTTCCAAACACGCCTGCGAGCCAAAAACAGCTGCCATGTCGCCGTTTGGCCGGCGTCTTGGCGAGGCGGGCCTCTCCTGTGAACAAGCGGTGAACAAAAGTTAATATGTTGTCCTCGCCAGCCGGGCTGCCTTTGGTTACAAACGTGCAACGATTGCGACGGTCGGAAGACGGGCGTTTGCGCCTTGGCGGCTGAGATTGGGAAGGGCGGCGGTTCGAGCGGTTAACCCTATGGACATAAGGAACTTATCAGGCTGTCGCCCCATGAAGTTCGGTCACTTGTTTTGCATCGGCAGGGTTTTTGTTGGCCGGAGCTTGGATTGGTGATAAAAGCCGGCCGACGGGCGCGCCGCCGGATGGGGATCGGCGAGCCAAGTGAATAATTTGGCCGAAAATGCGGCCAATTTGCCGTTTTTGGTCTGTGGGAGACGTCATGCAAGCTTCGGTGGACAAGATTTGGGCGGCCGCCCAGCAGCAATTGCGGGCGATGCTCAGCCCCGACATCTACAACTTGTGGTTCGCGCCACTGCGGGTGTCCAGCATGGACGGGAACACGGCGGTGATCGAGGTGGCGAACGACTTCTGCGAATTGTGGCTCAAGGACAACTACCTGGCGTTACTGCAGGACGTTTTGGCGGTGGCGTCCGGCCGTCAGGTTGAGGTGCGGTTCAAGGTGGCATCGGCCCCCCCCCCGGCACCGGCAACTGAGGCAAGCCCCACCAAACCCAAACCCGCTGAGTCCGCTTCAGCGGGTCGGCCGGTGGTGAATCACGAGTTGCCGTTCAATCCCAAGAACACCTTTGAGACCTTTGTGGTGGGCAGCAACAACAACTTCGCCTACGCCGCCGCACTGGCCGTGGCTCAGTCCCCCGGCCGATCTTACAACCCGCTTTTCCTTTACGGCGGCGTGGGCCTGGGCAAGACGCACCTGCTGCACGCCATCGGCCAATACGTGGTCCAAAACCGCAAGAATGCCCGCGTGGCTTACGTCTCTTCGGAACGCTTCACCAACGAGTACATTGACGCGATTCAGAACACGCAGTTGGCCCGATTTCGCAAGAAGTACCGACAGACCGACGTGCTGCTGATTGACGACATCCAGTTCTTGGCGGGCAAGGAGCGCATCCAGGAGGAGTTCTTCCACACCTTCAACGCGCTGCATGAATCGCACAAGCAGATCGTTCTGACCTGCGACCGCCCCGCCAGCGAGATCCAAAATCTCGAGCACCGTCTGGTTTCCCGCTTTGAATGGGGTCTGGTGACGGACCTCCAGCCGCCGGATGTCGAAATGCGCGTCGCCATTCTCAAAAAGAAGGCCGAGCTGATGAATGTGCAGTTGCCCGAGGACATCATCAACTTCCTCGCGCATCGTATCCGCAGCAACATCCGGCGCCTGGAAGGCGCGCTGATCCGTGTGGCCTCCTACGCCTCCCTCACAGGGCGCAAACTGACCATCGAGATCGTCGAGGGCCTCTTGCGGGAGGTCCTGCACGAAGAGGGCCGTTGCACCATCAGCATCGAGACCATTCAGAAAAAGGTGGCCGAGCATTATGACATCCGGGTGGCCGACATGACCAGCAAGAGGCGTCCCGAGAACATCGCTTTCCCGCGTCAAGTGGCCATGTTCCTGGCCCGGCAGATGACCGAGCACTCCCTCAGCGCGATTGGCGAGGCCTTTGGCGGGCGCGACCACGGCACGGTGTTGCACGCCTGCCGTCTTGTTAAAGACCGCATGGAGGTGGACCCGAACGTCCGCCAAGCAGTCCACTATTTGGAGAAACAGTTGTTGCGCTAAACGCCCCGGCAAGTCCTGGGCTCGCATGGCAAGCCGTTGAAATCCGGCCGCCAAGCTGCCCCTGCTGGCCCAGACGGGACGCTGCAACCCGACGCCCGTTCCCCCTGCCCCGGCTAAGCCATAGGGCCTGCTGTGCTGGCTGACTCAACTGCTGCGATTCCGCCACGCCCCAAGACCACGGCACGCCGGTGTCCGGTCCAGTGGCGGCCGGTGGCGGTCGCTTTGCGATTCGACATGACGCCGATGTCGGGACATATTTCGGCCATGCCTTTTTCCAAGCTGGGTCTGACATCGGCAGTTCTCAAGGGTGCGGCGGCCATGGGTTACGTGGACCCCACTCCCATCCAGTTGCGCGCCATTCCGCTCATTCTGGCGGGTCGGGACGTAATCGGCAGCGCCCAAACCGGCACGGGCAAGACGGCCGCCTTCGGCCTGCCCCTGCTGCAACTGTTGGGACGGCACGCGCCCGGGCCGCGCGTGCTGGTCCTGGAGCCCACCCGGGAGCTGGCTGCGCAGGTGGAGACCGCCCTGCACGATTACGCGCGGTTCACCGACCTGCGGGTGGCGGTGGTGTTCGGAGGCGTGGGTTACGGACGGCAGTTGGAGGCCCTGAAGCAGGGAGTGGACGTGCTGGTGGCCACGCCGGGCAGGCTGCTGGACCACTTGGAACGCGGCACGTGCCAATTGGGGTTGGTTCGCCACCTGGTCCTCGACGAAGCGGACCGCATGTTGGACATGGGGTTTTTGCCGGACGTGCGTCGCATCATCGAACGCTGTCCCCGGCAGCGCCAAACCCTGCTGTTTTCAGCCACGATCCCGCCGGAAATCGAGACCCTCATTCAGTGGGCGATGCGGCATCCGGAGACCATTCAGGTGGGCGGTCGCCGCCAGCCGGCCGCCACGGTCCGGCACGTCATTACCCCGTGGCCGAAGCGCAGAAGACGGACCTGCTGCTGGCACTGTTGGAACAGGTTAATTACGACTCGGTGATCATCTTCTGCCGGACCAAACACGGGGCCGACCGTGTAGCACGGTTGCTCAAGCGGGCCAATCACGCCGTGGCCGTGCTCCACTCCAACCGCACCCAGGCCGAGCGCGAGCAGGCGCTGCACGGCTTCCGCGACGGGCGCTACGAAATCCTGGTGGCCACGGACATTGCGAGCCGCGGCCTGGACATTGCCGCCGTCAGCCACGTCATCAACTACGACGTGCCGCAGCATCCCGAGGATTACGTGCACCGTATCGGCCGCACCGGGCGCGCGGAAGCCACCGGCGACGCCTTTACGTTGATGGTAGCCGAGGACGGCAAGCACGTGCGGGCGATTGAGCGGTTCATCGGCCAACGCATCCCGCGGGTGAAACTGGACGGCTTTGAGTACCGTTACACCGCCTTGTTCGAGGAGGAAAAGCCCGGCAAACCGGCCGGCTACACAGGCGGCGCGCGCGGCGTGCGCGTGTATGGAGGCTATCATTTCGCCCCGGGCCGGCGACGACGGCACTGACCGCAGACGCGGCACCCCACCAGTCACGCCGGGCCGGCATGCGCCACCCGTCAAACCTCGATGGCGTAGGCCTTGATCTTGTTGTAAAGCGTCTGCCGGCCAATGCCCAGACGACGCGCGGTCTCCAGCTTGTTGCCGCCGGTTTCCTTGAGCATCTGGATGATGGCGTTGCGCTCCACCGCCTCCAGAATCGTGAAGTTGGTGTCCGTCATGTCCGTGCCTTCGGTCCGAGGCCGGGTGATCGAGAGGTCGCTGGCCTCGATCTGCGGACCGTCGGACAACAACACCGCCCGTTGCACCTCGTTCTGGAGCTGACGCACGTTGCCCGGCCAGTCGAAGGCCAGCAGACGTTCCTGAGCCTCCGCCGAGAACCCGGTAATCGTGCGGCTGGCCTGCGCGCTGTAACGCCTCAGAAAGGCGTTGGCCAGTGGCAGGATGTCGTCCCGACGCTCCCGCAACGGCGGCAGGTGCACGGACACGGCGCTGATGCGGTAGTAAAGGTCCTCGCGCAGTTTGCCCATCTTGATGGCCTCTTCCGGCTGCCGGTTGGTGGCCGTGAGGATGCGACAGTTGGTCTTGTAACTGACCTTGCCGCCCACCGGCCTCACCTCTTGGTCCTGGAGCACGCGCAACAGCTTGCTTTGCGTGTCCACGGGCATCTCGGAAATCTCGTCCAAAAACAGCGTGCCGCCCTCCGCCAACCTGAACAGACCTTCCCGGTCCGCGTGCGCCCCGGTAAACGCGCCCTTGACCGAGCCGAACAACTCGCTCTCGATCAACTCGCGCGGCAAGGCGGCGCAGTTGACCTTGACGATGCGCCCCTTGCTCCGCTTGCTGAGGCTGTGCAGCAGGTCGGCAATGACCTCCTTGCCCGTGCCGCTCTCCCCGGTGATCAACACCGCCACATCCGTCGGAGCAACCCGCTCGACTGTCCGCACCACCGCCTGCATGGCGGCGCTCTTGAACACCGGTGACTGCCCGCCGCTGAGGGTGTCCAGGGCGCGGCGCAGGGCGCTGTTCTCCTCCCGCTGCTCCTTGTGCTCCAGGGCGCACTTCACGTTCGCCAGCAGCTTTTCCATCTCGAACGGCTTGCTGATGAAGTTATAAGCCCCCAACCGACCGGCCTCGACCGCCACGTCCAGCGTGCCGTGGCCGCTGAGCATCAGCACCTCGGTGTCCGGCCACTCGCGTTTGAGCAGCGGCAACAGACTGAGGCCGATCTCGGACGGCTCGCCCCCGGAAGTCTCTGGCAGCTTGTAGTCCAACAGCACCACGTCCGGTGTCTCCCGGCCCAGCGCCTCCCGCACCGCCGCCGCGCTGTCGGCCTGGCTCACCTCATAGTCGTTCATGTGCAGGATGGACCCCAACAGCTCCCGCATGTCCGGATCGTCATCCACCAGCAGGATTTTCGCCTTCATAGAGCCGAGTCTCGATTCGCAGCGCAGGCGCGCACAAAAGCCTCAAAGAGTGCCCGATGCGGCGGGTAACGATCGGCCAGGCGCTCCGGGTGGAACTGCACCGATACCAGAAACGGCAGCCAGTCGCGATGCGCCGCGGCCAGTTCCAAGCCCTCCACAATCCCGTCCTGGCTTCGGGCCACCACCCGCAGCAGTCCCGCCACGCGGTCCACTGCCTGGTGATGCGTGCTGTTCACGCCCACAACCTGCGCGCCCATGATTCTGTGGAGCAGTGTTCCCGGTGTCAATTGCACATCGTGGACAATCTGACTCTTGCGCTCCGGGCAACGGTGGCGCAGCGCCCCGGGGCATTGGGACGGGATGTCCAGCAGCAACGTGCCGCCCAGGGCCACATTGAGGACCTGCTGACCCCGGCAAATAGCCAGCAGCGGTTTGCGCTGGCGGAACACCTCCTGGATGAGCAAGAAGTCCTGCAAATCCCGACCCCCGCCATCCGGCGTGGGCGTCGCCAACGCCCGGAGTCGGGCCGGGGCGCGCGGGGCGCTCAGACCCGGGTGGACGTCGTTGCCGCCGGTCAACAACACCCCGTCGGCGCGCCTGACCAAGGCTGCGATGGTATCGGGGGAGGTGGTCGCCGGCAGCACCATCGGCAGGCCGCCGGCCGCCAGCAACGCGTGCGAGTAGTTCAGGGACAGACTGAGAGACAGGTCCTGAAACTCGACACCCCGGGCCTCCAGGTCGGAGGACACCGCGATCACTGGCGCGTCGTTCATCTGGCGAGCAGCCTACCCGACAAGGGCTGCGGGCGTCAGGAAAAATGCGCCGTGTGTCGCGCCGGCGGTATCCTCGGGCTTTACAGGTCGGCCGGGCTGCCTATGCTCAGCGATGTGCGCACGGTTCATGTCTCACTCGGTCCCCGCAGCTACGCCATCCGTATTGGTCGCGGCCTGCTGGCCCGGCTCGGCCGGGAGTGCGCGCGGTTGGGGCTGGCGGAGCGCTGCGCGCTGATTACCGACACCAACGTGGGCCGGCACTACGCCAAGCCGGCGTTCCAGACGCTGGTGCGGGCAGGGTTCTCGCCGGTGCTGGTGGTGGTGCCGGCGGGCGAGCCGAGCAAGCGCCTGGCCACCGTGCAGCGGTGCTACGACCAACTGGCGGCGCACCGGTTGGAGCGGCAGTCGTTCATTGTGGCGCTGGGCGGCGGGGTGGTGGGCGACCTGGCCGGGTTTGTCGCAGCAACCTATCTACGCGGGCTGGCGTTCGTGCAAGTGCCGACCACGCTATTGGCGCAAGTGGACAGTTCGGTGGGGGGCAAGGTCGGGGTCAACCTGCGCGCGGGCAAAAACCTCGTGGGCGCGTTCCATCAGCCGCGCTTGGTGCTGTGCGACCTGGACACGCTGCGCACGCTGCCGTCCCGGGAATACTGCGCCGGGCTGGCAGAGGTCATCAAGTACGGCATCATCGCGGACGCGCATTTCTTTGGCCGGCTGGAGCGCGACATGCCGCGCCTGCTGGAGCGCCACCCGGCCACGCTGGCCGCGGTGGTGGCGCGCTGCTGCACCCTCAAGGCCGCCGTAGTGGGACGCGATGAGACGGAAGGCGGCCAGCGGGCCATCCTGAACTTTGGCCACACGCTGGGCCACGGGTTGGAGGCCATTTCCCGTTATGGCCACTATCTGCACGGGGAGGCGATTGCCATCGGCCAGGTGGCCGCCGCCCGCTTGTCGCACCGCCTGCTGGGGCTGCCAGCGGGTGATGTCGAACGCATCCGTCGGTTGCTGGCGCAAGCCGATTTGCCGACGGGCGTGCGGCTGACCGCCCGGCAACACCGGCGGCTGTGGGCGGCGTTGCGGTTGGACAAGAAGGTCCGCCGGGGGCAGATCCAGTTCGTGCTGGTCGAGCGTTTGGGCCGCGCGGTCTGGGGACAGTCCGTGCCGGACGCGCTGCTGCGGGAGGTGCTGGCACCCGAACCGTTGACCAAGGAGTAGCATGTCGAGCGTCAGCGAAACCATCGTCCGCGAGTTTTTCGAGTTGCACGCGTTTCTGGTGCGACAGCACCGGAAGTATGTCGCCCCCACGCAACGGCGTGAGGACGAGGACATTGATTTCTTTGTGTTGAACCCGCATCCGCAGCGGCGGGAGGGTGCGCTGCCTTTTGTGCTGGAGGCAGCGGACCTGGCGTGCATCGAGCGGGCGGTGGTGGTGGTCAAGGGCTGGCACACCGAGACCTTCAGCCCGGCCCGGCTGGCCCACGAGCCGGCCATTTTGAGGTTTGTCGAGCCCAAGGTGTTTCAGCGGGCAATTCGGGCTTTCGGCGCCGAAGGCACGCCGTTGAAAATCCTTGTCGTGCCGGCCCTGCCGCAGAGCGAGGAGGCCCGAGCCGCGGCGGTGAGCTTCCTGCGCTCCAAGGGTGTGGACGCGGTGCTGCCTTTCCGCATCATGCTGGCGGATTTGGTGGAGCGGGTCGAACCCAACCGCAACTACCAGAAATCCGACCTGCTGCAGGTGATTCGCATCCTGAAGAACTACGATTTCTTTCGAGAACCGCAGATGGAGCTGTTCAAGGGCCGCCGGGGCCGTACCTGATCCGACACGCGGCGGAAGCCGCCCGCGTTGCCGCTCAGTAGGTCAGCAGGCCAAGCCACTGCTGACCGTGGGCTGTCAGCTCCCAGCGTCCCCCGCGGCGTGCAACCAGGTGGCCGCACGGACAGCGCTGTTGTTCCGCCTCGTTGACCGAGAGCAGATGATAGCGCGCCTGGCTGCGCAGTTCCCCGGCCGCCAAGGGGACCAGCTCGAAGGCGACCCCGTTGAAGTTGAGCGCCAGCTCGTAGCCCGCCACCCCCTCGTGCTCGGCGCGCGGGTTGGACCGCTTTAATGCGGCGTAGCGCCGCACCCACGGGAAATCCCTCACGCGCACCTGCACCCGGCACAGTTCTCTCTGGCTGCGCAGGTGCTGGAGGAGGCTGAAACGGGCCCCCTGGTTGGGCGCGGCCAGCAGCAGCGCCCGCGGGTCCAGTCCCACGAAGTTTCGGCCATTCCAGCCGCCGTGGTCGTTGCGCTGGGTGGGAAACGTCTGCTTGTGCCAAGCGGCAAACCGCTCGTTGGCCAGGAGCGCCAGCTCGAAGTGCAGGTGGGCCCGCTCCTTCGAGATGCCCTCCCGGGTGCTGGTGCTGCGTCCCATCGTGGCAACCACCTGACCGGCGCTGACCGGCTGGCCCGGCTTCAGACCGGGCTGCACCTGCCGCAAATGGGCGTAGATGGAGTAAATCTCAAGCCCCTCGATCTGGTGGCGCAGGATGAGGTAGCGCCCGTAAGTGGACAACCCGGGGTTGGTATTGAAATAGGCCACCGTACCGTCGGCGGTCGCGCGCACGGGGTCGGTCGGCTCGCCCTGCTGGTCGCGCCGCAGGCAGCGGATGTCAATGCCCTCGTGCAGTTGCGTGCCACCAGTCCGGACGCAGCCGAAGGTGCCGCTGGACCAGGGCCGTCCCACCGTGCCGACAAAGTAACGCTCTTCGCCACCCGGCTCGAAGAGGGCGCAGTTGTCGGTGGGCAACTGGAACGGACGTGGTGCAGCCGCGAGAGCGGCCGTCTCGAACGCACCGCGCAGCGTCAGCGCCGCCACCAGAATAAGCGTCAGCCGCTGTTTCACAGGCCCTTCTGCTTGTTTTGGGCCACCAAGTTGTTCAACCCGCGGACGATCCGTTCCGCCTCGTCCCGGCTGGCGTCAGGCGTGAAGACCAGAAAACCGTTGGTGATGCCCTGCCGAATCAGCGGCGCGGCCAGCCACCGGGCTTGGTCCGGGCCGTCGCCAAACTGACTGAAGATGACCATGCGCCGCCCTTTGTTGGCGAGGCTGTACTGCTCCAGCAGCCAAGTCCCGGATCGGTTGAACTGGATTTGAATGGCATAACCGCCCAGGGACTCGACCACTTGGGCACTGGCCACATGTAACTCGGTCAGGAAAGGCGACTTGTTGATGTTGATGCGCACGGGCTGCTCGCGGAAGACGGGCACTACTTGATTGGCCCCGGTGCCGTCGGGCGTCACCTCGATGTGAACGCGCAGAGTGCTGAGTTCCTTCTTCTTGGACGGGGTCTGGCAACCGGCGATGCCGGCCACCAGCGCAGCGACGAGCAAATAGGTGTTGAACCGAGCCGGGTGAATCTTCATATTGCCGCCCGCCAAACAACCGAATCGGGTTGGGGATGTAAAGACACATCTATGAGCAGACAGTACAACAAGGTGCTGAAGCGCCGTCGCCGAAAACGCTACATCAAGCGCAAGAAGCTGGCCGCCCGCACGGCCCGTCAGGCCAAGGCTGCGACCGCTGCAGCTCCCGCCGCGTCCGCGCCAGCGCCAAGGGCGGATGCTGCCACGGCCGTGCCGCCAACTGCACCGCCGCCGTCAGCCCAGACGCCCGCTGCTGAGCCGGCAGCCGCAACCCCGAGTGCGCCCGTGACGCCGGCTGAAACTGGGGCCGAAACTCCGGTTGCGGAAGCCGCGCCAGCCAGTGTCCCTGCCACGCCGGACGCCGGGCCAGGCACATCGCCCGATGCCGGGACGCCCACGCCATCCGAAACTTCGCAGCCACCGGCAATCCCGGCCACCCCTTCCAACCCGGCCTGACCGGGCAGACCGTTGTCAGCCTAGAATCACGGCCGCTCACATGGAGCGGCCTTTTTGCTAACCGCGCCGGCCGTCCCCTGCCCTGGAAACGCGGCATGCGAATGCCCGCAGCGGAGTCCCGCTGGGTGGCGCTGACGCGGCCATGCGTTGAGCAAGGGGGGCGGCGTCAGGCTTCGGCCAGCGCGCGGTTCATGCGCTCGATCGCCTCGTCAATCTCCGCCGGGCTGGCAAAGCCAATGACCACCGCGTCCAACAAGCCGCATTGCATGGCATAACGGATGGATTTCTCGCGGTCCTCCGGGGCATTGAACTCACCATTGCCGATGAGTTTCATGCCGATGATGCCGCGTCCTTTGGCCCGCATGGCCTTCAACTCCTGAACCACCTCGGGCACGGTGGTCTCGTTGACACCGGGATTCCACTTCTCGGTTGGGCCGTCCACGTGACGACCCTGCGGGTTGAGGCGCACCAGATGCACGTCCACCCAATCCACCTGCGTGGCTCGGCGAAGCGCCGGCAGGCCGTGGCAGGACACGCCGTGCGCCAAGATGATCTTCTTTTGCTTGGCCTCCTCCAGCGCATCCAGCACCCGGCGACGTTGCTCATCCCAGTTGTCCGTGGTGGCGAAGTGCGACAGGACGCTGTCCAAGTAGTCCACGCCCAGCTCGCGGCGGTAGCGGTCCAGCACTTCGAGGGGCTTTTCGGGAACACCCGGCATTTTGGTCTGAATGAAGAGCTTTTCGCGCGGCAGCCCCTGGATGGCCTCGCGAATGAACTCGTGCGTGCGGTAGTTCTCCGCGGTATCAATGTAGGTAACGCCTTTGTCGTAGGCGTAACGAATCAGGCGGTTGAACCCCTCGCGGCCGAGATCGCGCTGCACCTTGCCGCCCTGGCTGCCCGTGCCAATCCCCAGCCGACTGAGCTTCAGCCCGGTCTTGCCCAGTTCAACCAAATCCACCGCCGTGCGCTTGCCCGGGGAGGCAGCCGGGAGCGTTGACGGGGCCAACAGCGCCGCGCCTGCAAGGGCAGTCGAGCGCACGAGAAACTGACGGCGAGTGAGTGGATGGTGTCTCATGGTTTGTGATGTTTTACTGCATGCCGCCCCGACTAAAGCACACTTTCCAGCATTTGCCAATGGACGGCGAGCCACCGGATGCGTCTGGAGCGTATCCTGATGGAAGCACTGCGGCGCAGACCGGCAATCTGCGGCATCCCGGATTGCGAACCCGCAACCGCAACAAGAGGTCCACCACGGGCCGACTGCCAGTCGGCGATTGGCTTCCTCGCGGCCCGCTCGCTCGGCCCTGCGGGCCTTGCCTTCGCTGCGCTACGGCAAGCCCTTTCGCCGCCTCCCAAGCGGCTCAAGTCGGCAGGCTCTGCCAGCCTGCGCCACCGGCTTTCGGCTGCGCCAGACGGCCGTTGCGGCTGGGGCGGCAACCTGAAAGCTTGCGCTACAAGGCATCGTGGTTCGGCCCAGAGGCGTGCTGTCCGACCAGCCGACTCGACACGGGTTGCCCGACGTGCCGACGCAGCCCACCCCGTGGCAACAAGCCACCTTTACGTGCCCGGTGGGGGCTGCCGGCGGTTGGCAATCAAGCCGCGAGGCGTCCCGTTACGTCGCGCAACAGAGGGTTCGGACCGGCTTTTTCCGCCAAGGAGACTCAGGGGATCATCCGCGTTGCGTGCTCCTGCAACCAGAGTGTATCCCGATCGAACTTGCCGAAGGGCGTCGGGTACGGGCGGACGGCGTCGCGCAGCGGCCGTTCCAAGATGAGTGGGTTGGTCCAGCGGCGCAGTTCGGAATGCCCGTCGGCGAAGGAGAATCCCCCGCCGCCACCGTGGTAGCTGGCGGGAAAGTCCACGATCGTGGCGGAGGTCGTTGGATAAAACTGCATGTCCACGACGAACATGCCGTCGTTGATGCTGTCCTCGCGCTCGTCAAGGAACACGAACGTCCGGGCGGGGCCGGGGTCAATGAGGTCGGCTGACTTGCGGTAGATGCGGTATTCGCCGGAGGTGTTGCCGAAGTTGACGCCCGACCAGTTGAGGGGGCGGTTTTCGCCGCGTCCGCCGATGTAACAGAGCATGGACATGGTGCGCACCCGGGGCAGGATTTGGCCGCGCACGTTGACCTTGCTGGTATCGGCCGGGCATTTGAAGATGCCAGCGTTCTTGCCGCAGTACGGCCAGAGAATGCTCTTCTTGATGTTGTAATTCACGTCCCAGTTGTCGGGGTTGGCGCTGAAATCCAACCAGCCGTCAATCCAGGCATATGGGCCGTGTTTGACATGGGGGAAGACCTCGCGGTTGTCCTCGACGTACATCTTCCAGGCCAGCAGCAGGTGGCGGTGGTTGTTCATGCACTGGATGCCCTGGGCCTTGGCCTTGGCCTTGCTCAGGGCCGGCAGGAGCATCGCCGCCAGAATGGCGATGATGGCGATGACCACCAGCAGTTCAATCAGGGTGAAGCCTGCGCGGTTGACGAGGCGCTTTCTCATGGTCGGTCGTTCTGGGGCGGGGTCACCCCGGCGGGCGACCCCGCGCGTCGGCTTTGCATTTGGCGGCAACGGGCCGGTTGGGCGTGCCGCAGGTTTACGGTTTGGCGACCACGCGATAGAACGCCGCACCGGCCGGCGCGTTCGTATCGGTGAAGGTCGTGGCGGTCAGGTTCGTAGCTATCGGCACGAAGCTGGCCGCGCTGGTCAGGTCCGTGCCGCGGAGCACGTCATAGCGGACGGCACCGGCCGATTGCCAGGCCAGTTGCACCCCCGCGGGCGAGCGGCTAATGCCCGACAGCGTGAAGTCGGGCACAGCAACGGCTTGGTTGTGGAAAATGATGAGCCGACCGCCCCCGTTGGCGGTGCTGGCGTCACTCACAACCAGGAAGCTGCCGTCCGGCGCAAACGCCAGACCCGGATCGTGGAAATCCATTTGCCGGTCTGGCCGTAACGCGTTGGTCAGTGGAAAGCCGATTTCCCGCTGGTCCTCGCCGGTGGTGCTGTCAATGGACCATATCTCGTCCTTGCCGTCGTCCGCCGCCCAGATGCGGCCGCTGATGGGGTCCACCGCGATGGCGGCGGCAGTGGCCGTAGCCCCCAGCGGCCACAGGTTCAGGGTGTTGATGTAGCGCCAGCCCCCGTCGGCATTGATGGCCACGAGGAAGCCGTCCACGCTCACGACAACCACCTCGTTGGGCGGCAGGGCATCTATGGCCATCAGATTCCCGCCCAGGTCTGTAGCTGTGGGGTTGACCAGGAAGTTGCTGTAATTGGTTTGGCCCAGTTCGGTGGTGGCCGGGTCAACCATATACACTCCGTTTCGGTCGTCGCCGTTGACTCCCCGGTCGGCCACGACGATCCAGCCCGGCCGGCCAATCGCGCCTGAGAAGCCGGGCGGCGCGACGCACAAGTCAATGGCGTCATCGTCCTGCGCCGCAGGACTTGGGTCCACGACGTCGGCGATGACGGTCTCCGGTGTGTTCTCGTTCCAGGGCCATTTGAGGCGGCCCACGGACCGGGTGAAATCGTTGTTGTAATCATGCGTCCACCAGAGCGTGCCGTCGGCTGTAATGGCCAGCCCGGAAGGCCGGTCCAACCCTGCCACGACCGGTGTGGGGTCAACCACCCAGTTACCGCTGGCCACTTGCGTGGCCCGGTAGATGCCGCCGCCGGCCGCGGGCGTGTCGTCCCGGGCAAACAGGATGGTTGTGTTGTCGCGCGGGTCCACCACCGGCCGGCCCACGATCCCGCCCAGCACCAGCTTGGTGAAGTTGGTGAACCGAGTGCCGTAGATGGTGGGCGTGTACGGCTCGCCAAGCGGCTGCGCCGGGGCGGTCAAGGACTTGATCTCGATGTCGTCAATATAGACCGGAGGGTGGTTCGTGCCGTTGGACGAACTCCAGGCAGCCATGAACACCGGCATCCAGACATTGGCCGTGCCGATAAACGGCCCGCGGTCCACCACGACCTGCGCGCCGGGGCTGCTCGGGTTCTTGACGATCGTGTACTGCGCTTGAGCCGTATGGGTAGTCAGGCGGTATTCCTCCCACACGTCCGGCGTGTAATCCACACCGGAGTCCAGCCAGCCGGTCGTGTAGTAGGTCAGCGAGGTAGCGTCGCCCACAGTGGCGCTGCGGATGCCGTAACCGAGCAGCGCATTGTCCCCCGCCAGCGAGTTGTAGTTCTCGGCCCCGTAGAGCGACATGCGCAAGTAATTGGCCTCGGTCCCGACGGTTACGACCGACGCCGGCACCCGCGCCCACCAGGTGATCTGAACATCGGACTGGGGCGGCACTCCCCACGCCAGGGTTGCGCCGGCGCGCTGGCCGCCTTCGAGCTTGAGACACTTGTTGCCCGAATGCGGCGGCACCACGGTGGCATCCACCACCTGCACCTTGCCGGGCGCGCGCAGCCGGGCCGAGCCGGTGCCGTCAATCTCGGTGGTTACCCACGGACCGGCCGGGTCGGCGTCATCGTCGGCGTTGACCCGCGCCGGGTAACTCTCAAACCCGTCGCTAAATGTCGTCGCCAAGTCAACGGCGCCTTCAACCGTCAGGGAAAGGTCATCAATGGCGAACCAGCCGTCGTCGGCCGAGTTGCCCTCGTTGACGATGCGCAGCAGGGTGGGCACTGCGACCTCGCACCGCGAAAGGTCGGCACCGGTCAGAACCGGCGTGGCCATGTCGTCCAGATACAGGCTGAAGGTCAGGGCGTTGGGATCAATGACGATGCGGTGGTGCTGCCAGGCATTCACCGCATGATCAACACCCACGGCCTTCCAGGCCGCACCGCCCGGCGCTGTATCCGCCACACCGTCGTAGTAGTAAAGCTTGGTCGAGTTGACGGCCCGATCGGTCCGGTAGGCCAGGTAATCGTCGCCGTTGAAATCCGAGCCTTCGCCGCGAAGGATGATGTAGAAGTTGCGGTCGCTGGCGGCGCCGCGCGTGTTGTAAATCCAGAAATCAAGCTGATAACGGCTGCCGCTTTTGGTGTTGTGCAGATAAACCTGGGCCTCGCTGCTCGGGCGCAGCAACAGGCACTGGTTGGCCGTGCCGCCAGCGTTGGTCAGCCAGTTGATGACCTGCACCCCGGCGCCGGTGGTGGTTACGTCCAGCGCCGTGTCATCGGCCATATTCCACTCGTCACCCGTGGGGTCGGCGTCGGCCGTGTCTGCCTCGCCTGTGGCCACGCTGGTGTAGGATTCGAAGTCGTTGCTGTAGATGGTGGCAGGAGCTGCCAACAACGAGCCGGCGGCCAGGCAAGCGAAGGCCGCCGTGAGTGCGGCTTTGCCGCCATCCATCCACCGCATACGCCTCATCGGGAACTGCGACTTGAATAGGGTCTTCATGGTTCTGGTTGGTCTGGCCGCTTGCGCGGCCGAGGTTTCTGATCAGACTGGGTTCGCGTTTGTGTCATTGCCGCTGTCGCTCGGACAACCCGGCGCCGCCGGATGCCCACCGCCGGCGCGTCGGCCCCGCGCGGCAGCCGCTCAGTTAGTCGGGCTGGCCTGGCTTCAACCACTTGAGCGTTCATGACGACCCCTATACGAGCAGCGGAGTACTGTCAAACACCCGACCTGACATTTTTATGCAGCACTTGCGCTGCCGTGTGGCGCGCGGGTGCGTCGCGTTTGGGCCGGGCAACGGCGTGCCGGCGATGCTACCAAGCAAGTCGGCGGATTGGGCGGGTTTGTCGCGTGCAGCCCTGGCAGCGGGAGCGGCTGGCCGGCCAAGTGGCAGGAGGTTGGATCACGCCGTCTCGACGCGCGTCGGCTTGGCGGGCAAGAGACACCTCCGCGCTCGGACGTGCGGCTGCCTGGGGTAATCGGGCGCGCGGACTCGACAGAGGACCAATGTCCGTCGGGCTGTCAGCGGGCGGGGAATCGTCACGCGCCACCACGGGCCGGCTTGCGAAACAGCACAATGCGATTGGTGTTGGTTCCCCCGGCCATGTTGGCGACGCCCCAGCAGTTGGCCGTCTTGGTGAAATGCTGATCGTTGATCAGCACCAGGACCGGTTCGAGGCCGGCCTGCGTGCCACACGACAGAACGGTCTCCTCCAGTCTTGTGCGCCCCCTGTGGATTTCGCCGACCTCGAAAGCCACGTGGCCGCCGGCCTTCAAGACCCGGCGCAATTCGTGGAACACGCTGACCATTGACTCCGCCCATGTTTCCAACTTGCGTGGAACCGTCAGCCGCACGGATTTCGGGTCAATGCCCGTAAACCAGCAGCGCAACCAGTTGTCCGTGGCGTACTGCACCACGTCCAGGAACGGCGGCGACGTCACCACCAGGGCCACGGAATCGCTTGGAATCTGCGGCGTGGCGTCGGCTGCCTCACTCAGCAACAGCGCCTCACCCGCTGTGCGCGCCAGCGTCCGTCGCACCTCCGAGTCCACGTCGCCGAGCAACTGGCGCGACTTCTTCAGAATGAGTTTGGCGACATCCCGCCGTGGGGGCGTCTGCCGCCGCTTGGCGTTGATGCGGCGCTGGGAAGCCACGGACACGGCTTGATTGGGCGGTAGCGTGTAAACCGAGAAAAACCCGGCCGAATGGCCCGTGAGCCGGTTGGTGGCGACCATGCGCAGCCAGTCGTCCACCGGATCGAGCGTTTCGTGGGCGCGCGACAGGAAGTGCTTCTTCAGGGCGCAGATTTCCCGGAGCGTCTCGGGATGGTAAAACACCAGCAGGTCCTCGGGGAACTCGTCGAAATCCTTCAGGTCAATCTCCTGCAACCGGGCGGCAATCTGGTCCAAGGTTGGCGGCCGGAGTCGCGGGCGGATCAGCAGGACGCTCAGCGGGTTGAGGTCATTGCCCATCGGCACGCGGCCCAGCAAGGCCGCCTCCAGCAGCGTCGTGCCCCGGCCCATGAACGGGTCATAGACCCGGTCGCCCGGCTGGGTCAGCCGTTCGATGAAGAATCGCGGCAGTTGCGGCTTGAAACAGGCCCGGTAGGAAATCTCGTGCAGCGAACTGGCCTGGCGCTGGCGCGACGTCCAAAACTCGTTCACGAACGTGGGCACTTCCCCAACCTGCCCCGTGCGGTCCGTAACGCGTGTGGTGCACCGCCGCGTGCGACGGCCAAATTGCCGAAACGCGGTCAATTCCTGGCTCAGGTCATGCCAGTAACTTGTCCCCACCTTCGGTGATGAAAACAACCCCAGCGTCTCAGCCATGATTTCCCGATGCCTTCACCGCCTTTGATGGTTGAGGACGCCTCCCGCGGGAGGCAAGCCCGGCGATGCGGGCCGGAGCCGGGTCAGCGCCAACCCCACGCCGGCCACCCACTCAGCACCCACGCCCCTGGCACGGCCGACCCAGCGTCCCGACATGCCTCGAAAGGGACACACCGTGCTCTGGATCGCAACCCGCTGGCGCACGCCCGCGGTGGCAGGCCGGCCTGTCGCACCTCCCCGGACCGTTTGTGGGGAGCTGGCTACCGCAGATTGCGGTAGGGCGCATGTTGATGGAACCACCGTGGCGCAGACTGATAGTCTGCCGTATCGCGGATTGTTAATCCGCAACCGCACGAAGAAAGTCCGCGGCTGGCCGACTACCAGTTGGCGATACAGCAGGCTGCCAGCCTGCGCCACCCGCTTGTGGCCCTCCCGCCGCGGTGGCCCCGGCCCAATGCGCCCGTCGCGGCAGCGGCGGCCAAAGTTGTTTTGACCCGGGGCAGCTTTTTGGCAGACTGGTCGCCCGGCGCGCCCGAAGCGGACTGCAAACCCGGCCTTGAGCGCGCCGATTTGGAACACAATACACGCTATGGCAAACGGAAAGAACAAAGGAAAACTGGGGATTTTGGTCGGAGGCGGTCCAGCCCCCGGAATCAACGGCGTCATTGCCGCCGCCACCATCGAGGGCATCAACCAGGGCTTTGAAGTCATTGGCTTCAAGGACGGCTTCAAGTGGCTGGCCCAAGGCGACACGCAGCACTACACGAAGCTGACGATTGACGACGTGAAGTACATCCATCTGCGGGGCGGCTCGATCTTGGGCACGGCTCGAACGAACCCGGCCAAGTCGGAAACCAGCATGCACAACGTGCTGGATGTGCTGCACAAGCTGGGGGTCACCGCGCTCGTGACCATCGGCGGGGACGACACTGCGTTCTCGGCCAGCCAGGTTTACAGCCGGGCCGGGGGGAGTATCCGCGTGGCGCACGTGCCCAAGACGATTGACAACGACCTGCCGTTGCCCGGCTCGACGCCGACCTTCGGTTTCGAGACCGCCCGCCACAATGGCGTGTATTTGTTGCGGAACCTGACCGAGGACGCCCGCACCACCTCGCGTTGGTACATTGTCGTCAGCATGGGCCGGTCGGCCGGCCATTTGGCGCTGGGTATCGGCAAAGCTGGCGCGGCGGCCGTGACGATCATCCCCGAGGAGTTCCGCGGCCGGGCGGTCACGGCCGAGGAGGTCTGCGACATCATCATCGGCTCGATCATCAAGCGCAAAGCCGACGGCACCCACTACGGCGTGGCCGTGCTGGCCGAGGGGTTGATCGAGAGCATGGGCGAAAAGGGCCTCAGCAACGCCGTGCCGGGCGGCCAGCTCGAACGCTATGGCAAGGTCATCCGCGATGACCACGGCCATCTGCGACTGGGCGAAATCGAGTTCGGGCGGCTGATGAAAGACATCCTGACGGCGCGCCTGGAGCAACTGGGGCTGAAGATGACGTTCATCGACAAGGACCTGGGGTATGAACTGCGGTGTGCGGATCCGATTCCGTTCGACGGCGAGTACACACGCGACCTGGGTTACGGCGCGGTGAAGTTCATCCTGTCCAAGGAAGCCGCCAGCTACGGCGCGATCATCAGCTTCGTGGACGGCAAGATGATCCCGTTGCAGTTCGAGAAGATGATCAACCCGAAGACCGGCCGGATGCAGGTCCGCAAGGTCAACGTGGACGGCGAGGCCTACGAATGCGCCTTGCACTACATGATCAGGCTGGAACGGTCGGACTTCGAGGATGTCGCCCAGCTCAATCGGCTGGCGGCGGTAGTCTCCATGACGCCGGATCAGTTCAGGCAACGGTTCGGATATCTGGTCGGGTTGAAGTAGCGGTTTTCGAGACCAAGAGGCCGCCGCGGCTCAAATCCGCGGCGGCTTTTTTTTGTGCTTCAGCACGCCCCAGCAGGCCGCGCGGCCCCACGAGATTCACCTCCTCGGCTGCCTGGCAGCCACGCCGGCGGTCCCCGGTGTTTTGCGGGTGGTCGGTCCGCGCTTACAACGTGTAAAGCATCACGGCATCCTGGTCTTTCACAATGAGCCGGCTGCCGGAGACGACCGGATGCGCGTAAGTGGGCGAGGGAGCAACCTTGACCCGCGATACCTCGTTGAACGCGGTCTGGCTCGGTTGGAAAACCACCAGCTCGGATTCCGGAGACAGGACCATGAGCACTGGCCCGGCGTCCACAACCGATCCGAAACCGGGTCGGCCGCCGCGTCCCCCTTGGGCGCGGCCCGCCGGAGGCTCGGAGGCCGCCGCCGCCGCCCTGGCCAGCGGCGCCGTCCACCCCGTCTGTCCGTTCTTCGCGTTGACGCAAAACAGAATGTTGTCCGCGCTCAAGCCGTAGAGCCGGTCATCTTTCAGAACCGGTGTGTTAAATTGGACCGAGTGGTCCGGGTTTTTCCACAGTTCCTTGAGAGCAAACCCTTGGGCAGTCTTCTCGATCCGCACTGCGTTCGCCCCGCGCCCCGAGCCGCAGTAGATGAGCACGTTGCCCGAGGCAATGGGGGTGCTGGCGTTGTAACCCCGCCCGGACACCGCGAAGGGAATCTCCCACAGCAGCTTCCCGTCGGCCGCGTTCAGGCCCACGATCTTCTTGTCGGTCTCGGCCACGATCA
>Ga0073932_1003632_pt1 | contig 20122 bp, 9 predicted proteins | sample DewCreD2012metaG_FD_76967 | JGI IMG/M metagenome (GOLD analysis project Ga0073932, IMG submission 76967) | Hot spring sediment bacterial and archeal communities from British Columbia, Canada, to study Microbial Dark Matter (Phase II) - Dewar... ...
CGCATGGACAAAAGCAGTAAGGTGAACGTTATTATTCCATCTTATATCGCAGGTTGCATCGCGTAATTTTAATATACAAGATTTTACGTCATTTATACGAGGCATTGGGATTTCAATGGCTGAGGCAGGAATTTTTGTGGGATTCGGATCACGGTCATATGGAAGATCAAAAAGTTCCTGTACTTTTTTATAGTTGTTATTTTTTACCTGTTCAACCACCCATGAGAAACGAAATTCAGGCATGGTGAATTCTTTTGCAGTCCTTAAATCCCACAGGTCTGCTCTATCCAGTGCAAAACGGAGTAAGCCGTCGCGCTGCCATATTAATGTACCTATCATACCATTTCCAAGCGGTATTCCTTCATCCCAAGATTTAGGAAGGTGATTAAAATGAAAGTCATGTTTTATTGAAGGTGATAAAATAATATTTTGAGCAAAGGTGATTTCGGACCAATGACTATAGTATAAACCTGCAATCACAATAATAATGATATGGAAAAATAATTTTTTCATATTAGCACAACTAACGAAAAATAAAATACAATATTATAAAAGTAACAAAAACAATGATCGAGAGTATTCGATAATCGCCCAAACCTCTTCCGCCTGATTCTCCCTTTAATGGTTCTCTCCAATTATTCCAAACGAGCATCTTTGCTTTATCGCTCAGTGGTTCAGGATACATTCTGGAACATACAACCATGACGGCAGAACATACAACCAATAGGTAAAAAGCCGTCATCATAAAATTACCACGGTACCAACCGTTCCAGTCCAGAATAAATATAATAAATCCCATGATTGCGCCGGATGTAAGTGTCATATATGCGGCTTTCCCTGAAGCTTTTTTCCAGAATACTCCAAATAGAAAAACTGTTGTAATGGGTGGAGCGATATAAGAAATAAGTTTATTGAGCCCCTCGATTATAGTACTGTAATGCCCAAAAATTGGTGAGAGTACGATTGCAAGTATTGTTGCAACGACTGTAGTAATCTTTCCGATTATCACCAGTTGATGATCAGTAGTTGCAGGTTTATATCTTTTTACAATATCATATGCAAACAAAGTTGCTGTAGAATTGAGTGCAGCTGAGCATGTTTGCATAGCGGCGGCAAGTAATGCTGCAGCAATCAATCCCTTCAGGCCAAGAGGTAGCATATGTGTAATCATAAATGTATAGGTATCTGCTGCCACGGCAGGTGACTCGCCATTAAAGGCATTATTCTGCACCAGCGCGACACACATTACACCAGGCAGGACAAAGAAAAAAACCGGAAGAATTTTTATAAACGCACAGAAAAGGGGTCCAAGTCGAGCTTGTTTCTCATCCCGTGCAGCAAGAACGCGCTGGACTATTGTCTGATCGCAGCACCAGTACCAGATTCCAAGAACAGGATAACCAAGCAAAATTGAATACCATGGCAGGCCGGAGGGATCGCCATCACCCCTGAGCATGTTTAGAAAATTTCCCGTTCCCCAGGTAATACCTGACTCAGGGATGTTACCCATTGGATGAGGATTTGAAGAAAGTGTATCAACAAGTACTGACCAGCCTCCCAATTTAATGTAACCAACAATAGTAATAATTACGGCACCAATGAGAAGCAGGATCGTCTGAACACTTTCCGTCATCACTACAGCCAATAATCCACCGATCATTGTATAAAGACCGGTGAGAGTGCCGATCACTATTATAAAAAATATCAATGAATCAACGCCAATTATTGTTGCACCTGGTGGTAGTCCAATAATGCCTCTCAGTACCCACGAAGCGGTATAAAGGGCAACACCAATATGGATAACGATTGCTGAAATAATAGAAATTAACGCAAGCCAATCCCTGCAACGACGATTAAAACGTCTCTCAAGGTAATCAGGCAATGTGGGTACACGCGAGCGAAGGTACAATGGTGCAAAGAAAAGCGAAAGCAGTATAAGTGTAAATCCTGCCATCCATTCAAAGTTTCCATAGATTAAACCGTACTTATATGCGGATTCTGCAAGACTAACGAGATGCACGGTTGAAATATTTGCAGCAAACATTGCAAGTCCGATGAAAGGCCAGGTAAGTGTATTCCCTGCAAGGAAATAGTGACTCCCTTCGCCTCCTTTTTTCCGGCGGAACCCTGCCCAAATACCAAGACCGACGATTCCCAGCAGATAGAAAACAATAACCGCAGAATCAATTCCTGAAATTTTCATCGGGACTCTCTGGAACAAATAAGATTCATTTTTCTTCAGGGTAGTTTAAATATTCTATCCATTAACTTCCATTTTTCACTCGATTTTGCATTCTCATCAGATTTTTGGAATTTTGAAACAAATGCTTCCCATTCTTTTTGACGGGGTAACTGAGCCAGTTTTGACATTTGTTTATCGAAATCAAAATCCTCTGCAGTTTCCATGATCATGAAAAGCCTTGTTCCCAAAAGGTAAATTTCCATATCAAGTATTCCTGCTTCCCTTATACCTCTCGGAATTTCCGGCCAAATATTTTCAGATTTATGCCAGTACTTATACTCTTCAATTAACTTTGGATCATCTTTTAAATCCAGAGTTAAACAATATCGTTTATACTGCTTCTGGTTATTATTTTCAACTTTTGCACAACCTGAAAAGAAAAATACGAAGACCAGAACAAGATATAAACTGTAATTTAGATCCAATAATCTTTTTAATTTTTTCATATCAGGATATATTTACTCCCCTCTTCTTATTTTTATCTTTAATGTATTTGGAATCGGTTTATCTGAAACCAAAATAAGGTATCCTCCACCCCCTGCGCCGGATAATTTCCATCCACAAGCCAGATTTTTGTATTGATTAATTACGGATATTATTTTTTCATTCACCATTTTAGGAAACATACTTACCTGTGCTTCAAATGAATCCTTAAAATATTTACCAAATTTTTCAAGATCCTTTTTTATGATAGCATTCCAGCAACCTTCTGATGCTTCAGCCAATTTTTTTGCACCATCTTTATCAGGCATTGCACCATCAAGTACAGAAAACTCCTTTGTACGAGGTTCCAGTGTTATCAGTTGAAGATGATTTTCAATAAAACTCAGAATTGTTTCATCGGTAACAGAATCAATTTTTTCAGGCCAGTAGTTATTATTATAATACAATCGATTGACGCCCGGGAATACGATTCCAAGAGCGTCCTGTGAACCTGAAACTTCCGCTGTACCGGGTGGATTTTCATAACAGAAAAGCATCTTCGCGAGTTTTTCCTTATCTCCAGCCGGAATATCGTATTGCCACAATTCTATCGCTCTTCGCCTGGTACTTGATGCCATCCCGCTACGATCGTTGAATTCAATCGTCGGTTCAATGGAGATGGTAATGACAGCACCGGGAAAATATTTTGAGACATACGGCTGATCGAGCCAGCCACCTGCAAGGTCAATGCGATATGGAATATTACATTCCACACGAAGTGCCGTAGTAGATCTAACCGGTAAAGTACCATGCGGGATTCTTTTACTTACAATGTATTCTATTCCATGTTCTTTACAGAATTTTTCTTTCTCAGGCGAATTTCCATCCTCATTTACAAAAAGTATATCAGCAGTAAGGGCGTCCGGATTATTTAAAAAATCCATGATGCCCGAGCCCTCGTTTATTGAACAACGCTTGACAGACCGAAGAGCTTCGAGCATGAATTTCCTTTCTTCCTGATTGTTCACCGGGTATCTGCCCTTCAGGTTAAATATGGTTCGATCTGATCCGATACCAACATAGACATCACCGTATTTTGCAGCTTCATTTAGGAACGTAATATGGCCACTGTGTAAAAGATCAAAACATCCGGTCACAAATACTTTTTTTCTTTCCGGCATAAACTTCTTTTATTCCTTAACAGAAAATTTATAGATGGTGAATTGGTTATATTTTTCACCCGGTCTGAGAATTACCGAAGGGAAATTGGGCTGATTTGGTGAATCCGGAAAATGTTGCGTCTCAAGACAAAAACCATAATGTTTCTCATATACTTTTCCGTTTTTACCTTTTAAAGATCCATCCAGAAAATTACCGGTATAAAGTTGTATTCCTGGTTCTGTTGTCCAAACTTCCATAACTCTTCCGCTGGCAGGATCTGTCACTTTTGCAGCAAGTGATAATGGAATCTGTCCGCCGTTCAACACATAATTATGGTCATAACCACCGGGAACCATTGCAATTCTTTCACCAATCGGAAATGGTGATCTAAAATCCATCGGAGTTCCATCTACAGATCGCAATTCTCCTGTAGGGATAAGTTCTTCATTTACAACCGTATATCTATCTGCATTTATCATTAATTCATGTGCCAGGATATCACCCTTTCCGGCACCTGAGAGGTTAAAATAACTATGGTGTGTCAAATTGACTATTGTTGGTTTATTAGTTACTGCTTCATAATATATTCGTAATTCGTTATTATTGTTTAAGGCATAGACCACATCGACATCCAATTTTCCCGGGTATCCTTCTTCTCCATCCTTACTTTCATAATGTAAATGAACAGCAACACTATCTTTCCCGGATCGTTTCTCGCTCTTCCATACCACTTTATCAAAGCCCTTTATTCCCCCATGTAAATGATTATTGCCATTATTTTTTGCCAGTGTGTATTCCTGGTTATCAAGTTTGAATTTCCCTGCCGCAATCCGATTTGCATACCGTCCTACAATACATCCAAAATACGGGTGATCTGAGAGATAATCCTTTAGATTATCAAAGCCAAGTACAACATCTTCAAAGACGCCATTTTTATCAGGCACCCATAATTCTGTGACAATGCCGCCGTAGTCGATTATTTTTACTTTCATCCCATTTTCATTTTTCAGGGTATAGAGCGATACCTCTTGTCCTTCAGCGGTTACACCAAATTTTTCTTTTGTGACTTCCATAGAAAACTCCTTTTTCTTGCATCCTGTTAAAATTACGATACCGATAAAAATCCATAATAGAATAATTGATATGCTCTTCATATTATTTTCACTCCTTGCAAATTTAGAAATTATTTTTTATTCACTTCTGTTTTTTCCTAACAAACTCTCCTGTTTCGGAACTCCAATCAAGACCAAAGAAACCTGTCAGAATAATTCCTTCCTCCCCCTTTGACAGAATATCTGAATTGAAAATCGTACAATCAGGCAGACCTATTCCTGGGTTCAGATATGGCAGACGATTATTTATTTTCATCCCGATTATACCTGTCCCTGAAACTACTCCGACACTTGCATTCTCTGTCCCTTCCCGTGGTCTGACAAAAATACATGCTAAATTATTCCCTTTAAATTTTTCTTTACCGAATTTGATATATCCATTACCAACCTCAACCGGACTGTTTTTTAATAGATCATTCCATGCCTTATTGCTATTCTTGTTTCCGTAAAGAATTACATTCCGATTAATATTAGTCTTAAAATCAAAATATATATCAGCAATTACCTCCACAGATCCATTTCCCTGATACCATAATTTTTCAGCATCGTATCGGGCTTTGTCGAACGCCCACATATTTTCTTCGCGCGAACCACCTGTTCCATAAACAAAAATTACATTATTACGAAATGCCTCCTGAAAAGTTCCATATCGATGAGATCCCTTCATATCTTTTGAAGGTGATGCGGCAATTTTCCAATTTCCCGAATGCTTCTCAAGCCATAATTTATTATCGGGAAATGGTCCTTTGATATCAGTAATTTTTTGACCGTCAATTTCGACAGTCGGACTTTTAACTTCATCTCCAAGATCAAGATCTATTGCTAACCGAGCCACATTATCAGTAATACCGATAAATTTATTTTTTCCTGGATAATAGCGAAAATCAGCAGAACTAATTTTCAACTGCTCAATCTGGGCATCGATGGTCAGCCATTGGTCTTTTGAAGAAACGGCAGGATTAGCAGTGACAAATTTTACCTCACGAACTTGATTTTTAGAAGGTTTTGCATGACGGGCAAAATAATCAAACATTGGTGCCCAATCAACACAATCTGAACCTGGTTCATCGGAAATGTCCCACCAATGTCCCATCTCAGGCTGTTCATTATATACAAAATCACTCTTGATGTTTTTTAGTTTCTCAACCATAGAACGCGACTGCTCCACAGGCACATTATCATCCGCCGCACCATGCAGGACATAAACACCCATTTGAGAGAAATTATTTATATACTCGAATGTCTCACTCGGCGTTGTTGCCCGTCTTATCATACGTCTTATTTGAGTTGTATCAGCAACTTGCTGCCCGCGGTAACGGTAAGTCCAGAAGCTTATCCATCCCGCACTGGGACCTATAGCCGCAAACTTATCAGGGAAAAGTGAACCAAGATGCCATGTACCATGACCACCCATGGAATGTCCTGTCAGGTAAACACGACTTTGATCTATTGAATATTTTTTCATCACCAAATCCAAAACTTCCAGCGCGTCAAGTCGCCCCCACCCCTCCCAGTTAAATCCATAAGGTCTCCGGTTTGTGGGTGCAACTATATGCCCCCACGTTTTAGGATAATATGAGCCAGATTGATTAATTGCTTCTACTGATGCACCATGAAGCGACAAAAATAGTGCATTTTTTTTATCACCATTAGAAGAGGATGGATTGATCCCATAATATTGCACACTGCTATCAATGGCACTGATGAAAGTTTCTTTATGATTCTCATTAACATTCACAATTCTAAACAGTAGTGATGTGGAGTCTATAATTTTTCTTTTATTTTCCTCATTATTTATTAATGTCAGGTTAACTAAAGTTGTACCTTTTTCATTTTGAGGAGGTGCAACAATTTTAAATGGGACTTTTCTAAGACTCAATGGTGGGATAAGCTTGACGGGTGTATTGTAACTAACACCTCCAATCATTGTCGATATCTCAAGATGATTCAGATTAACATTGGTGCAATTGATAATTACAATAGAACCCCAGGAATTTATAGCATCACCTGATATAAAATCAGGAATTGTAATATCTCTTGCATTAAACATCACGGATTGTTTAGGCAAATAAAGTTTTGATTTAAATCTACCGCGACTGCATCGAAATAGAATTTCATTTTTACCTTTTTTCATAAAAACCGGAATTAGTGAATAATCGAACCGCGGTTCCCATGACTCCCATTCATCCTTCAGACAATATGGGTTGCCCGATCTGGGAGAGCCATTTATGTAAACCATTTCATTCCCATAAGATTCAAGAATCATGATCTGATCTGATAATAATTGAATTGATGTATAGATATAACAGTTTCTCAGAACCGAGTCTGAGAACCAGCCCTTTTCATCTGCGCTTATAGATTTCCATTTATGAACCTGACCATCAGGAAACGTGACCTTTTCATCTGGTTTTGGTTCTGTCCATTTACCGAGTGCAAGTTTTGCTTCAACAGGATTTGGCGCGATAATTAGTTCACCATAACCTCTTTGAAGTGGTAAAGCAACACCTTCTTTAATTAAAATTGTATCTTTTGATTGTGATAACAACCATACCGGGATGGCCAATACAGTAAAAATGATAATTAACAAAAGATGCTTCATGATAATTTCCTCTTTATAATTAATTTATTATTCAACCACAATTTCATCAGCGAAAATCCAGGCGAGACCGCCTGCACCTTTGTGCCAAGCAGGACAGACATTCATATTATTTGCTCGTATTTTTACATAACGGGCATTTTCTGGTTGTGTGAGATTTATATTGAAAGATTGGATAAAAGCACCCGCCTGTTTATCCGGTATAACATTTTTAATTAATGCGATAGTTTTGTAATTTTGTCCGTCGGAAGAAATTGAATATTCAACTTCAAGGGGAAGAAAAATCCATGATTTAATATCCTGCAGAAAATTTGTAGAGATCTTATGAATTGGCTGATCTTTCTCCAGATCTATGACACCCTCCATCATTTGACCTTCATACCCAACCCAGTGCATATGGTAATCTTCCCATCCCAAAAGACTATTCGTCAGAGCAGAAGCATCACCGTTATGGTATTTTGGACTTGGTGGATTTTTCATCACGATAGATTTCCCGGCTGCAAGGTGATTTTTTATACCGTTTTCAAAATATTTCTCTGTCACATCATAATATTTTTCGGGAGTTGTTCCCATTTCTTCAATTGCATTATAACCAAATTCTTTACAACGACTGACAAACAGTTTCAGTAAATCAGCATAAATAGGTTTCACTCTCCATTTATTTGTACTATCCTGAAAGAAGCACCCCCTTTCTCCCGTTCCATATATTTTCGCCTGCTCAATGAGAGCAAATTGCAGTGGAAGTCGTGCTGATCGAACCCGCTTTAGAAGCTCAAGATTATTATTTACCGATTTCTCAGCATCATCAAAATATTCAACATATTGATCCATGTTTTCAGCCGACAAATAACCTTTCTTTGACGGAAGTGGGTAACCATAAATTTGCAGATCTTCACCAGATTCTTCCAGGGCATCATGCATCCGGTTGATATATTTCCTTATGTGTGGGGCTGCTTTGCCATAATATCCCGTAAGAAAATCATTCATCAATGAATCCATATTCAGGTAAGGATCCCAGAGAAGTTTTGCAATAATATAAGTGCGTAGTTCTTTAAACTCACTCATTAATTTACCTGAGCCCTGTTCAAAAACTGATTTGATCCCATTCGCTACAAAATACTGGATGTTTGGTTGAAGCACCCTCAAATTAGGAAAAGGACTTATGAGATTTCGGAATTGTACAACGTAATCCCACATATATATATCATCCGTAATTGCACACCAGTCATTTACATCTTTTCTAAAAGAAGCACTCGCAGGATCAATTGCGAGAGGTTTACTCCGGTTACATTCGATACTACAAAGCATGATGTTTACATTTTTTCGGGGTACAATCGACTTCGGGGCAGATCTGGTGTATTGATATGCCAGTGTAGAAATTGTATAATCAGGAAATTCATCTGCTATTTTATTTACAAACCATAACAGTGACCCGGAAGAAGAGCCTTCTATGCTATCTATAGCCCGGCATGCATCACATTCACACGGACTAAAAGTATCATTTTGCGAAACCGACCAGTATTTCTTCTGCGGTTCAAGGGAAATTTTATTTTTTAATTCGTTTACAACAATATTGAATACATCCGGATTTGTCAGACAAAGTTGAGCATCAGGAATTCTCCCTGCTTTTGTCATTGTAAAGTATTCAGGATGTTTTTCAAAATATTTCTCAGGAGGTATAAACTGACGGAAAGTATGGACATACATACCAAAAATATCAGCATGATTATCAAGTTTGTGCCATGCCATATATTCGGGGTCGTAGAAATACGCATCACGGAATTTAATTTTTGGTACCTGCATGTCGTTGATACTATCAAGCAAGATCGTGGACCGCCGCGGGATAACTTCAACAGTAGGACTAAATTTTCTGCAATCGAGATATTTTTCTAAAAATGTATAGACACCATATAATGAACCCTTATCAGTTCCGCCTGCAATTAATAGATTTTTCCCGAATGTCTTGATGATAAAACCATCTTCTTCAAGCGCCTGCCAGTTAATATCGAATGGAATTTGCTCTGCATGGCCGGCACTTGCGATATAAATACTTCCGCCTTTAAAATTTTTAGACACCTGATTTACGGGTAAGGTAATACCCGAGATTTTCTTTATATATTTTTGAAGGACAAACGCTGCCTCTGAATCAATCGCTGACGGATCCCTGGAAAGAATAATTGAATATTCTGTTGTTCCATGTTGAACTATCTTTATCCGCGCAATAGCATAAGAATGCGAAAATAAGAACAGCAATAAAATGACTAACCGCATAAATATTTGCAATCCTGATATTAAAAACTTTTTGTTATTAAAAAATAAAAATTTCATGTTATTCAACCGTAATCTCATCAATAAATATCCATGTTTTCCCACCCTTTCCTATATGCCAATCAGGGCAGAGTCCAACATTTTTAGCAAACAATTTTATATATCGGGTTTTGATTTCATTTAATTTAGCTTTGATTTCTGTGATTCCCACCTCCTGGTGTCCTGTAGCAACAGGAATTTCATAATATCCGACTCTTTTATAATTTAACCCGTCAGTTGAGATACTGAATTCCACCACTTTCGGGAGAAATATCCACGAGTTAGTGTTCTGGAGGAAGGAAGCTCCTATTTTTGAAATATTTTGAACATTTCCAAGATCGATGATCGCTTCAAGATCGTCAAATTCAAAACCCTGCCAATTACCATCATCATATGACAAACTGCCACAGATTCCGTTTGTGAGCGCAAATTCTCCTCCCCCGCTGTATTTACGATACGGATATGTTAGTGCAACAGGACAATAGAAAGCCTTATGAATAAATATTCGCTGTTCGGAAGATGGGGAAATTTTTTTATTACCGATAAATGTCGCAGCTTTTATTACACCCGATGTTTTCACACGGAATGGTCTTTCATAGCGAGGTGAGACATCTGTAGGTTCGCCACCGTCTATAGTGTAACGTATAGTATGTGTACCCATTTCTGTTTGTAGTGAGACTAATGCCTCTTTTTTTATTGAATCCATTGAGGTAGCAATTGATACTATATATGCGCTTTTAGCATAATTGTACTTTTTCAACTGATATAATTTCATTAAATGCTCAACGCGGGGAACAAAATTTTTCCAATCTCGCAATTCAGCTGGGGACCAGACCACTTCCGACATTGCTGCAATGCGTGGCATAATCATATACTCTACGTGTTCAGGGGAAGTGATATATTCAGTCCATACATTAGCCTGTGCTCCAAGTATATGTTTTTTTTCCTCGGCTGTTAACACATCAGGTATGGGCTTATAAGAATAGACTTTACTGAGCGGGGTAAATCCGCCAATTGCAAGAGGTTCCAGTTCTCTTTTTCCCTGGTAAAAATCAAAGTAACAATGCGAACCTGGTGTCATTACCACATCATGCCTTTCCCTTGCCGCAGCGATGCCTCCATCAATTCCTCTCCACGACATCACAGTTGCATTTTCTGCAAGTCCACCTTCCAGTATTTCATCCCAGCCAATAAGTTTTTTACCTCTTGAATTTAAAAACAATGATATTCTTTTTATAAAATAACTTTGAAGTTCTGATTCATCTTTTAAATTATTTTCTCGAATTCTTTTCTGGCATTTTTCACACTTCATCCATCTACTCTTATCTGCCTCATCACCGCCGATATGGATGTACTCGCCGGGGAATAATGATATGACCTCATCAAGGATATTTTCAAGAAAGACAAATGTGCTATCATTACCTGCACAATAAATATCAGAAATTGGCCATACACCGCCGGGGGGTACTGTGAAAGGTCCTCCAGTGCAGGAATACTGAGGATAAGCTACGAGAGCTGCTGTTGCATGCGCCGGCATTTCGATTTCCGGAACTATTGTTACATATCGCTTCCGGGCATATTCTACTACCTCTCTGATATCATCCTGCGTATAAAAACCGCCATAGGTTGCCTTTTCATCGGGTAATTGTGGAGGGCGATCGTTCCATAAACGATCTTCACGATCAACGCGCCAGGCTCCGACTTCCGTCAGTTTTGGATAACGTTTTATTTCCAATCTCCACCCCTGATCATCAGTTAAGTGCCAGTGGAAAACATTCATTTTGTGCAATGCGAGAATATCAATATACTTTTTTATAAAATCTTTCGTAAAGAAATGTCTGCTCACATCAAGGTGCATCCCGCGCCATTTAAATCTCGGTTTGTCTTGAATAACAACCGAAGGTATTTTTATTTTATTTGATTTTTCTGCTACGCAAAGTTGCAATAATGACTGCACTCCATAAAAGATTCCCGTTTCCTGCGGTGCTTCAATAAATATACCGGTGGAATAAATTTTCAGGCGATATCCTTCAGGAATAAGAAGTGAATCTTCAGGTTTGAATCTTAGAACTATTGCATTTTTATGTGCTACTTTAGGTCCTGTATAATTTATTGAAAGTGATATTTTAGTTATATCGTGAATACCTTCTGATAAATACTTTGCTATTTCAGCAAGGGATTCAGATTCTTTTGAAATAAATATTTTTGTACTGGTAGTGAGAGTAAATGTTCCTTTGCCGTACTCGATTTTTTCTGGTTTTGGTATAACAGGTAAATCCTTTTCTGAACAAAGGAGAATATTTAAAAAAATTAAATTGAAAATTACTTGATGAATCGTGAGAGAAATTTTTTTCATATTTCACCTCACTGCTGATATTTTAAATGACCATGCATAATCAGATGGCGGATTTTTCTGAACCGATTCCGGGATTTTTATAATAAAGCCATTTCCGTTTTTTTCCCATTCAAGATCTATATTTTTACCAAGAATTTTTACTCTGGCGTTTTCTTGAGGCTGAATAGATTGAACACATATTTGCGAAGGAATTTCATTCTCGGCAGTAAGATAAATCAAATATACACTCCCATCCTTGCCGGAGGTAAAACAGGTTTTTCCTTCTTTGTATGGTGCAATTGGTCTGGTTCCATATATGGCTTCGTCATTTACCTTCATCCATTTTCCGATTTTATCTAGAAGATCATATGCCTGATCATCCCAGGTCCCTTCTGGGCTGGGTGCTACATTCAGGAGTAAATTTCCACCCTTTGATACAATATCAACAAGCATATGGATTACCGAGCGAGCGCTCCGGTACTGAGCGTTTGGCACCCATGACCAGCCTCCGCCTGAAATTATACATGATTCCCACGGGTAGGGTAACATTTTTTCCGGTACGGTATTTTCAGGTGTAAGGTAATTTTGATATTTACCATGCACTGCTCTATCAACAATAATGAGACCCGGTTGTTTTTCTCTTGCTTTTTTTGCAATCTCAGGCATATTAATATCCTGACTCTGATACCGCTGATATTTATAGTTACTTCGATTTACAGCTTCTCTTATTTGTTCGTCAGTCATTGGAGCAACCCAGCCACCGTCCAGCCAGAGAATATCAATTTTTCCGTAATCACTCATTAATTCATCTATTTGGCCGTGAGTATATTCAACAAACTTTTTCCATCTATCCGGGTACTTTTTAATATCATAATTTACATTTCGATCTGGGGTAGCGAAATTGGGCCACCAATAATACGGAGAGTGCCAATCTGGCTTTGAAAAATAGGCACCAATCCAGAATCCCTCTTTACGGAAAGCATTAAAAATTTCTTTTGTGATATTTGCCCTTGAATTAGTATGAAACGGACATTCTTTATCTGTTATTTTGTAATCGGTAAGTTTTGTATCGAACATACAGAAACCATCGTGATGTTTTGTTGTGAATACTACATATCTCATCCCCGCCTCTTTTGCTGCTTTAGACCATTTTGAAGGATCAAATTTTGTGGGATTAAAGGTAGTTTTCAGTTTTTCATATTCTTTTTTATATTTTTCGTAGTCATCAATTCGCCTTACACACCACCCTTCATCTTCAGAACAAATTGACCATGATTCCACGATACCCCACTGACTGTATGGACCCCAGTGCATCAAAAGTCCGAATTTCAGATCCTGCCACAACTGAAGTTTTTCCAGAACCAGCGGATCGGTTTCAGGTACATAATCAAATTTTTCCTGGGAGAGGAGAGGTGAAATTATTAATATTTGTATTAAAAATAAAAATATTAATTTTGTTATTTGCATTTTCTGATCATTAAATAATTTTCTGTTAATTAAATACATATAGCTCTCCAAAACAATTATAAATCGGGATTACTTTTTCTATTTCAGAACAATTTCATCGACAAACAGCCATGCCTTACCGCCCGCACCTCTGTGCCATGACGGACAGGTTCCAATATTTTTTGCCGTGACTCGAATATATTCAATATTTTTCGCTTCAACAGAAGCAGTTACTTCTCTTATCATGCTTTCTACAGATTGAGTCTCAGACTCTTTTTGCATATCGTATTCAAATACATTTTGAAATTTCTTATCAGCGGAAGCAATTTCATATTTAACATAAGTTGGAAGAAATATCCAAATATCCTGCGACTGAAGAAACCTTGCTGTAATTGAGGAAAGTGACCGCGGTTTAATCAGTTTTATTGTAGCAATCATATCAACCTGCTGGAAACCAACCCAATCTGATTTATAATCATCAGGTTTCCCAAATTTTCCATTTACGAGTGCGAGATTACTGCCACCTGAATACCTGACGCTGTAAGGATAAACAAACATCACTGAGTCAGCATACACAAGCTGGAACAATTCAACTGACTTGAAACTTTGCACAAAGCCTGGCTTTATGGCACGGGCTGCTATCTCAACTGTTTTATCAGCCTCAAAAGGACCAGCATATCTTGCCGATTTTTCAGTCGGAGAAGAACCATCGAGAGTATAATATATATTTGCTTCGGGATCTGAACAGACAATCTCAACTTTAACAGGATGATCGGATATCATTTTCTCCAGGATGATTTTGGGTTGCGGCAGAATTTTAAAACCGTCAGGCATCAGATTCAATATTTTTTCAAGTACATCAACATCAGCACGAGGCATATCCATAATCTGGCCAAGCAAATTTGAATAGTTGTTTTTAAATTCACCGAGATAATAAAGAGCACTATCAGGCCAGTATGTTAATCTTGCAGGAAGACTTCCTGTATTGAGAACAAGTTGTGGGGCATTTGCAATGGGATCATGCCGGTTCATTTCATTTTTTAACATTTCGATGATTTTAGGCAACCTACCAAAAAATCCTATTTTACCATCAAGCAAGTGTGTAGATTTAACCTGTTCATCTGACCATTCGACATACAATTCAAGTGGTTTATTACATGGATGAGCGGGAACTAAAATATGAGTTGTAAGTAGTTTCCCTTCGTACCACCACTGGCCATAAACTGGTTCACTGCTGAAGTTATATTCTTTATTATTTACCCTGACCAATTTTGGAGGAAAAGAAGAAGGTAATCGAATCTCATATGCCCTAGTTACGGGCATATTGCTGTATTTTCCCTTCACCGGAAAAACATTTAAAGTCACCGAACCATTTTTGTCCACAATTTTCGAAATTCTGGTGAATGAATATTCGCCATTTTTATAATTAGAACTAAAGCCATCATCATCATACAAATCGGTACTCCCATTTCCACCAGGGATAACGGTCAATATTAAAGTATCCATATTTCCCTGAAGATTAGATCTCTTTGGATACATTGGTATGATGGAACCGCTCTTTATATAGAGTGGTATTTCATGCAGAGCGAATGTGCGTTCAATTACCTGATCACCTTTTAAAATTGAACCTGTAAAATATTCATACCATGAACCTTCGGGCAGCCAGATCTTTTTCGTTGCCAGTTCGTTCTTTACATTGGCTTTCTCAGTGATAGGAGCGATAAGCATATCATCGCCAAACATATACTGACTTTTGAATAAATAGGCATTCTCAACGTCAGGATAATCGTAGTACATAGGTCTGCATATAGATAGACCGGTATCATAAGTCTTCCTTGCAGCAGAATAGATATATGGAACAAGAGCATAGCGCAGATGTATTGCATCTCTCATCATTTCAAAATAATCATTATGTTTCCAGATTCTTCTTTCAATCTCGGCCGATTTTGTAGCGTGAGTTCTGAGCACAGGACTGAATATTCCAAATTGTAACCAGCGAAGATACAGTTCAGATGTAGGTTCTCCACCCATATGGCCACCAATATCATGACTCCAGTATCCATAACCTACGTTGCTTGCGGTTGCTGTGAAGTAAGGCAGAAATGAAAGAGACTCCCAGGTAATATAGGTGTCTCCAGAAAATCCTATTTGATACCTATGGTTTCCCAGGCCACCCCAACGATGAAAAAGCAATGGTCTTTTTTTCCCTTGACGCTCCATATTGGAAAAGAATGTATAATTAAGCCACCAGGTATTACTTAAACCCTTAATTTTTTTATTTTCCAACCATGCCTGCCAGTCGAGCCACCAAAAATCCACCCCATCTTCCTCAAACGGCCGAAGCAAAACATTAAAATAAGTTTCTGCCCATTTTTTATCTTCTATCATAAATGGAATATATTTTTTGCCTGTGGTATCGAACCCGTAGACCTTTGCAAATTCGTAATACTTCTCCTCCATGGGTGCTATTCCTGATGCAGGATGAAGATTCAATGCGGTCTTAAGATTTTCTGATTCAGTCCATTTAAGAAATCTTTTCGGATCAGGAAACAAAGTTCGATTCCAGGTATAGCCGGTCCATCCAACCGCCTGACCGAAAGGATCGCGGCGCGTATTCCATGAGCTTAATCCATATGTTTCATGCCAGTCCATATCAATAATTAATACATCAATCGGGACATCATAAGTCCTCATTTCCTTTATCAGGTCTCTCAATTCATTATCCGAATATGTCCAGTATCTTGACCACCAATATCCGAAGGCAAATTTGGGAGGGAGCGGGATTTTACCTGCGACCTGTGTATAATCGTGGAGTGCTTTTTTATAATCATGCCCATAACCAAAAAAATACCAATCAATTCGGTCACCCTTTTGTCTCTCAACAACCCATTTCCAATCCGAATTATCGAACAACAAAGATTTGGAATCATCAACTAATGCCCATCCGCAACGGGAGATAATACCATTTTCAAGTTTCACATCTTTTTCTCCATTGGTACCATCCAGGGTTCTTGTTGTTCCTTTGAGATTTAAAGAATCCTCCGCTCCAGGCTGCCATAAAACCATGTTACCATTGAGTTTTAATTCTATCGAAAGATTATCGGTATTGAATTTTCCTGTATTTTTTTTATATCTGAGTTTAAGTTTATCTGTTTTTATTGTCTGCCATCCATTAGAACTATCAACTGAATAATCCACAGGAGAAAGATTACGATTTATGAATACAAGTGACGGCCGGTCTTCGAAAATTCCATCCTCACTCCATTCTAATCTTATTAATTCAGGTGTTAGAATTGTAAACCGGGCATTATCAGAAATTACAATTGATGATGGATTTGCCAGGGGGTTATCAGATTGACTGAACAGACCTGCAGGAAGAATTATTGTTAAGAGTAAAACAAAATATAAGATTATCTTCATAAAAATAACCTCCGTAGATTATTCAACAAATATTTCATCTATAAACAACCAGGCTTTTCCACCGGCACCAGGATGCCATGAGGGGCATGCCCCGATATTTTTTACACGAACATGGATAAATTGTGCTTCTACGGTTTCAAAATTTATTGATAAATCACGAATGAAAACCCCTTCATTTGCTGAAGGGGGTTCAAACACCCGCGCTCTGCCAGGTGAGTACTCTATTCCATCTCTTGATGTACGTACATCAATACGCAAAGGTAGAAATATCCAACTTGTATTATCACTCAGGCAACCGACCGTCACCTTTGAGACATTCCGCAAACGACCAAGATTCAGAACAACATCAGCGTCTATGACTTCAAATCCCTGCCATTCTTTATCTCCGAAAGATGATGTCGCTCGAACTGAATTAATTAACGTATTTTGACCTCTGCCGATATATTTTTCAGAAGGTTGCGTATTATAAACGATATTTTCAATACGGTAAGCACGATAAAATTTTGCAGAATCTATGTAACTTGGCTGCTTTTCGGGATGAAATGCAATTGCTTTTAAAAATGTATTATCACTTATTTTTAAAGGCTGTACATACCTTGCTGATAAACGTGTAGGGTCGGAGCCATCTAAAGTGTAATGTATATCTGATCCAGGATCATCTGTGGTTATTTTGACCTCTATTATACTATCTTCTTCAATTATATATGTATCAGCCGAAATTACCGGTGTCGATGTTAACTGAAATTTTTTATAATCCTCATTCTTACGATCCATTAGATCAAATAACGGAAAAGCTGAGAATGTATCAGCAGTCCGATCTTTTGCAAGCGTCATAGCAAAGATTTTAACTTTGCTGTTTTGAGGTAACCTTATTTCTTTAGCTTTATTCGGGATATCGATATGATAGCGAAACATATATCCATATACATAAGGTTCGTTTTCGTTGTCTGACTTGTGGAGATGGGTTGTAAAGAGTGCGACATTATGATTTTTTATGTAACCCGGGGTTAAACCACGATAAAATATGCTATCCCAGACAAAATCCTGTGCACGGGGTTGATAACCAACCCAAATCCGATTATCCCACTGTCCTATAAAACCTGACCATTCTGCGATCGTAAATGTTACAGGTTTTCCATCAATATAGAAAGTTGCTTCAGTATCCTTATCCGAAGAAGCTGCAAGGAAAAAGAGTCGATTAAATTCCCCTTCGGGTATTCTGATTACCTGTCCTTTGCAGGAAGCCGCATTTAAAGAATTTCCTTCTATTGAACCGAGTGAAAATTTGATTCCACCGGATTTAAAAGTCGGGGGTAAAAGCTCGGTAGGATAACTTCTACCATTTTCATCGAAGTTACCCTTTTGTTTCACGGAATCTGATGTAAATGCGCATATATCATAATTTATTTTAAGAGGAAAGGAAACCGGTTCCTCCACTTTCTTTTCAGAGGGAGGGAGTTCAATTGAAAAAGATTTTATCTGAAACGGGTTAATATCGAATTTCAAATTTCCATGTTTCAACTCTGAGCGCATTTTTTCCTGTCCATCAACCTCCTGTACACTCAATGGTACTTCGGGCAAAAACACTTCTACATTAGAATGTTTTTCACCTTTCATTTCCAAAAATCTAAGAATCAGTCTATCATTTAATTCAGATTTTTTCATTGCAATCAATGATACTGCGGGGTTATTTATTTTCAGGAAAGAAAAATATTTACCTAAAAAGCCGTCATGTGGAGCAGTCTGAAAAATACGAATCGGGTTATTAACTTTTATACCTTCCAATTCTGAATTTGCTTTCCTCCAGTCACCAGCATGCGGATAAAGTGAGTAGAAAATTTCATGCTTACCAAAATCCTGTGTTGCCTGATCTTTGTATCCGCGTCTTACACCTGGAGTGTACAGTAAAGTTAGTCTAAGAACATTATCTTCCGGTTTATCGGATCCATATTTGGAATCTTCGATAACTGAGACACCGTAATTTACATCTTTATCAGTAAGATCAAACCACTGTTGTGACGGCACTTCAAATTTCTTGGGATTATTGTTTCCTCTTTCTATTGTACCGGCACCAGTATTATAAGTGGCTAAAGGATTTGAAACAGTGAGGGGAAATGTGGCTTTTAATGATGACTCATGCGTAAACCAGTCGATATAGTTATTAAAATCAACCCTTTTGCCATTCGATGTAAGTGAAATCCGTTGAACAAACCATGATCCTTTTGCTTCCCGTTCAATTTCGAGGGAAACTCTTACAGGACCATTTTCGGTGATTCTAATTTTTGCAGGTCCATCAACAAAACCGCTTGGCGGAAGTTTCCTATCTTCCCAGTCCATATTCCATGCAGGCCATTGAGTCGGTTTTTCATGCTGAAATGCAAGTCGGACCGGTCCTGAAATAACCTCGCGCTTATTTATTTTATCATATATACTTTTCGGGTCACCATTTTGATCGATAACCACCTTAAAAAAATCATTCTCAATGAAATTTTCTCTTACCACTAACCCGGTTTGTATCTTACAGGGTGAAAGTGAGGACTGGACTTCATAAACGGAAAATCCGGTGGAGGGTACTTTTGCAAGGAAAAGTAGAGTTATAGATTTTTCATCCCGACTTATTTCCTGTGAAGGGACTTCTTTCCCATCCGGTCCCAATACACGAAGATATTCGGGCAGGGATTCATGAAATTTGACATTTGCTTCCACAACTTCCTCTCGCTCGATAGAAAGCGGATTAAAAAGTAAAAGTGGTATACCGGCAGTTCTGGTATCCATTGCAAGAGCGATCGTTCCCATTGCATCGGAAAGCACTCCACCAAATTGGTTCATTGCAAGTACTTCATCGTTCCATGAAAATTCATATGCTCTCGGGATACATGTACCAGGTAATATGTCATGGAATTGCGCACCCAGTACAAGACGCCATGCTTCCCGCAGTTTTTCTTCAGGATAAGTTAGACCACCCAACCATTTCCCAACAACCGCGGAAATCTCCGCCGCCATTGCGAGAGTTTCATTTTTCCTGTTCCATCGTTTCATATATGCCTGAGAAGTAAGAGATCCTGCCGAATGGTTTGTCA
>Ga0073932_1003634_pt1 | contig 20117 bp, 12 predicted proteins | sample DewCreD2012metaG_FD_76967 | JGI IMG/M metagenome (GOLD analysis project Ga0073932, IMG submission 76967) | Hot spring sediment bacterial and archeal communities from British Columbia, Canada, to study Microbial Dark Matter (Phase II) - Dewar... ...
TCCCGGCGTAAGTTTAAACTCCGCTTTCAGATGAAAATCGGCATATTGTTCCTTTGTAATGATGTCGCCCCCACCTCCCAGCACAATGAGCTGGCCGTCTTCTACCTTCCATCCTTTGCCGGGAAAACTGTCTGTATTAACTCCACGCCATTGCTCCACACTGCTGCCATCAAACAAGGCTATCCAACCCTCTTCATTGACCGGTGAAGACATCTGCCCCCGAGGGGACTGACAACAGAAAAGTAAACCTGCTACCGCTGCCAGTAAAACATTTTTCATGTACATATATCTTTTATTTTTTATTTGTTACTTAACTTTTTCCGAAAGTATAAAAAGAGAATAAGATTTACAAATCCGGAAATCTGTGACGGAAAATGAAACAGGTTCTCCGGCAAACAATTAAGGAATAACCATCAATAAACTTTTGGGCAGGATCCTGAAAGAAAAAGGAGAATGTCCCAGCATTTCTCCATCGGCTTCAAGCCAAACAACGGGATCGGTATGAATGTCTATTTTCTCACCCTGGGTAATAACCGTCTCCGGAACTTTTACAATATTCCCGTTATAAATCTTAAACAGGTTGGTAATAATTCTCCATACGTTCAGCTTCCGGATCATGGTGACTTCCAGAAGTCCGTCGTCAGGAATGGCATAAGGGAGCATCATCATCCCTCCTCCTATGTAGCGGCATATACCCACATTCATTGTATACATGGAAGAAGAAAATTCTTCATCATCGATGGAAAACCTTATGGAACATCCTCTGAAAGCATTCAGCAGAAAAAGAATGTTAAAGAAATAAGAAAAACGGTTTCCCAGCCGGTGTTTTTTCTGCCTGTTGGCTTTTTTCACCACGAGGGCATCATATCCGATGCCTGCATGGTTTACAAAATATCTCTTTTTTTTCTTTTCCCCCTCATGATATTCTGCAATTCCGATGTCCTGGCGGACGGTTTTCCTGTTTTTAATTATCTGTGCCAGCTTTTGTGGATTTTTATGCAAAAGACCATAATTCCTGGCCCAATCGTTTCCCGTACCGGAGGGAATCATGGTGACCAGAAATTCCTCTGGCGGATAGCCACTTTCATAAATGGCATTTACCACTTCATGCAAGGTACCGTCTCCTCCCACTGCCATCAGATGACGAAAACCCTTCTGAATGGCTTCTTTTACCTTTTGAATGGTGGTTCCCTCCTCCTCAACAACAAAAGGAACAAAAGGAATTTGCAATTGCTGTAAAGATTTCTTTACCTTTTCCCAACGTCGCAGCGAAGTATAACTTCCTGCTGCCGGATTAATTATGGCAAGCCAGATGTTCAAAATAATTTTTTGGGGAACTAAAAATACGATTTTTTTTAATTCCCTCTATAAAAAATCAATCCTTTTTTAAAGGGAACAACATCGAAAGAATAATGCTGCCTGTCAGTATTGCAAGGATAAAATACAAAGAATAAGCCGTTTTAAAGCCCAGCCCATGCAGTCCTTCGTGAAACAACAATTTGATTCCTATAAAAACAAGCAAAACGGCAATTCCATAAGTCAGGAAGCGGAACATGTTCACAATTTTTGAAAGAAAGAAAAAGAGGGAACGGAGCCCGATAATGGCAAAGATATTTGAAAAAAATACCAGATAAGGGTCACGGGTAATGCCAAAGATGGCAGGAATTGAATCAAAAGCAAAGACAACATCAGTAAATTCAATAAGTACAAGAACCACAAACAAAGGGGTAAATAACAGTTGGCCGTTGATGCGGGCAACAAATTTGCCTTCCACATAAGAAGGATGCAATTTTAAAAAGCGAGACAGGAAACGGACCACCGGATGATTTTCTACCTGAACAGTTTCTTCCTTTTGTTTGAAAAACATTTTAATACCGGTAAACAGAAGGAAAATGCCAAACACATACAATATCCAGTTGAACCGGGCTATCAGGGCAGCGCCTGCAAAAATAAAGATAAAACGCAGGACAATTGCCCCCAAAATACCCCAGAAAAGTACTTCTTTGTAATATTTTTCTTCCACCTGAAACGAGGTAAGAAGGGTCATGATGACAAAGATATTATCCATGGAAAGAGTATATTCCATAAGATAGCCTGCAAGGTATTCGGTGGCAATGGTAGAACGGTAAAGAAGGAGGTCGGTATAAAAATCATTTTTGCTTAACGGCATGTATGGAGCGTACAATTGCTGAAAACGGATGAGCGAAGGATAATCACTGATGCCATGAATTTTTTCGCCGGCGTACAAAAGAAAAAAATAAAATCCTACCGCCAGGCTCACCCACAACAAGGTCCATGCAAGAGCCTCAGGAAAAGAAAGAACATGTTTTTTACGTCCTACCACAAGCAAGTCGAACAAAAGAAAAAAGAGGACCAGCAGAATAAAACCACCAAGCACCATGCCCTTGTTAAATTTGACCGGATAAAAGTATAAAAAAATCAACTTTATTCAAGGACTGAAGGAGGAAAATAAGAAGGATTGTAAAGAGGATTAGGGAAAATCTCTCCTGTTACATAATTAATGTATCCTTTGATGTAAGCTACTGGAAGGCGGAAACCTTCATTTTTTTCTTCGTCGGGCGAGGGACATGGAAAAGCAAGCAGATGTTCGGGAAAAATTTTCCGGGGATTTTTTTCTTTTTTTATTTTGTTCAGACATGCGGTATACACTTCCCTTGCAATTCCTATCACCACAACATATTCGCCATATTGTTTACGCATGTAATGTTTGTAAGTCAGATCCACGGTATCGTTGATAATTTTCTCGGTGGTTTTGTAAAGCACAGTCTCAAAGAAAAAACCCTCTTTCATTATTCTTTCAGCCGTTTCTTTCAAACGGGTGTAATGAATATAAAGGAAGACATGTGGATCGTCGTTGAAAAGAAATCTTCTGAAATGCTGCCCGGCAATATGATTGGGATTTTTTTCCACAATAATTCCCGAGGCATTGCCTGTGTTTTCTTCCCAGATTCTTTTCATTTCCTCCACCAGAACCTCCAGCTGCAGGATGCGCAAAGATTTTTTATCCAGTTGCACGTGAAGGTATATCACATAACCTGCCAGTAAAATGAGCGCACCAATAAAAAAAAGAATCATAACAGTAAATTGCTTGGGAGGATTATTTTTTCCCCATGTACTGATCTATTTTCTGAAAAAGTTTTTCCACGCTGATGGGTTTGGCCAGGTAATCATCAATGCCTGATTCAAGAATTTTGCTCCTTTCGTATTCCATGGCAAAAGCTGTTTGGGCAATGATGGGAAGGTGAGGAAATTCTTTTTTAATCACACGGGCAGCTTCCAGTCCGTTCAGCGAAGGCATCTGAATATCCATTAACACCAGATCAACTTTATGATTTCGGCACATTTCCACAGCCATCTGGCCATCTTTTGCCCACAGGGTATTGGCCCTGGTGTATTTAAGGGCAGAAGCCAGAAAGAGGTAATTAAAATCAATATCTTCCGCAATAAGAATGGTTTTATTTTCCCAGTTATATTGATAGGATGGGGTTGTTATCATAATTTTCTTTACAGGTTTTATACGAAGGTAATAAAAAATTATATCTCTGCAAAGACTTGCTGATTTTTTTCCTGTATCACAGTGGCCGACTTTGTTCTAACCTAAAAGATAATGCCTTCTTTTAGCGGTATTTTTCATTTTTGTCCTCATAAATACTCAGGTAACTGCGGTAACGCGACCATGCAATTTCCCCTTTCCTGACAGCTTCTATCACAGCACAACCGGGTTCCTGAATATGAAGACAATTATAAAACCTGCAGTCGCGTGCAGCCTTAAAAATTTCAGGAAAAAAATGGAATATTTCATTTTTGTTCATGTCAATGACGCCAAATCCGCGGATACCGGGAGTGTCGATAATGTATCCTCCAAAACTCAAAGGAAACATCTCGGCAAAAGTAGTGGTATGGACACCGGCATGATGATAAGAAGATAAAGGCGCTGTTTTCAGGTTCAGCTGCGGTTCTACTGCATTGATAAGCGACGATTTCCCTGTTCCCGATACCCCTGAGAGAAGGGATGTTTTACCAGCCAGCAACTGACGGAATGCCTCTATGTTTATTTTTTTTTCTGCTGAAGTTTCAAGGCAGGGATAACCAATGCGCTGATACAGTTCCATGCATTGCCGGACGGTTTTTTTTTCTTCAGGCAAATAAATATCGCATTTGTTAAAAACAAGCACGGCAGGAATTCTATAGGCTTCTGCCGTAGCCAGATAACGGTCGATGAATTCGAGATGTGTTTCAGGCTCTTTAAGGGTAACCACCAGGATGGCCTGGTCAATGTTGGCGGCTACCACATGAACCTGTTTCGAGAGGTTGGCTGCCCGCCGGACAATATAATTTTTCCGTTCCAGCAATTCTTTTATAATTCCCTGCTGAGCCCCTTGGGGTTTGTCAAAGACAACATAATCGCCTACTGCAATGGGATTGGTGCTGCGAATGCCTCTGATTCTGAAATTTCCTTTTACCACGCAAGGGTAACGTTGCCCGTCGGCCGTCTGAACAGTATAAAGACTGCCGGTGGATTTTATCACCACGCCCTGAAAACTTTTCTCCTGTGTCATTTGCAGTAATGAGTAAAAACAACGTTACGGGTTTCCGTCTGCGGTTTGAAAAGCTTTTCAATATTGGATTTAGCCAGCGAAATCCAGAAAATATGGCCTGTAGGAATTCCAAACTGAGCGTTATAATTATCGGCAGGATTAAAATAAGCTGTATTAAGAAACTCTTTCAGCTGATAGTGAAAACTCACTGTCCAGTCTTTCGGAAAATGAATGCCTGCAAATACCGAAGGAATAAAAAAGGGCGTTTTCCGGCTGAACCATTCTGAACGTTTAATCTTATCATCGTTGATGTATGTTTTTTCCTTGTAGTGAAATAACCACTGGTATTCTCCTCCTCCGTAAAAATAAAAGCTTTCTCTGAAAGAGCCTATTTTAAAAGCCACAGGCAGCCCGAGGGCATACGAACGGAAACGTTTTTCTATGTCAAGGTTCTCGTTTTTGGCAATGAAACCAATATTAAGAAGCGTAAGCCCGGAATAAAAACCAAAAAAATTATTTACGTCAATGTCGTAATATTCGGCCAGATGAAAAAAGAAAGAAAAACGGGGTTTGTTGGACACATCATTGGGATTGGAGGTAAAGTCCACAAAAGAAAGCACCAGCGGAGACACAATGCCTCCATCCGAATGATGATAGGTCTTCACCTGCGAAGAGAGCAAAAAAGATTGAACCAGCAGCAGACACAACAAAAGCAGCTTGTATGATTTCATAATCAGATAATTTTAAAAAACCAGTTGACAATAAAATACATTAAAGGAAGAGTAACCAGGCTTAAAAGCGTACTTACATACACATTTTCGGTAGCATGAATTTCATTGCGCTGATAATTGCGGCAAAGAATGACAATGGTTACCATGGCAGGAGTGGCCACCTGCATAACGATCACTGAGATGGCAAGCCGGGTCATACTGAAATGAATAAGTTTGTTAAAAAAATACAGCATCACCAGCATGAACACAGGAGCGATAATCATTTTATTGAAAGAAAGACCAAAAACATAACGGTGGGAAAATGTTTTCCGGATGTTGATCCCTGCCAGCATTCCTCCGACAAATACCATTGAGAGGGGAACGGTGGTTTGTCCAAGGGAAGAAAGCGAAACATAAAGCACATAAGGAAGCTCAACAGACAGGGCCATCATGACCAGGCCGGCTGCAAAGGCAATGGTGTTGGGATTGATGAGCGATTTCAGATGGGAAACAAGGGATGCTTCTTTTTTGCCGGTTAACAAAAAAATTCCGAATGTCCACATGACAATGTCGGAAGCCAGCTGAAAGATGATGGCATAAAAAAGTCCTTCTTCTCCATATAATCCTTTAATTAAAGGATATCCGAGGAAGATGGTATTGCCAAACATGGTATGAAGGGAATGAACCACCTGGTTTTCTTTATCCAGTTTAAGGAGGAACGCCGAAACAAGCGACATCCCATACAAGGAAAAGATAACCGCAAAGCCACAAAAAAACACCAGCAGGGCGTTGCTCATAAGTGCGGGTGATATCTTTATGGAAGCCACTGAAGTAAACACGAGAAAAGGCAGTGTGACCGAAAATATAATATCTGATAATTTCTGATTGGTTTCTTCGGTCAGCAATTTCAGATGCATGGCAACGGCTCCTGTGCATACAAGAACCCCTAAAATAATTATCTGCTGAACGATGATTTGATTCACAAAAAATTATTTTTTCAAAAATACAAAAAACACATGGATGATAAAATAAAAAAGGGAGGTCCTGCCTCCCTCTTTTCTCTCCGGTAAAAAACGAGACAATCACCTCAACAGGGTAATGCTTCCTTTGATGGGTTTTTTGCCATTACCCAAATCAATCACATAATGATATGAATCCACAGGAAGCTTGGTGCCGGTCATGTCGTATCCATCCCATTCATGCCCCGTGTACTGGCCATATTTTTCTGAATCATACACCAGTTCGCCCCAGCGGTTGAATACCTTCACCACCGCTTTATCGTACAATTCTATCTTCTTTATCCGCCACCGGTCATTCACCCCGTCATTGTTCGGTGAAAATGCCGAAGGAATTTCAATCTCTCCGTTGATCTCTATCATCACATGGCTCACACACGTCTGTTCAGTCCCCGACACCGTCACTGCATGCCATACCACCGGATAACTCTTGTTTTTATCAAGATAAGTCCCGTAAAAAACAGAACCTCTCAGCGTACTGTCCCCATTCATTTCATTATACAAACGGCTGAAGTTACACCCTTTGATCACCTGAGGATCAAAGAAAAAGTTTTCTACGGTATAGATGAATGACCTGGAAGATGCATCATATTCAGCCTCCACCGTCGTGTCATGGCATGTCAGCACAGGAAGCTGTTCGTCAATAACCACAGGATAAGAACTCTTTGCTTCACAGCCTGTCAACACATCCGTCACCGTAAGAATCACACTGTCGGTGCCCGCCTTGTTCCACCCAATCAGCACAGAGGCACTGGTATCGGCCGATAAAATTGTCCCTTTATCAGTGTTATTCAGCATCCATTTGTATCTCTTATTTGTGGCCGTAGTATAATACATCACTCCTTTGTTCAGGCATTCTACTACCTTGTCCCCTTCAATGTTTGCCGAAGAAACACTTGCAGTGAACAAGGCCGGTGTGGTCAGCACGCTTGAACATTGCTGATCATTCTCCGCCATAACACGAAATTCATAATTGCCATCGGAAGTAAACACCGAAGGATAAACAACAAGCTGAATTGAATCTCCATTCCCCTTCACAGTGTCACTCACCACGTTCCCATTAAGGTCTTTTACCACATACTTCAAATCCGCAGCGGCGGGCTTTATATTCACTATTCCCTTCCCTCCCCTGCACACCACTGATGCTGTTGTTACCGTTGCCGTCGAATCAGGGTATACAAAAGTGGCCGTCACAGTGTATGGTGTAAAGTCTGTCACCTCGCACGTACCGTCGAAATATCTCACACTTACATAATAATTCTTTGCTTCGAGTCCGCCGATCAGATTGCTGTTCACCCATGTCGTCTTATTGTCGATGCTATACTGCAGTGGCTTTCCCGTACCGCTTGCCGTGATAAATATCGTTCCATCCGGCGTTTTGCAGTTGGTATTTGGAGTAGTGACCACACTGGCAATGACAGGTGGAACCGGTTTGCTGATGTGCCGTGGAGTGCTTTCATCCACCCTGCACGTACCATCGGCATTGCGAACGCTCACATAATACATCCCGCTGTCGAGCGATGAGAAAATTCCCGATGCCTGCCATGACTGGCCATTGTTGATGCTATACTGATATGAGCCGCTTCCTCCGGTCACCGTCACGCTAATACTGCCATCGGCAAGTCCGCAGTTGCTCACATCGGCAACTGCCACGTTCGAAATCACCGGCATGTTGGGAGCTGTTAACACAACATTGCTGTCGCGACGGCAACTGCCATTTACATACCGCACCGACACTTTGTAGGTGTTGGCTGTCAATCCCGTAAACACCGGACTGCCCTGCCATGTGCCGTCGTTAAGACTGTATTCGAGGGCACCACTGGGTCCGTTCGCTGCTATCGTAATAGAACCATCGTTGTGTCCGCAATCGCTTATGCTGGATATTGTAATGCCTGTGAATGACGGATACTGTGGTCCATCCACCACCACCGGGTTTTCGTAAACTGCTCCACAGGTTCCTGTAAGGTATTTTACCATCACCCGGTAACTCCCCCGCTGCAGATTACTGAAAACATTCGACCCCTGCCATGTTGTCCCGCTGTCTATGCTGTACTGCAACGTACCACTGCCGCTGGCCGTGATGGTGATGCTCCCATTATTTACTCCGCAGTCAGACGCAGGCACAGTCGTTACATTGGTAATGACAGGAACTGCCCCTGCCGTAAGGGCATATTCCGACGAATAAACTGAACCACAATTGCCGCTTTGCACCTCGGCACGATAGGTGGTATTCGCCAGCACAGGACCGGTGTTCAACGTGGAAGTGGTCACAAAGATATCTGTCCATATCCCCGGATTGGTGGATTTTTGCCATTTCACTATTGCCCCTGTGTAACCGCTGAGGGTAAGAGTTGCCGAATCACCCGGACAATTAATTGAAGTGCCACTGATGGTGCCTCCCACGGCATCCGGATAAAGCGTTACACCCAGCGGATCGGAAGCAGGTCCGGCACCGCACACATTTACTGCCTGTACCGTGATGTTCCCTCCTGAATTTCCGAAATTAACCGGCGCAATGTTGCTTGTTGATGACGTCGTGGCTCCCGAAGGCAATGACCAGAGATAACTTGCTGCATTGGGATCAAGAGGCACGGTGTATACAACATTGCTCTGTCCGGAACATACCTGGGTGGGGCCTGAAGGAATGACCGGTTTAGGCGGAGGAGAAGATACCACCTGCACAGTGGCTTTATTGGTCAGCGTAACGGCAGGACATCCTTTTATTTTTGCCGTAAAACCTACTTCATTGACTCCCGGTACCAGGAAAGTTTTATCCACAGTAAAGGAAAGGTCGGCTCCTGTTCCTGTTTTACCGTCAGCTACCCCCGAACTGCCTATTACCGGCTGATACATTACCTTGTTCTGGGCATTTTTGACCACCACAATTCCATCGCCATTGCATACACTGTTGCCTTCAACAGCCAGTGAAGCATCGGGAGGATTGTTTACATACACTGTTCCCCTTGAGGCAAGGGTAAACCATGTGCTGCAGCCTCCAAACTGCATCTGGATACGGAATTTGTTTTCGCCGGCATGCAGATAGGAAGGAGCAGAAACAGGCAGTTGCAACCATCCGTCATCAGCATCGGGGATTCGTTCTCCCCAGCGGTTGCTGGCAGTAGCCACCACTGTTCCGCTAACCGTATCTACCATCTGATAATCTCCGCCGTAAGGCGACATCCTGCCCTCCTGTGTCTTTACCTGAACTTTGGCAACATTGCCCACACACACGGTGTCGGGCAACACCAGTTGCGCAGGATTAAAGTCGGGATACACATTAATACGCCGTGAATTAGTGTTGATATAAGGATTGGTGTGTTTGGTGGCTTTTGCCGGATGCAACGGACAACCGTTTTCCTTTACAAACACCTGCAGATAATGAACAGAACGCTGAGGCAGGACACTGTTGTTAAAATTCAGGTTGGTCCACGAAGACGCCTGTGTGGGTTGAACAGCTGTAATGTTAAGCGGTGTGTCTTTTTTCAGCGACACGTCGGTATATCCCGCCCTGAAGAAAGCAGGATAATAGCTGTTGCCGGGCATGGAAGCAGGATCGAGTCTTACCGGAAAAGCAATGGGGTAAGTAACGGGAGGACAGATCATGAAGGTTCCTCCTTCGCGCCAGTCAGCACTCCGGTTAATGAGCACCAGTTCATTGGTAAGATCCACATTGCCGTTCACATACAATTGTTTGGTATTGGTCAGTGGTACATCGGTGGCACAGGTGCCGGCAGTAGCTCTTACGGAAACCGTTACCCAGCTGTTTTCATACGATGCCAGGGCAGAATAAGGAATCTCTATGGCAATGTTTCCTCCGGTGCCTGTTACCGGCGAACCCACGGCTGTTCCGTTGACATAAGCCCTGTAGCTTACCCCTGCCTGTGAACCGATTACCCAGATGCTGTCGGAAAGACCCTTGCAGGTAGTATCACAGTCGTAAGCCAGTTTAACGGGATTGCTTACGTCAAGGGTAGAAATTACTGTTATTTTAATTTTTTCCCTGAAAGGAATGTACAGACATTCTGACGACCCTGCCGTAACCAGAAATTCATACGTTCCAAGGTTGGAAATAAGGGCGGCAGGAATATTCAGCACGGCATCACCTCCGTTGCCTGTTACGGTAGCCACTGGATTCAGAGGATCGGTGTAGTAAGCACGGTAGGTTATTCCGTTCTGGCTGTTGCGAATGGTAATTTTCCCGGCTTCGCCCTGGCATACAGTGCTGCCAATGACCTGCCGTGTGGTATCCGGTCCGGCCAGTACCTGATATTTATAAGAATTAAGAACAGGTTTACATCCAAATCCTTCGGCAATAATCTCAACATCATCAAAATCGTTGTAGTTTCCTCCCGGCGTAATGGGAAGCGTATAGGGAGGCACAACAAGGTTCACAGTGGCTCCTTCGGTGGTGCAATTCACCACATTGCTGACCACAGGTCCTATGACACTGGGTTGTCCGTTGGTATTGTACCGGATACGGGCATAATACCTTACCCCTGCCTGGGCATTGGTAATGGTAAAGGCAATGGAATCGCTGTTGCAGATTCGCTGGTCAGGACGGTTGGTTGCAGTAGCAATTGATTGATTGGGATCAGGGGTGGGTATCCAGGGATAGGTGGGAGAACCCGTGGAAGTAAACCACCAGGTGTAATTATTAAAATTAATTGATCTTGGATTGTTGGGAACATTGATCCGGACCACCGTGTCGAGTTTTACTGAGGGACAACTGCCATTTTCAATGGTAAAAGTAATGTCGTTATTTCCTTTATTGATTCCGTTCAGGCAAAGCTGCTGATGATAAATTGAAGGAGGCAGTCCGATTTGTTTTGTGTCATCCAGTACGATGCCTGTGGCGGGGAAATATTTTATGGCAGGTTCATCCACCCTCCAGTAACTTTTGATGGCCGGTTTTACCACCATTCCCGAAAGAGCATTCGGGAAGGTAATGATGGCTGTATCTCCGGCACAAACAACAGGACTGTATATCACCGGCATTGAGGGTGAGGGAGCAACATCTACCGTTACGGTGGCTGTTTGTGTGAGAGTAACCTCGGCACATCCCTGACTTTTTGCTTTGATGGTAATAAGATTATCTCCCGGCAATAAGTCTGTCAGGGGAAGAGACAGGGTAAGATCCATGCCGGTACCGTAAGCAGGAGATCCGACAGGAGCTGCTCCGCCGTTCTTGTAAGCCTGATATTCGATGCCTATCTGACTGTTTTTAATGGTTACATTTCCTGTTGAACTGATTCCCCGGCATGAACGGCTGCCAATCACAGTAAGACCGGCCTGAGGAATCTGATTTACAGTGACTGCTCTGGTATTAATCAGGCTGGACCCACAGGCATAAGTTCCTGTGACAGACACATTGCCCGAAAGGGTACCAAATAAAACCGTAATGGAAGTATTGTTGTTAGACACGATAGAACTGCCGTCGGGGACATACCACTGGTAACTAAGGGTTCCCGGCACAGAAGGAATAGAATATACAGCTGTCTGCCCTGAACATACTTCCGACAGACCTGTGATGTCCACACTCAGGCTCGGCACAAGCTGGGCTGTCACTGCAAGGGTACGTTTAGGTCCTGCTCCGTTACGGTTTATGGCATACACCTCAATGTTGCCGAGGGGACCGCTGGCATCAGGAGATACCGTAACCACGATGCTGTTTGAATCGGAATATCCGGCCATTCCTGCAGGCAATGTCCATACATAGGAAATGTCATACCCGGGCAATCTGGGAACCGAATACATAATCTGAGATGCTCCACTGCACACGGTGGTAGGACCGCTGATGGGGCCGGGTTGAGGAGGTCGGGCTGTATCTACCTGAATGGCCCCCGGCGTAATGCCTCCCAGCATAAACTCATGAGGCATGCTGATGTAAGGAGGCCAGTAAGGAGGATTGGTACTTGCAATGGTTTGATAGGTATAGGAAAAGTTTTTATTGACCATGTCGGGAGCACCGCTGTTGTAATGCCATGAAGCATCTGAATTTCGTACCCTGTCGAGCAGCCTGATGTTGGCTTCCTCGGCAATGTTTTTGTTGTTTTGATAAAAATATTTGGCATTGTAAGAATATCTTTCCGTGCCTGTATAACCGTCGGGAACGATATACACACCAAAATAACGGGTGGTATCCACCGATTTGATTTCGGAGGGGAGGGTGCTGAACTGGGCTTTCCCATCTACGCGGTACAGGTGGGCTCCGTAGCATTTGTCATTCACAGGTTTGCTGATTTGTAAATAATCCCCTTGAGGATGGGCAATGCTCAGGGTAAAAGCAGTGGTATTGGAAGGAGGATAAATGTAAGTGTACACACTGGTGTCGCCGATGGGTGCTCCTGAAGGCACAAAGGTCACTCCGGGAGATAACAGCATGTCACCTGCGCCACGGGTATTTTCCAGTTCTGTGCCCGTTCCTTCATCGAAAGTATAATAAAGCAACAGATGCCGTGCTTCGTAAGGATGCTTGCTGGTAATTTTCCGGCACATCCACTGGCGGATGGTGGTTTCATCAAGGGCAGTATCCCACAGCTGAAACTCATCAATCATACCGTTGAATCCCCGGTAGTGTTGTCCCAGCACTATCTTTGTGAGGTTTACATCGCGTTTATTCCCGCCGGCAGTGATTCCGCAGGTTACCGGTCCCAATCCGGGCAATTGCATGCCATTCAGGTACATGTACACCTGGTCGTTCTTTTTTACCAGACAGATATGGTTCCAGCCCGACTGGTCAAGGACCAGATCATTGTCACTGGCAGCATCCCAGTATTTATCCGTGGTAAAAGTATACCGGCCACCTGCCCAGTAATATACCTGGGTAAAGTTCTGGTACCCCGGTCCCACAAACGACAACCAGTCACCATCCCCCTTTGCAACGCTGTTGGAATACACCCAGAAAGACACGGTATATTCTTCATCGGGCCGTTTGAACTCAAGGGTAGCATTGCCTGAGCCATTAAAAGAAAGGGCATAGCCCGGACCCGGAAGATTTTTCCCCAGGCCGGGACGTTGTCCGATGATGTACTCTCCCATGTAACTTTCACGGTTGTATCTGGTGGTAAGAAGCTGAGCTGTTGCGTTGAGCATGGCTCCTGAATTTTGCCATCCTTCAGGGTCGTCATTGTTGCTGCGCCGCAGCAGACGATTATTGGCTGCCACTGCCGAAGCATCAGGATTGCCCGGATAGGAATAAATAACCGTGTAAGAAGGATTGATTCCTGCAGTGCCATTGGCAACAAAAACCCCGTAATAGTACCGTCCTATTTTCAGGTACTGCGTTGAAGGAAGAGTGGCATTGGTAGGCTTTTGTCCTACATAATAGATATGCACTCCCTCAGGGTTTCCTTTCCCCAGTCCGGTGACTGTAAGTTTATCTCCATTGGGATGATAATAGGTAAGAGAAGTATTGTTCCAGTTCATGGGATACAACTGGACAGAATTATCCCCCAGCGGAGCTCCTGAAAATTCGTAATTGGAATATTTGGAAAACATTACATTTTTCAACTGGGCATCATTGTTTCCAAACTGATCTTTCACTTTTCCTGAAAGGTCTACAAGATCAAAACGATAATACGTTCGCAGATTGCTGAAATGAGGATGAGCGGACGTAAGTTTGCGGCACATCCAGTTGCGCAAAGTAGTTAAATTGGTAATGGCCGTATTCCATAACCGTATTTCATCTATCCTTCCACGAAGGTAGTCCGAAGGATTTCCTGCGGTAATATTCGCACCAAAAAAGAGCCGGTTGTGACTGCCATCACCCGAAAGATTTCCTGTGGCTGAAGCTTTTTCTGAACCATTTACATAAAGCTTGTAAACCGACCCTGACTTGGTGGCCAGCACATGATACCATTTATTTATCTCCACCAGAGGTCCGTTAAGCGTAGCAATGGTTCCCCCCGCATTGTTCCTGATTACCCAGTGTAAACGGTTATCGGCACCGATATACAGGCTGTTGGAAGCAGCATTAAGATCTTTGGCAAGGGCCCAGATATACTGGTTTGTCCCAAGGTATTCCGGCCGTACCCATAGTTCGAAAGAATAATTATCGGTGATGTCGTTGGGTTTATAAGCCGGCGTAGCCTCAATGTAGTCATTTACCCCGTCGAGCCGGATGGCAAGTCCCGAACCAATGGTATCGGATGTTTTAATAAGATGGTCACAATCCTCGATGCTTTCCACCACACCGGCATACTTGGGATACGTCATGGGGTCTTTTGAATCATCATCAAAAAGTCCCCAGAAAGAAACCTGATTGTTCACCGAATTTGGTTTCCATCCTCCCAGCAGACTCAGTTCATTGCCTCCTGCAATACCAAATTTTTTCAGGGTATCAAAAACCTCTTTCGTAAGATCTTTCACCCGTGGATCTATCTGCAATTGCTGAACTACATTAAGACAGCTGAAATTATTTGCATCCTGCGGATCACTTCCCCAGCCCCCTTCGTAACAGAACATCTCCTTTCCGTATTGACGGGCCATGGTGGAATGATTTTTCATCCTTTTGTACCATTCGCCGTTTACATCCCGGATGCTGTTGTACAGCTCGCTGATAGCCTGATCTACACTGCACCAGCTGGTTTTTATCATCCCCCAGTAATAGGTCACCGACCACACATCAAAATTTTCTATTCCTGTTTCCTGAATACGTCCCATAGAAATGTGATTTACATCAGAGACGCCAATGCTGGCCAGCACACGTTTAACCCGCAAGCTGTCTTTTCCGAACACTTCCCTCCATATCCTGAACATATTTTTTGACAGGGCTGCATGTCCGCCCGGATAGTTCTGTACATAATCAAACTGCTGCCTAAAAGGAGGAGCCCAGTTCCATGTCTCGTTGGAGTATTCAAGGTAAACGTCCAGATCAGGAGAAAGATGCTGATAAACGAGCTGAGCCATTTTGCGTATGGCATCGTTATCGGCAGCATGAGGCACATTGAACCACATGTGCTTGCGGGTGTAATTACATAAATCGCATGCCCATTCGTAAGCAAGCCCGCAGCCTTTTTGTCCGTTGCACTGGTTGTTCCATGTAGGGGTGGTACGATCGGCCCATGTTTTAAAAGGACTGTTGTTGGTGTTGAAGGCTCCCATAAAACGGAAAATCCAGAAAGGTTGTGTATAGCGCAAAAAATCGGGATCGTACTTTTGTCCCTGCACTTCGTACAAATTCTCATAACGTTTTTTGTATATACGAACATTACGTACATGGTTGGCAGCACTGGAACGGGTCATTCGCAAAATAATCTGTTTGTCTCCTCCATTCACGGCGTAGCGTACATAAAATTCAAAACGCCCTCCCGAAGGAGTGGAAGAATAGGTCCCTGTGACAATGGTGGCGGTGTTACTGGTGGGCCAGGTGGCCAGTACAAAATCCCCATCGCCATCCCAGCGGCATACATACAGGGTATCCTGCTTTAGCACCCCTTCGCCCCGGCTGATAAAAGTGCTTATGTCAGTAACCGAGCCATAAGGAATCTGAAGAGGATAACCATTGGTATCGCAAGGAACACTGGAATTGCTGGAAAATCCCCCGCTGTTCTGCATGAACAGATTGAGAAACATATGTTCCCGTGAATAATCAGGGCCACAGGCCACATGGGCCCCTATACGGAAACATTGCTGGGTTTGGGCAGAAACATTAAATCCATAAAAAAGAAAATACCCGAGGAGAACCCATTTGAATTTCAGAGAAAAAAAATAATTTTTCATAAGCCCGGTTTTTTGAAGAAAGTAGTTTGCACAATATTAACCTGAACTTTTCCAAAGTTAACATAAAAAGAAGAAAGTGAACCGGTAATTTTCTTTCAAAAACAGGTATTTTTCTTTCAGAAAGAGAAAAAGAAAAAAAAATCTTCTTTATGAAGACATTTTATTTAAAAAACTGAATGTCAGACTTTTAGTAAACTCTCAGGTTAATTTTTCCCATTCCACCAGTTCTTTTGCTGTTTGAATAAGAAGACGGAGGGCCCAGCGGAAGATAATGACAGACCCGGCCATTCCTCCAAGGGCATCGAGAAAATACCAGTGCAACAACATGCCTGCAGCTAAAGCAACAATGGCAATGATACTGGTAAGGCCATCGGCCAGCACATGGAGGTAAGCTGCCTGAAGGTTATAATCCCTGTTTTGCTCCTTTTCACGAGCAGATTGATGAAGGACAATGGCACTGATGCCATTCACAACAAGTCCTGTAAAAGCCACAGCAATGGCCTCGCCAAACCTTATTTTTTCAGGGGACAAAAAAGACTTAACCGATTCGATGCCCATGGTGACAGCCACCAGCAATAAAATGACGGCACTGGAATACCCTGAAAGAGCCAGTACTTTTGTGTGATGAAATGAGTAAAAAGAAGCCTGTTTGCGGATGATGACATACGCTATCCAGGAAAGACCCAGTGCAAGCACATGCGACAGCATATGATAGCCATCGGCCAGCAACGCCATGGAATGGGTCCAGTATCCCATGATGATTTCCACAGCTGCAGTCACTGCCGAAAGAATCACGACGGCACGGGTCTTTTTTTCGCTACCGGAATATCTCTCTGTCATTGTTTGTTGTGAAATTTATTATTAAACAGTGAACCCTGAAAAGATGTTCATACAATGGTGACTTCGGGAATAAGAGAAATACCAAACCGTTTTTTCACTGAAGCAATAATTTTCCGGGACAGGTTCAGAATTTCTTTTCCTGAAGCTTTTCCGTAATTGACCAGAATAAGGGCATGAGTCTGATGCACCCCGGCATCGCCCTGCCGGAATCCTTTCCAGCCACATTGTTCAATGAGCCAGGCAGCAGGAATTTTTATCTTTCCATTTTCTTCATGATGAGGAATGGAAGGGAATTTTTTTTGCAGTTGATTAAATGCCGGTACAGAAATCACAGGATTTTTAAAAAAACTGCCGGCATTGGGCAGCAAAGCAGGATCAGGTAATTTTCTTTGCCGGATGGCTATCACAGCCTTACGGACAGAGTCAAGAGAGAGCGCTCCGTAGTTTTTGATTTCCTGAGCCAGTGCTTCGTAATGCAAATAGTATACAGGTTTTTTCTGTAAACGGAAAGTTACGTGGGTAATGATGATGTTTTTTTTCAGTTTGTTTTTAAAAATGCTGTCGCGGTAACCAAACCTGCATTCCTGATTGGTAAGAGAAAAGAAATGATTTTGTTTGATATCAAAACAACGCACTTCATCAATAAAATCTTTCACTTCCACGCCATACGCTCCGATGTTCTGCACAGGACTTGCCCCTGCTGTACCGGGGATGAGAGAAAGATTTTCCAGTCCTCCCCATCCGTTTTGTACAGTGTATGACACAAAATCATCCCAGGGTTCCCCTGCTGCCACACGGACAAATACATGTTCTGCCGTCTCTTTAACCACTGAAAAACCCCTGGTCAAAACATGCACAACCGTGCCTTTAACATCGCCGGTTAACAGGATATTGCTCCCTCCGCCAATCACCAGCTTTACCTGCTTTGCCAGTGCCTCCTTCCCGGCAAGCAGCATCAGATCGTCATCGGAATACACAGGGACATATTGTTGTGCCCGGCCTTCTGTCCGGAAAGTGATAAAACCGGCAAGGTTCATGTTTTTTAATACCAGCATGTTCCGATTCTCAGAAAAGAATTGCTAAAGGTAGTGTTTTCTGTTTGAAGGATAAAAAGGAAAAAAATATCTTTGTCATAGATTCTGTGAACCTCAGCAATGGAAAAAAACAATCAAAAGCAAGAACAGTTTGACCGGCGGTATCTTGAAATGGCGCGCATCTGGGCAAAGAATTCTTATTGCAAACGGCGCCAGGTGGGGGCTTTGATTGTAAAGGACAGAATGATTATTTCCGATGGTTATAATGGAACCCCATCGGGTTTTGAAAATGAATGTGAAGATGAAAACGGTCTTACCAAACCTTATGTTCTTCATGCCGAAGCCAATGCCATTACCAAAGTAGCCAAATCGAACAACAGCAGCGAAGGAGCCACTCTTTATATTACCTCAGCACCCTGTCTTGAGTGTGCCAAACTCATCATTCAGGCAGGAATCAAAAGAGTTGTTTACAGTGAACCGTACCGGATAGAAGATGGCATCAGGTTGCTGGAACGGGCCGGAGTAGAAGTTAAATACATTAATCTTGAACAATAAGTATGCAACGCACACCTGACCGGATCATCCGACTGCCGCTTATCATCTCCGTTTCTCTGGCAATAGGCATGGTGGCAGGATATTTTTACTCCATTCGCTCATCAGTAAATATCGACCGCTCGTCCAAGCTTTTTACCATCCTGCAGTACATTGAAAAATTTTATGTTGATTCCGTTTCTCTTGACAGTCTGGCAGAAGCCTCTATTCCACAAATTCTTCACAACCTTGATCCTCATTCGTCTTATCTGCCGGCCGAGGAAGCTGAACGCGAAAACGAACCTCTGGAAGGGGGGTTCAGTGGCATTGGTATTCAATTTAACATGGACAAAGACACGGTGGTAGTGGTCAAAACCATCCCCAACGGACCTTCTGAAAAGAAAGGAATTCTCCCCGGCGACAGAATTATTGCCGTCAATGGACAAACAGTGGCAGGCGTTAACATGCCAAGCGATTCGATTGTGAAGCGACTGAAAGGCCCGCGGGGAACAGCAGTGAAGGTCACCATCAAACGCCCCAGAATCAGCCGACCTCTTGAATTTACCCTTATCCGTGACAACATTCCTCTTTACAGCATAGACATTGCTTACATGGTGGCCCCTTCTATCGGATATGTGAAAATCAACCAGTTTGCCCGCAACACGCCCGAAGAATTCATCAATGCCGTTAACCGCCTGAAAAGCAGGGGCATGAAAAAAATCATTGTGGACCTGCGGGGAAACGGGGGAGGGTACATGGATGCTGCCATTCGCCTGGCCGACCAGTTTCTTGAAAATGGCAAGCTGATTGTGTACACCATCGGACGATCAAAAAAGAAAGAAGACATGGCTTTTGCCACTTACGAAGGAATTGCGGAAAAAGAAGAAGTGGCTGTTTTGATTGATGAATATTCGGCATCGGCCAGTGAAATTTTTGCCGGCGCCATTCAGGACAACGACCGGGGAATTATTATCGGCCGCCGGTCTTTTGGAAAAGCCCTTGTGCAAAAACCCATTCTGCTCGACGACAATTCCGTCATCCGTCTCACCATAGCAAGGTATTATACCCCTACAGGAAGATGTATCCAGAAACCTTACAGGAAAGGAGATGAAGAATATTATTTCGACCTCCTGAAACGTTATGAAAAAGGAGAATTTTCCAGTGCCGACAGCATTCACTACAACGATACCACGAAATATTATACCCCTGCGGGAAAAGTAGTGTACGGCGGAGGAGGCATTATGCCCGATATTTTCGTTCCCATCGAAAAAGAAAATACCAACGAATATTTTCTGAAAATTCAGGCCAATGGTTTTATTTATTCTTTCTCATTTGAATACACTGATAAAAACCGTTCCCGGATGCAATCGCTCAAAACCGTGTCTTCCATCAAGGCCTGGTTGGATTCAATGAACGTAATGAAAGAATTCTCGGCGTATGTTTCACAAAAAGGCATACCTCTTCCTTCTTCTCTTTCCCCTGAGATAAAACACCGGATTAAAACCCAGCTGTATGCCTACATTGCCCGCAATCTGATTGATAACGAAGGATTCTATCCCATCCTCAGCGAAACAGACAACACGCTTCAGACAGCCATCAATTACTTAGTCAAACCTTAAAAAGTCATTTTTAATCTTTTTGTAAAGAGAGGGGAGGAAAGAAAATGAAAAAATAGTGTTTGAAATTGAAAAAACAGCGTCTGAAAAA
>Ga0073932_1003636_pt1 | contig 20107 bp, 14 predicted proteins | sample DewCreD2012metaG_FD_76967 | JGI IMG/M metagenome (GOLD analysis project Ga0073932, IMG submission 76967) | Hot spring sediment bacterial and archeal communities from British Columbia, Canada, to study Microbial Dark Matter (Phase II) - Dewar... ...
ATGCGGACCGGGTTTGAAAGGATTGAGGATGACCGGAGAGGGAGAGAAGCCATGACGGATTGGTCGCCGGACTCCTGGCGAAGCAAACCGGCCTTACAGCAACCTGCTTATCCGCCCGACTCGGGCTTGGAGGAAGTCCTGAAGCAGTTGGGGGAGCTTCCGCCCCTGGTGACTTCCTGGGAAGTGGAAGCTCTGAAGTCGCAGTTGGCCGACGCCGCGCACGGCCGGCGGTTCCTGCTGCAAGGCGGGGACTGCGCCGAAATGTTCCACGAGTGCCGCCCGGATTTGATCGCCAACAAGCTCAAGATTCTGCTTCAGATGAGCCTGGTGCTGGTGCATGGCGGCAAGCGTCCGGTGATCCGGGTGGGACGGTTTGCGGGCCAGTATGCCAAGCCGCGCTCTGAAGACACCGAAACCCGCAACGGGGTGACGCTGCCCAGCTACCGGGGAGACCTGATCAATCATCCGGAGTTCACGCCGGAGGCGCGCCGTCCCGATCCCCAGTTGCTTCTGAGGGGACACGGCCGCGCCGCCCTCACGCTGAATTTCATCCGTTCCCTGGTGCGCGGCGGCTTCGCCGACCTGCACCATCCCGAGTACTGGGACTTGGATTTCGTCCAACATTCGCCTTTGGAAGAAGAGTTCATGCGCATTGGCGCTACGGTGAAGGACTCGCTCCAATTTATGGAGAACACGATCGGAGCGAGAATTACCGACCTTGCGTGGGTGGATTTCTACTCAAGCCACGAGGCGCTCCACCTGCTGTACGAACAGGCGCAAACCCGGCGGGTGCCGCGCCGCCCGGGATGGTACAACCTTTCCACCCATTTCCCTTGGATTGGCGCCCGAACGATGGACCCCGAAGGAGCGCACATAGAATATGCGCGGGGAATCCAGAATCCGATCGGCGTGAAGATCGGTCCCGCTGTGACGCCGGACACGGTCCGCCGTCTGCTCGACATCCTGCTGCCGAAAAACGAGCCGGGGCGGCTGACGCTGATTCACCGGTTCGGCGCCAAAAACATAGAAGAATGCCTGCCGCCACTCATCCGGACGGTGCAGGAATCGGGCAAGACGGTGTTGTGGTGCTGCGATCCCATGCACGGCAACACCCGCTTCACCGATGACGGAATCAAGACGCGCTACTTTTCAGACATTCTCGCCGAACTCGAAGCGGCTTTTGAGATTCACGCGGCTTGTGGAAGCCACTTGGGCGGGGTGCATTTCGAACTGACAGGCGAAAACGTGACCGAGTGCGTGGGGGGCGCGCGCGGCCTGACCGAAGCCGACTTGCGCCTGGCCTATCGCTCGGAGGTGGACCCCCGCCTGAATTACGAGCAGGCTCTCGAAATGGCGATGTTCATCGCCCGCAAGATGACGCAACTCAACCACGGGAACGGGCACGGATGACCCGGCGCACGTGGTTTGACGCCGCCGCCCTGGTGTGAGGTTTTCAGCCTCGCAAGCCGGCGAGCACGCCGCGCATGTAAGAAATGGAGCGGTCCATGCCGGGGAACGGATCATCCGGGAAGATCTCATATTCCAGCATGACGCCGCCCGTGTATTTCATCTTCTTGAGCAGTTTGAACAGCCCCACGATGGGGAGCACGCCGTCGCCCACCGCCACCTGGCTCTTGGCGTTCTTGGTGTCCGTCAAATCTTTCACGTGAACGTCGAGCAGGCGCGGTCCGGCTTTCTCAGTCCACTCCAGGATGTCCGCGCCGGTGCGGACGGTGTGGCCGATGTCCATGCACAAGCCCAGCCGCGGATCGCGCTTTTTCACCGCGTTGAGGACGCTTTCGGGGGTGGGGAAATGCTTGTCTTCCGGCCCGTGGTTGTGGATAGCCGCCTTGATGTTGAACTCCTTGACGAGTTTTTCCACTTCATCCAGAGTCTCCATGGACGGCGCGCAGACCATCATGGGCATGCCGGCAGCCTTGGCGTACTCGAACATCTTGCGCAGTTCGGCGGGCTTTTTGAGATCGATGTTGCCGCCGCTTAGAATGGTGAAGCCGGCGTCGCGGAATTCTTTCGCGCCCGCTGCCGTCTGCTCGGGCGTTTCGGCGTAGCGCAGATGGAACTCCTTAATGCTGACGTACTTCACGCCGAGCTTCTTAAGCATCTCAATGGCTTGAGGCCGCGAGAACTTACGCAGCGAGTAAGTGGCGACGCCGAGACGGAGGTCCTCAGCGGCTGCGGCTGCCATCAGGCGCCCGGCGGGCGCTCCCGCCATGGCCAAGGATCCGGCGAGGAAGCCGCGGCGCGTGCTGTTGGTTATCATATTCATTTACTCCTTCGAAAAATGGGGCAGAGGCTCAAACTAATGATCATATCCGCTTTGGCTGCCTGCTGTGCAATGGCGTTGTGGGCGGCGGAGGGCAAACCCGCCGGCCAAGGAGACTATGAATACTACCTGACCGGCAAGCCGGATGACGTTCAGCCCAAGACGGGCGGCGGGCTTGTCCTTTTGGGGGGTGGAGGAAGCGTGGACGAAGCCACCGAGTGGCTGGTGCGGCGCTCCGGAGGCGGAAACTTCGTCATTATCCGGGCGTCCGGAAGCAATGACTTCCACGCCTCGGTGGAGAAAGCCGGAGCGGTTCAATCCATCGAAACCATCGTTTTTCGCGACCGGCGCGCGAGCGGCGATCCAAAGGTGAAAGAAGCGCTGGCGCGAGCCGACGCGTTGTATATAGCGGGCGGTGATCAGTGGAACTATGTGCGCTTTTGGAAGCAATCGCCGGTCTCCGAAGCCATACACGCCTTAGCCAGGCGAGGAGCGCCGATCGCCGGAACCAGCGCCGGATTGGCCATTCTGGGGCAGTACTATTTTGCCGCCGAGAAAGGCACGGTCCGGTCGGAAGCGGCGCTGAAGAATCCCTTTGACCCGGCGGTGACCGTGGGGCGCGATTTCTTGTCCTTTCCGGAGCTGAAAGGCGTAATTACGGATAGCCACTTCTCTGCACGCGACCGGATGGGCAGGCTGATCGTATTCCTGGCGAGGATCATCAGGGACGGATGGGAAAGCGAGGCGAAGGGCATAGGCGTGGACGAGCGGGCAGCGGTGATTGTGGACAGCGGCGGCTCCGCCCGGGTGGCCGGCAAGGGCAACGCCTACTTCGTCCGCTTAATCGAAAAGCCGGAGGTCTGCGAGCCGGGGCAGCCTCTGAGCGTGCGCCGGGTGCACGTAGAAAGGGTCACTCCGGGCGGCGTCTTCGACATCAAAAAGTGGCGTGGCGGAGGAGACGAATACACCATCGCCGTCCGGCAGGGCGTGTTGCAGTCTTCGCGTCCCGGCGGGGCGGTGTACTGATCAGGGCGCCTGGTCCGGCTGAGCCGCCTTCTCGATTTCGGCGAGCTGCTTCTTCACCTGCTCCGAATCGGGCGCATTGGGCGCGAATTGCAGGTAATTGCGGATGTGCGTCGCCGCCTGTGCGTAATCCTGTTTCAGCGCCAGGATGGTGCCCAGCAGGTGATGCAGCTTGGGTATGCGGTTCTTCGGGTCGTTCTTGATGGCGTTGCGGGCGCTTTCCTCCGCCTCGTCGAACCGTTTCAGGTTATAGTTGGCCACCGCGTTGATGAAGTATCCCACGGGGAAGTCGTAAGGGTTCAGGCGCACCAGCCGGGCGCTCGTATCCGCCGCTTCCTGCCAGTTCCCTTCCTGCGCGGCGATTTGAGCCAACTGCATATACGGATTCACGAACTTCGCGTCCGCCGCCAAGGACTCGGCGTAAGCCTTGCGGGCGCCGGCGATGTCTTTCTGCTGCTCGCGGACCATTCCCAGGTTGTACCAAGCCACCGCGAACTTGGGATACAACTGGACCGCCTTTTCAAATTCCTTCGCCGCCTCCGGCAGTTTCTTCCGTCTCACGGCGTCGCGCCCCTTGTCGAAGGCTTTGCGGGCGTCTTTAGGCGCCATAGCGGTGGTGGCGCTGATGGTGAACCCCTCTACGTTTCCCATGCGGCGCATCACGATGGTGCCGAGATCGGGATTATCCAGGAACCGCCGCCCGCTAAGGGGAATGGAGTCGGAACGGAAGCCCGCGAGCGACGCGCGAATCTCGCAATTCATCAACTCCCGCTCGGTGAACTCCCGGCTGCCGCCGAAAGGACCCGTGCGAGTGCTCCCGAATCCTCCCATGCCGGACTCGGAGGCGCTCGTTACGCTCGCGTCCGGAAACACATGGTTGTTCGCTCCGAGCTGAAAACTGAAATGCCCGCGCGAATCGGTGTAGGCTTCGGGTCTCGCGATGCCGTTGCACACGCGTTCAATGACCACCGACTCGGCTGGAGTGCCATCATCCAGCACCACCTTCCCCGACAGGAAAATCGGTCGAGCCATTTCCGAAGGGAAAGTCGTGCGCTCCTGCTGCGTGGTGGTCGGCGGTTGGGTGGGGATCGTCGTCCGCCCAGGGGACGGCGCGGAAGTGGAACCGCCAGTTGAGCCACCCGTACTTGGAACGCTGGCGCCGCCGGTTGAGCCTCCCGTGGAAGGCGTGGATGGCTGAGGTTCGGCCGCCTGAGGGAAGACCGCTCCGGCGAACACGAAAAAAATCGCAAAGAGCCCCATGTTCTGAGCGAAGGAGGAAAGACGACTCATTGGGCGCCTCCTTTTAGAGTTACCTCCAGTATGACACACCGCCGGGGGTTTTCCGGACCGGAGGCCGTTACAATGAGAGGGAGGAGAGTTTATGACACGAAACTGCCGTAGGACCCTGCTCGCTCTGCCGCTCGTTTTGCTGTTTGGATGTTCGGAACCGCCGAAGCAGAAAGCCGAATCGAAAAAGAAGGAACCGGAGAAGCCGGCTGAGCCAATCTCCGCCCGTTCCGCGTTCCAACAGATTTTCGCGAGCGCGCGCACGTGGGCGCCCGACGCGCAGATTCTAAAACTCGCCAACATCCGCGTGGAGGGAGTGAAGGATCACGGCGGCAAGTGCGGCGCCTGGCAGGCGATCCTGGTCTCCCCCAGCCGGAACAAACAGAAGATGTTCACCTATTCGGTCGTCGAAGGACCGGGCAATCTGCACAAGGGCGTTTTCGGCACGCCGGAGGAGACCTACACGCCGCGCGGGCAGGCGAAGCCCTTCCTCATCGCCGCGCTGAAGGTGGACTCAGACCAAGCCTTCGAAACCGCGATGAAGAAAGGCGCTGAGTACGCCAAAAAGAATCCCGACCTGCCGATCAGTTTCCTGCTCGAACTCACGCCCCAGAACCAGAATCCTACTTGGCGCGTGTTGTGGGGCGAGTCGGTCTCGACGTCGAACTACTCGATCGTGATTGACGCGAGTACGGGCGAATACCTGCGGACATTGCGCTAGGACCGGCTTCAGGCGGCAGAGCGCGGCCTGCTGTATTCTGAATCCCGAGGGACCGCCATGCCCGCGAACCTCACCCCGGATTACTTAGCCGCGGAAGCCCGCTACCGTGCGGCTGAAACGCAGCAGGAGAAGATCGCCGCGCTCGAACAGATGCTGGCGACTCTGCCCAAACACAAGGGCACGGAGAAGCTGCAAGCCGATCTCAAGCGGAAGCTGTCGCAGGCGCGCAAAGAGAGTCAGAAGAAGGGCGGCAGCCACGCGGCGCCCTTCTATCTGGTGAAACGCGAAGGCGCGGGGCAGGTGGTTCTGGTGGGGCCGCCCAATTCCGGCAAGTCGCAACTCGTCGCCACGCTCACCCATGCGCGTCCGGAAGTGGCCGAGTACCCTTTCACCACCCGCGCCCCGCAGCCCGGCATGATGCCGTTTGAGAACATACAAATCCAGCTCGTGGATCTGCCCGCCATCGCCCCCGAGTACACCGAGCCGTGGCTGCCTCAAACCATCCGCCCGGCAAACTTGAGCGTCCTGGTGGTGGATCCCAACGACCCCGATGTGCTGAGCGGCATCGAGTTTGTTCTGGGAAAGCTTGAGGAGTGGAAAGCGCAGCCTCCCCGGCTCTTGCTGGCCAATAAGTGCGACCTCAAGGGCGCGCGGGAGAATTTCGAAATCTTGAAGGAATTCTATGGCGGGCGGATGCGCTGCCTCGCCGTTTCCGCCCTGACCGGCGAAAACTTGGATGCCTTCGGCCGCACCCTGTTCGAGCTGCTGGACTTGGTCAGGGTGTACACCAAACCACCAGGCAAGAAGCCTGATTTTTCGGCGCCCTATGTCATGAAGCGCGGACAGACCGTGCAGGACGCCGCCCGCATGGTGCACCGGGATTTCGCCCAGCATCTCAAGTACGCCCGCCTGTTTCCGAAAAACGGGGACCGCGAAGGGCGCATGGTGGAGCGGACCCATGTGCTGGAGGACGAAGACGTCCTCGAGTTCCACGTTTGATCAGCGGGCGGCGCCCTGAAACCATGCGCAAGCCCGCCGTTCGTACTCTTCGGGATGGTCGCGCAGTACGCGCACGTGGTGCGATCCTGGCGCTTCCCAAAGCTCCACATACTGTGGATTGGCGGCTTGGAGGAGCCTGGAGTGATAAGGGTAGACATTGTCGTCCGCCGTACCGTGAATGAGCAGAATCGGCAGGCGGGCGCGCCGCACCGCCTCCAACGGCGAGACGGACCGCAACTCCAATCCGTAGCGAACCCGCGCGTAGAGCAAAGCTGGCTCGGCGACGAGAGCCGCCGCGCCGCTCCAACCGAAAGCGCCTAAGCCGGTGAGCTGGCCCACCCGGTCGTAAGCGATGTGCTCGAAAGTTGCGAATGGGGACTCGGCGACCACGGCGCGAAAAGGCTCGCCGCCATTCACCGTTTGGAGTAAGATCGCGGCGCCGAGAGAGATGCCCAATCCGTGGATGGCGGACGGGCGCGCCGAAGTGCGCAGCCAATCGACCCACCGGCGCACGTCATCCCGCTCCAGGATTCCAAAGGTGACAATCGCTCCCCCGCTTGCCCCGTGGGCGCGGCTGTCGGGCGCCAGCACCTTGTAACCGCGCCGGAGGAGCATGGAGGCGTGCGCCAAAGTGCCGTTACGGGTGTCGGCCACGCCGTGGAGAACCAATACAGCCTCGCCGTTGCCTGCCTTCGGTTCCAGGAACCAGGCGCGCAACGGCGCGCCGTCCGCGGCGTGAATCTCCACCTCCCGCCACGCCGCGCTGTGCCTCGCGGCGACAGCCTCCGCCCATTGGGCTCGGGGTGGGGTTCGAAAGGGAGAAGGGATACGGACGGAAAACTCGCACAGCGCGATAGCCGAGCCGAGAGCCAGCACCGCGGCCGCGCCCAAGAGCAAGAAGAGAAGGCGCAGCCAGGGGCTGGAAGAGCGCATCAGCGAACAGTCTATCGCGCTGTTCGAGAGCTTGGGAGAGGGCGGCGCATGGCCGCCCTCTCAAGCCGCACGCCGTCTAGCGGCGTCCACGGCGGTTGCCGGCGCCCGTCCCGCCACCGGTGCCGGGCTCGTGCTGCGGTCCGGAGCCGTCCTGCTTGCCCAGCTTCTTGCCGTTCCGCTGCCCCTGCTGCTGTCCAGGGGTGGTGCAGTTGGGATTCGGGCATGGTACGGTCTGCGCGGGCAGGATCAGCGATCCCATCCCCAGAGCGAACATCGTTGCGAGCGCCAAATATGTCTTTTTCATCTTCGTGGTCTCCTTTTTGAGTTTCACCTGACGCCCATATATGTGCAGCCCGCGTGCCATACTTCGGTGTATTTGAAATCAACAGCTTACGTTGACGTCCGCCGCAGTTTTGGCGTGGCCTGGGCATGGGCGTATGCAGACTCTGCGCGCCCGCGGCGCTCGTGTTACTCTCAGAGGCTATGCGAAGGCTATTCTGCATTCCGCTTTTTTGCCTGGCGGCGTTCGCGCAGACCGCCGAGAGCCCCGTCCGCCGGGTGAGCGACCCCGGAGTGGTCACCACCGGTCAAACCATCACTCCGGCGGGATTGCCGGCGATCTTTGATGGGCGCGTTTATGGAGTGAGCTTCGGCAGCGACGCCTCGTCGATTTGGGTGCTGACCGCCAGCCGGGTATACCGCATGGAGTGGAAAGAGAACCGCGTGCTGGCGAGCTTCCCTCACCGCACTTCGCCCGGCTTGCAAGCTCTGCGCCTCGATCCCGATTCAGGCGCGCCGGTATTCGCCGGAGCGCAGACCAAGGGGACGCCTCCGCCCGTGGCGCTGTTCCGCGAAAACGGCGGCGCCGCTCAACTTGTCGCGGCGGAGTTGGGCGAACATATCGCCGGCGCCATCGCCGTGGGCGGAGGCAAGGCGGTGGCGCCGCTGATTTTCAATAACCGCGCGGCGGTGGTCGATTTGAAAACCGGGCGGCTGCTCGGGCAAGTGAACGCCGGGATTGCGCCTTTCGGCGCCGCAGTGAACCGTGCCGGCGCTGTAGCCTTCGTCACCAATTGGGGAGGACGCCCGCCCTCACCGAACGATCTCACGGCGCCCACCGGCTTAGCCAAGACCGCCGACCGCGTCGTGATCGACAAACGCGGCGTGGCGTCCACTGGAACTGTGACGCGAATGGACTTGAGCGCCATGAAAGCCACTCACACCATTCCCGTAGGGCTTCATCCGACGGCGCTGGTGTGGGACGAGGGGGGCGCGCGGCTCTACGTGGCGAACACCAACTCGGATTCGATCTCGGTCATCGATACGAACCGCAACCAGGTGGTGCAAACTTTCCCGTTGCAACCCTTTGGACGTCCGGCGGCTGGAATCGCTCCCACGGCGCTGGCGCTTTCCTTGGATGGCAAGCGCCTGTGGGCGGCGTGCGGCGGCATCAACGCCGTGGCTCAGTTGGACGCGCGCACGGGAAAGATCGAAGGGCTGATTCCCACGGCTTGGTATCCCAACGGGCTGGCGGTGAGCCCGGACGGTAAGCACTTGGCCGTGTCATCGCTTCTCGGCGCGGGATCGGGCTGGCGCGAGGAACCGCGGAAGCGGTACGTTCACTCCTACCGTGGTTCGGTGAGCGTGCTGGAACTGCCGGACGCCGCCCAGCTTGCCGCCTATACGACAGCGGTGAGCGAGAACAACCGGATGCCACTCGCGCCGGAGAAACCGCTTGCCGTGAAGCCCACGCCGGCGGCGGTCCCGATGCGCTCAGGGGACCCGTCGCTCATCGAACACGTGGTGTACATCATCAAGGAGAATCGCACTTACGACCAGGTGTTGGGCGCTTTGGGCAAAGGCAACGGAGACCCGGATCTGGTCATGTTCGGCGAAGACGTGACTCCCAACCACCACCGCCTGGCGCGGGAGTTCGTGCTGCTCGACAATTTCTACGCTACCGGCGGCAACTCAGCCGACGGGCATCAGTGGCTGACGCAGGCTAACGAGACGTCGTATTGCTTATGGCCAGGCTACCGCGGGCGGAGCTACCCGTTCGACGGCAGCGATCCCATAGCGTACTCTTCCAGCGGATTTCTTTGGGATTACGCCCTCGCCAGGGGCAAGACGGTGGCCGTGTTCGGCGAATATGCCCCACGGATGGCGGAGCCCGGCAGGCAGCGGTCGGAACTCTTGCGCGAGTGGGCGGCGGGCGCACAGTTTCATGACCGCTGGAACGTTACCTCCCCGATTCCGTCGCTGGACAAAATCCTCGTCCGCAACTTTCCTTCGTACACCAATTCCATCCCCGACGTGATTCGAGCTCAGATTTTCTTAAGGCACTTGTCGCAGTGGGACAAGGCAGGAAAAATGCCGAATCTTGTGATCATGCTGCTGCCCTGTGACCACACTCTGGGCACAACGCCGGGCGTATCGAGTCCGAAAGCCATGGTGGCGGACAACGACCTGGCATTGGGCCAGGTAGTGGAAGCTTTGACCAAGTCCCGCTTCTGGCCGAAAATGGCGGTCTTCGTCGTGGAGGACGACGCCCAAAACGGAGTGGACCATGTGGACGGTCACCGCACTGTGGCGCTTGCCATCAGCCCGTACGTCAAGCGAGGGCACACCGACTCCACGTTTTATTCGCATCAGAGCATGCTGAAGACGATCGAGTTGATGCTGGGCTTGCCCACCATGTCGCTGTTCGACCTGATCGCGCAGGACATGCGCGCGAGTTTCACCGATGCGCCGAATTTGGCGCCTTACTCCCACGTTCGCCCCAAGCAGGATCTGTTCGAGATGAATCCTCCGCTCAAGGCGCTTAGGGGCGCGGCGAAACGGGCGGCGGCGGAATCCGCGCGCATGCGCTGGGACGTGCCTGACGCCGCGCCCTCCGACAAGCTCAACCGCATACTGTGGCATGCGACGCGGGGATGGAACGTTCCATTCCCCGGCGTCCGGCGCGCCGTCTTCTCCCCGCTTTCGCTCGACTTGGAAGACAGCCAGCGATGAAAGAGCGGAGGCGGCGCTCAAAGCCCCCGCTGCCGGAGCTGATAGAAGAGCACCGGCGTAATCAGCAGCGAAAGCACCATCGAAACGGTGACGCCGCCGATCACGGCGATGGCCAGCGGTTGGAGCAACTGCGCTCCCGACCCCACGCGGATCGCCAGCGGAGCCATGCCGAAAATGGTCGCCAGAGCGGTCATCAGAATCGGCCGCAGCCGGCGCCTGCCGGCGTGGAAAATCGCTTCCCGGAGTTCGTAACCCCGTTCTGAGAAGTACTGCTCGGAGTCGAGCATCAAGATGCCGTTCTTGTGGACGATGCCGACCACCATGATCGCGCCCATGAAGGAAGAGATGTTCAGCGTGACGCCCGTAATCCATAGCGCCAGCAACGCGCCGGAGCCGCAAAGAATGGTGGCTGCCAGGATGGCGATAGGGTGTGAGAACGACCGGAATTCAAACACCAGAATGACAAAGATCAGCAGGATGGAAAGCAGCAGAACTTGCGTCAGCCCGAGGAACGATTCGCGCTGCATTTCGTACAGCCCGCCGTATTCGATGTGCGTTCCCGGAGGCAATGTAATCTCGCGCGGAAGCCGGTCCTGAATCTCACGGATGGCCGAGCCGAGGTCTCGCTTCTCCAGGCGCGCCGTCACGGCGGACATGTTCCGCAGGTTCTCGCGCCGGATTTCGGTTGTCCCCTCATCCACTTCTATGGAGGCGATGCTCGACATCGGAACCGTTTGGCCTGTCGGAGAGGTCAGCAGAAGCGACTTGAGCTTATCGCTCGATGAACGGTATTCGGGCGGATAACGCACGCGGATGCCTATGAGCCGCTCGCCGCGGATCATATCGGAAGCCAGTTCTCCGTCCAGCATGGCGGCTTGGAGGTCGGCCACGTCTTTGACTCCAAAGCCCGCCAGCCGCGCCTTTTCGGGATCCACGCGGAAGTTCAAGGACGGCCCGATGACGATGGTGCGGTTGGCGATGTCGACCACTCCTTTGACTTTGGGCAGCCATTCTTCGATCTCTTTCGCCACCCGCTTGTAGGTCGCCTCGTCGTCGTGGCGCACTTTGATTTCGATGGGCTGCGGCGCCCACGCGAGGTCGCCGATCAGGTCTTCCAGGATGTGCGGGAATTCCACTTCGATCGCCGGTTCCGACGATACGATCTTATGCCGCAGCTCGGAGGTTACCTCCTCCAGGCTGCGGGTGCGGGACTTCTTGAGCTTCACCAGGAAGTCGCCTGTGTTCGGCTCCGCGATGGCGAGAGCGAGGCGGGCGCCCGTGCGGCGGGAGTAGCTTTCGATTTCCGGCGTTTCCCGGAGGTACTGCTCGATGTGCCTGAGGACCCGGTCCGTTTCCTGAAGCGAAGTGCCCGGCGGCATGCGGTAGTCCAGCACGAACGCGCCTTCGTCCATTTCCGGCAGGAAGCCCGAGCCGAGCTGGTAGTACATGCCCACCATCCCGGCAAGCAGCAGCGCGGAGAAAACCATCACCAGGCGCGGATGATACAGCACCCAATGCAGCGCCGTTTCGTAGCGCGCGGTGAGCCACCGCAGCACCCGTCCTTCTCCCACCTGTTCCGCCTTCTCCAGGTCCGTTTCCGCGGGTCCGGCAGGACGGCGGAAGAAAAGCGCCGCGAGCACCGGCGTAAAGAAGATGGCCAGGAACAGCGACGCCAGCAGGGCGGTGACCATGGTCATCGCCAAAGCCCGGAAAAAGACGCCGGTGATGCCGCCCAAGAAGACCAGCGGAGCGAACACGACAATGGGCGTCAACGTGGAACCGGTTAACGCCGGCGTCAGCTCGATAATCGCGCTGCGCGCCGCTTCGAGCGGCGGCTGCCCGGTGGACAGGTGGACAATGATGTTTTCCACCATCACGATGGCGTCGTCGATCACCACCCCGATGCAAGCCGCCAGACCTCCCAGCGTCATCAGGTTGAAGCTCATGTCGAAAAGCTTCATGAAAACGATGGCGATGAGCACGGCGATGGGAATCACCACCGCTGCAACGACCGTAGTCCGCCAACTCTTGAGGAAGACGAGCAAAACCAGCACGGACAGGCCCAAACCGATCAGGATGCTTTCGGTGACGCCTGCTATGGACTCGCGCACCAGCACGGACTGGTCATAGAACGTCGAAAGCTCGATATCCGGAGGCAGCATCTTACGGATGTCAGCCAGTTCGGCGTTGACCGAGTCGGCTATTTTTACGGCGTTCCCGTCCGGCTGTTGCAGGACATTGACCAGCACCGCCGGACGGCCATTGGCCGTTACGATGTTGTAAATCGGCCGTTCGCCTGGCGTGACCCGGGCCAAGTCCTTGACTTTGACCGGCGTGCCCCGCACGACATCCAAAACCGTGTCCTCCACCTGCTCCCGCGTGCGCATCAATCCGGTGACGGTGGTCAGGTAAAGGTGATAGTTCTCCTGCACCATGCCGGAGGGCGAAATGATGTTGCTGTTGCGCAAAGCGTCGGTCACACGGCTCAGCGGCAAGCCGTAACCGTTCAGCTTTTGCGGGTCCACGAGGACGTGATACTCCGGCGGGCGTCCGCCCACAATCCGGGTCTCCGCCACGCCGGGCAGGCGATAGAGCCTCGGAGCGATGTTGTAGTAGGCCAGTTCCCACAACTCCGACTGCGAGCGCGCCGGCGAGGTGATGCTGAAGCCCACCATGGGGAACACCGAAAACGTAAGGCGGTTGATGTAAAAGCGGCAGGTGGAAGGAAGCGACGGAGTAATCTGCGAAATTCTCCCTTGCACCAAATGCAAGGCATTTAAAATATCGACGTCCCAGCGGAAGAAGACGCTGATTTCGCTCGACCCCCGCGCCGTCACCGACCGAATCGTGGTGATGCCCGGAACGATGCGTATAGCTTCCTCAATCGGTCTCGTAACGCGCAGCATCTGGATGTCCACCGGCGTGATGCCGTTGTCCACCAGGATCACGATGCGCGGAAAATCCGTCTGCGGAAAGATGGCTATGGGCAGGCGAAAAGTAAAAGCCAAGCCCGCCAAGGCAAAACTCAGGACAATGATCACCATCGCCCTGGCGTGCGCCTGGACGAACTGTGCGAGCCGGCCGGTCACTGTCGCTTTTCCTCCTGAATTTTCAGTTGTGTGCCTTCCGGCAAGCCATAGCCCCCCTGCACGATCACCCTCTCGCCCGCCGACACCCCGCTCTTGATCTGGACTTTCCCGTCAAAGACCGCGCCCGTTTCGACCTCTTTCTTGACGGCGGCATTCTTATCGCCGGCGACCATCACCACGCCCTTGTTGGAGCCTTCGACGAATTGCACCGCGGGCAGCGGCACAACCACGCTCTTGGGCGCCGTTCCGGTGATGATACGCACCTGGCCGAAAGCTCCTGCCCGCAACACGTGGCCGCTGTTCGGGATCTCGCACCACGATTCGACGGTTCGCTTCGCCGGGTCTACAGCTTGGTTGACTACGGTAATACGTCCCTGGAAGGCGCGGCCGGGGCTGTCGGCCGGCGTGAATTCGCACGCCGCGCCGCTCCGCACTGCGTAAGCTTCCGCCTCCGGGATTTGCGCCCGGGCGACGGCCACTCCGAGGTCCACCACGGTGAAGATGGGCGAGTCCGGCTTGGCCATGTCGCCGGGAAACATGAATTGTTCGGTCAGGGTTCCGGCCATGGGACTACGAACTTCGGTGAACTCCAGTTGCGCTTGGACGAGCGCCAGACGCGCCCTGGCCTGCTCCACTTTGCTCTTGGCCATCAGGATTTCTTTGTCGCGTGATTGATTGAGGAGCAAATCCAGCGACTTCTGCGCCACCTGATGGTTGGCCTTAGCCTGCGCCAGTTCCGTCTCGGTAAGGATGAAATCCCGCTGAGGTATGGCGCCTTGCTGATAGAGTTGCTTGCGGCGCTCATAGAACTTCTCGGCCTGCCGCAAGGCGGCTTCGGCGGCGGAAAGCTGTCCGCGCGCCCGTTCCACATCGGTGGGCAGCGTCCCGGCCGTCACCCGGTGCAAGTTGGCCTCGGCGTCCCTTACCGCCGCAGCCGCTTCATCCCGTTGGGCGATGAGGTCCCGGTTGTCCAGTTCGGCCAGCACTTGGCCAGCCGAGACTCGGTCCCCTTTACGCGCCAACAATCTCTTGATGGGAGCGGTGAGGCGGGCGCTGAGATTGGCTTGCTCACGTCCGAACAGAAACGCCGGACCGCTCACTGTGATCTTCACATCAGCCAGTTCTGCATCCGCCACCTTGACAGCCACAACCGGCTTGGGAGGCGCGTCTTCATGTTGAGAGCAGCCCGCAAGGGCCAGCATAGAAACCAATAAGCAGTAATGGTGCGTTTTCATTTTCCGGATGCAACCTCCAGATCGGCACGGGCATTGAGATAGTTGGCGATCGTCGTGTAATAATTACTTCGCGCTTGAGCCAGTTGGTTCTGCGCCGTCACCACGTCGAGAGCCGAGCCCTCGCCGCCTTCGTAACGAATGCGGCTCAGGCGCAGGTCTTCTCCGGCCAGCTTCGCTTGCTGGCGGGTCAACTCAATCTGCTCGAACAGTTGCTTGACCCGGGCCAGCGCGCTTTCGTACTCCTTGGAGAACGTCCGCTCGGCGATGGCGCGGGCCGCCTCGTTCTGCTGGGAGCGCAAGCGGGCCTGCTGCATCGCCGTTCGCGCTTTATTCCAGTCGAAGATCGGGATATTCAAATTGACAAAAGCCGCGTAACCACGGTCGCGGATGCGGATGGCGGTCGAGTCGAGGCCATATTGGAAAGAGAAGCCCACTTGCGGCAGCAAACCGGAGCGCGCGCGCCGGACGTCTGCTTGGATGCCGCGCTGTTGCGCTTCGAAAATTCCGAACTCCAGGCGCTTCAGAAATGGGGCGCCCTGCGCCGCACTGGGTTCCGGGGACGGCGGCGTTTCTTCCAGCACGTCGACCAGCGGCAAGGGATCGGCCACCTCCCGGGTCCAAAAGGAGGCCAGCTCCTGATTGGCTAGTTTGGCTTCCAGTTCTGCGGCGTTCAGCGCCTGTGCGAGGAAAGCCACTTGCGCCGACGCCTTGATGACGTCTGCCTGCGCCGCTTCTCCTCCTTCAAAGAGCAGGCGGGTGCGCTTCTCGAAGCTCTGGCTTTCCGCCAGCGCCTCCTTGGTTACCAGCACGAGGCGGCGCGTAAGCAATGCCCGGTAGTAAGCAGTGGCGACAGCCCGGCGCAAATCCCTCTGCGCCAAGGCGACGCTTGTCACAGCGGCATCCTGCGCCGCCCGCGCCCGGCTCATGTCGGCGCGCAGGCGCCCGGAAGTGTCGAACTCCTGATTGATCGTGATGAGCGATGCATACTCCCGTATGCCGTTTGAGGGGATGAAACTGAACGTCTTGCGGTCATATAGGAGCGGGCTGTTATAAATGAATCCGTTCGCCCACTGGCTTTGCGGCAGGAAGCCGGCGCGGGCTTGGGTCACGCCCCGCACTGCTATTTCTCTTTCCTGGCGGGCCACACTAACGGCGGACGGCGCCGACTCCGCCAGGCGTATGCAGTCTTGCAGTGTCAGCGGCGGTAAGATTTGTGGCTGGGGCTGCGCCCCATACACCGCCACCGCAAACCAACCCGCCGCGATCGAAAGTTTCCTTGACACGATTCTGTTCCTCATCGTCGTGAGAGGGTCCATAACAAAAAGCTCCTACCCTTCGGTAGGAGCTATCATTCCCGCAGTCGCGGGACGGTTAAGGGTGAGACTCCATCACCGCACCAACCTGCTCAATATACCACGCAGCTAGGTCACAGTTACCAGGTCATCGGCCAGGCGGGCTTTGCGGTTACCGAACATCGCGATGTTGGCCAGGTGCGGCCCCGCGACGGCGCGCTGCGCGATCTCCACCGTGCAGTTGGGCTGCTTGCGCGTCTTGATGCAATCCAGGAAATTCTGGATGTGCGACTCCACCGGCACCGGCGCCTTTTCTTCCATTACCGGTTGGCTGTTCGGACGCCACGGCTCTGCATAAACCTTGAAGCCGGCTTCATCCATGATCATGGTGCCTTTGTCGCCCATGAATGTGATCGACCAACCGTTCTGATAGGAGTTGCAGTAGTCCAGGGTCCAGGTGACGAGGAATCCTTCCATCTCGAACACCGCGGAGAAGACTTCTGGATGTTCCGCGCCTTCCGCCTTCGCCACGAATCCCTGGCAAACCGCTGTCTTGGGCGGTTTGGAGTTGGTAAACCATAGCACCACGTCCATGAGATGCGTGCCTTGGTCGGTCATGTTGCCGCCGGCGTAGTCGAAAAAGTAGCGCCAGTGGCGCACCCGCATCGGCTCGAAAGGGCGTTTGGGAGCGCTGCCCAAGAAAGCGTCCCAGTCGATCTTGCCGGGCAGCGGCGAGTTGTTCAGAGGGCGCGCCGTGTTCCAATGCCACTGCGGCTTGACCAAGGTAATGCGGCCGAGGATGCCCTCGTCCACCAGTTTTTTGGCTTTAATGATGGATTCCGCGCTGCGCCGCTGCATGCCGATCTGAACAATCTGCTTCGACTTGCGAGCCGCCGCCACCATCTTCGCGCCCTCTTCCAGCGTCCGAGCCAGCGGCTTTTCGGCGTAAACATCCTTCTCGGCCTCTAGCGAGGCCAACAGCATCGGGCAGTGGTGATGGTCTGGTCCGGCCAGCACCACTGCGTCAATATCTTTACGCTTCAACAAGTCGTGGTAGTTCCGGTACGGCTTGGCATTAGGCGACTGCTTCAGCGCCAACTCGAGGTTCGGCTCATATACGTCGCACACTGCCGCGCACCGGCAGTCCATCTTTTGAAACTTGTCATTGAGATACCGGCCGCGCCCGCCCGTGGCGATGACTCCGTAAACGATACGGTCGCTGGCTCCCCAGGCGGAGCGGGGAACGAACAAGGGCGCCGAGGCCGCCGCGGCGGAAGTAAGAAAAGTCCGACGGTTCGATTGCATGGATTCAACTCCTTTGGCTCACTACTGTATCAAGAATCACCCGCCCGGCTCAGCGTCCCGGACCGCTGGGCGTTCGCGGACCCACCCGGCTCAGGTCGAACTCTTCGAATCCCAGAGCGAAGGCAGGTGAATCGGGGCGAAGGCGAAAATCGCGCGCGTCAGCGTTGACGAACCGCGGGTCGGCCCACAATGAGTGGCTGTCTTTGCCGCGCTTCCGCCACTCGGCGAAGTTCGATTTGCCGATGAGCGCCGCCTCGGGACCGTAAGTGGGATTGAAGAAAATGTTCCAATCCGAGTCCACGGTGCTGGTGAACTCTATGGCGCCTTGTTTGGGCTTCGGACTCATCCACATCTGGTATGGCTTATCGGGCTTGTCCTGCCGCATCAACACGCCTTCTTTCCAATAAACGATGTTGTTTTCGAAATACACGCTCACGTGCGGCTCCACGCGCCCGAGGCTCAGTTGGTCCACGCGCCCGAAGGCGAAGATGTTGTTGCGCACTGTGCATTCCTTGGCGTAGTGGATGTTGAAGCCGCAGTATTTCGTGTCATAGACCAGATTCTTCTCCGCCAGGATGTGCGTCGAGCCTTCGTCGAAATAGATGCCCCACCCCCCATAGTGGTTGGCGTCCACGTGGTGAATCTTGTTGTGGCGCAGCACCGTGCCCGGCGAAACGCCCAGCGTGTAAATCCCCCCCATGTCGGACAGCAGCCCTTGTCCGATGTCGTGTATGTGGTTGAACTCGACCACATTGTCCCGGCTGACGCTGCGCCAGTACCCCCACTTCCATCCGAGCGAGACAGCCGAATACCATCCGTGGTGGATGTGATTGTGCAAGATCTGGTTGGCGTTGGTGTTCATGAGCAGGACGCCGACAGCGGAAGGGTACACCTCGCCGTAGTGATGCAGGTGGTTGTCGGCGATCACGTTGTGCCCTGAGCGCGTAAGGGGGTGATCCCGTTCGGTTCCTCCGTCGATACGGAATCCGCCCGCCGCGAGGTAGGCGAGTTCATTGGCGGTGATACGGTTGTGGCGGCACCCCTGCTTCAGTTCGAAGGCGAAAGTGCCTAGGTTCCTGATGGCGCAGCGGTCAAACTCGCAGTGCCGCATGCCGCGCGCGGTTATCGCCGCCGGGACGCTTGCCGAGCCTTGCCTGTCGTTGGAATTGCCGGGAGGCAACTGGAAGTTCGTGTGTTCCAGCGTCAGCCCGCGGAAGCGGACGTATTCCACGAACTTGCCGTGTGCGGGATCGCCTTCGAGGTTCAGCAGCGCCGGAGCGTACGGCGCGATCACCTGAGCGGTTTTCAGATCCTCGCCCGGCATGGGGATATAAGACAGCACTCCCGTCTTGCGGTCCAGGTACCACTCGCCGGGAGCGTCCAAGCCTTCATAGACGTTTTCGACGATATAGCGCGCGCCGTTCTCCGTGAAATCGTCGGTGAACACCTTGCCGGCTTTGTGCTTGAAGGTGACCAGGCTCTTCTGCGTGTCGATGCTTTGGATGGGCAAGTGCGAATCGGTCCAAAAATGGTAGACGATCACCTCCACGTCGTCGAGATTGCGCCAGTCGGGACGCAAGTCGCCGGGCTTGAATTCGAATGTCTGGCAGTCCTTATGGTAGTCCACCGTTTTCGGCGTGCCCTCGGGCATTCCCGCCACGCGCAGGAATCCCTCGTTGGGGATCCGGGCGCGGCGGCGCAGCTTGCCGTTGACGTACAACTGGTTGAAATACCAGCGCCCGCTCTGCACCTCGGGGATGGCGGCGGTCCACACTCCGTTCGCGCCGCGCGTCCATCCGCGGATGACGCGCCCTCCGCTGATTACCGGGCGTTCGCCCGCATAAGCGGCGTATGTGATGGGCGCGCCGGCTGTGCCGGAATCTTCCGGCGTCAAAACCAGGGGACGGGAAAGGCGGTGAACGCCGGCTCGCAGATAAACGGTCACCGCGCCTTTCGTCTTGAGCCGGCGGGCTTCATCGCGAGCCCGCTCCAGCGTGGCGAAGGGGCGGGCGGCGGACACGCCCGGATTCTGGTCGCTGCCGTCCGGCGCAACGTACAGCGCAATCTCAGCCGCGCCCGACGGAAGACAAAAGGCAAGGGTCAGGATGATGATGGAACGCATGAATGAGCAACGTCATTCTATCGCCTTTCGGGCGACGAGAACGCGGGAGGGATAAAGCCCCTGCCTCATGGCGCGTTCATGAATGACCTTCAGACCCACGGCTTCGATCATCTCCGGCACGCGATCAGCCACCTGCCTGCCCCAAAAGGCGGGAGCCAGGCTGCCGCACACATTGTAGATGCGGTTGAATAGCCTTACATCCTCGCCGATGCACACGAGCGTGAAGTTGGCGTTAGGGCGGAGCACGCGCCGTACCTCGCGCAAGGTCAGCAGAATATCGTCGCTGCCCAGCAGCTCCAAGAGGTAGCAGCACACCACGGCGTCGAAGGTCTCGTCGCGAAACGGAATGTGGCGGGCGTCGACGGCTTGGCAATGCGCGTTGGACGCGGGAAATTTAGAGCGCGCATGGCGCTGCGTCCGGGCGGCCATGTTGGGCGAGAGATCCAATCCGATGGTCGCACCCGACCGGTTCACTGCCACGAGCCGGCGGAACATCTCGCCTGAGCCCGTCGCCACCTCCAGCACGCGCATGCCGTCGCGGATCCCGGAGACGTCCAGCGCGTAGCGGTGGGCTTTGGAGTGGAAAAGAAAAGTCGAAGCCGGATAAAAGAACGCCATGCGGTCGTAAGCCCGCCGCGTGCGTCCAGCGATAGTCTGAGGCAGCCGGTCGGCGCGCAGTGCAAGAGCGATTAGGTTCATAGTTCAGCTAGGCGCTTCCTATCTAGGATACATGGCCCGGACCGGTTCGCAACTCGGGTATCTCAATCTCCGTGCGGGTGCCCTCGCCGGGGCGGCTCTCAATCCA
>Ga0073932_1003637_pt1 | contig 20105 bp, 14 predicted proteins | sample DewCreD2012metaG_FD_76967 | JGI IMG/M metagenome (GOLD analysis project Ga0073932, IMG submission 76967) | Hot spring sediment bacterial and archeal communities from British Columbia, Canada, to study Microbial Dark Matter (Phase II) - Dewar... ...
GATTCGGAGGCACACGCCCGCCTCGGTTGCCTGAGAATGAACCGTTGGCGTCGGCAACGGGGAGTTCTCGCGGGTTGAATTCCCGCGCGCCAGGGGATAGGCTACTTGGGACGGGCAGACGCGAACCGTTTCCGAGATGGGTGGTCGCGGGCTAGCTCAAGTACCCGGTTGCAGCCGCAAGGATTGGCCGCGGCCGGCACGACGCGAGACGAGGAATGGCGGAACGATCGACGGTTTGATTAGCCAGCAAGGAGACGACTCGTGGACAAGTGGCCGATCGGAGTGTTTGCGAGCATTGACGCAGGTCTCGGGGTGAAGTTGGAAGTGGTGCGGGAGCTGGGCATTCCGACCATTCATTTGCATGCCCCTCACCGCTCGACCCGCACGCCGGAGCGCGCCCGGGCGTTTCTCGAGGAACTCCGGACGATGGGCGTGAAGATCACCGTGGTTTTTGGCGGGTTCGAGGGCGAAAGCTACGCCGACATCCCGACGGTCGCGCGAACCGTGGGGTTGGTGCCCCCTGAAACCCGGAAGGAAAGGACTCAGGAGCTGAAGGAAATCTCCGACTTCGCTCGGCTGCTGGAGGTGGACGCGATCGGGCTGCACGTCGGCTTCGTGCCTCATGAGCGCACGGATCCTCTGTACCAGGAAGTGGTGGCGGTGACTCGGGAAGTGTGCGACCATTGCCAGCACAACGGCCAGCGGTTGCACCTGGAAACGGGCCAGGAATCGGCGGATACGCTTCTTCGGTTCATTGGCGACGTCGCCCGCGACAACCTGTTCATCAACTTCGATCCCGCCAACATGATCCTCTACGGCTCGGGCGAGCCGATCGAGGCCCTGCGCAAGGTGGGCAAGTACGTGCGAAGCGTCCACTGCAAGGACGCCAAATGGGCGGCCAATCCGGGCAAGGAGTGGGGGCGGGAAGTGCCTTTTGGGCAAGGCGACGTGGGCGCGGAGAACTTTTTGCGGACGCTCAAGGAACTCGGCTACACGGGGCCATTGACGATCGAACGCGAAATCCCTGAGGAACCCGCTCGCCAAAAGGCCGAGATCGGTCAGGCCGTCCGCCTGATCGAGGAACTGAAGGCGAGGATCGGCTGATGCCGCGGCTGTCCCTCAGCGTGCCTCACGCACTGGAAGTGCCCGAAGCCGTCTTGCGGTTGCGGACCCGCGCCGACTCGATCCGAAACGCGTATCAGTCCCAGGTCACCGACCTGGTGGAGACTTGGGACGGCGACTCGATGTCGTGTCAATTCCGGGTGATGGGCCAAAGGGTCGAGGGGGCGCTGATGGTGTTGCCGGGCGAGGTGCAGATCGTGATGGACTTGCCGTTGATCGCGATGATGTTTCGCGGCGCCATCGAAGCCCGTGCCCGCGAGGAAATCGCGAAACTGCTGGTCGGATGACTTACGGAAAGGCAAGGCGGCATCGCGTCCTATCGCGGGGGCTCGGGACCTCGGCCACGCGGGAGGAGGCTGTCCGGATCAGGCGTCCTCGTAGTGCACCGGCCCGCGCAAACCAGCGATCGGCGGGGGGGCAGGCTCTTGGCGTGGTCTTGCATGGCCGGGCCGAACGGCGTCCTTGCTGGGAGGATCGGCTGCTGGAGGCGAGGGCGACGAAGCGGGGCTCTGTCCGGCAACGGGTATGGAAGAAGACAACGGGGCGCCGGGGCCGAGTGGGACGCCCGCCGGGGGCAAACGCCGTTGACTCCCGCGGTTTTTTCGCCCGCGAGGAAACAGGCGCCAGGAGGATCGGCTCGCGAAGCTCGTGGAGATGGAAAGCCGGGTGAACGCAACGGGGCAACAAGCTGCGGACCTCGGGATCGCGGCGTCGCCGGCGGCGCTTCGGGATTTGGAAGAGGCGATCCGGGCGGTGGAGCCGCGCGCGTTGATGGTCCGCCCGCGCATCCTCCGCCGCGTCATCGCCGACCATTACGAGCTGGTCGGACTCGCGCTGCGTCTTCCGCACCGGAAGAGCTGCGTGATCGGCCGGGAGGCCCTGCTGGCCATCGTCGATCCGGATGAGCTGGGGTTGGATTCGGCGGAAGCGGTGCCCGAGCGAGCCATCCTGCTGCCGCAGCCGAGCGAGGCCAGGTTGGTCCACACCTCGGCCGCCGACTTGCTGCTTTATTACTGGCGGCTGCTGTTTCACGCGCGGATCCACGTGGAGATCGAGCAGCGCGCGGCCGAGGGCCGATTGACCGCCGAGGCGGTCGCGGATCGGATCCGTTGCATTGGGGGCGCGGAGTTCGACGAGATCCGGACGGTTCTCGTTCAAGAGGCGTTTCTGTTGTCGTCGGCGGACGATTTTCGCGCGTATGCCGAGTTCGTTGCGGTGTATTGGGAGCTGCGGTTTTTTTCCCGCCATCTCTTGCCGCGTTATTTTCCCGGCATCGAGGATTTTCGCCGCATCGAGGCGATCCTGGCGCAAGACGTCGACGCGACGCGGTGCCTCGAGGCCACGCGATTGGCCGGGCTTTCCGACGAAGCCTGGAAAGCCTCGTCGCGGGGCGAGGCCTCGGCGGCGAGTCTTGCGGCGGCGGACGCGGCCGCGCTGGCGCCGCTGGCGCGGGCAGCCGACCGTGTGGCGTACCGGCGGCTGGTCCGGCGGGCGCAGGAAGCGGCCGGACGGGGCAATCTCGTGCGATCGGCGATTTTGCGGGCGAGAGCCGAACAGGCCGCCCCGCCGGAATTGGCCGCCAAGGCCCAAGGGGCGCTCAAACGCGACGTGGACCGCATGGCCCGCCGACTTCAGGTGGCGTTGGAGATCGAGGACGAGGATCCTCAGCCTTGGCAAGAGGTCCTGTTGGCCCTGGCCCGCCAAACGCCGCGCGGAGCCTGGACCGCGGAAGCGCGGCTGCTGTACGACTTGCAAAAGGCCTGCCTGGCCCATGAACGCAAGGCGTATCGGATCGACGTGGCGCGGTGGATCGCGTCGCTCGGGCGGGAACCGATCCAGCGTCCCTTGCCTGCCCAACGCGACGTGGCCCTTGCCAAGCGCTTACGGAGCGCCGCGCGGCGGACTCCGGCCGTGGCCCTGCCCGAGGCCATGCGCCAAAAACTCACCTCCCTGCTGGAAACCGCGACGCATCACGCCGAGCAGCGGCTCCGCACGCGGTTCCGGCCGCTGGTGAGCAGGGCGCTGGACGAGGCCGGGTTGCGGCCCGCCAACGTGGTCGAGCGCGTTGCCTGGAAAAAGGTCGTCGAGGAGCTGCTCGACCGGATCGTCGAGTCGGGCCACCTGACGATGGGCGATCTGCGCGACGCGATTTCGCGGAACAACCTGAAACTGGCCGATTTCTCGTGGACGGCCGACGGGCTGCACGGCGACCCGTTGCTTCGCGCCGACCAGCGCCTGTCGCGATCGCTGGACGGCGTCCACCGGCGGGGCGAATTCTACCTGCGCTGGATGCAGCGTCTCAGCTCGCTGGCGTTCGGGACGCGGCTGGGCCGGTTTGTCACGCGGTTTCTGGCGATTCCCTTCGGCGGCACCTTCTTGGTGGTCTCGTTTCTCGACCATGTCGTGGAGAAGATCGTCCCGCTCTTCACGGGCGCCAGCGTGATCGGCCCCTCGGCGGCCTGGTCCGCGGCGAGGGTCCTGGTCCTCGGAACCTTCGTGCTCGGTTTGGTCAACGTCGATTGGTTCCGGCGCGGGGCGTGGCGCGTGCTGGTGGGGGCGTGCCGGAAGCTTCGCGACGGGGTCTTGGGCGTCGTCGGCTGGCTCCGCCAAATCGAGTGGCTCGCCCAACTCTTGAAGAGCCGCGCGGTGCGCCTCGCGCATCGCTTCGTCGTCAAACCGCTCGTCTTCACGTCGCTGGCGTGGCTGGCGCTGCCCATGCAGAGCGTGGGCCAGGCGCACGCGGTGGGGGCTGGCGCCGCCCTCTTCGCGGCCTTCAACGTGTTTCTCAATTCGCGCCTCGGACGCGACGTGGAGGAACTGCTTGCCGACGCGATGATGCAGGCCTGGCGGCGGCTGGGGTTCCCGATCCTCACCGGCCTGTTCTATTTCGTGGTCGACCTGTTCCGCGGCATCGTCGAAGCGGCGGAACGGTTGATCTACACGGTGGACGAGTGGCTTCAGTTTCGGACCGGCGAAACCCGGCTGAAATTCGTCGCCAAGGCGGTCGTCGTCCCGCTCTGGCTGTTGGCCGCGTACGTTCTGCGTTTCTGCATCAATCTGCTGATCGAGCCCCAGATCAACCCGATCAAGCATTTTCCCGTGGTCACCGTCTCGCACAAGTTGCTGCTGCCGTTCATTCCGGCGTTCGGGGCGTTGCTGTCGCAGACCCTGGAGAAAGAGCTGGCGTACACGGTGGCCGGTTTAATCATCACGGGAATACCGGGGATTTTCGGCTTCCTGGTTTGGGAATTGAAGGAGAACTGGCGGCTGTATGCGGCGAACCGGCCGCGCGGCGTGCCGCGCGCCGTGGTGGGACACCACGGCGAATCGATGGGACGGCTGTTTCGGCCCGGCATCCACTCCGGCACGGTTCCCAAACTCTTCGCCAAACTGCGCCGCGCCGCGCGCCGCACTCCGCCGGGGACCGACGGCCGCGCCGTCCTCCTTCGCCTCCGCGCGATCCGGCGCGTGCAGCGTGCAATCCGCGAATTCGTGGAGCGCGAATTGGTGGAGCTTCTCGGCCATGCGCCGCGTTGGCGCAACGTCCAGGTCCGCGTGGCGGCGATCCATGTGAGCACCAACCGCGCCCGAATCGTCCTGGAGCGTTCCACCGGCGGGGCAATGCCGCTGGAAATAGCTTTCGAGATGCGCTCCGGTTGGCTCGTCGCCCGCCTCGCAAGGGTCGGCTTCGCCGACGAATTGGAACCGACGGAACGCATGGTTTTCGAAACCGCGTTGGCCGGCCTGTGCCAAATGGCCGGCGTGGAACTGCTCGACGAACAACTGCGGCTCCTCCTGCCCAAGGCGGCCGGCTGGACTTTCACGGGCGAGGGCCTGGCCGTTGATTTCCAGAACGGCGTTCGCACCCGGGCGTTCTATCGTTTCGGGCCCGACGGACCGCTCGTCCCGCGCCTTCCGCCGAACGGACCGCCGGTCGCCGCGCCGGAACTGGATCCCCATCAAGTCTTTTTCGGCCGGTCGGCGATCGCGTGGGAAGCTTGGGTGGGTTTTTGGGAGCAGGCGCGCCGCGAGGAAGGATCGGCGCCCCGGCCGATCCTGTCCATCCGCGTGTTGCCGGAGATCGCCCGGTGAGCGGGGCGCAGTAACCGTTCACAGCGCGGGGACTGCTGCGTTTTTCGGGCTGTTTCGCGCCGAAAAATGCGCCTGCCCCCTGACCGGCCAAGGGGGACAGTCCCATTTTCGCGGACTTGGCCGCGAAAATCGGGACTGTCCCCGGGGGCGGTAACCGGGCGCAAGGCCGTCGCCCCGGTTGGCTACCGTAGTCTGGCGCGCGATTCGACGCGGTTTGGGCCATTTTCCGTTCCTCTTCCGGCGGGAAACGAGGCGGCGCGCGGCCGAGGCCTGGTTCGGCCGCCGTTGGATGCGCTACTTGGCATCTGGCGGAATGGCTTGGTAGAATACGGAAATGGTTGCCTGCCAACGGCCCGCCAAGGAAACGCAACTGTCCGTTCTGAAAAGGCTTACGCGAATCCATTGGAAGCTTCGATGACCTCCGACGCCAACCAGCCCTCCGGCCACTCCGAGCCCCCTCCTGAGGCCAATCCCGCGGACCCCGCCACCCCAGACGCCCCCGAGGCCTCGACCCAGCCGCGGCGCAAGATTCTCATCGGTTCCCAGCGCGACCCTGACGCCTACAAGCCGAAGCCCAAGCGGGACTGGGTCTCGCCGAGGAAGGCCAAGAACAAGCAGCGTGACGCGGAAGCGACCGCCGGCAACGGCCCGCGGGAAGACAAGGCGCCGCCGCCGACCGAGGCGGCCACGCTGCAACCGAGCGTCAGCGTGGCGACGGAAATCGCCCCGGTGGCGGAGGTCGCGGAGGTTGTCAAGGATTCCACGGGATTCCCGGCGATGTCGATTGTCGCGGCGCCGCAGCAGGACATCCCGTCAGTGGCGGACACGTTCCAAGCTCCGGCAGCGTTGTCCGTGGAGGCGGTGTCGGTCGAGGGAGACGCGGTCCAGGGCGAGATGGATTCCGCGGCGGCCGAGGGGGCATTCGCCGATACGGCGTTGGCGGTCCCGGCCTCGCCTGGGGCGCCGGGCAAGAAGATCCCGCCTCCGAACATCCGCGGCGCGCTTTCGGCGGACCTCGAGCAGGAATTCCAGGCCGCGTTCGCCGACGTGCCCCTCGACACTCTGATGTCGGGCAGCGAGGTGGTCGGCGCCCAGGCGCCTTTGGAGCCGGAGTCGCGGCACATGGCGCGGGTGGTGGCCGTGGGCCGGGAGGACGTCTTCTTGGAATTGGGCGGGCGGGATCAGGCGGTGATTCCCCTGAAGGTCTTTTCGGAACCGCCGCAGCCCGGCGCCACGTTCGAAATCGTCATCGTCCGCTACAACCAGGAAGACGGCGTCTACGAGGCCACGCTTCCCCTGGCCGCCGCCGAGATTGGCGACTGGTCGCAGATTGCCGAGGGGATGCTGGTCGAGGCCCGGATCACCGGCCACAACACGGGCGGGTTGGAGTGCGAGGTGAATCGGCTCCGCGGGTTCATTCCGGTCAGCCAGATTGCCCTCTATCGCGTGGAGAACCTGGAAGAGTACGTAGGCCAGAAGTTGACCTGCCTGGTCACCGAGGCCAATCCGCACCGGCGCAATTTGGTGCTCAGCCGCCGGGCCGTGCTGGAACGAGAGCGGGAAGAGGCCCGCCGCGCGATCCTCGAATCGCTGGCCCCCGGCCAGATTCGCGAGGGCGTGGTCCGGAAGATCCTCGATTTCGGGGCGTTTGTCGATCTGGGCAGCGGCGTTGACGGTTTACTCCACGTCAGCCAATTGGGATGGGGGCGCGTCAAGCATCCCAGCGAAGTCGTGCAGGAAGGGCAGAAGATTCGCGTCCGGGTGGACAAAGTGGATCCGGCTTCGAAGAAAATCAGCCTGTCCTACAAGGACCTCTTGGACAATCCCTGGAAGGACGCGGACCGCAAATACGCGCCGAACATGGTCGTTCGGGGCAAAGTGGTCAAGATCATGGAGTTCGGGGCGTTCGTCGAGTTGGAGCCGGGCGTGGAGGGCCTGGTCCATATTTCGGAGCTTTCGCACAAGCGCGTGGCCAGGGTCAGCGATGTGGTGAAGGAGGGGGACGAGATTGAGGTGAGCGTTCTCTCGGTTGACCCGAAGGCCCAGCGGATCAGCCTCTCGATGAAGAACGTCAGTCCGCCGCCCGAGCCCGATGCCCCGCCCGCCGCCCCGGAGCCGGCAAAGCCCAAGCCGGCCAGGCAGCCCGCCCAACCGCTGTTGGGCGGTTTGGGTCGATCGCCCAAGGGGGCAAAATTCGGTTTGAAGTGGTAAGCGGTCGCTGGAAGCCATGGTCCACAGCGAGAGCCAACCGGCCCGCCCGGTCCGGATCGACTTGAGGGTCCGCCGAGGCGGGGCGCCGCGAACGCTTCACGCCGCGGTGGGCCTGCTGGGCTTCATGTGCGTTGCTTCGTCCGCGCTTGCCGCCGAGATTCCATCCGACCCGCGGGCCTTGCGGCGAACGCGGGTCGTGGAGGTGTTCGAAAACTGGAAGGAGTCGGTCGTCTTCGTGACGGGGCCGGTGGCGCGTTCCGAAAAGCAATCCCCGGCCGAGTTCTTCGTCACCGACCCCAAAGGACCGGTGGAAAACAGTCTGGGCACGGGCTTCGTGATCCACGAGTCGGGTTATGTCGTAACCAACGCCCATGGCGTGGAAAAGACGCTCGCGCCGGTGGTCGTTCTCGCCGACCGGAGGCAGATGCCCGCGGACCCTGTGGGCCTGCTTCACGATCAGGACCTGGCGCTGTTGAAGGTCCACGGCGGGGGTCCGCTGAAGGCGGTCCGGCTCGCCCGGAGCGGCGATCTGATGATTGGCGAGACGGTCGTGGTGATCGCCAACCCGCACGGCCTGCTTTACACGTGCACGAGCGGGGTCCTGAGCGCCATTGGCCGGGCGACCCACCTGGCCGATGTGCCGGGAGTCACGCTTCAGGACATGATCCAGTCCGACGCCGGCATCAACCCCGGCAGTTCCGGCGGCCCGTGGTTCAACGTGGCGGGAGAAGTGATGGGCATGACCGCGTCGATGAAGAAAGACGCGGAAAACATCGCCTTCGCAGTCTCCGCGACGACGCTCCGCAAGCTCCTGCCCGCCATGCTCGACGTGGAACGGCGATACCGCATTGCCAGCGGCCTGGCCATCGCTCCCGACGGACCGTGCGAGGTGCAGTCCGTCCTCCCCGGTTCCCCGGCGGCCAAGGCCGGGCTGCGCCCCAGCGACGCGATCACCCGCCTGGCCGACCGCCCCACGCCGACCAGTCTGGACTTTCACCTGGCCTTGGTCGGTCGCAAACCAGGCGAAGCGTTGGCGGTGGAGTTCACCCGGCAAGGCGCGCCGCAAACCGCCTTGCTCGTCCTTGCGGAGCGCCCCAAGCTCGATCCCAAGGCGGTGCTTCGAGAAAAGTTGGGCATCGAGGGCGCCGTGCTCGATCCGAAGATGGCGAAGGCGATGGGACTGCTTTCGGCCCGGGCCGTCCTGGTGGCGTCGGTCAATGACGCCTTCTACGGCAATGTGCAGCACAAGCCGCGGCCGGGCGACGTCCTGGCGCGGATCGGCCTGATCCGTCCGCGCAATCCGGAACACGCGGCGGAATTGGTGGAGACGCTTCAGCCGGGCCAGGCCGTGGACCTGGTTTACCTGCGCCGCCGCGAGAACACGGCCACGCGGATCGACGTGCATCTCGTTCTGCCTGCCGCGCCCCACGCCCCTTGATCGCGGCCCCGCCCCCTGCCCGCACCCCCCGCCCCGTGCCCTGATCGCAAGGCCTTCCAGGTCCTCGACGGATTCGCCCTTTCGGCCGCGCGATGAAGGACTCCCCGTCGGGCCGCGGCAGGTTCGGCCAGGCAAGCGGCGGCGGGCCGTTCGTTCACATCATCAACAGGGCCACGCCCATGACCGACAGCACCGCCCCCCAGGCCGCGCGCAGGCTGACCTGCTCTCGATAGACCAGGACCACGGCGGGCAGGATCAAGACCGGCATGGTCGAGATGATCGTCGAGACCACGCCGGCTGGGCAGTGGCGCACGGCGATCATGTAGAGAATCACTCCCGCAACGGGACCGCACAACGTGCCGAAGACGATGGTGGGCAAGGCCCGGGGATGGCCAAGCGAATCGATCACCGACGGCCATCGGCGGCTCACGGTCACCCAAGGGATCATGCCGACCATCCCTCCCAGCACGCGAATGAACGTGGCTGCCGCGGGATCGTAATCGCCCAGTCCCTTCTTCGAGAGCACCAGGGCCAATGCGGCCATGATCGCTCCCGACACCGACAAAGCGACCCCTCGGACGAGCCGTCCCAGGTCATGTTCGGCTTCGCCGTTGGGTCGCTCCAAGACCACCCAAACCACTCCGGCCAGGGTCACGGCCATGGCCAGCCATTGCCAACCCGAAAGCCGATCCCCCAGCATCAGCCACGACAATTGCGCTGCCAGCGGCGGCGTGAACGACTGAAGCAGGACGGTCAAACGGGGCCCGATGACCAGAAACGATTTGAAGACGAAAAGGTCGGCCAGAAAAAACCCGGCGACGCCAGAGGCGCCGAGCACGGCCCAGGTTTGGAGCGACGCGCCGCCTGGCCACCACTGGCCGCGCGTCAGCCAGCCGTAAGCCGCCAGAAATAAGGACGCCAACACCAGGCGGATGAAGCACACCGCCGTGGCCCCGACGTGCTTTCCCGCCGAGGTCCAAGCCAGGGTCGAGAGCGTCCAGAGCAAGGCCGTGCCCAACGCCGCCAATTCACCGGTCTGCTCTGCTGTCACCGCCTCGGTATTCCTCGGTTTGGCCCAGGCCCCGCGCGCCCCGCAGGGATCGTGTTTCGCAAAGCCCCATTGTTTCCTGATCGCCCCTGGCCCGCAAGGGTTGTCCCCGCCCTGCCGCTTGGGCGAAAATGACGCCTTGGACGCATTCGTCCGATGGCCAAGGCGAGGACGAAGGGGGAAACGGGGCCGTCCGGCTTTTTGGCTCGCCCTGACCACGCCGCGTTCCAGCCGAGGGATTCATGGCGCATTACGACTGCATTGTGATTGGCGGTGGCCACAACGGACTGGTGGCCGCGGCGTATCTGGGCCGGGCGGGGAAGAGAGTGCTTGTGCTGGAGCGTCGTCACGTCTTGGGCGGATGCAGTTCTGGCGAAGAGTTGTGGCCCGGGTTCAAGTCCTCGCCCGCCGCCTACGTCATCAGCCTCTTCCTGCCTGAGATCATCCGCGACCTCGACTTGAAACGCCACGGCCTGGAGATTCTGCCCCGCGACCCCTCGTCCTTCACGCCCCTGCCCGACGGCCGCTATCTGCTCCTCGGCCACGATGAGCAGGCGAACTTCCGCGAGATCGCCCGGTTCTCCCGGCGCGACGCCGAGGCGTTTCCCCAGTACAACGCCATGCTGACGCGGATCGCCGAGGCGATCGACCCGATCATCGCCTCGCCGCCGCCTCGCCTCCCGCCGCGCCTGGGAGATCTGGGCGTCTGGTGGACCTGCCTGCGGGCCGTGAAGCGGCTGGGGGCCGACTTGCGCGCGGCCGTGGAGCTGCTGGCGGCGCCGGCCTCGCGGATCGTGAACCGCTATTTCGAGTCCGAGCCGCTGAAGGCGACGCTGGCCACGGACGCCATCATCGGGGCCATGGCGGCCCCCAGCTCGCCAGGCAGCGCGTACGTGCTCTTGCACCACGTGATGGGGCTGTCGGGCGGCAAACGAGGCGTGTGGGGATACGTGCGCGGCGGCATGGGCGGACTGCCCGACGCCCTCGAAAAAGCCTGCCTGGCCGCGGGCGTCGAAATCCGCCGCCAGGCCCCCGTGGCGGCGATTCGCGTGCGACGCGGCGCGGTCGCGGGCGTGGCGCTGGCCGACGGAGCCGAAATCGACGCCCCGGTTGTCGCCGCGTCGGTCGACGCCAGCCAGACGTTCCTGAAGCTCCTCGAACCAGGGCATCTTCCCGACGACTTCCGCGAACAAGTTCGGAACATCGACTATGCCTCGGCTAGCGCGAAGATCAATCTCGCCCTGGACGGGCTGCCCGACTTCCGGACGGGCCCGGTCGATCGCCGCGTCGCCCTCCGCGGCACCACGCATCTCTGCCCGGACCTGGATTCCATCGAGCGCGCCTTCGACGACGCCAGGCACGGGCTGCCGAGCCGGGAACCGGTGCTCGAGATCACCATTCCCTCGACCGTCGATTCAAGCCTTGCGCCGGCGGGCAAGCATGTCGCGTCGATTTTCGTCCAATACGCTCCCTACCAACTGGCCGAGGGCACTTGGGATGATCGACGCGAGGAATTTGGCGACCGCTGCCTGGACCTCCTCGCTCAATATGCTCCCAACATCAAGAGCCTCGTCCTCCATCGTCAGGTCCTGACGCCGCTCGATTTGGAGCGGACCTACGGGCTGACGGGCGGGAACATCATGCAGGGCGCGATGGGGCTCGATCAACTGGGCCCGCTGCGCATGCCATGCCGCACCCCGATCCGCGGACTCTATTTGTGCGGCGCAGCCACGCACCCCGGCGGCGGCGTCATCGGCGCTTGCGGACGAATCGCGGCGCGCATCATCCTGAAAACCTGAGCGACCGTTGCGAAGAGCCTTCCTGCCGTTGGCGCGGGCGGGGGGCGGTCCCGCGGTCCTCCCGATCGGCCGGCAAGACCGGCCGGGACTTCAAGCCGCTGTCCCCGCGCGGCTCCCCTTCCCCGCACGCGGCCTAAGGACGGCGGGGGTGGAGGCTCCTAGTCCAGCAGCCGATGATAGCGGCCGAGCCAATAGGGCAAGAGGATGAGCACCCCGTCGCCCCGTTCGCGGCCGTCGCCGCCCTGATCCAGTTCGTAAGGGTCGGCGTTCCAGCGGAGCATCATCCGCTCGGAGATCGGCAAGACCTCCAGGGTCTTGGAACGCCCGAACCGGTTGGTGGCCCGGCCCTGTACATCGCGGCGGTCGCTGTTGCGCACGGCCCAGCGGATGGTGTCCACGGGCACGTCGCGGAACCATTCAAGGCAGACGTCGCGATCGTAGTCCTCCGTCGCGATCAGGGCCTTTGGAGGACGTTCGGACGGTTGGGTCCAATGGTTCGCCTGGCGGCTGGTCGCGTAGATGAAGTTCCACAGCGGCGAGCCCTCGGGACGCTCGATATGCCAGGACCGCGCCATGCTCACCTGATAGATCGCCCGCCGCCGCGTGTCGCGCTCGTAGCGGAGCAGCGGATAGTAGGCCAGGAAGGCCAGCTCATCGTCGCTGTGGTTGACCAACTCGGGGGGCCAGTCCATTTTTTGGAGGATCGTATTGATGGCATAACCGTGTTTTTCGTCCAATTCGCGGGCCGCGGCGGCATAGCGGGGGTTGCCGGTGATGTGCTCGGCGACCTTCAGATGGGAAAGCACTTCCAGGGAATTAAGCCCCCGGTCCCCCGCCCGCTGAAGATTCCGGTTGAGTTGTTCCGGCGCCCAGACGCCCCAGGTGGTCGGCTTGCCGGGCGGGCCGACGTAATAGAAGCCGTGGTCGATGATGTGGTCGGTGATCCTTGCGACCACGGGCCGGATCTGGCGTTTTTCGTCCTCGGTGGCCGCGACGTCGTAATACACGGCGTAGGCGAAATAGTGGCCCACGACTTCGTCGCTCGACGTGTCGCCCTTCCACCACCACCGGCCGTCGGCCGAAGGATGCCATTCGCCGCCGTAGCGTTTGGCCGGATCGCCTTCCTCGCGCGGGACATAGCTTCGCGCGGCGAAGCCTGGAATGCCGGTGATTTTTTCCAGGAACATCAGGGCTTGAAGCGACTGCCAGGCGTTGCGTTTGGCCTCGGGATCGCCGGTGGCCCCGTAACGGAACGCCTCGGCCGCCACGTAAAGGCTGGTCCAGAGGCCGTCGTTGTCGTCGGAGGGCTGCTCGTAACCGCCCGACACATCGCCCGGCCGGTGGAGCAGGATCCGCCTGACCAGCCCGTTCCACACGTGGTGTTTTCTCAACGCGGCGTGGACTTCAGCCGCCTTGGCCTCGAACGTCGTGGCTTGCGTCCACAGGCGGCCCGTGCCCGACCGCGTGCGGACCCACACCGAACCGTCGGCGGCCACGGCCAGATCGAGCACATGGTCGTCAGGCAGCCAACGGCGCGAGTGGAACACGCGCCACCGATGTTGGCCGGGGACAAGACGCAACAGTCCGCCCGGCGACCCCGCCCAGAGCACCCCATCCGCGGCCCGCACGGCCACCGTCAACTCCGCGTAGGGCGTGATCGGCTGGCCCTGGGCGATTCTGGCCAGTTCGGCTTGGGACAATCGCTCCCCGGCGCACGCGGGAAGGGGGCGATCGCCCAGCATCTCGGCGCGCCAATCGGGAAAGCTCGCCTCGGCCGAGGTGAGCAAACTGGCAAGACACAAGACCATGTCCATCATGGGGCACCGCCTTTCGCCATCCTCTTCGCCTCCAAGAAGGGGAGCGGTCGGATGGCGCTCGTTCATTTCTCCGCCCGCACATCGTAGCACAGCAAGACGTCTTGGTCCCGCAAGTACAGCATCCCGTTGGCAATCACCGGATGGGGCCAGGCGTTTTTCCCGCTCCGGTCAGGCTGCTGGAAGCGGCCCTTGATGTGGCAGGCGTCGGGCGAGGCCTCGACCAGGGTCATCGGCCCGCTCTCGTTGCGGCAATAGAGCATTCCGTCGGCATACAGAATCGAGCACTTGCCCGGCCCCCGATCGGCCCATTTCACCTGGCCGGTCTTGTAGTCCAGGCAGGTCAGCGAACCCTCGTCGGCGCCGTAAAGACAACCATCCACGAGGATCAGTCCGCCGTGGTGGTTCTTCATCTGCCGGGTGAAGTAGAGTTCCTGGGCCTGGAATCCGCGGCCGGCCTTCTTCACCCAAACCAATCCCCCGCCCGTGTTGTACGCACTGGCGGCGAAGATTGTCTGGCCGAACCAGACCGGCGTGGTGCAATTGGCCGTTCTGTTGGCCGGGGCGTCGTAGCGCCACAGCAACGCGCCGTCCTTGGCGTTCACGCCGACGACGCCCTGCTGGGTGAACTGCACGTACTGCTTCACCTTGCCGATCGACACGGCGATGATCGAGCTGTAGGCCGCGCCGTCGCCGATGGGGGAAGTCCAGACCGGCTGACCGCGGACCTTGTCCAAGGCGACGATCGTGGCGCGGGGGCCGCCCGGCGTGCAGAGCACCCACGGGCCGTCGACCAGGACCGACTCGGCGTAGGCCCATTGCGGAATCCGTCCGCCGAAGTCGCGAACCAAATCGCGCCGCCAAACAAGCTTGCCGCTGGAGGCGTCCAGACACACCAGGTCGCCGGCGGCCCCGAGGGCGTACAGGCGATCGCCGTCGATCGTGGGCGTGGAGCGGGGCCCGGGGTAACCGCCTCCCTCATGCCGGATCGGCCCCAGGGGCGTGGCCCAAACCTTCTTGCCCTCCTGGGTCCAATCCAGCGCGAAGACCCATTCCTTTCCCTCGGCATTGCCCATGCTATAGAGCCGCTTTCCGACGATGGCGGGCCCGCTGTAGCCCTCGCCCAACCCGGTCGCCTTCCAGGCCAGCGGCGGTCCGGACGGCGGCCATTGCTTGAGCAGGCCTTTTTCCTTGCAGATTCCGTCGCGATGAGGGCCTCGCCATGCAGGCCAGTCGTCGGCAGCCGACCACGAGGCCAGACTCAGACACCACCACGCCAGGACCACCGCCCCATGACGTCGCGACAACACGATTCCTCTCCTGAAAGTCGGACTCGATAGACCAGCCCACGTTTTCAAGTATAGACGCGGTCGGCGCCGGGGGAAACACGACCGAACCTCGCCCGAGCCGGTTGCCGAGCCTCGCTACCAAGGCAGACTTCGCCGGCGACCGCGGGCATCGTCGCCTCCGCGGGTCGGAAAGGATGGCCCCGGTCGTAATCCAAGTCGCGCGGCAGCGGCCAACCATCGGCAAGAGCGCGATGGGAAGACCTCCTCGCAGGCGGACGAAATCCCGCCATTCAGGCGGACGAAATCCCGCCGTGCTGGAGCAGGCGAGCCAGTTGCTGCAAGGCCCGCGTGTGCAGTCGACTTGCCCAAGACTTGCCGACGCCGAGGCGCTCGCCAGCCTCTTGCAAGGTCAGGCCTTCGAAATAGACGCCGCGAATCAATGCGGCGGCCATGGGCGGGAGGGCCTCGATGAAGGCATGGATCTTCTCGCTCAACTCGTGGCGGATGGCGACCGAGGCGGCGTCGGGGCTGGACCGATCGATCCACTCCGCCGCCCTCGATTCATTTTCGCCCCCCCGCGCCCCGGCTCGGCTGACCACGTGAACGACGGCCAGCGTGCGGCTGACGTTCCGCAGCCAGCGGGCGTCGCTTTCGGCGTCGGCGGGTTCGTCGGAGGCGGCGTCTTCGCTGTCCAGGCGGAGCACTTCGGTGCTCATTTGCTCGTAGCGGACCTTCGCCGCTCGGGCGCCAGACCAGGCAAGCTTCGACAAACCGTCGTAGATCGCCCCCCGAATGCGATAATAGGCGTACGTCGAAAACCGGCTTCCCCGGCTGGGATCGAAGTCCCTGGCCGCCTCGCCGAGCCCCACCTGGCCGTAAGCGATCAAGTCGTCCAGCTCCACGCTCGGAGGCAGCTTGCGCGCGATGCTCATCGCCAATGAGCGGACCATCCCCTGACACTCCTCGATGCGCTGCCGCACGACGCTGGCGTGATCCTCGATCGGTTCGGCCGTCTCGAAAGCGGTCATGACGCCTCTCCGATCAACCGGTCCCAGAACCGCTGAAGCCTCGGGCCGGCGGCGGGATCCTCCAGGAGCGAGCGGGCGATTTGGGCGACCGCCGCGGGTCCGACGCCGTCCGCGTCGTCCGCCCTGAGAAAATTCCCTCCCAAGACGGCCCGCACCAACTCCGCCGCGATGGGCTCGGTCAGCTCGCGGCAATCCGGATGACGCCGGGCCACGGCCCGCAACCGCTCCATGTCCGAGCCCTGCAACGGTTCATCCCGCGCGCAGATCGCCAAGGTCGCTTGGAGCACGTGCTCCAGCACCGAGGCCGACGGCGGCGCGGATTCCGGCCCAGCTTCCCCGGCGAGCGTTTTCGAGGCGCAGGACAGGTTTTCCGAGCCGGATCCGCTGGGTTGGCTCATGGCCAAAATCCTCGCGAGGGGGCGTAATGTTGTCGAAATCCTGGTCCAAGAGACGTGACCGTTCACGGGCGGGGACAGTCGCGTGTTCGCGGACTTCGCCGCGAAAATCCGAACACTCCCCCTGAACGATTGCCAAAAGACTTACGGAGCGTTTCCCGCTTCAGCACTCCGTTTCCGCCACCTTGGCCCCGCGTCACGCGGTTGCTTGTGCCGCCTTCTCGATCAGTTCGAGCGTCTCGTCGAGCTGTTGGGTGCTCGTGAAGCCGATCGTGAAGGCGTCGACGCAGCCCAATCCGAGCACGTACTTGAGCGACTCGAAACGTTTTTCGCGGCTGCCGAAGCCGGTCTCGCCGTAGATTTTCATCCCCAGCACCCCGCAGCCCTTGGCGTGGATTTTCTTCACCTGTTCGGCGACTCTTTCCGGTTCGCCGTCCATTTTGTCGCCGAACGGATTGATGCGGACCAGATGGACGTCGCACCAATTCGATTCCACCGCGGCCACCAAAGGCTCCCAGCCGTGGTTGGAAATGCCGACCGCGCGGACGCGTCCCCTGCGCTTGGCCTCGTCGAGCACGTCCATAACCGGGCGCATGTCGGTGGGCCAGGAGCCGGTCTGCATGCAATGCATCAACAACAGGTCGATCGTTTCCACGCCCAACTCGCGGCGGAAACGCTCGATGTCGGCCTTGGCCACTTCGGGATGTCGGGCCGTGGTCTTGGTCTGGATGAAGTACTTGTCGCGGGCGACCCCCTTCAGCGCGATCTGGACGAAGGTGTGCATGTGGTACATGTCGGCGGTGTCGATGTAGCGGATGCCGCGGTCCAGCGCATGGCGCGCGAGCCTGGTGAACCCCTCGGTCCCCAAGGCCCGCTGCTGGCTCCCACCGACCGTGCCCGTCCCGATGCCCAGAACCGTGGTCTTCAGGCCGCTGCGGCCGAGGGTGACGAGATCGGTGCCGCGTTTGGGCTTGGCGGCGGGCTGGGCCGCCAAGGCTGAACGTCCCAACGAAGCGGCGGCGCCGGCAAGCGTCAATCCGGCCAGAAAATCGCGACGGGAAATCCCTGACATGGCAACCCCCTTCCAAGGAAATGCGTTGGTTTTCGTGTTCCCATTCCTCATCTTTATATCTCGCCCGGCTCCCCGAGACCAGTCTTTCGCCGCTTGGCCGTTGGGGGTAAACTGGTCGGTTGCCACAAGGCGTCGCCGGGCCGACACGCAGGTTCGCGGAGCGCTCCTCGGCCCGGCACGCGATACCAAATCAGTTTTCGCGAGGAGAACCCGCCATGGCTCACGAGCATCGCGATCCGGACGTTGGCGCTCGAAGGCGTTTTCTGGCCCAAATCACCGCCGTCGCGGCGGCATCGGGCTTGGGTTCGAGGGGGCTCTTGGCAGCCGAGTCCACCCCTGCGTCGGCCGCGCCGCTGCCCACGATCGCCTTGGGCAAGCACCGCGTGAGCCGCCTGGTCGCCGGTTGGAACCCGATCGGAGGCTACTCCTACCTCGGCCCGCACACCGACCGCCACATGAAGGAGTACTTCACGACGGAAAGGACCGTGGAGTTCCTTCTGGACTGCGAGCGGGCGGGCATCACCGCCCACCAGTTCTCGCCGGCCGCCAACACCGAGGAGGTCTTGCGCGGGGTTCGCGAGCGGGGCTCGAAGATGCAGTTCCTCGGCCTGCACGCGGGGCGGGCGGAGGTGAAAAAGATCGTCGAGGCCACGCGGCCGATCGCCATGGTCCATCACGGCGGGGTCACCGACCGGCTGTTCGCCGAGGGCAAGAAAAGCGAGGTTCATGATTACGTGAAGGCCGTCCACGACGCCGGAGTGCTCGCCGGCGTCTCGGCTCACAATCCCGACTGCATCAAGCAGATCGCCGACGAGGGCTGGGAGGTGGACCTCTTCATGAACTGTTTCTACTTCCTGACCCGTAAACACGGCTCCCCGTTGCCCACGCTGGAGATCGGCTATCCATTCTATGCCGACGACCCCGTGGCCATGACCGACGTGATGCGTCAGGTGAAGCAGCCGTGCCTTGGGTTCAAGATTCTGGCCGCCGGGCGCAAGTGCACGAGCCAGCAGGCGGTCAAGGAGGCTTTTCGCTTCGCGTTCGAGCGGATCAAGCCGACCGACGGCGTGATCGTCGGCATGTACCCGCGGTTCTTCGACGAAATCCGCGCCAACGCCCAGTACACCCGTGAATTCGACCAGGGAGCCAAACGATCATGAGAAACCGCCTCGTTCTCGTCGCCGTGTGTTGTTGGGGAGGGCTCGCCGCCGCGGAGCCAGGCCGAGCGGCGGAGCTGCGCGTCGGCGCGTCGGCCGTCGAGGTCGAGGCGGACGACACGATGCCGATTGCCGGCGGCATCCACAGGGGGCAGAGCAAGGGCCAGGAGGGCAAGCTCCGCGCGACCGCGGTGGTCGTCGAGAAGTCGGGTTCGCCTCCCGTGGCCATCGTCTCGTGCGATGTGCTCTTCGTGACCCGCGACATCGTGGACCCCGCCTTGGCGGAAATCGAAAAGGCGTGCGGCATCCCGCCCTCCCACACGCTCGTCCACGCCACCCACACGCACCACGCCCCAAGCTGCGCCCCGGTTCATGCCTACGGCCGCTGCGACGTGTTCGTGGATCGGCTCAAGAAGGCCATTGTCCAGTCCGTGATGGAGGCCCGATCGCACATGGCCGACGCGGAGTTTGCGTTCGCGATGGGCCGGGAAGCGACGGTCGGCATGAACAGTCGGCTCCAGTTGAAGGACGGCACGATCTATTGGGTTGGGCCGCGGGACGACGCGGTCGGCCCCACCGGCCCGTTCGATCCCGACCTGCCCGTCCTGGCCTTCCGCGGCCCGAATGGCAAACTCCACGCGATGCTCTTCGGGCATTCGAGCCATACCATCGGGGCGCTCACGCCGGGAGCCCGGTCGCCGGGCTTCTACGGCCTGGCCGCCCAGGAGATCGAGTCCGAGTTGGGCGGCAAAGTCGCGTTCCTCGAAGGGGCCAGCGGTTCCACGCACGTCTACAACATGGACGCGCGCGAGGCGTTTCGCCGGATCAAGCAGGCAGCGCTGGCCGCCCTGGCGCAGGCCGAGCCGCGCAAGGTCGCGCGTGTGGAATCCCTTAAGCGTCCCTTCCAGTTCAAGGTCCGGACCTTCGACGAGGCCGCCGAGGAAAAGGCCGTCGTCGATTACTGCACCAAGCGGATCGGCCCGCAACACGCCGAGTCCGTGGCCAAGGTCTTTCGCGACATGCGCAAGGACCTCGCCCGGCAGCAGGGCCAGCAGCGGACGACCTGGCTCCAGGCGATGGTGATCGGCGACGTGGCCTTGGTCGGGGTCCCCGCCGAATTCTTCACCAGGCTCGGCATCGACATCAAGCAACGCTCCCCCTTCAAGCACACGGTGGTGGCCGAACTGTCCAACGACTGGATCGGCTATCTGCCCGATCGCGAGGCCCACAAGCTCGGCGGCTACCAAGTGTGGACCGGATATCACAGTTACGCGGAGCCGGGCACGGGCGAGCGCATGGTGGACGAAGCCGTCAACATGCTCAACCAACTGGCGGGGCGCAATTGACCGCGTCCGGCGGCGGCGTGGGAGACGTTCCTCCGTCGTCACGACGCCGCGCCTGCCTACGGCCACAAGCGCGAAAAGTCGATTTTCAACCCCCTCAGGACCGGCTCACCGGAAAGGGCCTCGGGGTGGTCCAGGCACACCGGCCTCTCGCCCGGCCGATAGACGTGGACGCTCTTTTCCAACGGATCGACCAGCCAGCCGAGCAGGGCCCCGTTTTCCAGATACTCTTCCATTTTTTTGCGCAGCTCGGCGAGCGAGTCGGTCGGCGAGCGGACCTCGACCACGAAATCCGGA
>Ga0073932_1003645_pt1 | contig 20056 bp, 20 predicted proteins | sample DewCreD2012metaG_FD_76967 | JGI IMG/M metagenome (GOLD analysis project Ga0073932, IMG submission 76967) | Hot spring sediment bacterial and archeal communities from British Columbia, Canada, to study Microbial Dark Matter (Phase II) - Dewar... ...
GCCAGCGAGCCAGAGTGGGTGGTGGTGACGGTGTGTGACAGCGGACGCGGCATCGAACCCTGGCGGCTCGACTCAATCTTCGAGCCCGGTGATGCAACACCTGGCGACGCCTATGCACCCGCGCATGGCCTGGGACTGTGGTGGACGCGGGCCCAGGTGGAGAGCTTTGGCGGAAGCATTGCGATTTCCAGCACACCGGAGGTGGGAACCTGTGTCACCGTGCGGTTACGGCGGGCAGGGGGATGAACGCGGTAGCACCGTTGCCCTGACAATCTGTGGCTGCGTCCGTGGGGCGGAAACGCGGCCCCCGGTGAATACGGTCGCACTTTTGAGACCGCGAGGGTTGCTATGAGTGATCTGCAGGTGGGCGTTCGCGAATTGAAGAGTCGCCTGAGCGAGTACCTGCGCCTGGTGCGTGACGGGCAGTCGGTGGTGGTCACGGACCACGGTCGGCCTGTGGCGCGTCTGGTGCCGGCGGGTGAGTCAGTCGAGGTTCGCTTGCACCTTCTGGCCGAGGCAGGGCTGCTGCAATGGAGCGGGGCAAGACTGTCGCCCCAGCGACCACTGGCCCAGGTGCGGGGAGCGAGCGGTGTGGCCGACCTGTTGGCGGAGCAGCGTCCGTGATCGTCTATCTCGACTCGACGGCCCTCGTCAAACGTTACATCGCCGAGTCCGGGTCGGTGGAGGTTGCCCGGATGATTGAGCGAGCGACCGTGGTGGGCACGGCCGTCATCAGCCGCGCCGAAGTAGCCGGTGCGCTGGCCGGGGCAGCCAGACTGGGTCTCTTGCCTCACGAGCAGGCGCGCGCCGTGCTCGATGTCTTCCGCGCCCAGTGGAGTGATCTCGTGCGCCTGCAACTTACCGAGACGGTTGTCTCCCGCGCTGACGCTCAGGCGTGGGATCGGCGATTGCGCGCCAACGCGGCGTTGCACCTGGCGGCGGCGCTGGTGTGGCAGGAGGCCCTGGGCGAAGCCGTCACCTTTGCGACGTATGATCGCCCCTTGTGGCAGGCGGCCAGGGCGTCCGGCTTATCGGCGTGGCCTGAAAACTGACTCCCGGCGTTGGCAGCCCTTCCTGTGACGAAGAACGACGTCGGCGTTGACGAACTGCAAGACGATTGAGCCAATCATAGGAGATGATGCGGTGACGGCCTTTCCCCTCAGCTACTGCACCGACGGCTATGAAACCCTGGCACGCTTGAAGCGGTTGTATGTTGAGCGTGATCCATCAGTTGTCCTGGCGGCGATGAACATCCCCAGCCCGGCGCTGGCAGAGATGGCGCGCCGTCACCCGACTGGCTTCTGTGAGTATCCCGACCCCCTCGAGCGTGCCTGGCACTGGGATGCCCGACTGCGGGAGAAGGTCGGCATCCACGACGACACCATCCCCAATGCCTACCTGAGCGAGATGGATCAGGGTCTGTACGGCGGGCTGGTAGGCGGCACAGCGCGGTTCTTGAGCGATCCTGAGATGGGTTGGATCTCGTCAATGGTCGAGCCGATCCTCAAAGAGTGGGCCGAGTTCGATGATCTGGCGCCCTTCGATCCGACCGACACACAGAACGAATGGTTGCGGCGCTACCTGCATCAGATTGAGGTGTTTCAGCAGGTTGGCGCCGGCAAGTGGGGAATCAGTCATTTCATTCTGATAGATGGTCTCAACTTTGGCTTTGAGCTCCTCGGCGCCACCGAGACGTACCTGGCGCTGACTGAACGGCCGGAGACAGTCCGACGGGTGATTGAGTATGCTTTTGACCTGAACGTCAAGGTTCAGAACCTCTTCTTTGAACGTGTGCCGCTGATCGAGGGTGGCACGTGCAGCAACTTCGCTCAGTGGCTGCCTGGCCGCGTGGTCTCGGAAAGTGTTGATCCGTTTCATATGACATCGGTTGACTACTTCGAGACCTGGGGCCGCGAGCCGGTCGAACGGATGCTGGCTGCCTTCGATGGCGGGATTATTCACCTGCACGGCAACGGGCGACATCTGCTGCGCGCTGTTTCAACGGTCAAAGGCCTGCGCGCGCTGCTGCTCTCGGATGATCGGGGTTGGCCGCTGGCATTCGACATCCTGCCACAGGTGCGCGCACAGGTCGGTGACCTGCCGCTGATCGTGGCCGGCGTCGAGTACGCGAGGTTCGTGGCTGCGTTGGAGGCGCATACCCTCGTAGGTGGCGTGTTCTACAACGTCACGGGAGTGCCCGATGCCGATGCCGCCAATCGGTGCATGGACCTAGTGCGCGAATATCGCCTCTGAGAGGATGGTTGGCCCGGGGCAGCCGGGTTGTCAGGCTGCCCCGCTACCGGAAGAGATCATACTCGGGCGGACGCACGATCTGACGCGCGCTGGCGGTGTCGTCCGGCTGGAAGGGCAGTCCGCGCACCAACACCACCGGCAGTCCCTCGTTGGCCTGACCCGACACCAGACTGGCGGCGGCCGCGACCTGATCAGCAAAGCCGACCAACGTGATCTGGAGTGCGCGTCCAAAGAGGTCGGGCACGCCGCGCAGGTCCTGGACGGGCAGCATGCCAGCCACGCCGATGGCCACTCCCACCGTGCCCTCGCGCCAGGGGCGGCCGTGGCTGTCGCTGATCACCACCGCCGGTGCCGCGCCGGTCAGCTCTCGCAGTCGTGCCCGGATTCGACGCGCCGAGAGGTCAGGATCATCGGGCAGGCGCAGCACCATCTCGGCGCCCGGCTCAGCCACATTTGAGGCATCCACGCCGGCATTCGCGCACGTGAAACCCAGACGATGACGCACCACGATCACCCGCGGCCCGACCCGCACCACCTCATCCGTGTCCCATAGCATCACCTCGACAGCCCGGGCGTCCTTGCTGGTTCGGGCAGCCAGCTCGAGAGCACGTGGCGACGGCTGCACGGTGCGCAGGTCCACGAAGCGGTTCTCGGCGCGTGACACCACCTTCTGGGTGAGCACGAGGATGTCCTCGTCGCCCAGCGGCGCCACGCCGGAGGGTGCCAGACTTGCGGCAATCAACTCGCCCAGATCGTCACGTGGCTGGACGATCGGGATGCCCGTCAGGGGGATGAGCGACAGCATCGGCCGTCGATCAGAGGGTCAGGTCGTCAAGGCGGTCCGACAGCGACAGGCCGGTGACCTGGATGCCAGCCCCCTCCACGTTGTACCGCTTGTTGATTCCAATCAGCAAGGGGGTCAGTCCCTCGACGACGACTGCGTTCTGCAACGGGCCGGCGTCGAGTCCACGCAGGCCGGCCGCTTCAGCCAGGGCAATCGCTTCAGCCTTGGCGTCCCTGTCATCGCCGCACACCAGCACATCACACACGAATGGTTCATCCAGACGGGGCAGATGTGTGGCGCTGACGTTCTGGAACGCACATACCACGCGCACCTCATCACCCAGCAACGCCTGGGCCTCGGCGGTGGCGCTGCCACCGGGGGGAATGTAGACCCGGCTGACCCTGGGTGGCTGCAGCGGCACAGTGACATCTACCAGCACTTTGCCACGCAATTGGGGCCGGATACTTTCCAGCGTGCTGGCGTGGGCGCTGTAGGGCACCGTCAGCACGACGATGTCGGCAGCGGCCGCCGCCGCCTCGTTCGTCATTCCCTCCACCACTTTCTCACCCAGGCGAGTGTTGAGCGACTCGGCCACAATCTGCGCCTTCAACGCCTCTCGTGAGCCGATGATTACTCGATACCGGCCCGACTTTGCCCAGCGCAACGCCAGACCGGGGCCTTGATTGCCGGTGCCGCCGATGATTGCTACCGTCTTCATAGTTCCTCCTGTACGTCACATTTCGGCGACGCGCTTCCACACTTCCCTGGCCAATTCCCGGGCTCGCGCAGAAATCGTCGCTTCATCCAGCGTGAGCAGCTGGCGATCGCGCATCAGCATCTGCCCCCCACAGATGGTGTGGGTCACCTGGCTGCCATCCATCCCGAAGATGAGGTGCCACGGATAGTTGCCATCGGTGAGCGGTGTGAAGGGGTGGTAGTCAAGCAGGATAATGTCGGCCAGGGCGCCTGACTCCAGGGCTCCCAGCGGCTTGTCCCAGAACAGACGCGCCAGTCGGCTGTTCTCGGCGAAGGCCATCTGCGTGACCAGGTTGCCGGGCATCGCCCGTGGATCACGGGCATTGAGCTTGTGCACCAGGCAGGCCACATGCATCTCGGTGAACATATTGTTGGAGAAGCCATCGTTGCCCAGCGCCACGTTGATGCCACGGTGCAAGAAATCGGTCACATCGGCCACGCCGACCGCGTTGTTCATGTTACTGCGCGGCTGGTGGGTGACGTGGGTGCCGGTGGCGCGCAGCGTCTCCCGCTCGTAACCGTCCACGTGCACACAATGGACAGCGATGGTCTTCGGCCCCAACACCCCTCGCTTTTCCAGCCGCTCCACGACACGCAGGTCGTATTGCTTGAGACTGTCACGCTGGTCCGCCATATCCTCAGCGACGTGGATGTGGAAGCCCACGTCCAGCGATTGCGCCTCTGCGACGCACGCGGCCAGCGTGGCATCGGAAAGGGTCAGGCTGGCGTGCAGTCCGAACGAGGCGCCCAGACGCGGATGGGGTTCACTGCGCAGGCGGCGGACGAAGCGTGTGTTCTCAGCGATGCCAGCCAGGGCGCCCGCATGGCCGTTGCGGTCGGTCACCTCGTAACACAGGCTGGCGCGCACACCAGCCTGGATGACCGCGGCGGCAATGGCATCCAGCGAGCCGTCAATCGCGTTCGGGCTGGCGTGGTGATCAATCAAGGTGGTTGTGCCGTGACGAATGGCATCTACCAGGCACACTAACGCGCTGTAGGTGCAGTCTTCAAGCGTGAGCGCCCGGTCAATCTTCCACCACAGACGATCGAGGATCTCCGGGAAATTGGCCGGCGCTTCACCCGGAATCGCCATGCCGCGCGCGAACGCGCCATAAAAGTGGGTGTGGCCGCAGATGAGGCCGGGCATGACGATTTTGCCTCCGGCGTCGAGCCGCTCGGCGTGGGGATACCTGGCGGTCAGCTCGGCGGTCGAGCCCACCTCCAGAATGGTGTCGAACTCGTAGTAGACCGCGCCACCGGGTATCACGCGCGGCGTCGCGCCGAAAGTGATGAGGGTGCCGTTGGTGATCAGCATAGAAGATTCTCCTTGTCTCACCTCTTGCCACCGCTTCTTACAGAGTGGAGCGGGGCGAGGGTGCGAGGTCGAACCGCCGGTCGTGTTACGGATTCTTCATGATCAGTGGCAGACTAAGAAAGACTCGCTCCACGGCGCCGATATCCCAGCCGCCCCCCTGCGGCCGGGGCACGCCGTAGAAGTCCACCTTCGGGGCGAATACGCCGTTCGCCCGGTTGATCGCCGGCGAGTCAGGCCGCAGGTGGAAGTCATCACCCGCTCCATTCGTGAAGCGCGGATCTTGTCCCAGGATGGTATGGTCCCCGCGTGACACGATGGGCACACCCTCGTAGTCAGTGTCATTGTACAGCAGGTTATAGTCCTCGACCACCACCACCGGTGGGTCAGAGTCGTCCCGACGCAAGCCCACCTCGTGCCCCGCGATGATGGTGTTGGAGACCACCAGTGTGCTCTGCTCCCTGACATTGACACCCGTGCCCACCCCGTTCTTTGTGTTGTCGAACAGCGTGCCGTTGACGAGGATTAATCGCGATTGGCTGTGCACGCTGAAGGCATCGTAGTTGCGCGCCAGGATGTCGTTGGTGCTGGTCACCACGCTGCCGTGACCTATGTTCACACCGCTCGCATCGCCCTGCCCGCTGGGGTTCTGCTGATTACCCAGAAACAGGTTGCGTTCCATTGTAACGCGATTCTGGATCACCTCAATTCCGCCGTTCCAGCCGTCATTCGTGCTGGCGGTGCCGACATTGCCGCTGATAACATTCGCTCGCACCACCGCGACGATATTGCCCTGCAACCTAGCGCCGCCTCCACCGCCGCCGATCTCAGCGTTGCTCCCAGTCCGCGACAGCGTCTGGGCAGCCACGTTCTCGGATATGTTGTTATTCTCCAATAACAAGTTACAGAGGGCGCGATCCCAACAGACTGCGGAGACACCGCCGCCGCTGCCATGAAGATGGCGGCCCCCATCGCTGTGCACGCTGCCTGTCTTCACCGCCGTGTTGCCACGCACGGTGTTGCCCACCAAGACAGCATTACCAACGTTGTCCAATGAGACGCCGCCGCCTTCGCTGTTCGTGTCGACCTCATTCGCCACCTGACGCCAGGCAGTTATGTTGTCTTGCACCTGATTACCGCGCATAGTGACATAGTCGAGGTTGTACAGGTGCACGCCCCCACCTGAAGGTCGGCCCCCCCAGGTATCTCCTCCTCCGCTGCCTAACGACAGGTAGCGGACGGCGGAGTTGCTCCGCACCTCATTGCTGACGATCAGGGTTGTGCTGATAGAATCCATCCACAGTGCACCTCCCTCAGCATGCCCTTTCGAGTCAGCGCCGGAGGTCGTCATCGTCTGCACGACGATGTTGGCGACGAGATGATTATTCTCCAACACCACAGAATCATTCAAGTGTCCCTGAAAATCCTGCACCTGCACACCGCCCGCTGCGGCCCAGACGTCCTGCGGTGATGCGGTCGACTGGGCAAACATAGCTACCGTGTTGGTCATCACCCAGTTTCCGCGCACGGTGGCTGAGTAGGCGCCCAGAATCGAAGCACCCCCACCCTGGGCAAAGGTGCCATACTCCGTGGTGGTTTCGGTATACACCACCAGGTTGTTGAGTATGCTGTTGTCGCTGAGCGTCACCGCCGGGCTATAGAGGCAGACTCCACCTCCGTGGCCATTGCCGACGGCGCCATTGGCCACGTTGCCCTGAATGGTATTCGATCGGATGTCGCAGTAATCCGCCTCGCACTGGATGCCGCCGCCACCGGCCCATATTGCCCGTGCATCCGAAGGTGTCAGGCGAGCCGCGACGTTGCTCAGGATGTGATTCGCTGTGATGACGGCCTGGTAACCGCCGCGCAATATGCCTATCCCTCCACCCAGACCGGCATCAGCGCGGTTGGCAGTTGTAGCCGAGAAGGCGGCGTTGCTCTGGATGGTGTTGTCATAGATACTTACCGTGCCAGTGCCAGTCATGACACACACGCCACCACCCCACCCCTGGAGATTCGGATCACTGCTGGCGACATTGTTCTTGATGATGTTGTTGCGCACTGTGGCCGCTGCTCTAATGATGGACACGCCGCCCCCGCAACCCAGTGCGTTGCTGGCATCGCCATCCATGATCGTCAGGTTCTCGATAACAGGCACTCCACCGCTCACCCGGATGACTGGCCCGTTCCTGCCACCGTCCAGGATCGAGCCGGTCTTCGATGCCCCTTGCAGTGTCAGCGTGCGACTAATGATCAGGTTCACGTGGTGTGTGCCGACAGCGACGATGACACTGCTGCAATTGCTATCGTCAATTGCTGACTGAATGGTGGGATGTCCGGGCCCCGGCGCGGTGCACGGCCCGGCTGCCAGGACCCGATGCAGCCCGCCTGAGCCTGCTAACAGCAATACTAACACAGCAGTGGTTAGCACACTGCCCCACAATACGGTCAGCCCCAAACGCATCGTACGCTGCATCGCTCGAGCCTCCTCTTGGGAAAATCCCCCTGAGCCACCTTGCCGGGTCCGCGACACACGACGACTTGCTGCAACGTCCATGAAGTTTTCGCAAGGTCCATAGCAAGCGCACCGATTCGCTTGCCTCAAGTCTGCGAGAAGACCTCGATCATCAGATAGGGGTCGCCCAGCGGGTAGAGGATCGGGCAGGTGCAGCCGTGGGCGATGTACTCGTTGACTTTGGCTTTCACCTCTTCCGGTGTACCGCTGGCAGTGATGCGCTGGACCAGATCATCCGGCACATACTTCATCGCCTGCTTGATCTGCTCCCTGGTCGCCGGCCAGCCGAGGATGCTCTGAATCTGCTTGACTACCTCCTGGCTGACGCCACTGGCCTGGGCAATGTGCGGCTGCTGCGCCAGGTATTGCGTCAGCAGTGCCCGCGCACCGTCCAGCGCAATCGCCTTGTCGGTGTGCACCGAGCAGACGATCAGCTGCGGACGGTCAATGTCCTCGAATCGTCGTCCCGCGCGCTCGGCGCCGAGGCGCAGGTGCTCCAGCGCGGGGTCGTTATACTCGACCGGCACGCAGTAGTTGAGCACGACGCCATCGGCGATCTCGCCGGCCAGTTCCATCATCTTAAGGCCGGTCGCGCCGATCATCAGCTTGACATTGCGCGGCTCGCGCCGGCCGTGCACCACATCCAGCTCGATGCCGGTGACGTGAACAAACTCTCCGTGGAACGTGACATTCTCCATGCGCAGCAAGCGACGCACAACCTCAATCGTCTCACGCATCGCCACCAGCGGCTTCGAGCGGTCAATGCCCACGTTCTTCGCCAGCGGATCCCACCACGCCCCGATGCCACAGATGATGCGATCGGGCGCCAGGTCGTCCAGGGTCAGCAACGTCGCCGCCAGCAGCCCGACGTTGCGCGTCCAGTTGTTGATGACGCCCGAACCGACCTTGATGCGTTCGGTGACGGCCGCGTAGGCGGCCATCGGCACGATGGCATCGCGCACCAGGCGGCTTTCGGCCTGCCAGACCGCCTCGAAGCCGTGTTTCTCGGCGAACTGCGCCAGTTTCATACCCTCCCGAATGGGATGGGCGTCCTGCAGGTAGAGTGCCACACGCTGTTTGGCCATCTGTTAGTCTCCTCACATGTCAGGTGTGAGCGATCGGTTCACGATCGCCAGAGGTGAGTATATGCTTCAGGTGTCTTGGCCCGGCACGGTACCGCGAAGGCCACAGTGGACAGCCACTTCGGTACCGGCGACACCGGGCGCTTTGGCGGTCGCTGCACCCATCGCGAGCAGCAGTGACCAACAGCCGACGTTTCGTGGACTGCTGTCAACATATTCCTAGCCACCTGCGCGCAAATCGGCGCACCGATTTGGCGATTTCAAACGCCTCACGCGCCTCATCGAGGGTGGGACCTTCGCCCGGATAGCGTACACGGACAGCGTAGTCGGAGAGCGTGTTGAGCCGCCTGGCCTCGATCGCGACCGGCGCTCCCGCCCTTTCACATTGGTCGCTCAAGAGTATCAAGTCGTGCACTCTGGCGAATGCGACGTCCTTGGTCACAAGGATCGCCTTCAAGTACTTCTCGGCACATTGCTGAGCGTGGAAGCAAGCGCCATAAGTGAGGGGGTGCTTGCGGCGCAGGGCCGAGCGTGCCAACGCATAATCCTCTTCAGCGCGTTCGATCCACGCCCGGACATCACTTTCGTCGCTCATAGAGCACTTTCCCGCTCGTCAGAATCTGGCACAGAAAAGTATCGCCCTTTGCCAGGCCTTGTTCAATTTCGCGAGGTGTCCTGACTAGGATATCCACCGGAAAGGGTCTGGGGATCAGCAACCGAGAGACCTCCCACGATCTGTCCTTTAGCGGTGCATCTGTGTCCAGGACGATGAGCAGGTCCACGTCACTGTGAGAGGTCGGGGTGCCCTCAGCGTAGGAACCGAACAGCACAATCCTTTCCGGCTGCAACTCGCGGACAATTCGCTCGACGACCACCGGCAATGTCTCGGACACGGGCTGCTCACAGCCTATTGGGACAACGGGCTTGATTGCCAAAGACTGGACCTGTATTTGGATTGAGGAGCTCATGTCGGCGCGCTTCGCCGGCACCTGTTCACCCGAGCGCACGGTTTCAAGCACTTCCTCCTCGGTTGCCCCTCGCTCGGCCATCTGGAGCAAGGTGTGTTGGGAGAAGCGGAGCGGTTTGAGCTTGTTCAAAGCGTCGCGCTCACTGCTCATTCCTGACCAATGCGATGTTCGACAGACTGCTTCCCGAAATGGCACCGTCGGGCGGCCGGCTCGGCGACGTGCCTGGCACACCTGCAGGATTCTCCGAAAGATTCTCGGTCCGGTCCCATCGCTTGCCGCGAGCGATCACATCATCAATCATCGCAGGCGTCACCCGCCGCTGATTAGATGGCTGTGGTGCACGCACTTTCACATCTTGCCCACCATCGCCCGCGCAATCTCATTCTGCCGCGCGATTGCCCATTCCATGTCGAAGCCGGGAATGGTGCCGTCCTCGACCACAACGCGCCCGTTGATGACCGAGAGATCTACGTTGGGCGGCGTGCACAGCACCAGGCTGCCCAGGGGATCGTGGCAGGCAGCACCGGCGAACGACAGGCGGTTCAGGTTGATGCCGATGAAATCGGCCGCCATCCCCGGCGCCAGCGCCCCGATGTCGTCGCGTCCCAGGACCCGTGCACCACCCAGCGTCGCCATCTCGAGTGCCTCGTCCACCGTGAGGGCAGCGGCGCCCTTCACCACCCGCTGCAACAGGAGCGCCATGCGCGCCTCGGCCAGCATATGCGACGAGTCGTTGGAGGCACTGCCGTCGACGGCCAGGCCCACCTTGACGCCGGCGTCCAGCATCTCGCGGATGGGCGCAATGCCGGAGCCCAGCCGCATGTTGGAGCTGGGGCAGTGTGCCACGCCGGTGCCGGTCCCGGCCATCAGCCTGATCTCGTCGTCGTCCAGGTAAACCGCGTGGGCAAACCAGACGTCCGGCCCCAGCCAGTCCAGTCGGCGCATATACTCGACCGGGCGGCATCCGAACTTCTCCAGACAGTAGTGCTCTTCATCCCGCGTCTCGGCAACGTGGGTATGCATCGTCAGGCCGTGCTCGCGCGCCCAGGCCGCCGAGCGCCGCATCGACTCGCCGGTGACGGAGAAGGGCGAACACGGCGCCACGACGATGCGCAGCATAGAATAAGGTGCCGGATCGTGGAAACGCGCCACCAGCCGTTCGCAGTCGGCAATGATTTCCGCTTCGCTCTCCACGACGCTGTCAGGCGGCAGACCGCCCTGCGATCGGCCCAGCGACATGCTGCCCCGACACGGGTGGAAGCGCACACCCAGCTCCTGCGCGGCGCGGATCTCATGATCGTGACTGGCGTCGTTGGGCACCAGATAGAGATGATCGCTGACCGTGGTGCAACCGGACAGCAGCAGCTCAGCCAGGCCAACCAGAGCACTGTGGTACACCGCCTCGGCGGTGAGGTTGGCCCAGATGGGATAGAGGTACACCAGCCAGTCAAACAGCCTGGCATTCTGGACGGCTGGCAGCGCGCGCGTCAGCGTCTGGTAGAGGTGGTGGTGGGTGTTGATCAGGCCCGGGAGGACGACCATATCGCTGGCGTCAATCACGCGATCGGCCTGAGTCGGCAGTTCGGAGGTGGGACCGACCGATTCGATGATATTGCCGCGCACGTAGATGCCGCCATCAGGTATCTTACGGCGCCGGGCATCCAAAGTCGCCAGCAGACGGGCATTCTTCAGCAGCAATGTGCTCATTTTGCGTCACCGGAACCGCTTCGTCTTGCCAACTCCAAAGGCCACGTCGTTGGAACAGGTTCGGATTTCGAATGCAGGTCCTTTGCAACCCTCCGGATTATAACACCCGCCCTTGAGCGCGTCAAAGGGATTCTGGAGCAGATGAGTCGGGAATCTCTGTATCCTCGATGCTGTTGGCTTGCTGCAGGTTCGGAGTGTATTCTGTGAGCGTCGGCGTTGTGGTACAATGACTGATGGAATGCCAGGTCAAGGAGGGTGGTATGAAAGTTCGAGTGACCGATGACGGCTTGTTGATTCCGAAGGAGCTGTTGGACGGGGTCGAGGAGGTGGAGATAGTCAGACGGTCCAGGATGCTCGTGATCCTGCCCGCTGCCGATGAGGATCCAATTCTGCAACTGGGGAGTGAACCGGTGGTGGACGAGGTGACTGATGCATCAATTCACCACGACCGCTACCTGTACCAGTGATGGCCACCTTTTTTCTGGACACCAGTTTTGTGCTGGCGCTTGAAGTCAGCAACGATGGCAACCACCTGGCGGCTCGGCAGTATTGGGATCAGCTGGTGCGCAAACGATTCTCATTGATCACCACCTCTTACGTGTTCGACGAGATCGTGACCTACCTAGTCAGTCGTGGTCATCACGCAAAGGCAGTACAGGTTGGCAATCGGCTTCTTCTAAGCCCTTCTGTCCGCCTGGTGCACGTTGACGAGCCGTTGTTCTTTGCTGGGTGGGAGTATCTGCAGCGGCACGAGGACAAGCAGTATTCGCTGACAGACTGCATCTCGTTCGTGGTTATGCGGCAGCGGGACATCCGAAGTGCACTGGCATTCGACATCCATTTCCGTCAGGCAGGATACACCGTCGTACCTCCCATCGCCGTCTGATCTATGAGGCGGTGGTGCGCTGATGCAGGCGCAGCTGGCCACACCCGGCCTGGATGTCGAGGCCACGCCTCAGGCGAACGGTCGCGGCAATGTCGTGCTGGCGGAGGATTCTCTGGAAGGCCTGTACACGCTCAGGTGCGGAGGGAGCATACCTGCCGTCCGGTGTCGGATTCAGGGGGATCAGGTTCACCTGCGCCAGCATACCCCCCACCAACCCGGCCAGCTGATGAGCGTGCTGATCGCTATCGTTGACGCCGGCCATCAGGGCATACTCGAAGGTGACGCGGCGGTGGGTGCGCCGGATGTATTCCCGGCACGCATCCAGCAGCTCAGCCAGTGGGAAGCGACGATTGATGGGCACGAGTTGGTCGCGCAGTTCGTCGGTGGCGGCGTGGAGCGACACCGCCAGCCCCACCTGTTCCGGCTCGCCGGCCATACGGCGAATCCCGGGCGCCAGGCCAACCGTCGAGACCGTCATGGCGCGTGCGCCCAGACCGAAGCCATCCGGATCGTTGAGTCGGCGGATAGCGGCCCACGTGGCGTCGTAATTGGCCAGTGGCTCGCCCATCCCCATAAAGACGACGTTGGTGACGCGTTGGTCGGCCACCGCCAGCTCACGAGCGAAAAAGAGCACCTGGGCGACAATCTCTCCGGCGCTGAGATTGCGCTCGAAGCCGGCCTGACCGGTCGCACAGAAGGGACACCCTATCGCACAACCGGCCTGGGTGCTGATGCACAACGTATGTCGGCGCGTGTAGTGCATCAGTACCGCCTCGATCTGGGCGCCGTCGGGCAGCGCGAAGAGCACCTTTCGCGTCTGGCGGTCCTTCGACGTGATGGTTGCCAGCGGCAGCAGGGGATCCCAGATCGTGTCGGCCGCCAGCCGGGCGCGCAGTCCCCTGGGCAGGTCGCTCAGATCATCCGGCCCGGCCGCCAGCCGCCGGTAGAGCCCATTCCACAGCTGGGCCACCCGGAAGCGCGGCTCGTCCCAGCTGAGCAGAAGCTGTTCGAGCTCTGACCGACTGAGATCAAGCAGGGTGGGAGGGTGCAAAGGACTGCCGGCCTCGTTCATGGCCATGCCGCGGCCAGTTCCTCGATACTGTCAAACACCCAGTCGGGCTGAACGGCGCTGGTGGCCAACATAGTCCGGTCGGTGGCGCCGCTGAGCACCAGAATGCTGTGCATACCGGCTCGCTGGCCGCCCAGGATATCCGTCTCGAGACGATCGCCCGGCGTCGCCGCATCGCCGGCCGGCAGCTCCATCGCCGCCAGCGCGGCGTCAAAGATGGCCCGTTCAGGCTTGCCGATGATGAGCGGAGCCACGCCGCTGGCCGTGTGCAGATAGGCCAGCGTGGCGCCGTTGCCAGGCAATAGCCCGCGTTCACTGGGCAGCGTGGCATCCGGGTTGCAACCAACGAAGCGCGCGCCGGCGCGGATCAACAACGTGGCTTCGGCCAACTTGGCATAGGTCAGCTGAGGATCGAGGCCGACCACAACCACGTCGGCGCTGCCGTTGTCGCACACCTGCAGGCCGTGATCTGCCAGCGCCTGGCGCAGACTGGCTGTTCCGACGACGTGCACCCGCGCGCCGGGCGACTCGTGACTCAGGTACTGCGCCGTGACGACCGCCGAGGTGAGAATCTCGTCTTCTGTGACCGACACGCCCATACCAGCCAATTTGGCCACATATTGCTGCGGTGTGCGGGTCGGGTTGTTGGTGGCCAGTCGGAAACGGATCGGGCGACGGCGCAGAAGGTCGAAGAACGCCACCAGGCCGGGCATCGGCGTGTCGCCGCGCCACAGCACACCGTCCATGTCTATCACGAGGCCGCGAATGTCGCGCAGCTGATCCGGCGAGCGATATGCCATACGTCACTCCGTTATCTCATGTTTTTTCTGTGCGTTGTGGGATCAAGAAGGCGACGCAGATCAAGCGCACCACACACAGGCTGGCCAATGCCACGCCGGTGACCACCTGACGGGTCAAGACCGTGAACGGCGCCGCGTAGAAGGCCGCAAAGAAGACGAAGCCCGCAACCGCGAGTGCCATCACGGGACGGGGAGCGCTGCCGGTCATACGGCGCAGCGCCAGGACCATAAGCGGCAGTTCGGCCAGCGAGAAGAACAACGCAAAGCCCAGCAGCGCCCACGTCGCGGCCCCATCCGGCACGATGCGGGGCAAGACGCCTTCGGTCGCTGCCCAGGCTACCACCGTGGTCAGCGCCACCCCGGCCGTCAGGCCGCCGAGGCCGGGCAGCACCAGTCCCTCAGCCGACTTCATCCGGTCGGCCGTCCGGCTCACCCTCTGACGAGCGGTCAGCCAGGTCACGTTCTACCTCGACGGCGGCGGTGGCGATGGCCCAGCTGACGACACCCCAGGTGAGGCCGGAGATGAGCGCTCCCATCCCAATAGACCACGCCGTCACCGGCGTCGTCGGGTCGCGGAAGACACCGATGACAGTCAGAACAATGCCCAGTGCCGCGAATACAATGCCCACCTTAAGCGGGCCGTTCATCCGCTGCCACTGGTTGTTTGCACGTGATGGATGTGCCTGTTCCCTCATCCAGCCTCCTGCCTCGATCTGGCATCTGCCGCTGCGGCGATCGAGGTCATTCTAGCACGGCTGAGAGGCGTGGGCAACAGGGACATCCTGCTGCAGACGTTCCCTGTACACCGCGATCAGACGATGTCGCGCTGCCTGCCAGGTGAAGTGCGCACGCACGTGGGTCGCCGCATTGTCACCCAGTCGTCTGGCCAGCGCCGGATCGTCCAACACGGCCTGAATGGCGCGTGCCAGGTCGGCGGGATCATCGGGCGTGAAGAGGAGCGCGTCGCGATCAGGGCGCACCAGCTCGCGCACCACCGGCAGGTTGGCGGCGACGATGGGGCGGCCGCACGCCATGTACTCCAGAATCTTGATGGGGCAACATCCCTGAACGACATTGCGCTCGTTGTAGCCCAGCGGGGCCACGCACACCGCCGCCTCGCCGATCGCGGCCGGCACCTGATCATGGGAGACTGGACCACTCAGGATCACCTGTTGTTCCAGACCCAGTTTGCGGATCTGCCGGGTCAGCGCCTTTCGCTGACGTTTGCGCCCCTGGCCCAGGATGCGCAGGCGCACCGCTTGCCGGGAGAGAACGAGCGATGTCGCCTCGATCAGGGTGGCCAGCCCCTGCCAGTCGGCCAGCGTGCCGACGTACAGGATGGTGGGCGTGTCGTAATGCTGCACGCCTGGTGCCGGGCGAAACAGCTCGCCGTCGACCCCGTTGGGGATTACCACGACCCGGTCGGGGGGGACGCCCAGACTGACCAGGTAGGCACGTGTCACCTGTGAGGGACAGATAACCACGTCGGCCATGCCCAGCGCAGCCAGCTCGCGTTCCTGGACCTTGTCCAGGAGCGCGCTGCCGCGCAAGCCGGGGAAGTGATAGCCCATCTCAACACTCGCCAGGCCGTTCACCTCGTACACCAGCCGATAGCCATAGCGGTGCCGTTCTTCGGCCAGCGGGAAACCGCTCCAGACGTTTCGGAAATGGGCTACGGCGTAGGGCGGGGCATTCCGCACGTGCGCCAGCACGTAGTCGCCGAAAGCCAACGCCCGCTGGAGGTAGTTTTCGCTGCCGTCGTCGGGCGATCGCCACAGCGCCGCGCCGTGGTACACCTCTCGCTCCGGCAACGAGTCGCGGCCGGCGGTGATCAGCGTCACCGGATAGCCGGCCCGGGTCAGCCCGGCGACGAACTGGGTGATGTGCGTGCTGGCACCCTTGGGAGCGGGCACCACATCAAAGGCGGAATAGAGCACGGGGGCAGGCATATTCGGACTCATTGTACAATGACTTCAGGCACATCGCCCAGCCGGGCTGGAGGCTGCAGAAAGCAGGTGGCTGGTGGTCACTTCAGTTTGACAACCCCCCGCCACCATGTTACCATTTATTCGGCCACGGCGGGGTGGAAGTCACATGCCGTGCGCTTTTCTTATGCGTCGGATAATCGAATCGTTGTGTCCGACCGGTGCATTTACGCCAGTTACGGTCGTTTGCCCGCAGTCCACTATCTGCCGCCCGCTGTTCGCCGCCCGCTGAGGGATGGAAAGGCTGCCACCACATGTCCGAACGAATCCTGGTTTGCACGGCCTGGCCGTATGCCAATGGCGATCCCCATATCGGTCATCTGGCAGGTTCCTACATTCCTCCCGACATATTTGCGCGTTACCATCGCCTGGTCGGGAACCAGGTGCTTATGGTATCCGGCTCCGACAGCCATGGCACGCCCATCACGGTGCGCGCCGATGCTGAGGGTGTGACGCCCCAGGAAGTATTCATGCGCTTCCACCGGCGTTTCCTGGAAACCTGGCAGCGCATCGGCATCAGCTACGACCTGTTCACCCATACCGACACCGAGAACCATCATCGGGTTGCCCAGGACATCTTTCTGGCGTGCCTCAACAACGGCTATCTGTACAAAGAGGCCCAGAGTCAGCTCTATTCGGAGACCGAGCGGCGTTTTCTGCCCGATCGCTATGTCGAGGGCACCTGCCCGAATTGCGGGTACGCGAACGCGCGCGGTGACCAGTGCGACAATTGCGGCAAGTTGCTGGATGCTACCGAGCTGATCAATCCGCGCAGCAAGACCGACGGCAGCCGACCGGTCATTCGCCAGACAGAGCACTTCTTTCTGGACCTGCCCAAGCTGGCCGACCGATTGTGGGAATACCTGAATACCGGCAAAGAACACTGGCGTCCGACCGTCATCAACTTCTCGCGCGGTTACCTGAAAGAGGGTCTGAAGGGGAGGCCCATCACGCGCGACATCGAGTGGGGGATCCCGGTGCCGCTGCCGGGCTATGAACAGAAGCGGTTGTATGTCTGGTTCGAGGCGGTGATGGGTTACCTGACCGCCAGCATCGAGTGGGCGCACAATATCGGCCAACCTGAGAAGTGGAAGGAATGGTGGTACGATCCAGCGGCCAGGACCTATTATTTTATGGGCAAGGACAATATCCCCTTCCACACGATCATCTGGCCAGCCGAGCTGATGGCGACTGGTCGCCTCTATGATGACGATCCGTCACATACGTTCAATCTGCCATACGACGTGCCAGCCAACGAATACCTTAATATGGAGAGCCAGAAGCTGTCCAAGAGCCGCAACTGGGCCATCTGGGCACCGGATCTGCTGTCCCGTTACGACCCCGATCCGGTGCGCTACTATCTGACTGCGATTGCACCCGAGACGCGGGATACCGATTTCACGTGGGCCGATTTTGTGCGTCGCAACAATGACGAGCTGGTGGCGACCTGGGGCAACCTGGTCAACCGGATGCTCGGCTTTGCGTATCGCCATTTTGATGGCCGTGTGCCGACGCCGGGCACGCTTGACGACGCCGACCGCGAGATTCTGGCGCATGCCGAGTCCGGCTTCCGGAGCGTGGGCGACCTGTTCGCCCAGGTGAAGCTGAAGGCGGGCCTGGAGGAGGCGATGACAATCGCCCGCGCTGCCAATGTGTACCTGGATCAGAAGGCGCCGTGGTTTCAGATCAAGAGCGATCGCCCGGCGGCGGCCACAACCGTCTACGTCATCCTGCGCGTTATTGATAATCTCAAGATCCTGCTGGCTCCGATCCTGCCCTTCACCGCCCAGCGTCTTCACGAAATGCTGGGTTACGACGGGCAGCTTTTCGGCCGCCAGTACATCCAGACATTTCATGAGGCCAGCCGCTCGCACGACGCTTTGTGTTACGATGCCAGCGCGGCGACCGGCCGGTGGCAGCCGTCACAGCTGGCTGCCGGGCAGGCGCTGCGCCAACCGGCGCCCCTTTTCAGGAAACTGGACGACGACACTGCCGAACAGGAATTGGCTCGCCTGCTCTCGTAGCGACACGTCCCCCCATTTGACAATTCCCCTCGCCTGCGCTACACTGCGCGCCGCTTAGCACTCTCAGAGTGAGAGTGCTAAGCGGATCACAGTCAAGCAGACTCAACCCTGGTCGTTTCCCGCGTTGGATCGGTGGCATTCAATGCGGGATCGTGTGGCCGGGGCAGGGTCCAACCCAATCATCTACTGCGAGGAGGTCAACTGTTATGTCACTCAATCTCACCCCACTGGGGGACCGCGTCATCGTCGAGCCACTCGAGGGCGAAGAAGTGACGTCTGGCGGCATCATCCTGCCCGAGACTGCCAAGGAGAAGCCGCAGCAGGGTAAGGTGCTGGCGACCGGGCCGGGTGCGCGCGATGACCAGGGCAAGCGCATCGCCATGGATGTCAAGGTGGGCGATACGGTGCTGTATGCCAAGTACAGCGGCACCGAGGTCAAGGTCAAGGACAAGAAGTACCTGATCCTGCGCGAGAACGACGTTCTGGCGATTGTCGGCTGATGGCTGCCGACACCGGCCAAACCTGGCAACACCTAACACTCACGCTCAAAAAGGAGTTAGCGTTCTGATGGCAAAGCAACTTGTATTCCAGGAAGAAGCACGCCGGCATCTCAAGGTCGGCATTGACATGATGGCGCAGGCCGTCTCCACCACGCTGGGTCCCAAGGGCCGCAACGTCGCCTTGGACAAGAAGTGGGGCGCGCCCACCGTCACCCACGACGGTGTCACCGTTGCGAAGGAGATTGAGCTGGAGAACCCGTACGAGAACATGGGCGCCCAGCTGCTCAAGGAGGCCGCCACCAAGACCAACGACATCGCTGGCGACGGGACGACGACGGCGACCGTGCTGGCCCACATTCTGGTGACCGAGGGTCTCAAGAACGTGGCGGCGGGTGCCAACCCGATGCTGCTCAAGCGCGGCATTGAGAAGGCGACGGATGCGGTGGCGGCGGCGATCAAGGAGATGGCGATTGAGATCAACTCGAAGGAAGAGATTGCCAACGTGGCCTCGATCTCGGCGCAGGATCGCGAGATTGGTGAGTTGATCGCCGAGGTGATGGACAAGGTGGGTAAGGACGGCGTGATCACGGTCGAGGAGAGCAAGGGGTTGGCGTTCGAGACCGAGTATGTCGAGGGTATGCAGTTTGATCGGGGCTACATCTCGCCGTACTTCATCACCAATCCCGACTCGATGGAGGCGGTGATCGAGCAGCCGTATGTGTTGATCAACGAGAAGAAGATCAGCGCGGCGAGCGACATCGTGCCGATCCTGGAGAAGTTGGTGCAGACGGGCAAGCGTGACCTGCTGCTGATCGCCGAGGACGTGGACGGCGAGGCGCTGGCGACCCTGGTGTTGAACCGCCTGCGGGGCATGTTCAACGTGGTGGCGGTGAAGGCGCCCGGGTTTGGCGACCGGCGCAAGGCGATGCTGCAGGACATAGCGATTCTGACCGGTGGCACGGTGATCAGCGAGGAGACGGGCCGGAAGTTGGAGACGGCGACGCTGGCTGATCTGGGGCGGTGCGACAAGGTTGTGGTGGCGAAGGAAGAGACGACGATTGTGGGCGGCGCCGGGTCTGAGGACGCGATCAAGGGGCGGATCAACCAGATCAAGGCGGAGATTGAGAAGTCCACGAGCGATTACGACAAGGAGAAGTTGCAGGAGCGGCTGGCGAAGTTGGCTGGCGGGGTGGCGATCATCCGGGTCGGCGCGGCGACCGAGGTGGAGTTGAAGGAGAAGAAGCACCGGGTCGAGGACGCGCTGAGCGCGACGCGCGCGGCGGTGGAGGAAGGGATCGTGCCTGGCGGCGGCGTGGCGCTGATCAACGCCATCAGTGCGCTGGACAAGGTGAAGACCGACTACCCGGACGAGTTGACGGCGGTGAATATGGTGCGCCGGGCGCTCGAGGAGCCGA